>Ga0335072_10009374_pt1 | contig 14116 bp, 10 predicted proteins | sample Lox_Sample_21_FD_206725 | JGI IMG/M metagenome (GOLD analysis project Ga0335072, IMG submission 206725) | Soil microbial communities from Loxahatchee National Wildlife Refuge, Florida, United States - Lox_Sample_2.1 | ecosystem: Environmental > Terrestrial > Soil > Wetlands | place: USA...
CGAAGCCTGAAGACCGGATCGCCGGTGGCGGAGAGCTGGTGAACGAGCTTCCTGGTCGCGGTTCCGCGGTCGAAGACGCCCTCGTCGGTCTCTTCGAGAATCACGACGCAACTTCCCTTGATGCGCGCGTGGCAAGAGTTGACGGCGGCGGTGACGAAGTTGGCGAAGGCGATGTTGGTGATGAAGCGGCCGCGCTTGTCCACTTCGAGCCAGGGCTCCTGGCCATCCTTCCACTCGGCTACGCACAGCTTGCCGCTCAACATGCCGGTATCAACGCCGACGTAGGGGATGGGCTCAGTGAGCGCGAAGGCGCCGCGCCAGGGCATGCGGTTCTCGCCGTGCTGCGGGGGCGCGGCCAGCGATTTGTAGCGCACGACCTGGTCGTGAGTTCCGCGCTCATGGATGGGAGCGAGGGCAAGAAAGCTCGCCAGGCAGGCAGTGGCGGCGCCGCCATCGACCCAGGCGAGCTCGAAGGCAGCCAGGGAGAGCGCGAGATTCTTAGGGCCGGCGATGAAGCCGCCTTCCTCGGGCTCCATGAAGGCCGCCGTGACGCCGGCGCGGTCGAAGGCTTCGAGCATCCCGGCCTTGCCGGCGGTCCAGTCGTGAGTGTTGCGTTCGCCGGCCGCCACCAGGCGCGCCACGGTTCCCCGCGCTACGCCGCGCGCCGACTGGAGGAGCATCTGGAGGTCGAAGCGGTCCGCAAACCGCCATTGGATGGCCCGCACCGCATCACCCGGCAGCGTGAGCATCGCCTTTGGTTCCGATACGACTGCTGTGCCCATAAGAGGTCCTTGCACAGGCCCAAACCGGTGGTTGAGTAGCGGCACCATTGTCTTCGAACGGGAACAGGGAGGCATGTGACACCTGTCACTCCCGCTGGCCGAGCCGGGTCGATGGGCTCCAGGGCCAGAGCTCGAAAAGCCGGACCGGCCTTGACCTTTCTGGTGCTTCGACAAGGTAGATTTGTGATCTCCCAGGTCTCAGAGTCGAGACCCGGGGCACCCATAATCCGTGGGTTCAATTACGAAATCACGAGGACGCGGGACCCGTGCGATCTGTGATCCAGGCTGCACGGGGGCGGCGCTTGCCAGGTTTCCGCCTCCTCGAATGTGATCTACGTCCTGGGGTTTGTGACAACTGTCACTGCGGGTTTTAGCGCAAAGCGGTCATCTCAATAAATAGAACCCTGCGATGGAAGCTCTTCCGGTGGAGCGCGAGGCTCCGCTGTTGGGGAGATTGTCTTGCCGCGGGGCGCCGGGCCGTACGGGGACAGATCCAGCAGCCCGGAGAAAGAAGACGGCAAATGTTCGATGCCGCGTTGGAAAGAGGGTCTTTTTCTGAGAAGAAGCGGCGCCGGGCGCCCAGAGGGCTGGGAGCCCGTATGGTAGCCGCCGCAGTTGCTTTGGTGACGTCGGTCCTGGTTCCCGCCGCGCTGCGAGCGCAATCGGAGTGCCTGGCCTGCCACGGCGACAAGACGGCGACCAACGCCGCGGGCCACAGCGTCTACGTGAATGGGGAGACCTTTTCGGCCAGCATTCACGGCAGCCTGCAGTGCACCAACTGTCACGCGGACATCAAGGGCTATCCGCACCCGGATCATGTGGCGCAGGTGGAGTGCAAGAGCTGCCACGCCGACCAGGCATCGGCGCTCACCGGCAGCGTGCACACCGGCCACGCCTGCACGAGCTGCCACGGCAACGCCCACGCGATCTTTCCCAAGGACGATGCGAGGTCGGCCGTTTACCCGTTGAATATCCCGAAGACATGCGGATCGTGCCACGGCAATCCGGCCCTGGCGAAGAAGTACGGGCTGCCGAACGTGTACTCAATGTACGTGGATTCGATTCATGGATCTGCGCTGAGCCAGGAGGGGCTGCTGGTAGCGGCCAACTGCCAGAGCTGCCATGGGTCGCACGGCATCCTCAGCCATAACGACCCCAAGAGCCCCACTTACAAGACGAACATTCCGAAGACCTGCGGAAGCTGCCATGCGGCAATCGAAGCGGATTATGAACATGGCATCCACGGCAAGGCGATTGTGCGGGGCGACCTGAAGGCGCCGGTGTGTACCGACTGCCACACGGCGCACGCGATCCTGCAGCCGACCGAGTCGGCCTTCCGCATGCAGTCGACGCCGATCTGCGGCAACTGCCACAAGGACAAGTTCTCAACCTACCGCGACACTTTCCATTCGCAGCTCGGACTGCTGGGCGGCTATGTGCAGACGGCGCGCTGCTGGGACTGCCATGGTGCGCACGACGTTCGTCCCGCCTCCGACCCGCAGTCGCCGATCAACAAGGCCAACCTGGTGAAGACCTGCGGACGGTGCCATGCGGGGGCCAATATCAGCTTCGTCCAGTATCAGCCGCACGCCAATGCGCGCGACCGCAAGCTGAATCCGGGCTTGTACTTTGTGCGGCTGTTCATGAACCTGCTGCTGGTGAGCGTGCTGACGTTCTTCGTGATTCACACCATCCTCTGGTTGATCCGTTCGCGGTACAACCAGGTCAAGAAGGGTGGGAACGGCCCGGCCGAAGGAGACAAAAATGCCTGAGCAAACGGCGGTCGAAGTTGCTGAGCCGGTGAAGCCGGCCGGCGCCAAAGAGCGGTACTATATGCGCTTCACGCGCGAGCAGCGTTACCTGCACGCGGTTCTGTTTTCGACCTTCCTGGGCCTGGCGGGCACGGGGCTGCCGCTGCGCTTCAGCGAGAGCATGTGGGCGCGGGGCATGGCCCGGGCAGTGGGCGGATTCGGCGCGATTCTCTTCTTCCATAAGCTGTGCGCGGTGGTGCTGACGATCGCGTTCCTGCTGCACGTCAGGGAGATCTTCAGCCGCGGCGTGATGCACCGCGAAAGAGGCGTCTTCTGGGGGCCTACCTCGATGGTGGCCAACTGGAAGGACGTGAAGGACCTCTTCGGCCACATGCGCTGGTTCCTCGGCCTCGGCCCCAAACCGAGGTTCGAACGATACGCCTACTGGGAGAAGTTCGACTACTGGGCGGTGTTCTGGGGGATGGTGGTCATCGGTTTCTCGGGCTACGCGATGTGGTTCGCGCCGTTCTTCGCGCGCTTCCTGCCAGGGTGGGCTCTGAACGCGGTGCTCGTGATCCACAGCGAAGAGGGGCTGCTGGCGATCCTGTTCATCTTCTCGATCCACTTTGTGAATACGCACCTCAGGCCCGACAGCTTTCCCATGGACATGGTGATCTTTACGGGCGTGGAGAGCGAAGAGGAGTTCAAGGAGAAGCGGCCGATGGAGTACGAGCGCCTGAAGAAGCAGGGGAAGCTCGATGCAAGGCTGGCGGAAGCTCCCCAGAACTGGGTCAAGGGCTTTGCGCGCATCATCGGGTTCACGGCCATTGCGATTGGGCTGACGCTGCTGGTGCTGACTCTGACGGCGTACTTCAGTTAGATGGGGCTGCGTCACGCGGGACGGCGGCGGACCGGGACCTGCGTGACGCGCTGTACAGAGAGGTCGAGCACGGTTCCATTTTCGGACGCGTTCCATTGTGAGCAGCGCGAACCCTGCTTGTGACTGCAATCACAGCAGCGCATTTGCGAAGGGATTCAACTTGAAGGCGTGAATCCTGCAAGCTGGTTCCGCTCGTCAGCGCTCGTTCTGTTGCTTCTTGTCTGGGCCTCCTCCCCAAGTTCCGCGCAAAAGCTCAAGGATTCGGATTGTCTTGCCTGTCACTCCGATCCCACCCTTACAACGGTTGTGAACGGCAAGACCGTCAGCCTTTACGTCGACCAGAAGAAGCTGCAGCAGTCGATCCACGGCTCGATGTTCACGTGCGTCGATTGCCACAAGGACGTGAAGAGCCTGGCGCACGAGACGCCGCCCGGGAAGGTGACCTGCGCCGGGTGCCACGCCGACGCACAGGAAGCGTACAGCCACAGCACGCACGCGCACGACGGCAAGCCCGGGAAGAATGCTGCCGCCATCTGCCAGGACTGTCACGGGGACGCGCACCAGATTCTTGCAGCCGACGACCCAAAATCGCCGGTGCACCATGACAACATTCCGGCCACCTGCGGCCGCTGCCATGGGCAGAAGTTCCTGATGGAGTCCAACGGCGTAAGCGCGCAGCCGTTCATCTCGTACCAGCAGAGCGTGCACGGGCGTGCCGTGGCCAACGGCTCGGAAAAGGCCGCGGTCTGCACGGATTGCCACGGGGTGCACGCGATTCTGGCGGCAAGCGATGCGAAGTCGCCGATCTCGAAGTTCAACGTGCCGGCCACGTGCGGCAAGTGCCACGCGGCGATCGAAGCCACGTTCATGCAGAGCATCCACGGGCAGGCCATCGCGCAGGGCAACCAGCTTGCGCCGGTGTGCACGGACTGCCACGGCATCCACACCATCAAATCGCATACGAATCCCAACTCGCCGGTGGCCGAGCAGAACCTGTCGCGCGACGTGTGCGCGCGCTGCCATGCGGGGGTGCGGCTCTCGCAGGAGTTCGGCGTGCCGGGCAACCGCGTCAACACATACTTCGACAGTTATCACGGGTTGGCCGATGAAAACGGGTCACTGGTCGCTGCCAACTGCTCGAGCTGTCATGGCGTGCACAATATCCTTCCTTCGAGCGATCCCCGGTCGACTATCAACCGCAAGAATCTCGAGGTCACCTGCGGCCAGTGCCACAAGGGTGTGACGCAGCGTTTCACCCTGACTGCCGTGCACCTTGAAGACGGCATTCATCCCCACGACGTTGGGTCGATCGTGGTGCACTGGGTGCGCATCGTTTATCTCTTCCTGATCGCGATCGTGATCGGGGCGATGTTCCTGCACAACGCCATCATCTGGCGGAGCAAGGCCGCGGCGCGGCGGCGGATGCAGAACCCCTACATGGTGCGGATGACGGAGCACCAGCGCTGGCAGCACCTGGTTCTGCTGGCGAGCTTCATCGTGCTGGTGATCACCGGCTTTGCGCTCAAGTTCCCGAATTCGTGGTTCGCCGAGGCGCTGGGAATGGGAGAGCGGCTGCGCAGCATGACGCACCGCATCGCGGGCGTGATCCTGATCGGCGCCGGCATCTACCACGCCTGCTATCTGGCCGGGCTCAAGGAGGGCCGGCGGCTGATTCGCGACCTCGCGCCGCGGCCGCGAGACGCCTTCGACGCGTGGAAGACAATGCTCTATTACCTCGGGTTGAGCCGCGAAAAGCCGAGGTTCGGCCGATTCAATTATGCGGAAAAGGCCGAGTACTGGGCGCTGGTGTGGGGCACGGCGCTGATGGGGCTGACGGGCGTGATGATGTGGGCAAAGGTGTGGGTGGGCGACACGCTGGCGCGCTGGTGGGTGGATGTGGCGACGGCCGTCCACTTCTACGAGGCGATCCTGGCGACGCTGGCGATCGTGGTCTGGCACTTCTACCAGGTCTTCTTCGATCCCGACGTGTATCCGATGAACTGGGCCTGGTGGGACGGCAAGATGCCGGTGGAGCACTACCGGCACGAACACGAGCTGGATACGGAATCGCTGACAGGGCCGGCCGAAGAACCGCAGGCCGGCCGGAAGGGCTCAGACTAAGCAAGCTTCACACGCGCCAGTAGTCGGGGCGCCAGGTTCTGATGCGCTCTTTGATCTGCTTGCGGCTGAGGTTGTGCTCGAGCGCCTGTTTGGCAAGCTCGACGACTTCGTCGTCGGCCGCGAAGCGGAGGGCGATCAACTGGTCTTCCGTGAGCCGGTAGATTTGTGTGTGCCACTCGGCCGGCGCCAGAGCCTGCAGGCGGAGCCGCTCTTCGAGGCGGATCAGGCGGTCCTGGACCTTGAGAGGATAGAGGCGCAGTTTGAAAACCAAAACGATGGCGGCAAAGGAGAGCAATACCAACCAGGCCGAGTAGAAACAGGGATGGTGCGCCAGATAGACGATGGAGACGACCAGATTCGCGAAGATAACGAGCGCAAGGAAGAAGTGGTAAGACGGATCCACCCGCCCATGGCTCTTGAGACTTTGGGTAGGCTGTTCGCTCATTGCGCGGCCTTGATCTCTCTCAGGCCCGTGCGGATGCCGGGGATTGGAGCGGAGTCGGCAGCGAAGACCTCCGGAGATTCGGCGGCGGCGCTGGCGCCGGGGGCCTGCTTGGCGGCGCTGGCTGCATTTTCCGGCGCGGCCTCCCGCTCTGTCAACGCGACCAGGTCACCGGGCCCCAGGTTTTCCGTGTTCTTGGGGATCAGCCGGCACCGTCCCCGCGCGATGTAGTCCACAAACAGCCCGCCGGTGAGATACGGACTGATCAGCGTGATGGGGATTGCATAAGCTGTTGTCACGAACGACTGGACGACATCCTTGTTCTCTCCGCTTTTGCGCCGATAGCCCGGTATCTGCGAAATCTCGAAGACCTTCATGTCTATCTCAGGATGTTTGCGCGCGTAGCGGACCAGCTTGTCGGTCACGCCTTTGGGCGTGGTGATGCCGGCGTCGGGGAATATCATGCGATGGAAGTCGTGCGGAAAGTAGATATTCAGGATGGAACGGGCGAAATCGGCACAGTTGCGGTAGAGCATGTGGAAGTGAGAGACGTTGGGCGCGGAGTTGAAGCGGGCGATGAGCTCGTCGTCCTGCTCGGGTGTGGTATCGAATCGGAATGCATAAATGCGGCGATCATACGCGGCGCCGACCAGTTGCGTCCATCCGTTGGGCACCCAGTTACCGCCGGACCGGTCAAGACCGATGGGGTCGAAGTACACCTCGCGATAGTGCTGGCGCATTCGCACCACTTGGTCGTGGGTGACGCGGGCGGGCACCTGGCTGACGTGCTCAACCGAATATAGATAGGGAATGAGGGGCATGGCCACCCAGTCGTATCCGTCGATGCCCTCGTAGCGCGAGATCACCGAGCCGAGCTCGCCGGGCCGGCAGCGGCGCAGCTTGACCGGCGTCTGTGCGCAGACATGTTCGAGGTAGATGGCATTGTGGCCGGTGGGATTGACGACGCCGTAGAGCCCGTAGGGCTGCTCGAGGAGCAAGGCGGCCTGCGCCTGAACGCGCGCGCCGGCCAACACGGCCAGAACGGTGAGAGCAAATGCAGATATGCGTGCGACGCGCGCCAAAAGCATTCTCCTCAGTCGGGTTTCTCTCTAAACTCCTTACTTCAGCTCGAAGTCCAACTCAACCGTCTCTGTGTCCAGATGCGGCTGAAACGATGCCGGGTTGGATCGTTCCGCAGCCAGGCGTTGCAAGCACCTACGCAGGCGCCTTGCCTTGCTTTGACACCAGCTCCGTTGAAAGGTTGCGCGGCAGCGCCTAGAGCATTTTCGCTTCACTTATCAACATTGCTGCATTCTTCAAGGTGGCCTTTTCTAAGGAAAAAGCCACTCGGCAGTGCTGGTTCTGTAAGCAGTAGAAGCGAAAGTGCTGTAGCTGGCAGGGGTTCCTGCGGCACGGAGGTTTCGAGAGCCCGGAAGTCTTCGGGGTCAGTGTCGGGGCTGGGCTTGTCCGGGGGCACGTGTGTAGCGGATGGCTTCCACTGTCGAACAGGCCACGAGCCCTTCTTCCACCATCGCGTCCAGATGGGGAATCAGCTTTCCAATCTGCTCCTCGCTGTCGATGATGCTCACCTGGATAGGCGCGTCCTTGCTCAGGCGCCAGTGACTGGCGTGGCGGATCCTGCTGGCATTTCCGTACCCCTCGATTCCGCGAAAGACGACCGCCTCGGCGATGCCGAGCTCCTTGCACTTCGCTACGATCGCTTCGTGCAGGGGCCGGCCCTGCCACCGATCGTCTTCTCCGAAGTGAATTCGCAACATGCGGGCCGAGAATGCTTGTTTCATTGCCGGGCCTTCCCTATTCCGAAGTCTTGCCGGACTCCGCGGCGGTCTGGTCTGCATCGACTTCGACCGCGCGGTAGGCGTACTTGATTACGTCCACGTCGGAGAATACCACCAATGCCTCTTCGACCATCTGCTCTACGAGGGGAAGAAAGCCACGCAGCTTTTCTTCGGCGTCGATGGCCGAAAGAAGGATGGCGCCGCGGTGCGAGCTGTGAGCCTGCTTGCTGTCCTGCGGTCCTCCGCGGGCGGAGTGGCCAAAGATTCCGCGATAGACCGTGACGCCGGCGATATCGTTGGCGCGCATGGCCATCACCAGAGCCTCGTGGAGCGGCTTGCCGTTCCAGCGGTCGTCTTCGCTCAGGTAGATGCGCATCATGCGCGCCTTGCCCTCGATGCGGCAGTGCGCAGGAGGGGTAAGGTTGCGCGGTTTAGATGCCTGCGCGGGCTTGGCGATGACTGTCTCCTGTATCTCGATCATGCCGCTGCCCGCCAGTTCCTCGAGTTTGCCGAGGATCGCGTCGACGTTCTCGCGGCTCTCGATGAATTCGATCCTGACGGGCAACTGGTCGGAGATTTCGACGGTGCTCGTCGAGTGCATGTGATGATCGGCGCCGAAGCCGGCGATTCCCTTGAAGGCGGTGGCGCCGGCGATACCGCGAAAAAAGAGAAAATCGAGGATGCTCGAGTAGACGGGAACGCCATGACGGGTGGCGCCTTCGCTCAAATAGATAGAAACCTTCACCGCTTTTCCGGCGTTCAGCATGTTGCCTCCTTCCCCAACTCGATCCTGGACGCGGTCTGAGGCGCCGGGCGCCACCGGGACAACTCAGAATTGAAGCACCACTGGCTCGCGGGCCGCAAGAGGAGCGGACGACAGGGGCTCATCGGACCACCTCCGCCAGCGCGGAGCCACCCCAGACAGCCATCAGGCCGAGGATGAAACTGCCTGCAGCGTAGAGCGCGGCGAGGAAAAACGCTCCCGATCGGAGGGTCGATAACGTTTCCCACTCGTAGGTCGAAAATGTGCTATAGGCGCCGACAAACCCGACCGGGATCAAGTAACGCCATGCGGGGTTGAGGTCCGCGCGACGGCCCAGGTAAGTGAGCGAAAAGCCGATGATGACGCAGGCGGTGATGTTAACGATCAATGTGCCATAGGGGAAGCGGACACCCATGCGGCTGGCGACCGCGGAGCCAACCCAGTACCGCGCCAGCGATCCCAGTGCACCTCCCAGTGCGATCCAAAAATACTTCTGCAATGCCGTCCTCCTCTCCTGCAAGCGCGTACACGAGCCTGGCGCACGCGAAAGCAGCCGCGTGAGTGCAATTCAGATGTCATGCAGGGATCGTGCCGGGGTAGACGACTCCGCAACAGGATACCCTGCCAGGAGTCATCATCTGTCCGTCTCAGCGGAGAGGACAGCGGTTAAGGGTGAACTCCTTCACCACAACAGACACGGTCATTATATACGACCCGGCAAGCGCGGAGCCCAGCCGGCGCCGGGCCAGTTCGGACGATCTTGTCCCTCGGGGGCTACAGCCGTCCCCTTCAGACTGCAGTACGGCTTCGCAGCCCGCGGGTAGGCGAGGCTTGGCGATTTTCGAATTTCTTCATGCCACGGGCGGGCCCGATGCCCTAAGATGCTTGCGAGGGTCACTCCATGATTAGAACCAGGAAGTTCCGCCTTGCCGCGCCCGTTCTCGCCGCAGCTATGGGAACGTTTCTTCTTTCAAGCATCGCCAACGCCCAGCGCGGGGCCGATTTTGCCCAGGCCGCCGCAGCCCTGCCGTCCGACTCCCGCGCCATCGCCGACCGCCTTTCGCATTTAAGCCAGCTGCCGGACGGGACCTGGAAGATGCATGTGGGCGACGTGCCCCACGGCGAAGATGTGAACCTGGACGACAGCAGTTGGCAGACCATCGCCGTCGGCGCGCAGGCGCCGCACGAAGCGGTGTGGTTTCGGCAGACCGTCGAGGTTCCCGAGACCCTCCAGGGCTACGACCTGACAGGAACCCGCATCTGGTTCGAGTTCCACGCCTCGGCCAATGGGCCGATACCGCAGATCCTTTACTTCAACGGACGGCGCGTGGCCATGGGCGACGATCTTGAGCCGATTGTCCTGATCGACGGCGCGCACCCTGGCGATAAGGTCGTGGTGGCGGTCAAACTGCTCGAGACCGTGGACGTGAAGACCTTCCGCGGCGCGACCTACCGCATCGACTTTGCCGAAAACCGTCCCAATCCCAACGATCTCTACCAGGAGTTCCTCTCGGCCGCCCTGCTGCTACCCTCGCTTGCTCCCGGCGACGCGAGCAAGGAAGCAGTTTTGCACGACGCCATTCACGACGTCGACATCGACGCTCTGGACGCGCACGACCAGGCCAAGTTCGACGCGAGCCTGCGAGCTGCGCAGACCAAACTCGAGGAGCTGCGGCCGCTCATGCAGCAGGCAACGCTGCACCTGACCGGCAACTCGCACATCGACGCGGCGTGGCTGTGGCCGTGGACCGAAGGGGTCGACGTGGTCAACCGCACCTTCGGCACGGCCCTGCAGTTGATGAACGAGTATCCCGCCTATACCTACACGCAGTCCGCTGCCCAGTACAACGAGTGGATCGCCGACAAGTACCCGGCCATGAACGACGAGATCAAGGAGCGCATCAAGGAGGGCCGCTGGGAGGTGGTCGGCGGGATGTGGATTGAGCCGGATCTGAACATGCCCGACGGCGAATCCCTTGTACGCCAACTGCTGGTGGGCAAGCGCTGGTACATGAAGAACTACGGTGTAGACGTGCGCGTGGGATGGAATCCGGACTCGTTCGGCTACACCTGGCAGCTTCCGCAGATCTACAAGAAGAGCGGTGTGGATTTCTTTGTGACGCAGAAGATGAGCTGGAACGACACCAACCAGCTTCCGTTCAAACTGTTCTGGTGGGAGTCGCCGGATGGATCCAAAGTTCTGACCTACTTTCCGCATGGATACGGCAACCGGGACCTGGGTCCGGTGCGGCTGGCGGACGATCTGGCCACGGCGCGTAAGTTCTCGCCCGGCCTCGACGACATGATGGACCTCTACGGCGTGGGCGATCATGGTGGAGGGCCCACGCGGGCCATGCTCGACCAGGGATTCCACTGGGCCGCGCCCGATCACGTAACACCGAAGTACCAGTTCGGCACGGCGCTTACGTATTTCACCACGGTCGATAAGGAGATTGCGCCCGAGAGCCCGGTGTGGAACTACCAGTCGATTGCCAAGGGCTACACGCCGCCCACCCCGGTACCGGGTCAGATCGCCATCCCGACGTGGGACTCGGAGCTCTACCTCGAGTTCCATCGCGGCGTGTATACCACGCAGGCCAACCATAAGCGCAACATGCGCACGGCCGAGGAAGAGACGCTCAATACGGAGAAGTGGGCGTCGCTGGCCTGGCTTGACGGCAACAAGTACCCGGACGACGCGCTGACCGAAGACTGGAAGAAGGTGCTCTTCAACCAGTTCCACGACCTCGCGGCCGGCTCCGGCATCGGCATCATCTATAAGGACGCGCAGAAGGACTACGACTGGGTGCGGTGGTCGACGAACGAGATCAGCACGGACTCGCTGCAGACGCTCTCACAACATGTGGACACGCAGACCAGCGGCGCGGACCGCATGCCGGTGATCATCTTCAATCCGCTGGCCTGGGAGCGCTCGGGCGACGTGACGGTGAAGATGCAGCTGCCTGTGGCCAATGCGCCCGACGCTTATCGGCTGCTGGGCGAAACAGGCGATGAATACCACTCCGTGGCGACGGTGGTGAAGCGCGATCCCACAACCGGCGAGGTCACGCTCAATATTCCTGCCGCCAACGTGCCGGCGCTTGGCTACAAAGTTGAGTGGGTCGACTACGCGCCGGATTCGACGCCGGCGCAGCCCAAGGGGACGGAGTCGGACTCGGGAAATTCCTTCACGCTGGAAAATGCCAACCTGCGCGTGGTGATCGACAAGAGCAACGGCTGCATCACGAGCCTGTACGACAAGCGCGGCGGCTTTGAGACGCTCGCCGCCGGCTCGTGCGGCAACGAGCTCGAGGCCTTTAAAGACCTGCCCAAGCGATACGACGCGTGGAACATCGACCCCGGCACCTACGATGTGCCCCCAACGCCGCTGACCATGGTCGACTCGATTGAGGCCGCCGGACCGTACGCGGTGCGCATCGCGCGCACCTGGCAGAGCTCGAAGTTCGTGCAGACCCTGAGCCTGGCTCCCGACGCCGACTACGTGAACGTGGATAACCAGGTCGACTGGCATGAGCGGCACATCCTGCTCAAGGCTGCGTTCACGCTGGCGGCCACCAGCCCGTTCGCAACCTATGAGATTCCTTACGGCACAATCAAGAGGCCTACCACACGCAATAACAGCTGGGAGAAGGCGCAGTTTGAAGTTCCGGCGATCCGCTGGGCCGACCTGGGCGATGAGAAGCAGGGCTTCAGTCTGATCAACCGCACCAAGTACGGGTATGACGCCGTGGGCAACGAACTGCGGCTGACGCTGCTGCGCTCACCCACCTGGCCCGACCCGGAGGCCGACCAGGGCGAGCACCACTTCCAGTACGCGCTCTATCCACACACCGGCACGTGGAAGGATGCGCTCACCGAGCGGCATGGCTTTGAGTACGATTACCGCCTGAAGGCCGTGGCCGCCACCGGGCACGCGGGACCGCTGCCAGCCGACCACTCCTTTGCATCGGTCACGCCGGACAACGTGATCCTCACGGCCCTGAAGAAAGCCGAAGACGCCAAGGGGCTCATCTTCCGGGTGTATGAGTGGGCCGGCAAGGACTCGACGGTCGAGTTCCACGTTCCGCCCGGCGCCACCGGGGCGACGGTGACCAACCTGATGGAGACACCGGAGGGCGATCCGCTGCCGGTGTCGGACAACACGGTCAAGGTTCCCATTCATCCGTATGAGATCCTGACGGTTCGCGTGAACTATCCAGACGGCGGACCGAAAACAGTGGTCAGTGAACAGTGATCAGTGGTCATTACCGTCCGGTTAACTGGTGCGTTTCTTTTTGCAAGCTGCTGATGTGCGGCAGGTTGCCGGGTTTTTGGGGTGGTGTCGATTTGAAATTGCCGCGATGCTGATTCCAGAGATCGTCTCTGGAGGCAGCGATGAACGCGGGCAAGTTGCTGTTTGCGCAGTTGATGGACTTCATTCCCTGGACGTCGTTCGCACGCAGTGTGGCCCGCTACGGCGGCGATCGCCGCGTGCGCTCCTTGGCCTGCACCGAACAGTATCGCGCCATGGCGTTCGCGCAACTGACCTATCGCGAGAGCCTGCGCGACATCGAAGCCTGCCTGAACACGCAGCCCAACAAGCTTTACGCCCTGGGCTTTCGCGCGCCGGTGCGCCGTTCTACGTTGGCCGATGCCAACCAGTTGCGTGACTGGCGTATTTACGCCGAACTGGCCCAACGACTGATGGCGCAGGCGCGCCGGCTCTATGCCAGCGAAAGTCTCCGCATCGATCTCGATGCCGCCGCCTACGCGCTGGATTCGACCACCATCGACCTGTGCCTGAGCCTGTTTCCCTGGGCGCATTTCCGTTCCACCAAGTCGGCCATCAAGGTGCACACACTGCTCGATTTGCGCGGCTCCATCCCCGCGTTCGTCCGCGTCACCAGCGGAGATCGACATGACGTCAACATGCTCGATGAGATCCTGATCGAGCCCGGAGCATACTACGTCATGGACCGCGGCTATTTGGATTTCTTCCGTCTCCATCGCATCCACCTTGCCGGAGCCTTCTTCGTCACCCGCGCGCGCAGCGATCAGCGCCTCCGCCGCGTCTATTCCCGTCCCGCCGACAAGCCCAGCGGCATCATGGCAGATCAGATCGTCGGCCTGGAGGTGTTCCGAACCCATCGCGATTATCCCTCCCACCTGCGCCGCATCCGCTTCCACGATCCTGAAACCGGAAAGCGTCTCGTCTTCCTTACCAATCAGTTCACCTTGCCTGCCCGGACCATCTGCGCCCTCTACAAAAGCCGCTGGCGGATCGAGCTGTTCTTCAAATGGATCAAACAGCACCTGCGCATTAAGGCTTTCTACGGCACCACCGAAAACGCGGTCAAGACGCAAATTTGGATCGCCGTCTCGGTCTACCTGCTGGTTGCCATCATCAAGAAGCGCCTGCAACTGCCCGGCTCTCTCTACACTCTTCTCCAGGTGCTCTCGGTCACCTTGTTCGAGAAAATGCCCATTTCACAGGCCCTTCAGCAGCCCGATTACACATCCGCAATCATCCCTGATCCCAACCAACTGACCCTGTTCGACTTTTAACCGGACGGTAGTG
>Ga0335072_10009378_pt1 | contig 14114 bp, 8 predicted proteins | sample Lox_Sample_21_FD_206725 | JGI IMG/M metagenome (GOLD analysis project Ga0335072, IMG submission 206725) | Soil microbial communities from Loxahatchee National Wildlife Refuge, Florida, United States - Lox_Sample_2.1 | ecosystem: Environmental > Terrestrial > Soil > Wetlands | place: USA: Florida...
AGGCCAGAAGGCACTTAACGAGGTAGTGGATTGAATCCCAAGCTCAGTAAAAAGACTGGACTCAGGTTCTGGGCGCCGCTCGGAATTTGTCTCCTGATGCTCGCCGCCAGCGCTCCCGCGCACGCCGCGATTGAGGCGCAACCGTTACGCTCGGTTCCCTCGTGGCTCGGTTTGTTTGGCGTCGCCATCCGGCCTGACGGCGCCATTTATGTTGTCGGCTCCAAGGCTTCCATGATGGTCTCCACGGACCATGGCAAAACCTGGACGGTGACGACCCTGAAGGAGCGGCCGGGCGACGATCTTTTCCAGGACCGTGATCTCTATTCGATCCGTTTTGCGCCTGACGGCAAAACCGGCTGGATTGTCGGCGAGGACGGCCTCATCCTCAAAACCACTGACGGTGGTGACAATTGGGCCGTTCAGGATAGCGGCAATCCTAATAGTCTCTTTAAGGTATTCGTGATCGACGACCAGGATGCTGTCGCGGTCGGCGATAACGGTGCGATCGTACGCACGACCGATGGCGGCGCTCATTGGACAACCGTTAAGGCCCCTAAAGACGTAACTCTCTTCGATATCACCTTTCTCGATAAACAGAACGGATGGTCGGTCGGCGAGTTCTCCAGTATCTTCAAGACCGCCGATGGCGGGCAAACCTGGACGCTCGTTTATGGTGGCAACACGACCGACTTCACCATCGGACCCTTCCTAACGGTTCTCTTCACCGATCCAATGCATGGGATGGTTGCTGGCCTCTCGGGCGGCACGATGGTCACGTCGGACGGCGGCAAGACTTGGACTGCCCAACAGCTGCCCGATCAGACCGGTAGCTACGCCACCGCCTTGGACACCGCGAATAAGAAACTCTGGCTCGGCGGTACTGGCGGCCAGATGTTTGATAAAGCTGACGCCGGTACTTGGCAGTCGCCAGACCGGACCTCGTTCCACGACATCACCGATATGGCGTTCAACGGCACCATTCTTGTGAGCCAAAATGCGGGAGACCAATGGCAAGCAGTTCAGTAAAAATGACGTCGCTGCGGATCGGCGATTTCGTCATCCGCTACAGGGCAATCGTCGGAGCTATCCTTCTCGGGATTAGCGCGATCCTGCTCTATTTTTGTACGCAGGTCACCATCGCGACCAAGTTCGACGACTTCTTCCCGACCTATCACCCTAACGTCCAACTCTACCAAGAGTGGCACAAGTACGGTGGCGCCCAGACCCTCGCCGTGATGGTTCAGGTCAAGCATGGTGACATCTTCAACCCTGATACCCTCCAGAAGATCACCGATATTCAGCGCGACGTCGACAAGCTGCCAGGCGTTGACCACAACGAGGTCCTCTCGCTCGCCTCTTATCGCGTCAGCTATGCCGAGGCTGCACCCGGTTCGCTGACCATCAAGCCCTTCATGTTTCCCGCGCCGCCCGCTACAGCGCAGGGCATCGACAGCCTGCGCAAAATCGTTTTAGCCAATCACGAGAACATCTCCCAGTTGGTAAGTTCGGATCTGAAGAGCGCCCTGGTCACGGCCTCCTTTAATGAACGCGGTCTCGATTACAAACAGTTGTTTGACCAAGTTCAGGAAATCGTCAAGAAGTACCAGGACGCCAATAACGAAGTTTACCTAGCCGGTGAACCGATTGTGCGCGGCTACGGATACTACTACGAACCAGTCGTCGGCATTCTGTTCCTGGTAGCCGTCGGCGTGATGATCCTCATCCTATGGGCGACTGGCGGCCAACGCAGCCGCTGGTGGGCGCCGATCGTCACCGGTACGCTCTCAGCCATTTGGGGTCTTGGCTTCGTCGGTGTGATGCACTACGACTTCGACCCCGTCATGTTGGTTATTCCGTTCATTTTGACCGCACGCGACATGAGCCACGGCATTCAGTGGCAAGGCCGCTATCACGATGAGCTCGATCGCCTTGGCGACAAGTTTGCCGCCTGCGCCGCCACCACCGACTTCATGCTGCCGCCCGGTCTGCTTTCGATCCTCGCCGACATCAGCGGTATCGTCTTCATCTCTTTCGGCGGTATCCCGGTCCTACAGCACATTGCCCTCGCTGGTACCGTCTGGCTCGCCGGCTCGCTCACGATGGTCTTCATCTTCCAGCCCATCCTGATGAGCTACTTGCCGATTCCCGAGGTCAAACACCATCGTGTTCAGGGTACAAACCAGCGCAGTCGCCTCCAGGGCGTGTACGACTTCCTCGAATGGTTCGTGCATGTGCCCACTCGTCCAGGCGCTCTGCGCAAGATCCTGCTGTGGGGCTCGGCCGCTTTCTTGGTCTACGGCTTGGTCTCCGGTCTCGATTGCAAGATCGGCTATTCGACGGCGGGTACGCCGCTCTATCGGCCCTATTCAAAGGTCAATACGGATATCGCCGAAATCGGCAAGAAGTTCCCCTTGGAAGAAGGCTGGATCATTCTTACCACGCCCTCTTATCCCGATAAGCAATCGGTTATCGGCCCTGACGTCCTCCGGATGGTCGACGACCTGCGAGACTATCTCTTCAAGGATCCCAAGGTGGGTCAGGTCGTCTCGTTCTCCTCTGCCGTTTCGGAGCCGTTCAATCAGATGTTCCACTACGGCTATCCGAAATTCCTCGGCGTCCCCGATTCGATCGAAATGTCGGGTAACCTGTGGTTCCTTTATCTCAACGGATCGGCGCCAGGCGAGCTCGAGCGCTATATCTCGAACCGCTCCAACAATGACACCTGTATCCGGGTTCTCCTCCGCGACCATAATTACGACACCCTCAATGATATCCGCGACCGTATTCAGCAGTTCGTTAATGAGCGCGTCACCCCGGATCCTAGCCTTAATCACGTCCAAGTGCATTTTTTGGCGGGTATCGCCGGCTTGTATCTGGCCGCCAACGACGTTCTCCGCAAGCTCGACTTCCTGAACATCACCTTCGTGCTTGGGGTCGTCTGGGTCTTTTGTTTAGTTTCCTTCCGCTCATTCGTAGCGGCGTTTATGTTCCTGTTTGCCTGTGTGCTCGCCAACTTCGGTGCTTTCATCTATATGAATTGGCGCAACGTCGGCCTGACGATTGATACTATTCCCGTCATATCATTAGGTATCGGCCTCGGTGTGGATTACGGCATTTATACCGTCGCCCGTATTCGTGACGAGGTCATGGGCGGTATGGAAGTTGACGATGCGATCGTGCTCGCCCTCAAGACGACTGGTGTTGCCGTCTTTAATACCTTCCTCGTCATGATCGGCGGCATCTTCCCGTGGATCTTTTCGCCCTTGCTCTTCCACAACGAGATGAGTACCCTGCTCATCTTCTTGATGGGTACCAACATGATCGCTGGCTGCATCATCCTTCCGTGTTACCTCTCATGGGCCCGTCCGAAGTTCGTATTCGGCGGCAAGGGGATGATTCGAGAGCGCGAATTGAAGGCTGCGGCTTCCTAAGTTGGCAACGTTAGGCGGAGTCTATCAGACCATCGAAAACCACTGTGCGCGCGTGGAAAACTCTGATAAAGCTTGTCGCGCTTTGGTGTGGTAAGGAGGTGCGGTGAGGGAAATTCCTTTAATCGGACGTCGCTAATTTTTATCGTCCGATAGTGTTCCAAGTAAGCAGAATCGTAGATTTGACCGTCCTCAGCCTTCGCTATGCTAGAGCGGTGGCGATGAACAACTAGGGGAAGTGCCAACCTGTGGGGACGGTTGGCGGGTTCAGCTCCAGGGAGGATTTTATGGGGATTCGTTTCACTAATTATTTGCGGCGATCGCTTCTGATCTCCGCAGTCACAGCCGGAGCGCTATTCGTCGCAGCGCTCGGCAATAACCCGGCCTGCGCCGGCGATGTCAACAGCGATACCGGTAACAACATGAGCGTCACTGGCGCCACTGCGGGCGTTCTGCCTCAGATGTCGACCGCTGGCGAGTCCGGCATCCTGTCTGGATTACACGTATCGGGTTTCCTCAGTCAGACCTTCGGCATGTGGCAAAACCCCACTGCCCTCCAGAACTACACGACTAGCCGCAACAATCTCGCGACTTCACGCACTTGGCTGCAGGTCGACGAGAACTATCAGCTCAACCAGGACAACAGCTTCTTCATGCGTGAATGGTTCGTTTACGAACCGCCCTATTCGTTCAACAGCGCGAACGGCCTCGGGATGTACGGTAACGAATTCTATAATCAGTACACCGTCCGCGACGCCTGGTGGCAGAATAAATGGGGTCCTCTCACCACCTACGTCGGCAACCAGATTGTCGTCTGGGGCCAGTCACTCGCCTTCCGCGTCGGCGACGTAGTGAATCCGCAGGACACCACTTGGTCGTTCGGATTTGCCAACCTCGAGCAGTCCCGCACGCCGCAGTGGATGATCCATCCGATCCTCAACCTGCCGGAATTTGGGCCTACTTCGTCGAACTTCATCGAAGGCATCCTGATACCGCGCTATCAGCCGATGTGGAATAGCTGCGACTACGCCGACCATCGCTACGATGGCTTCTGCAACGTCAATGCCGGTTCAGTGAACAACGGTTTCCCCGCTGGCGTGGCCTTCGACCCAACCGGTCGATTTGGTGCCCACTTCGCCAGCCGCTATCAGCCGCCTTCGACAGCGCTGTCACCCGGTACTCCTATCCTTGGACCATACTTTCCGCCGGGCGCACCACATACGCTGCAGAACCAGTTGTTGATTGGTTCACCATTGGCGAACGAGTTCTACTACTGCACCAACGCGGGTAGCGCTACTCAACCGGCCAATCCGGTGCCCCACGGACTTCAAAGGCCTTGTAAGTTCTACGGTGGCAGCGCTGCGCCTGACACGGGTCCGACTTGGGATGTGCCAGCCTCGACCGTGGCTAACTGGACTGAGGGCGCTCGCCTTCACACGTTGGTCGGGCCTGCGGAGTTGACCGCGTTCATTTACGATCCGTTCAACCTCTATCCGAACACCTACTGGCAACAGTACACGAATCGTTTCGTCAACAAGTTCAATCCTGAAGTGTTGACGGGCGTTACGGGCGACATGCCGATTCCGATGCCGTCCTCATTGTCCGAGTACCTGCCCTTCGTTGGCCGTGCGGAGGCTGTCTACGGTAATCATCAAGGCGTTAATACTTGGGACCTCATCGGCAATCCCCAAGGCGTCCGCTACACCGACACGCTCAACTACATGGTCGCCTTGGACGTTGACCAGGCCTATGCGCCTTGGCTGACTGCCACCGGTAACCTGTCGGCGAACATCGAGTTCCAGGATTTCATCACGCTCGATGGCGCCAACTCGATGATGGAGGCTTTCGGGCCTTACACCGGCGGCGCGCTTGAGCCGGAGTCCAATATCAAGAACAACGTCAGCACACTGTTCAACGTTGGCACTTCATGGTTGTGGAATGACATCGCTCCGACTTGGACGATGATCTTCAGCCCGAAGGGACGCAGCTTCTTGCTCTTCCCCTCAGTCGTGCTCAATCCGCCTTGGACGAAGGCCTACTTCCTCAAGTTGCAGGCCATCGAAATCATGGGTGGCGATCTCGACTATTCGCAGGGCGGAGGCATTTTGAAGGGCCAAAGCATGCTGATCGCTCAGTTCCAGTACAACTTCAACCTGCTCTAATCAGGTTGTCCTAACCATTGAGGGCGGATGCCGTACGGCGTCCGCCCTCAGCTTTTTCTCCGCTCGCCTGCACCCCAGGCTTGAAGTTTCTGGTCGCCGAAGCGTCAAACCATCAGGTATCAATGCGGTCAAGCCAATCCAATTTGCGCAGTTCGGCGGTAGTTGTCTTTGGGAACCTTCACCCACTTGCAATGGTTACAATTGTATCGATGACTGATTTTGCCAATGAATGAATCGCCAACGAACGGATCGAGTGAACGACACAGGAGAAATGGAATGAGGCACAAGCTGGCTTTACTGCTGGCCGTCGCGGTTTCGGCAGCGCCGCTTATCGGATGTAAGGGCGAACAGAAAGCGGCAGTGTTTGACCCCCGTCTCGCTGGGCAATTCTTCCCACTCCAGCCGCAGGCTGAATGGACCTACCGAGTCAAAAGCGAGAGCCAGCAGAGCACCTATGCCATCACCGATACGGTGATCGGTGAAAAGTACGTTCCCTCGCTCAATCTCACGGGTGAAGTCGTTTCCGAATACTACGACATGGACCGCGGTGGTACGCGCCCGATCCTTTACGTGTCAGACAAAGGCTATTTCGACCGTCTGTCAGGGCTCGATTACTCTCAGGACAGCCCACAGCAAAGCATCGTGGCGCCCGCATGGGGTCGTTCGGAAGACGGCAGTTTTCTCCCTCAGCAGTTGTCCCCCAACTTGAGCTGGAGTAGTAAAAGCTTCCCCTTTGGCCACGTTCAAGGTGCCTTCGATATCAAACAGGCCCACAAAACCTATCTGGAACCCGAGGATGTCGTCGTCCCGGCGGGCCATTTCTCGAACTGCATCCGGGTCGAGACGCTCGCCCAGTTTGAAGGCGGTGAATACGCCAAGAAAGACAAGCCGTCCCGCCTGACCTACGAGGACTGGTACGCGCCAAAGATTGGCTTGGTCAAGACCATTACCTATGAAGGCGGCATCAACGGCCACGAGATGGAGCGGGTGGAACTAATCCATTTCAAGGTCCCACCCGATGCGTCTGCGCAAGGCCCTTCGACTTCGCAATCCGCGGCTTCGCGGCAGACCTCTTCGGCCGTGCCCGCAGCACCAACCACTGCCGTTCAATAGAGTGCTCTAAGGGACTGGCATCTAGCCAAGCCTCGCCAAAACCGCATTGCACGCCGCCATCGGCTCGAATGGCCAATGGCGGCATCTTTTTGACTGCCGAAACTCTTCCACTCTCCATCCGTCTAGCTTAAGGCCAATTTCCTTGCGCATTGGCCGTCTTTGATGGCACTGTCAGCCCGGGGGACCGATTATCGGTTTTGGTGGTTATATCGATGCTTTTCGGGACAAAGCTACATCAACGAGACTCTGGGGAGAGTCGGCGCATATGGAGAATCGAATTGGATTCGCCTTGATCGTTTTCCTCGCCGCAGGCAGCTTTGCCTGCAACCAAAAGCCCGCGGCCACTTTTCGCCCGGCAAATTTTTTCCCCCTCAAGCCGAATATGGCTTGGACCTACCGGGTCATCAGTCAAAGCCAGCAGACCCGCTATGTCGTCACAGATGAGGTTGTGGGCAGCGAATATATCCCTTCGCTCGAACTTACCGGCGATGTCGTCCAGGAATATTACGATCTCGATCGCGGTGGCCTGCGTCCCATCGTTTACTATCGCCGGGACGGCTACCTGACTCGGCTCTCAGGCCTCGACTATACGATGAGCGAGATCAATTCGCCCAACTGGGGCCGCTCCGAGGAGATGAACTTCTTGCCTCAGCGTCTAGGTCCCAACGAGTCCTGGGACAATACCCTCTTCCCCTACGGACGCATGCCCGGCAGCTTCAACATCACGCAAACCCATAAGACCTTCTTCGACCCTGACGAAGTCACGGTGCCCGCCGGCAAGTTCAGTGGCTGCATCCGCATCGAGACCAGCGCGGAGTATCACGGCGGTATGTATGACCAGCAAAAAAAGACCCTGACTCTGACTTACGTCGACTGGTACGCCCCCAACGTCGGCTTGATCCGAACGGTTGCGTACGAAGGCAAGAAGGGTCATGAGATCGAGCGGGTCGAGTTGACACACTTTAATCGCGACGTACGCACCGCCGAGGCGGCACGAGTGCGAACTCCGGGCTGAGATAGCTGGGAGGCAGCTTCGAGCGAAGATTCACGGCTCAATCATTCGGCGACAAGCTGCCGACAACTGAACCGTCTGATCCCGTCTTCCGATTTGTCGGCACGTAATCAATCGCCACCGCGTCTATATAGAAGCCGTTATGACCCGCCTCGCCCAGCCGCCGCGTATGCTCCGCTTCACGAATATAATCGCCGGCTTGATTGGTGCTGCCGTTCTTGGCGTCAACATCAGTCTGGGCCTCATTCGGGGTCGCGCGATAAAGTAGGTTCTTGATGTCCTGATGTGCGCTGTTCACGACCACCAGCGCGTCCGCCCCGGTCTCGCACGCCTTCCTTCGTAACTCCGGCATGACCTGGTCCGGCTGATCCTTCAGGTCGGCCCACGCTTCAACGATCGCCACCTGCGTGTAATTGGTCAGCGGCAGCGTGTCGAGGATCGGCATGTTGCAATCGGGTGCCTTCGCCGCACGGTCGTAAGGCGCGAGTTGCGTCACCTCAACCGTAAGCGGATCTCTTTGCGACGAGCATCCTGTTATCGCGATCAGTAGGCATGCTCCAAGGCCAAACCGCCCAACCCATCGTACTAAATTCCGCAATTCCATCGGCGTCACGACTGGCCGAATCATGGCCCTCTACCTGCCACTGCGCAAGAACCCGCTCACCGTAGCACAATTTCGCCGTCAATCCCCATATTTCCGAGCCGTAACCCGGTCATTCGGGGCCGCGTATTTCGGTATGTTGGGTTTTGGCAGTTTGGAGTATTATCTCATTATGCGGCGGTTAATACAGATCGCATTCGCAGGTTGGGTCGCACTTACGATGAGCATGGCACAGGCCTTTGCCTTCCCAGGTGCCACCGGAGCTGGCAGCTATACTCCCGCGAGCAGCACATCACCCGACACCTCCGGCTATACCAAAGACGACGCTAAGAGTGAGGCGTTGACCAATTACCTGAAAAGTCACCGCCTGCCGCTGGTCGGCGCTCAAGTTTTGGCCGATGCCTCAAGTGGGCGGCATGTCGTTGTCCTCTACGGCTTCGTGGCGACCGACTTCGGCAGAGCCGACGCCACCACCAAGGCCAATGCCTTTCTTCACGACCCTTCCGCGATGATCGAAAACCGCGTTAAGGTCGATCCCGAAATCGCCTCGCTCCCTAAGACTTCGCATCATCACGAGTCCAACAGTAACGAAAACTCCGACAATTCCGCCGACGCCGACGCCTCTAACGCCGCTCCCGCGAACGACGGTCAGGCTGACGCCGATGCCAGCGCAATGCCGGGCGCACAAGACTACGCCAATCAGCAGGATCAGCAGTCGCAAATCCAGCAGTATCAGAACCAGGGCAATCCTCTAGCAGCCACCCCTGGTATGAGTACCGGTATGTCTATGGGGGGTATGGCTCCGCTGGTTGCTCTGCTTGGACTTCTCAGTGCGACTAACGGTGGCAGTAGCTTCTCCTATGGCTCGTCAAGTCCGCTCGGGATGTTTGGCCCGTCGAACTCTTACGGCTCGCCGAATGGCCCCCCTTATGGATCTCCGTATGGTTCTCCTTATGGCGGCGGCGGTTATCCACCTCCAGGCGCCTTCCCTTCGAGTCCTTACGGCAGCGGCAGTGCTAACGGCTACCCGCCCCCCGGCTACTCCCCTTATCCCTGATTTCCTGTGTTCGAATTGATCGTTGACTGAAGCTTCCAGCAGTCTTCGTTCTATAGGCGGGTTGAATGATTTGAGATGATAATAATCTCAGCTAACCGCCGACTCCCTAACTGGGCCGTCTAAATCCCGCTCCAACGCCTCAATATCCGCCGCCGACAGGCTGAAGTACTTCGCCTCCGGATTATGCAGCACCAGCGCGCTGACCGAACTCTCCGGATCCATCATGTAGCCTTCCGTGAGATGCAGTCCCAGCCCGCTCTGCTCAATCTCCAATAACCGGAACAACTGTGCTTGATCTTCCAATCGCGGACACGCCGGATAGCCGAACGAATACCGCTTGCCGTGATAGTGCGCCTGAAACAAGTCCTTCATCGTCAGGCCGGGCGGATCGCCTATTCCCCACATCTGCCGCATCTTCTGATGCAATAGTTCGGTGAAAGCTTCCGCCGATTCCAGCGCGATCACCTGCAGGATGTGCGAGCGCAAGTACTCGCCGCGCTCCTTCCATTCTTCCGCCAGCGCTCGCACACCATCTGCGATTGTCGTCGCGACCATGCCGATAAAGTCGGCCCGTCCCGACGCCGCTGGCGTTACATAATCCGCTAGGCACAGCCCCGGCTCCGCCGATTGACGCCCGAAAATGAACTGCTCTAGCTCACGCTTCCCGTCCGCCGCACACACGATCAACGTACGATCGCCATCGGAATGGGCAGGAAAAAAACGGTATGCAGCGCGCGCGCTGATCGACGGGTTCGCGAGCATCTCATCCTCGACGCTCGCCACAATTCGGCGCAGTTCCAGCGCCTTGGGGTCGCCCGCCGCTAGCGCCAACTCGAAATTCTTGAACCCTAGATGGCGCGTGTAGAGCATTACCGGATTGATGTAGCGAAAAATCTCGCCGAGATCGTAATCACGGATCAGATGCAGCTTCAAATCTGGCGGTTCGGGAATCGGACCGTCGTAATTGACCACCGGACCGCGTCTGACCGGTGCCACTCGCACGTCGTGAACCTTCGCCGCGCCCGCCGCGAGCTTGCGCGCTTGCTCCCCTAATTCGACCACCAGCGCTTCGCGCCGCTGTGGGTCCATTAGTTGATTAGCGAGGTCCAGTCCCTGCATCGCATCGTTCGCGTAGGCGACTGGTCCTTCGTACTCCGGCGCGATCTTAAGCCGCGTGAAGCGCGACGACAGCGCCGCGCCTCCAACCAGCATCGGACATCGCACGCCCGCAGCTTTCAAGTCTTGCGCCGTAATCACCATCATTTGCGCCGACTTCACAAGCAGCCCCGACAGGCCGATCGCGTCCGGCTGATGCTTCGCGCACGCCTTGATCAGCTCGTCCGGCGGCACTTTGATTCCGAGGTTGATAATCCGATAGCCGTTGTTGCTCAGGATAATGTCGACAAGGTTTTTGCCGATATCGTGGACGTCGCCTTTGACCGTCGCCAGCACGATCGTGCCCTTGTTCAGCCCCTCGCTCTTCTCCATGTGGGGCTCCAGATGGGCCACTGCCGCCTTCATCGCCTCGGCCGATTGCAGCACTTCCGCTACGATCATCTGGTTCGCGTTGAACAGCCGTCCGACCTCGTCCATTCCCTTCATCAACGGCCCGTTGATAATTTCGAGCGGTCGCCGCAAGCGCAGCGCCTCATCGAGATCGTCGATCAGCCCGTCACGTGAGCCTTCGAGAATGTACAGCGCCAGCCTCTCATCCAGCGGCAGCGACTTGCGTTCCTCTCGCGTCCGCTTTGCTTTCTTTGATCCGAAATAGGCCGCGAACGCCGCGATTGGATCGTCGCCGCGCCACCAAATCAAATCTTCCGCCAGCCGCCGCTCCTCTTCCGATATCGAGGGGTAGCGTTGCAGCTTCTCCGAATTGACGATCGCGAGGTCGAGTCCTGCCTGCACGCAGTGATAGAGCATCACCGAGTTCAGCACTTCGCGTCCCGCTTCCGGTAATCCAAACGACACGTTGGAGATGCCGAGTATCGTCTTGCATTGCGGCAGCACTTTTTTAATCAGCCGGATACCCTCGATCGTCTCCACCGCCGAGCCGATATAGTTCGCGTCGCCCGTGCCGACCGGAAAGACCAGCGGGTCAAAGATGATATCCTCCGGCATCACACCGTATTCTTCCGTCAGTAATTCAAACGAGCGTTCCGCAATCGCGCGCTTGCGCTCCCGCGTAATCGCTTGCGCCTGCTGCTTATCCTCGTCGATACAGCCGACCACCAGCGCAGCACCGTATTCTCGCGCTAACGGCACCACGCGGTTGAAGCGTTCTTCGCCGTCCTCAAGGTTGATTGAATTGATAATCGACTTGCCGGGTGTCCGCTTCAGTGATTCTTCAAGCACGCGCGCATCGGTCGTATCGATCATCAGCGGCACTTTTACCTTGCGCGTCAGCGTGCTCAGGAACGCGCTCATGTCGGCGATTTCATTGCGATCGGGGTCCTGCACGCACACGTCAAGGATATGCGCGCCACGCCGCACCTGCAGCCGCCCGATCTCCGCCGCTTCGTCGTACTTGCCTTCGCCGACCAGCCGCTTGAACTTGCGGCTGCCGAGCACGTTGGTCCGCTCGCCGACGATCACCGGCCGTGTGCTCTCGTCGATTACCAGCGCTTCGATCCCCGACACGATCGTCCGCTGGGGCGGGTTGCCAATCCGTGTCCGTTGCTTGGATGCCATCGCCGCGAGCGCCCTGATATGCGCCGGCGTGGTCCCGCAGCATCCACCGACCAGATTCACCCAGCCATTCGCCGCGAAGCGTTCGAGCTTGTGCGCCAGCATCTCCGGCGTCTCGTTGTAATGGTTTTCTTCGTCGGGCAGTCCAGCATTCGGCACGCATGCCACCGGAAAGCGCGAAATCTCCGCGAGGGTCCGCAGATGGTCGGTCATAAAGTCCGGACCGGTCGCGCAGTTCAGTCCTATCCACATCAGTTCATGATGGGCTATCGAACTGTAAAAGGCCTCGATATCCTGTCCCGCCAACAGCGTGCCCATTATTTCGATAGTGCACGAAATCGCGACCCCCGCCGGCCCGTTGGTCGCTTCGAGAGCGCGCCGAATCCCCAGCAGCCCGGCCTTGCAGTTGAGCGTATCCATGACGGTTTCGAGCAACAGCAGGTCGACCCCGCCCTCAATTAGCCCCTCGGCTTGCTCTTGATACGATGCGGCCATCTCATCAAAGGTCACACCGCCCGCGACGGAGATGCTGCGCGTAGTCGGGCCCATCGCCCCCGCCACGAAACGCGGCTGATTCGGCGTGCTGGCCGCTCGTGCCTCCTCGGCCGCCAATTGCGCCGCTATCCGATTTAACTCTCGTGCATCATTCTGCAGGCCATATTCGGCCAACACGATCGAGGTGGAACCGAAACTATTGGTTTCGATTATGTCCGCGCCTGCCGTCAAAAATCCGCGATGTAACTCACGAATCTTGTCGGGACGCGTCCGCACCAGATTTTCATTGCATCCTTCCAGGCTCGGACCACCAAAGTCCGCCGCTGAAAGGTTCATGTCTTGAATTGAGGTACCGGCAGCGCCATCAATGATGACGATACGGCGTGCGATCAGGTCGCGCAGCGTCGCTATCCTTTCCCTGTTCTCTGCCATTCGGGCAACATCCGGCAAAGGTATAAGCAAATCTTTTGCCGACGATGTTTGAACATCAAGGATAGCCGTCCAATCCGGTTGGGGCAATTTTGCCGCATAGGCCGAGCCTGCGAGGCCGTGCGGCCATGAGTCTGCGAATAGCCGCCAGAAGAATCTGAAGCCGAGCCTGCGAGGAAGTGCAGCGCTTGCCGAGCCACAGAGGAGCGCACGAATGAGTCTGCAAGGTAAGCGATATTAAAGAGTCTTCGAGCGCAATGCTTATGAAAATCTGAACCACGCCTCGCACAACGATGCATTGCGACCAGGCCAGTGCAATGCGTATAAATCTAAGTTTTGTGCAGCGAGAACCTGCTCGCGGGCTCGCGCATAGACCCGAAACCTGCACAGCGGGCTCCGCTGGGAGAACTCGATGATTTTAGCCTGGTTATGTTTCTTTGACGGCTTGGTCGCTCTCGCCGTGATGGCCGCGGGGCTGGTCGGGGCCCATTTTGGCCAGGCCGCCCCGAGCGTCGGCTTTCAGGTCTTTATTATTGGCCTGCTCAACGCCGCTATCGGCCTGATGCTGGGCCTCGTCGCTGTGCCCATGGCGATGTTCTCGCCCGCCCGCAAGAATGCCCGTGTCCCCGCCTTTATCGGCTTCGCACTCTCGCTCGTGATGGTCGCGACTGTCGCTGTAATCGTCGCACCCCGCCTGAAATATCCACCGATCAGCGACGTCAGCACCGACATTGCCAATCCACCCAACTTCGTCCATGCCAACCAGCTACCCGGCAACGCCGGGCATGACATGAGTTATAGCCCGGTATCGGCGCAACTCCAGCAGCATTCCTCGATTTACGCTGGTCTCGCGCCACTCAAATTCCCCGGCTCTCCCGACCAGGTCTTCAAGCGCGTACAAATCGTCGCTGGCGAGATTCCAAACTGGCAGATTCTGTATACTGACCCTGCGACCCATACACTCGAAGGTATGGCGACTTCCAAGGTCTTTCGGTTCAAGGACGATTTCGTGATTCAAGTCCGCCCCGCCGACGGGGCTGGCAGCCTAGTCGAGATGCGCTCGCGCTCTCGCGCCCAGCAGGCCGATCTTGGCTCTAACTACGATCGTATCGTGAGCTTCTTCAACGAC
>Ga0335072_10009380_pt1 | contig 14113 bp, 17 predicted proteins | sample Lox_Sample_21_FD_206725 | JGI IMG/M metagenome (GOLD analysis project Ga0335072, IMG submission 206725) | Soil microbial communities from Loxahatchee National Wildlife Refuge, Florida, United States - Lox_Sample_2.1 | ecosystem: Environmental > Terrestrial > Soil > Wetlands | place: USA...
GGCGGCGCGCAGCGGATGCACGGTACTCCTGGCCGAGCGCTACGGCTTTCTGGGCGGAACCGCGACCGCGTCGATGGTCGGGCCATGGATGACGTTCCACTCCGGCCCCGAGCGCATCGTCGGGGGCATCGCGCAGGAGATCGTCGAGCGTCTCGTCGCGCTCGGCGCTTCACCGGGACACATCCCGGATTCCAGCGACTATGTCGATTCGATCACGCCCTTCGATCCCGAAGTACACAAGTCTCTGCTGTTCGAGATGATGCGTGAAGCCGGCGTGCGGCTATTGCTGCACGCCTATTTTCTCGAAGCCGTGCGCGACGAGCACGGCCGCACCAGAGGCGCGCGCTTCGCGACGGTCGCCGGCGCGCGCGATATCCTGGCCGGCCGGACGATCGATGCGACGGCTGACGCGTTCGTCGCGGCCTCAGCCGGCGTGCGGATGCAAGAGACCGCGCTGCGCGGGAAAGTTCAGCCCGCAACGATGATGTTTCGTTTGAGCCACGTCGACCTCGAGGAACTGTCGACGTACGTTCGGCGGAATCCCGAGGAGATGCGCACGTCGTTGAAAACGCACGAGCGCACGCCGCAGCGCATGACGGCCATCGCCGGCCTCTACAAACTCTGGCATGATGCTTGCGAGCGGGGCGAGGTTACGGTCAGGCGCGAGCTCGTTTCGCTGTTTTCCACGCCGTACCCTGACGAGCTGACCGTCAACATGACGCGGGTCGTCGATATCGACCCGCTCGACCCGGACGATCTGACGCGTGCCGAGGTCGAGTCGCGTGCACAGGTCATGGAGCTGCTTCGTTTCTTCCGGGAGCGCGTGCCGGGTTTCAAGAACGCGCGGCTCGCAGCGACGGCAACGCAAATCGGAATTCGCGAGTCACGACGGATTCTCGGCGAGTACACGCTCACCGCAAACGACGTGCTCGAAGCGCGGCGCTTCCCCGATGCGGTCGCCCGCAGCGCGTATCCGATCGACATCCACAACCCCAAGGGTTCCGGTACGACGACGGTCCGCTTGCCGAAGGGCAGCGCGTACGAGATTCCCTATCGCTGCCTCGTTCCGCTCGACGTCGACGATCTCATCGTCGCGGGGCGTTGCATCTCGACCTCGCACGAAGCGCACGCGACGACGCGTTTGACGCCCACGGTGATGACGCTGGGGCAAGCGGCGGGAACGGCGGCAGCGATTTCGGTGAAAAGTCACGTGCCGCTCCGGCACATCGACACGCAGCTGCTCCGCGACCAGCTGGTCGCCGCGGGCGTCGACCTGCGACGGCCGTGAAGCTTTTCGCGGGTATCGACGGCGGACAGAGCTCGACCGTTGCCGTCATTGCAGACGAGCGGAAGCGAATACTGGCCCGAGGCATCGGTGGTCCGTGCGATCATATCGGTCAGGCCGCGGATTCACCACGGTTCGCGCAGGCGCTCGAGGCTGCGGTCCGCTCCGCGCTGCTTGAGGCGAAGCTGCCGCCCGACTCGCCCTTCGAATCGATCGTCGCGGGCGTCAGCGGCTACGAAGGCGCCATTCACGGACTCCCGCCGCAACTGCGCGCGGGCCGCATCGTCTACGTTCACGACGCACGCATCGCGCACGCCGGGGCTTTCGAGCTGCGCGACGGCATCGTCACGATCGCGGGAACCGGGTCGGTCGCGTACGGGCGCGCTCACGGAGACGAGGTCATGGTGGGCGGTTGGGGCTTTCTTTTCGGCGACGAAGGAAGCGCGTTCGCGATTGCGCGTGATGCGTTCGCGAGCGCGGTGCATGCCGAAGACGCGGCCCGTCGCAGCGAGCTCGCGGAGAAAGCGCGACGCCACTTCGGAATGCCGGCCCTGCGCGCCATCGCGCGTGCGTTCTACACCGATGAACTCGATCGCAAGACGTTCGCGTCGTTCGCGAGACCCGTGATCGCCGCCGCCGAGAGCGGCGAAGCGGAGGCGCTCGCCGTCGTGCTTCGAGCTGCGCAGGCGCTCGGGGCGCTGACCGCCGCGTGCGCCGGGCGTTTAGCGCTCGCCGGCACCGTCGACGTTGCGCTCTCGGGCGGGACGTTCGCGTCGGACTGGTTTCGCGACCGGGTCGTCGAGCAGATTGCGGGCGCGCTGCCGCAAGCAAGCGTCGCGCCCGTGCGCACCGACCCCGCCGGCGGCGCGCTGCTCCTCGCATATAAGGAAGGAGCGCAAAGCTGAAGCTCGAGGCATTGCGCGGGCTGATCGTCTCGATTCAGCCGCCGCCCGGCTCGGCGCTCGACGATCCGGCGATCGTTGCAGCGATCGCGGCGTGCGCGACGGAGAACGGTGCGGCTGCGGTGCGCATCGAGGGCGCACAACGGATTGCAGCCGTGCGGGCGCGGCTTGCGCGAACGCCGATCGTCGGCTTGATCAAGCGCGCCGAGCCCGGCTTTGCGCCGTATATCACGGCTACGTTGTCTGATGTGGAAAATGTCTTGGACGCGGGCGCAAATATCGTCGCCGTCGACGCGACGGGCCGTCCACGCAGCGACGGCAAGACATTTGCGGATGCAGTCGCCGCGATTCACAAACGCGACGGCATCGCGTTCGCGGACTGCGCTCGTATCGAGGACGCGCGTGCTGCGCTCGCGGCCGGCGCCGACGTCGTCGCCACGACCTTGTGCGGCTACACCGATGAGACGCGCGGAATACCGCTCCCCGCACTGGACCTGGTGCGGGAAATCGCAAATCTCGGCGTTTTCGCGGTCTGCGAAGGAGGTGTCGCCTCCCCCGCGCAAGCCGCCCATGCGTTTGCCGTTGGAGCGAGCGCTGTCGTGGTTGGTACCGCACTTACGAACCTCGATGTACTCGTCCGGCGCTTCGCTGATGCTGCTCGGGACTTTGCATGATACCTAAGTCCACGAGGATGCATCGGCAAACCGGCACAATATCGGAGGTAAATGGCGCAGCAAGCTCGTCCTAGGCAAGGTCTCGGCCCCGGATTCTGGCCGGTCACTCTCCTGCTCGCCGTTATCTGCGCGTTCTGCGATTACTTCGTCGTGGTCACGCCCGCGAGCAGCATCCTTCGCGAGGCAGCAGCGCCCGCCGATCAAACCGACGAACTGTTCAAGGTCCTCACGTTCTTCGGCGTCATCGTCTTCGTTTTTACGATCGGATATCTCGTCTACTTCGCTATCGTTTGGCGCAAGAAGAAGACCGATCCGGAAGACGCGCTCGGCATTCAAATCCACGGAAATTTTCAGCTCGAGCTGTGGTGGACGATCGTTCCGACGCTTCTGGTCATTGCGATCGGTGCGATCAGCATCAAAGACTGGGCCGGCATTTTCTACGCACAAGGCGGACAGCTTGCGGTCGAAGCGATCGGCTATCAATTCGGCTGGGAGTTCCGGTATCCGGGGCTCGCCGATCCGGTTCCCGACGAGCTGCACTTACCGCTCGGCGTTCCGACGACGATTCACATCAGCTCGAAAGACGTCATTCACGGTTTTTGGACGCCGGAGGTACGGCTCAAGCAAGACGCGGTTCCGGGGCTCGTGACGACGATTCACATCACGCCGACGGAGGTGGGGACGTACCGCATCATCTGCAGCGAATATTGCGGCGCTCGCCACGGATACATGGTCGGCAAGCTCATCATCGAGCCGAAAAACACGTTCACCGCATTCCTCGATCATGAAAAATACGTGCAGGCGCACGCGCCCAAAGGCCCCGGCGGGCTACCGCCCGGCGTGAATCTCGCGAACGGCAACGCGTCAGCCGGTCAGACCCTCTTTGCGCAAAAGTGCAGCGCTTGTCACTCGCTTGGCGCCTTCGATCAGCGCATCGTCGGTCCGGGTCTCGGAAAGATCTTCGCGGATCCCTCGCATCCGAAGCTGGTCGACGGCGCTGCTGCTACGCCTGAGGATGCCGCCGGCATCATCGACAGCGGCTTCACGGGCGACATCGGCACGATGCCGAACGCCAAGACCAACGGACTCTCGAACGACGACATCGCTAACCTCGTCGTCTACCTCGAAAGCGTCTCAAAGGGACAATAATATGGCAGTCGCAGCAGAAGTTCAGCACAGCGCGCTCGCGGAGCACATCCATCACGCTCCCAAGAGCTTCATCAACCGCTACATCTTCACGCTCGATCACAAGATCATCGGGCTGCAGTACATGATCGTCGGTTCGCTGTTCTTCATCATCTCGGGATTGCTCGCCGAGCTGATTCGCGTCCAGCTGTTGAATTCCGACGGACGCTTCCTGACGCCCGAGCATTTCAACGAGCTATACTCCGTGCACGGATCGTCGATGGTATGGCTGGTGATCATCCCGCTTGCAACCGGCGGTTTCGGCAATTTCGTGATGCCCCTGATGATCGGCGCCCGCGACGTTGCGTTTCCGTGGCTGAACGCGGCCAGCTTCTGGATGTTCCCGCCCGCAGGCTTGATTTTGTTCAGCTCGTTTCTGGTTGGTGCTCCCGATGCCGGCTGGACCGAATACCCGCCGGTCTCGCTCCAAGGACCGCCCGGCACATCGATGTGGTGCGTCGCGATTTTCTTGATCGGGATATCGTCGACGCTGACCGGCATAAACTTCTTGGTGACGATGTTGAAAATGCGCGCGCCCGGTATGACGTTCACGCGCATGCCGCTCTTCGTGTGGGCGCAGCTTGCAACCGCCGTCCTGAACATGGTCGCGACGACCGCGCTTGCGGCCGCCCTGCTGGCGCTCTTCCTCGAACGCACCTTCGGGATTCCGTTCTACGATCCGTCGCACGGCGGAAGCCCGGTCATGTGGCAGCACATGTTCTGGTTCTACTCGCATCCGGCCGTATACATCATGATTCTGCCTGCCTTCGGAGTCATCTCCGAGGTGCTGCCGACCTTTGCGCGCAAGCCGATCTTCGGTTACAAGATGATCGCCTTCAGCTCGATCGCGATCGCCTTGCTCGGCTTCATGGTCTGGGCTCACCACATGTTCACGAGCGGCATGACGCCGTGGCTGGTGCTTCCGTTCATGATCCTGACGTTCATCATCGCGGTCCCGACGGGAATCAAGATCTTCTCGTGGGTCGCGACGCTTTGGGGCGGAAACATTCGCTATACGACCGCGATGCTGTTCGCGGTCGGGTTCATCGCCACGTTCACGTTCGGGGGCATAACCGGAATCTTCTTAGCCGCGGTCCCTGCCGACTATCAAGAGCACGGTACGTACTTTGTCGTCGCGCACATCCACTACGTCTTGTTCGGCGGATCGGTTTTCGGCTTGCTCGCCGGAGCGTATTATTGGTTCCCGAAGATGTCGGGGCGCCTCCTAAACGAGTTTTGGGGCCACGTCCACTTTTGGATCACGTTCGTCGCATTCAACGTGACGTTTCTGCCGATGCACTGGCTCGGACTGTTGGGCATGCCGCGTCGCGTCCCGGTTTACGATCCGCAGTTCACCGATTGGAATCGCGTCGCGTCGATCGGTTCGTTTTTCCTGGTAATCGGGATGGCGGTTTTCTTCATCAACGTCATCTGGAGCATCAAGCACGGCAAGCGCGCCGGTCCAAATCCGTGGAACGCCCGAACGCTTGAATGGATGACGAGCTCGCCGCCGCCGTACTATAACTTCGTCAAGGTGCCGGGCGTGCTGCACGCCCCGTACGAGTTCGATCAGCCGTTGCCGTACATCGGTCTCGAGCCGGCGGAAAACGTCGTCTCCGGCTACAAAGCGCCGATGCCGGCGGGATCGCACTGACTTCATGACGGCAGCAACGATCGCACACGAAGGTCATCACGACGATCATGCGTTAGCGCTCTATCGCGAAGTCGCAGATATTCGGCTGCTCGGGTTCGTCCTGTTCCTGATCAGCGACTGTGTTCTGTTCTCATCGTTCATCTTCGCGTACATTTACATGCGCGACGCAGCCCCGGTCTGGCCGCCGACGGGCGTCGGCTTACCGGATGCGAACCTCGCAGCCGTCAACTCGATCATCCTGTTCGGCTCCGGCGCGACGATGCACTTCGCGATGGAGAATTGGAAGCACGGAACCGAGATCAAGTTCCGCCGCTGGATGGTGGCGACGATCGTTCTCGGTGCCCTCTTCCTGACCGGTCAGGGTTGGGAGTACACGCACATCAATGCGACGTGGTGGGGCTCGACGTTCGGTGCGGCGTTCTTCACGCTCACCGGGATGCACGGATTCCACGTCTTCTGCGGGATCATTTTCCTGATCGTGCTTCTGAATCAGACGCTCTCCGGCGTCTACAACAAAAAGCAGTACTTCGGGCTGGTCGCAGGGACGCTCTATTGGCACTTCGTCGACGTCATCTGGGTCTTCTTGTTCTTCCTATTCTACGTATGGTGAGGGAATCGTGACCGAACAGTCGCTGGCGTTCGTCTTTCGGGGAATCGCAATCGTCGGAGCAATCCTCGTCGGGCTGATCGCAATCTATCAGGTCCGAAACGATTGGACCACACCGGGCCTCGACATTCAGGTCTCAAAACTTCTCTTGGCGCTGATGGCGGTCGGATGCGTCATCGTCATCCTCTCCTCGACCGGCGTCATCGGCTGGCAAACGCGAGCGGGTTACTGAGCATGTCCGAGCAGCATGGCGAATCGCATCAGGTCCCCGTTTCTTCGGGATTTCCCGTCCTCGTGCGCCTTTGCGGTTGGGTGGGGCTGGCCATGATCTTCATCATGGGCGGCCTCGTCGTCGCCAACAGCGGCGGCAATCATGTCTGGCCCGCAAGTGACAGCGTCAAAGTCCCCCTCGACGCAGGAAAATAGCTTAGTCTTCGAGTTTTGTGATTTTCGGCGAGTTGACGCCGATGCTCAGCCTCGTCATGCCCGAGGGCAGGACGCCGGTCGATTTTCCGTCGACTTTGTGAATGCCGCCGTATTCGCTGAACTCGACATGCACGGGAAACAGCGATGCTTCCAGCGTCGCCTCGCCGTGTGCGGGCCATTCGTATGCGATTTCGGAATCCGCCGTTAGCACGGCGACGTAACCGGCCGAATCTTCTTCGGAGCGGGCATCCGGCGGCCGCGAGCGCAGATAGCCGTCGACGATAAAGATCGGTTGCGAGGTCGAGAGCAATGCGCGCAGTGGTCCGAGCATCAGACCGACGCCGTATGCAACGAATCCCAGAAAGCCGACCGCAAAAATCCCTGAGATGCACAGCGTCCAGACCAGACCGTCGTCGGTATGTTGCCCGCGCACGATCATGCCGACCGTCAACATCAAGAAGACCAGCGATCCCAACGCCGGCTCGATTGCAATTGTTGCGCGCCCCCAGAAACCTTGGACGACCGTATTGCGTTCTTCAGGTGTCCATGGTCGACGAACGAGGAGCGCTCTGCGCTCGGCAGCAGTCATGTATTGGTTAGGCAAGGCGGTTCTATTCGCCGTGTGCTCGGCGATGCTTCTCGCGATAGCACCGGCACAAGCGGCCGAGCGTTCTCACCCACAAATGCTTCCCACGCTCTCGCCGTTCCGAACCGGAGTTCGGCTGAATGTCGGCGATCCGTTGCCGGCGACGCAGTTCATCGATCAAAACGGCAAGCCGTTCAGATTTGCGGACTGGCGCGGCAAATACGTCGTCTTGGCGTTCATTTACACGCGCTGCAAAGATATTCGCGAGTGTCCGCTCACTTCGGCGCGCTTCGGTCGAATGCAGACGCTGCTCCGCAACGATACCGGTCTCGCCGAGATCACGATCGATCCCGAATACGACCGGCCGAATATCTTCGCGACGTACGCAAAGACGTACCACTTTCATCGCGTCGAGCTCTTGACCGGCGATCCGAACGCGGTCATGGATTTTGCGGCCGAGCTCGGCGTCACGGCCCTTGCGGATCCGACGTACGGGTTCATACACAACGAGAGCACCGTGATTGCCGATCCGCAGGGGAAAATCGTCGACATGATCACGACCAGCTCGTGGTCGCCGGACGAAATCGCGTCCGTGATCGCGCACGACGAACATCGTCCCAGCAATCCGATCGCGCGCATCGATCTGGCGCTCAGTCAGGCTGCGGTCGCGGTGTGCGGCAATTCGGTTGCGGGTTTCTCCGGGCTGCTCGACTTAGGTGTCGTGCTCATCATCTTCATCGCCGCCGGTTGGTTGATCGTTCGTTTCGCACGCATCATCGCGGGCGGCAGTACGTAGCCCAATGTCTAGCGCGCCGCTAGCCGCCTCACCACCATAAACGAATAGCTCCCGACCACGACGAGCCCAACGAGGGTGGCGCTGACAGCCCAGCTCAGCGCATTCGGCGGCGCGCTCGCGGCGTAGATGGTCAGGCCGCCCGAGCCGCCGACGACCGGTAGAAGGTACGGATACAGCGTCGCAGCTGCTGCGACGAGGAGGCCGGCGATGAAGATCGTCGAGCAGACGAACGGCGCCGTACGCGACGTGCTCGCGAGTCGAACCCGAAGCATGGCGAACGCCGCGAGCGACAGGAGCGCGATCGCGATCATCCACGGACGCGTGTAGACGACAGGCCGAATCCACAGCGTGAATACCGTAACGACGACGTACAACGCCAGCACCGCCCACCACAGGCGTGCTGCGGCACTCCGACTGCGCGCGGCAAGCTCGTCCGCGGCGACCATGTTCAGAAACGTCGCGCCGTGCTGCGTCAGGGCTGCAACGGCGAAGAGACCGACCGCGATCGCATACGGATTCAGCAAAAAGCCGAATGTTCCGAAGAAGAAGCCGCTTTTGTGAAGCGGAAGCCCGCGCACCAGATTTCCGATCGTCACCCCGAAGAGCAAGATCAGGAGCGCGCTGGACGCGCTGAAAGCCGCATCCCAGAACGCGTGCCATAGCTCGCTCGGGAAGTGCTCGCGGACTTCCATCGCGATGCCACGGAACATCAGGAGCCACAAGACGACCATGAACGGCAGATAAAACCCGGAGAACGCCGAGGCATACGCGAGCGGGAAAAACGCGAATGAGACGCCGCCTGCCGCGATCAGCCAAACTTCGTTGCCGTTCCAATACGGACCGATGGCGTGCATGGCGCTCGCCCGATCCTCTTCGTTGTGCGAGATGAACGGTGCCAACGTTGCGATCCCCAGGTCGTAGCCGTCGAGCAGGACGTAGACTGCGATCATGAACGCGAGGATGACGAACGCTACGTCACTCATGCGCCGGGCCCAATCCGATCTCGCGCAACACCAAGTACAAGAACGTCACGCCGAGAATGAAATACATGCCTGTAAAACCGATCAGCGTGAAAAGCACCTCGCCGGTCGCGACGTTCGCAGAGACGCCCTCGCTCGTGCGCATGACGCCGTAAATGATCCAGGGCTGGCGTCCGACCTCGGTCGTCACCCAGCCCGACTCGATGGCGATGTACGGAAACGGCATCAGCAGCATGAGGACCCACAGCATGCCGCGTGCGGTGTAGAGCCGTTTGATCGCAAGCAGAACGATCGCCAGGCCGGAGACGGCAAGAAAGATCGTTCCGAGGCCCACCATGACGTGATAGGCGTAATACGTCAGCTCGACGGGCGGCCAGAGCACGGTCGCATAGTTGGAGAGGCCGTCGACGTTGGCTTCGAAGTTGCCATATGCCAAGAAGCTGAGGATGCGCGGAACGAAAACCGGATCGATCAGCGTCTTGTTTGCAACGTCCGGCATCCCGATGATCGCGAGTGGGGCTCCGTGCGTCGTCTCGAACAGTCCCTCCATCGCGGCGAGCTTCACTGGCTGATACACTGTGACGTCGTGCCCGTTACGATCGCCGGTCGGGAAGATCACCAGGCACGCGGCGACGAACGCGACGATCGAACCGGCTCGAACGAAGCGCCGCCCGATCGGTTCATCGCGACGCGCCAGCAAATAGTACGATCCGATGCCCGCGAGGATGAACCCGCCGGCGAGCGCGGCACTGACGACGACATGCGCAAACTGCCACCACGCAAATGGCGAGAGCAGCAGCGCCGCAATGCTATCGAGCTCGATGCTGCCGTTCGCTGCCGTGTGATATCCGACCGGATGCTGCATCCACGCATTGGCCGCAACGATGAAGAATCCGGATAGCCACGAGCCGAGCCATACGCATGTTGCCGAGGCCGTGTACCAGCGCGGCGAGACGCGATTCTTACCGTACAGCAGAATGCCGAGAAACACCGACTCGAGGAAAAATGCGTACATGCCTTCGAGCGCGAGGGGCTGGCCGACGACCGAGCCGCTCTTCGCCGAAAACGTCGCCCAGTTCGTGCCGAACTGAAACTCCATCGGAATGCCGGTCACCACGCCTGCGGCAAAGTTGAAGGTGAAGATCTTTATCAAAAAGCGCGCGATCGAATCGGCTTCCGTATCGCCTTTGCTCGCGCGATAGACGTACCATGCGATGAACGGACCTAACCCGAGCGTCCCAATCGGGAAAAGATAATGGAACATCACCGTAAAGGCGAATTGCAAGCGGTCGACGGTTACGACGTCCACGGCACGGGACTACGCCGCAGGTGGCGCGTCTTCCTGAGTTCTTCCCAATCCCCGGGGACTCTTCGCAGGTTCTTCGACCGAAGCCGCTACGATGGCGGCATGGACATCCGACCGATAGCACCCGAGGACGTCGATCTCTATCGCGAGCTTCTCATGAGTTTGAGCGATCGCGACCTCTATCTACGCTTTTTCCACACCGTACGCAAAGTTGGAAAAGCGGAGATCGATCCGTTCGTTCGCACGAACCCCAATATGCTCGGTTACGTAGCGATCGAAAATGGCGCAGTAGTCGGAGCCGCGCACGCATTTATTGATGAAAAGTGCTTCTCCGCAGAATTTGCGGTTGAAGTGCGACCCGAGTACCGGCATCGGGGCGTCGGAGGAAAGCTGCTCGATCGCGTGATCGGGGAGTTGCGCGCGCACGGCGTGCGTGAGCTCGTCGCGCATAGCCTATTCGACAATACAGAATTTGCTCAAGTCGCCGCCGACGCGCACATGCATTCCGAGCGCGAGGGCGCGGGCGTCAATCTTTGGAGGTTGAAACTATGAAAATTCAAGACCCGCCGTTTGCGCAAGCATTGTTTTCGGATACGCGCTATGCATGGATTTGGTTGATCGTACGGCTTTATGTCGGTTGGCAATGGCTGTCTGAAGGAATCGAAAAGGCGCAGAGTCCTTTCTGGACGGGAGCGCAATCCGGTCTTTTCCTCGAAAAGTGGGTAACGTTCGCGCTCACGAAATCGCAGGGCGCGCATCCCGACGTGCAGTGGTGGTACGCGGCATTTCTGAAATCCGCCGTTCTGCCATATGCTACTTTCTGGAGTTATGCAGTAACGTACGGCGAGATCCTGGTGGGGATTGGGCTCATTATCGGGCTCTTTACCGGCATCGCGGCATTCTTCGGCACGGTGATGAACGGCAGCTATCTCCTCGCCGGAACCGTCAGCGTAAATCCGATCCTATTTGCGCTCGCATCGTTGATCGTCTTGGCTTGGAAGACGGCCGGCTGGTACGGACTCGACCGGTGGGTTCTCACCCGTCTCGGCACTCCGTGGCAACGAAGCGAGGCCGCCCAAAACCTCGGTGCGACCCGCACGGCGTCAAGTTAGAAAGGCATCAACGATGTATAGTTCCTCGAATATCGTCTGGAAACCGGATGCGACGATCGCCTACCTGATGGTTCGGGTCGCATTCGGGCTCGCAATGTTCATGCACGGTTTGGCCCGGTTTATCGCAGGCATCGACAAGTATGCAAAACCCACGATTGCCGGCTTCGACAATGTTGCGTTGCCGCATGGGCTCGTCGTCTTTTCGGTCTACGCGATTCCGTGCGCGGAGCTCCTGATCGGACTGTTCGTGCTGTTCGGTTTTCTCACTCGACTCGGCATTATCGGGAGCGCTCTTCTGATGCTCGTACTGATCTTCGGAACGTCGATGGAGCAAAACTGGGCCGTATTGGCGATTCAGCTCAACTACGTTCTCGTCATCGGCATCCTGTATCTCGGCCTCGGGCTCAACACATTCTGCATCGATGAACGCCTGGGCTTAGTCGATATGCAGCACGGCAGCACCGCGTAGCTCGTCATGCTTGAGCATGGTGAGTGCGCGGTTCGCTTCGTCAAGCGCCATTCCGACGGTCGAGGTAACGATCGGAATCTCGCCGGCAATCTTTAGAAATTCCTCACCGTCCTCGCGCGTGTTTGCAGTGACGCTGCGCAGCTCGCGTTCGTAAAAAAGCTCGCGTTCGTAGGCGAGCGGAGGAACGTCCGTCAGATAGATGCCCGCTACGGCCAGGATGCCGCCGCGATCGAGCGCGCGAAGCGCAGGCGGAACGAGCTCGCCGGCCGGAGCAAAGAGAATGGCGGCATCGAGTGGGCTCGGTGGGCGATCCGCGGCCTCACCGATCCAGTCGGCTCCAAGCTCCTGCGCAAGATCGCGGTGGATGCCGCCACGGCTCATGACGTATACGCGGCAGTACCAATGCTTGAGGACCTGGAGCGCGAGATGCGCGGAGCCGCCGAAGCCGTATAAGCCGACCGTCGCGCCCGGCTGAACTCCGGCACGTTTGATGGCGCGAAAACCGATGATGCCCGCGCACATCAGCGGGGCTGCGCGTTCGTCGTCGATCGTGCCGGGTATCGGGTACGCGAAGTCCTCGCGAACCGTCGCGTATTCAGCGTAGCCGCCGTCATGATCCCAGCCGGTGAATCGCGCATTGGGACAGAGATTCTCGCGGCCCTTGCGGCAGTACGCACAGGTTCCGCACGTTTCGCGCAGCCACGCGATGCCGACACGCTGGCCGATCGCAAACCGCTTCGATTCGGGGCCGAGGCGCTCGACCGTGCCGACGACTTCGTGGCCCGGCACGATTCGATCGTGTTTCGGCGCGAGATCGCCTTCGGTCACGTGAAGATCCGTACGGCAAACGCCACAGGTCTTCACGTGCACGAGTATTTCGCCCGGACCGGGATCCGGAATCGGCAGCTCTCGCAATACGAGCGGCTTCGATTCAATCGGCGCGGGTCTCTCGAGCGTTATCGCTCGCATGCGTCCTCGCTTCGGCGTTTATTCCTTTTCGAGCTCGGTGCGAAGTCGTTCGAGCAGCTGCTCGACGCCGACCTCTGCGATGCGCCGGCCGATCGCGGCGTCGAAGGCTGCACCGAGAGCGCCGAAAGGCGGATGGTATTGGCCGATGATCGCGAGCTGCGATTCATTCCGCGCCATCGGCTGAATTTCGATGCAGCCCTTGAATTCAGGAAAGTTTTGGGAGTTCGCGTCCCGCCACTGAATCGGAACGAGCGTCGCTCCGTCGGATCGCTGCGTACTCGCGCCAAGCGTTATCTTCGCACGGCGCGAGAGCTTCCCGATGGCCGGAAAGCCGAGCGTCTCAAAAGGCACCTCGAGATCGATTTTGTCACTGCCGAGCAATTCGCGAAGCCGCTCTTCGAGCGTTCCCGCGGGAAAGCGCACGTTCAGTTCACCAAGCAGTTGCCGTTCCATGGGACCAGTATATGAGAACAGTTGCGCCTTCTTGAGAATGTTCGAAGAAGGCGCGAGTCGCGTTTACGTGTTGGCCGGGGCGGGCGGCTGTCCCGGTGGTCCTTGCATGCCGGGACCGTTGTGGTATCGCATCGTTCCTGGCGGCGGCGGACCAAAGGGCATTATACCGTGTTCTCCGCCGTGACCGGTGGCGACCATTAGCACGACTTCACCGGCGGTCGGCTTGTGACGCTCGCGATGTTTCCACATTGGATGTGGGCCTGCGCTGCCTTGCGGCTGCGGCATTCTTTTGGCCATCATCGCGTGCATGGCGTTGCGCATCTGCGTCATCGCGGATGTGTGCGCCGCGAGCACGGCACTCTTCTCGCTTGGGCTTAACGCGGCATCGAGACGAGCGGCTGCCGCTTTGTGATCGGGGGTGGTTGAGATCGCCATATGCCCAACGATGTTTGCGAGAAGCTCGCGATGCGCCGGGGAGAGAGCGGCGAGGACTTGCGCACGCTCGGCACGGTGAATCTTTTCGACCTGCTCGAAAACCTGCTTCATCCCGGCCATGTCGTGATGCCGCATCGGCATCGACGGCGGTGCCGACTGCGCCAAGGCAACGGATGGTAAAAGGAGCGCGCACAGAGCTGCGAGCGCAAACGTTCTCTTCATGGAACGCAGCTTAGCAATCAATGCTTAAGGGCTGCTCGGAAACGTTCCAGCT
>Ga0335072_10009381_pt1 | contig 14112 bp, 16 predicted proteins | sample Lox_Sample_21_FD_206725 | JGI IMG/M metagenome (GOLD analysis project Ga0335072, IMG submission 206725) | Soil microbial communities from Loxahatchee National Wildlife Refuge, Florida, United States - Lox_Sample_2.1 | ecosystem: Environmental > Terrestrial > Soil > Wetlands | place: USA...
TCCACCGCAGCAAGCCCGATGTCGAGATCGTCAGCAGCGCGGCGATGATGCACAAACGGCCTGCGCGCGAGCGGCTTCCGAAGATGCGGCGCTTCGATATCTATCTCGCCGTCCATCGTTACAACGATTCCGTGTATCACAGCCGTCTCACTTCCGTGCAGTTCCGGCTCCTTTCCGCCCTCCGCGATGGCCATACATTGGATTCGGCCGTCAGCAGCGCCCTTGCGGGCAGCCGGCAAGCACCTGAAGAACAGACCACCACCATTCAGAAGATCTTCGCGCATGCATCCCGGCTGGGCTGGATTGCCGCATCCGGACATGTCATGTAAACAATGGCCTTCGGAGGTGCACCTGACGCCATCCCCAACGCGTGTCACTGGAGAAGAATGTGAACTCCCCGGAGAAACCACGGCGGTTCGGTCCTGCCCTCGCCTTCCTGCTCCTGCGGCTCACCCTCGGGCTCGACATCTGCATGCACGGTGTATCCCGGATCGCGGCGGGGCCTGCGAAGTTTGCCGACTCGCTGATTCCGATGTTTCAAAATACGCTGCTGCCTGCCTGGACCGTGTACGTGTTCGGACTCGCTCTCCCCTGGGTGGAGGCTATTTTGGGGTCTCTCCTCCTCATTGGTCTCTGGACAGTGCCGGCACTTGTCTGCGGCGCCCTGCTCATCCTGATGCTCACCTTCGGCACAACGCTGCGCCAGGACTGGAATACGACCGGCATTCAATTGGTCTACGCAGTTGTGTACGCGGCACTCCTGGCTCTCGTTCGATGGAATTGCTATTCCTTCGACCGGTTGGTATCGCGTTCGCAGATGGGGCAAAGCCTGTAACCATTTTGATATTCGCGAGTCCCACATTAATCGGCCCCGGGAATGTTGGACTGCGGCGAATGTTAATCTTCGGCACAACCGTACCCCTGGCCCAGGAGATAGGGCAGGCTCATTTTGAGCCTCGCAATCATGTTCCTGGCAACATTTCGACCGATGGCCAGCATCTCGAACCAAACAAAACGACATATTATAATGTTATAATGTCATATCATTGGAGGAACTGTATAAGCAATGAGCAGTTTTGCGTCAGTAGCCTCATCAGATCCAGCTTCTGCTTCTGAACGTGTAATAACAAATGCCTTCTTCAATGCATTCTTCCCCGGACAGAGATTTCAGATCCAGAGGTATCAGGCCTATGCTGGAGAATATCTTAAACAACCAAATGAACGGCACGTCATCGTGCAAATGCGCGACTCTCCGTGGGCTGAACGTCGCGGCACGAACGGAAGCTGGGTCCAATTTCCGCTAGAGCGTGGATCGTTGGCAATTGTACCGTCGGGACCGGTTCCCGAGGTTCGCCTTCTTACTCCTTCCGACATGATTGTCTGCGCGTTAGAGAAGAACTTCACTCGTGAGATCGCTTTGGAGATTGATCGGCAACCTGCCAGTGGTACTGAATTTCACATTCGTGATACATCCATTGAAGGGCTCGTTGAGCTGATGATCAAAGAGTCCGAGGCGTCCAGTCCCTGTCCGCTGTACTCTGACACGCTGGCACATGCATTGGCGATGCGGTTCCTGCTTCATGGGAGCTCGTCGGAATATACCCTGAATTCTTCAGTCGAGCCCCTGCCATCGAGGATTCTCCGCAGAATTCGCGATCGGATCGAGGCTGAATTGGATACAGAACTCTCGCTTGCCTCCCTCGCGAAGGAGAGCGGCTACAGTCGAGCGCACTTTCTGCGCATGTTTCGCGCAGCCACTGGGTTGACGCCACACCAATATGTGCTGGAGAGGCGGCTCAGTACTGCGCAGCAGTTACTTCGACAGTCGAAGATGTTGCTGGCTGATATCGCCCTCAAGTGTGGTTTCTCCAGCCAGACACACATGAACGATGTCTTCCGGAAACGGCTTGGTGTTACACCACTCGAATATCGCCGCAGCATTTAGCACGACCTCCGAAATAGCGCGCTTCTTCAGAAGACGCGTGCCGTCTGCAACGTATTGTTCCGTCTATGAGTGGTATGCACCTTGCGCAATTGCGGGTGCGCTTGGCCTTACCCAGAGCCGAGAACATGGAGAAATCCTCCGGCATGGTTGAAAACTGTGGGCGAATAGAACATGCGGTCATCCGGGGCATCCGCGACCGCGAAGACCCACACGAAACTTCGACAAGCAGCCTTCGCCGCCCCGTCCACGCCTTGGAGGACACTCGACCTGATGTTCTCGAAGGATCTCTGTCAGTTTCTGGAAGTGCGTCGAGAAAAGATTCGATGAATCTCGGCCGGCCTGAGGAGCGTCGGGGTCGGCCGGCCGACATGATGGCGAGATGAGTTGCTATGCCCCCGAAGCGATCCAGACGAGCTTCCGCCAGAATCCGAGCGTCTCAGGAGGGGAAGGATGGACCGTTGGCCCCTCGATCGATTCTTAGGCACGAAAACTCTGTAACTTCAGATGACGTCATAACATCATAATGTACGAGCTCCTTCCTAGATTCCAGAGCTCGGTCCAGAAGGGAAATCCATGCCATCGCAATCCCGGCCTGCCGCAGCAACTCGCATTCCTTCAGCTATGCAACGTTACGCCGCGCTACCCCTTCGCGCCATCGTCGGTGGTGGCTTCATACAACACGGCTGGGCGAAGATCGTCAAGGGCCCCGATGCCTTCTCAGCAATTCTGCAGGCCCTGCACGTCCCCTTCCCGCATGTGTCGGCGTACCTCACGATTTCGGTAGAGTTGCTGGGAGGAGCAGCGCTTCTTTGCGGCGCGTTTGTCGCCTGGGCAAGCATTCCTACAATCGTGGTCCTGCTAACCGCGATGTTCACGGTCCATCTCCCCTACGGCTTCAGCTCCATCAAAATCAAAGCGATCGTGGATGGCCGGGCGCAGTTCGGACCTCCCGGGTATGAATGCGACCTTCTCTATATCGCGTGCATCCTGGCTCTCGTGTTCCTCAGCCCAAGCCCATGGTCCATCGATGGCTATCGCTTGCGGAAGTGCAAGGCCTGCGAACTCGCCGAGTTTCCCGGGTGACGAAGGAGTTTTGTTGTGAAGCGGATGAGATCGCCCCGATAAGACAGAACCTCATAGTCAACCGGCTGATTGCCGGTGGTCATCGAAGTACGTTCGATCTGAAAGATCGGAGAACCGACTCTTACCCGAAGGGCGTCAGAGACGGCTTTGGTTGCGATCACCGCCTCCAGTTCATAATCTGCTTCGATCAAAGGGATTCCATATTCTTCTTCGAGAAGAGTGAATATCGGACGCAGCCGCAGATCGTTGCGCACGATCTGCTTTCCGAGGGGGAGGGGCAGATAGCTCTCGTCAAAGGAGATCGGGAGGCCACCGGCGAGCCGCACCCGCTTGATCTGCATCACCCTGGTCCCTTTCGCCAACTGAAGGCGTTCTGCAACGCGCGTGGAAGCGGCAACGACGGCCTGGCTTACCACACGGGCACTGGCTTTGCGTCCGGCCGCATTCATGTCCTCGACGAAACCCGTCAACTTTGTGAGTTCCGCTTCGATCTTTGGTGACAGAACGAAGGTTCCAAGCCCACGACGAATCTCGAGCAAGTCACGACGTACGAGATTCTGGATCGCACGACGAACAGTGATGCGGCTGACCTGAAATCGCTGAAGCAATTCATCCTCGGTAGGTAATTGATCTCCGGGGCGATACTCGCCTTGGGCGATTTCTGTTGCAATGGTCTCCTCGATCCTGGCGTACAGCGTCGATGCGGGCATGATGACAATATAACGTCAGGTCGGTCTATTCCGACAGTGTCTCGATTATCCGCTCGGGAGGAAGGCAGGGAGTCCGTGATGCGGAATCTGCGGCCTGGTTTGATACTGGAAAGCACCTTAAGCTGCATTAAAACATGGCGCTTTAGCGCTCCCGGAGAATGGAAGACACGATTAAGCGGGAGCTAGCGCGTCTGCGCGCCGATGTATTCCCCAACGCGCGAAAGCGGTAGTTCCGGCAAGCGTCTCGAACCGCCCAGAACAGCAAAACTCGTTCTCGGTGGCGACAGTGTGCGATTAGTTCACAGCCAATACGAGAATGGTGGTATCGTCGAACCGCTCCGCTCCCGCTGACCATTCCGAAACGCGTTGCAATAACGATTTGCAGATCGACTCGGCCGATGTTTCTTTGCGCAACTGCCAGCAGCAGCTCACGAGTCTTTCTTCGCCAAATTCCTCACCTTCCAGGTTCAATGCGTCGATCAATCCATCGCTGTATACCACGACGGAACAACCTTTCGAAAGCGGACTGCGCACCTCCCGATAAGCCATGTCGGGGAATAGTCCTATGGGCAAATCCCCATTTCGAAGCACAGTCACTTCACCAGTAGCGGAGATCAAGATGGGTGGACAATGCCCCGCGTTGATGTACCGCAACGAGCGTGTACTTGAGTCATATTCCCCATAGAACATCGTGGCATACCGATTGTCTCCGAACCGGCCGCAGAAATCGCGATTAAGCATCGCCGCAAACGCCGAAGGTGACGGCCTCGCGCTGCTCTGTTCGAGGCTCAGCATCCTGCCGTGCGCAACCGCCTGAAGATGGGCCATCATTAAGGCGGCTGACATTCCCTTCCCGCTTACATCCGCACAGAGCAAACCGACGACGCTGTCAGAGAACGGAAAGAAGTCGTACAGATCACCGCTCACAATACGGGCGGGCGCAGTCATACCACATACTTTTGCTCCGGCCAAGAGAGGCGAATCCCGCGGATAAAGAAATTGCTGCGCTTCCCGAGCCAAACTGATGTCCCGTTCGAGAATAATCCGCTGCTTCTCCTGTTCGCGCAGTTCTTTCAGATGGGCTGTCATCGAATTAAACGACGTAACAAGCAAGCCGAGCTGATCCTCTTCGGCCACCGGAATGGTCACCGAAAAGTCGCCTTGTCCCACGTGGAGCGCAGCACGACTCAACCTGTCGATGACCGTGACAATACGTCTGCTCAGACGAACAGACAGACACACTCCACATGCATACGCCAAACACAGGACTGACCCGATGCCGATCAAGGGGAAGATCCAAGACGCTCTACGCAATCCCATGCGCGAAAGGTCTTCGATCGTCTGTGAATAGCCGGGCCGAATCTGGTAGATTACCCAACTTTCAAGTGACCCGGATTGCCAATCTCGTGCGACCACCACAACCGGGACGGGACGCCGGGATCCGGGGACAAAGTTCGCTAGGATTTCATCGACCATGCCTTCTTTCTGTCTATAACGAGAGAGAATCACTGGTTGACTATCGACTACCTCAAGTCCTGACGCAGTTGACATTTGGCCTATAAAGGCCTCGCCGAGAGGTATTCTGACAAGCACTCTTACAAAACAACCGTTCCGTCTCACCATTCGCAGAAAGCGGATTTCCAACTCGCCTCGATCTTCGACGATGCCGGCAAATGACTGCGTCCCAAGCCACAACGGATGGGCGCTGTGTGCCTCTCCTGAAGACAATACGCTTACAACACTTTGACTGCCGGGCCACGAGGCATTCAAGTGCTCTGTGAAGAACGCGAATGGGACTGCATTGGATGCGAATTGACATCCTTCCATCCTGTCCAGGGTGGGATCCATCATTCCCTTGCGGCTCTCGACAATTATCTTGATCTGTTCCTCAATCAGGTAGGCGCCTTCCCGTCGTATCAGAACATTCAGCAACGCAATCGAGAAACATGTGACCATGGTTATAGAGATAACGCTGAAGACAGAGAAGATGATCATCATCTTCCATCGAATCGTTCCCCAGGCTTTTCGTATCTGCCTCAGCATCTTCAGTTCTGACTCACTGATCTCTCTCAGAGCCTTGCGCGTGGCGTCTCGGCTTCCATCCTCCATTGTCATGTAGGAAAGAGCCACCGCGTAGATGTTTTGCTCACGGGTATGAATCAGTTGAAGTGGAGCAGCGTATGTCCCTCGAGAGCCGTCGACTATCAGGTCGCCCGTCGGAGTTCGGAGGCAATAATAGTGGCCGCACCTGCCGACCTAGAGACCAGAGCCGACTCGCGCAGTGCAGCCAGCAGCGGGAGATCGATCAAGGGCGACTGCATTGAGACTCTCAAGCTAATTCCCATCTGCGGACCCATATTTACCGACCTGTTTTGCAATGTTGCTGCGCATGAACGGCTCGCCCGGATCGCCGCTGATCTGGTTAATTCGTCAATGAACTCTAACCCCAATAGATCCCGCTGTGAACGACCTGAGACTAGCCTGGCAGCCTGGAGCTCTGGCGCTTTGCCACTTCGCCGATAAGAATGAATATTGAACAAACTTGTTAGTTTCGATTTGAGCCGTGAATAGCCATCAGGTTTCGTATGAGTGTGGCCCCCGCGACTCTACGACTCTGACAGCGTCGCCTATAATGCGTGCCTCTCGAATCCCGTTTTCGACAGGCGCTGCTCTTCCATTTCGCAAGTGCGACCTGTTTTCCGATCGCGAGTCCCTCGGCAGAGGACTCACCCACTCGTCGAAGCTGATCTTCTGCAAGTCGCGCATGAACTGTAGTCTCCGTATTATTCATCGGCCATGCGGCGACCAGCACCAGCGGCCTCCGATGAGGTTCCATATCGTTCCCCCTATGTCAATCAGAACTTTCACTCAACCTCATCTCTCCTATGGTCCCTGCTCCCTTCCGTCCTGCCGCGCTGGGACTCGCTCGCCTCGGTATCCGCGCTAAAGCCAAGGATAAGCGACTCGAGAAGAGTGGCGTCTGATCTAGCTTCCCGGCGCGAACACCAGTCGAGAAGCCACTCAAGCAGTTCTCGTCCTACGAATGGAAACACCTCGGTTAGCCTTGTTGTCTTGATTCACTTCGCTGGGGTTCGGCAGGCGCTCCTTCGAATTAGGGGCGCTAAGATGGGCCTATTGAACGAGACTCGCGCTGCGTCTGCGTAAGTGTGTGTATGGACCCACATCGCGTTGTGAGAAGCAGCCTTAGTCTTGGCGGCGCATTATCAAGGTCGCAAAGACCACACCATGCGGAGTAGTCGACCGATCTTGAATCGTCATCGTCTTACCATCCCGGGAAATCGTCACGGTGTCGCGTTTTGTCTCCCCATGGCCAAGATCGCTCAGTCGAATCAGGGCACTCTTGCGCCACCGATAAGCATCTGCTCCTTCTGTCCCGATTAGGGGCTTTGGAGAACCGTCGATCGGGCCGGTCCATGAAAATGTTATCGTCTTGCCATGTATAGTAGCGTGCGAGGTCCATGCCAGAGTCGTGGTTGTGACCCGGGTAAATGTCAAAGTCCAGGCGTCAAACTGTTCATATGGGTCGGATCCGAGGGATGATTCCTTCAGGTCGAGTACCCACTTACCTGCCAGACTGTCCGGGTGATCAGCACCAAACTCCTGCTTATTTCCCGCGAAACTCGTCCTTTGAAGAACGGGTGTGGCTAACAAGCCCGCCACAATACCGATGGTGCATAGTCTGCAGGAACCTTTCATTGGTCAAATCCCACTCCAAATATCGATTTGGCCTACATTTCGTCAGAATAATTGGCCATTCCGGCCGCCTTCCCGCATCGTCATCCGAGCGATCGGCCGGGCTGGAGGTACCTATGGTCGTTCGTGATAGATCCGCGCGCCCAATGGCGCATTCGTAGCTCCACCGTCTACGACAATCTCTGCGCCTTGAATGAAGGATGATTCATCAGTCGCCAGAAACAGGACAGCGTTGGCAACCTCCATGGGGTTGCCTATCCGGCCCAAAGGAATTGTGTCCTTCATATTGGCGAGACATAACTGTCGTTCTTTTTGACTGCCTACCGCGTCCCATATCGGAGTGTCAACTGAACCCGGGGTGACGACATTAACGCGAATCGAGCGTGATGACAGTTCCGATGCCATGACTCTCGCCATGGTACGCACAGCTGCCTTGCTTGCAGCGTACGCCGACAGGCCAGGTCTGCCATTGACACTCTGTACCGAGCTATTGAAAATGATCGACGCGCCGTCTGGCAGATGCGGCATGCATGCCTGGACAAGGAAGAAGATGGATGTGACATTGACCCGCATAATCTGTTCAAACGTATCAACCGATGCCGACCCCAGGGGTGTATACGGTCCGATCCCGGCGTTCGCAAATAATATGTCAATTTTTCCAAATCTTTCGACGACTGCGGCGATCACTTTCTCCATCTCCGGCAGGTCCGCCACATCGGCTCGCATGGCGAGAGCATTGCTTCCCAATTCTGCCTGGGCGGTGTCAAGCGTTTCCTGTTTTCTTCCGGTGATCGCTACGCCTGCTCCCTCCGCAATGAACAAGCGCGCTGTCGCGAGACCAATTCCGCTGTTTCCTCCGGTGACCAAAGCAGCTTTTCCCTTTAGCCTCATCTTGGTGTTCATCTCATCCTGCAGATCGGATATGCGACGGAAACACACGTAGGGAGAGCGTGCAAGCTAATGCGAATCGACTTTCCTGGCAGCGATGTCTCGTTCTGACCACATCCCGTGAGCGGCTTCCTCTGACTGCAATGACGATACCCGCAATCGAGACGGGAGATATGCCAGGAAAGTGCTTCGCTTCTGAATTCGTGCGAAGGAACTGCGGCGCTAAAATCTTAAGCGCTATAGCCGCAACGTCTATCACTCCCTCCGAAATATCGCACTTCTTCAGAGGACGCTCTTCGCCATGGGTGCTAGTGTCGGCGCATGGCGAACAGTGGAGTTGATGCCCGTTTCAATAATGACTCCGGGACGGACCTCGCGGACCGAGTGCGGCTCGATCAGCAAAGGATGACCGTTGATGCCATGTTCTGCCGCTGCCACCGGACGTTGCATTTCATTGCCCGCCGTGTCCTTGGCGGCTCTGAACGCGCAGAGGAAGCGATAGGCGGTTGTTGGAGAATTGTCTCTCGTCACCCGCAGCGCTTTGAACATGAAGGCGAGTTTCACGGCTGGCTACTCCGGGTTCTGATCGATCAGGCGTTGGCACTTCTCCACGAGAGTGTGCCAGAGCCTGCACCGAAAGTGTTGTGCGAACCAGCTCCTTCGCAGTCGTTCCGGAGCATGGACGGATTCGACGGCAAAGGCGATATTCGCACCGACGACCAGGAGCCGGCCTCACTGGAGTTCTCAATGGCTTTGGAATAGTCGGACAAAGGGGGATTCTCGAAGAATGGAGAAATCTAAAATGAGCGAAGCGAATAAAGGTGAAGCTACCTATATCCTCGGCCATTCGGATGCTGAAATTCTTCGCCTGCAAACGCAAGCGAAGATTTTGCGGCCGATCACGGAGCGTCTTCTCCGAAGCGCCGGAATCGCGCCAGGCATGCGCGTACTGGATCTGGGCAGCGGCGCAGGTGATGTTGCAATGCTGGCGGCTGAGCTGGTCGGTCCCTCTGGTAGGGTGGTTGGAATTGACAGGAATTCGCAGATCTTATGGCTGGCTGCGGAGCGGGCTGACCGCGCCGGTCTTCGGCATCTGTCCTTTCGCCAAGCGGCGGCTGAAACTTTCGTGGACGACGCTGGATTTGACCTTGTGGTCGGTCGCTACGTTTTGATTCATCAGGCTGATCCGGTCGCTTTTTTGCAGGCCGCTGCGCGGTTGACCAGACCGGGCGGCTCAATGGCCTTCCACGAGCTTCGGTTGCGCGACGCATGCCGTTCTGTTCCAAACGTGCCGCTGTGGGAGATGATCGACAGATTACTTCGCATAGCCTTTTCCAGCGCCCTGCCGCACTACGACGCGGGAGATAGGCTGATAGAGCATTTTGGGCATGCGGGTTTGCCTGAACCCGGCTTGTTCTGCGAAACCCATGTTTGGGGAGCCGCAGACGCTCCTTACTTTGCGTGGGCCGTGGACACGTTACGCGGAGTTTTACCTCAACTGCAGCGTTTGGGGATCATAGCAGCCGACTTCATGGGGGTAGAAACGCTGGAGACGCGGGTGAGGGATGCTGTGCGCCAAGCTCGGAGCCAAGTTGCAGGTGCGCCGCAAATCTGTGCCTGGACCAGAATGTGACGACCCGCTTGATTTTTGCCAATCGTCAAAAAAGCTTGCGGTACCTTGCTCAAACCATGAACGTCCCGCCCGCGTCGAAGCCTTCGCAGAGAAATCAACTCCTGTGCCCGGACGGATAAGGCCGGGCTGATCGAGCTGGAAGTGCGCGGAGACGAAGATCCTGGTTACGGTTCCAAATTAAAGATGATTTCTGAAGCTGCAGTCGCCCTGCTGACACAGAAGACAGCATGTCGTGGAGGCATTTGGACACCGGGGGGCAGCGCTTCGCGATGAACTTACAACACGCCTCACCCCTGAGGCGGGAATTCTAATTTCGCCGGAAGTGTGACTGCGACTCACACCGTCAAACTACGCAGCTTTCGCAAAGAGCATTCTCCGATGATGGGAGCACTGATCTCGTGAACCGCAGGACCTTTATAAGGTGTGGTCCCCTTGCTGCAGCATCAGTTTATGAAGGGGCACCGCTGCTTGCATCTCCCAACGGGATTCAGCTGCCCTCGGCAGACATAGTGCATGTGGGCGGCTCACGACGGATTGATATCGGAGGCGGGCATTGGGTCTGGACGAAGAAAGTCGGCAGTGGGGACATTAAGGTTCTCCTCTTACACGGTGGCCCGGGTGCAGATCATCAGTATTTCGAGGGATTTGAAGACTTCCTCCCCCTCAATGGAATTGAGTTCTACTACTACGATCAGTTGGACTCGACCAATTCCCAAAAACCCGATAACCCTGCCTTGTGGACAATCGAGCGTTATACCGACGAAGTAGAGGCCGTTCGCAGGGGCCTCGGCCTGGATCAGTTCTATCTGCTTGGACATTCATGGGGCGGGCTGCTGGCGATCGAATATGGTCTGAAATTCCAGCGGCATTTGAAGGGGTTGGTGATCTCAAATATGGCGGCGAGCACCGCTTCATTTGTAAGGCATGTGACGGAGATCCGTTCTCACTTTCCTGCTGATATTCGCGCGCGGTTGGAGCACTACGAAAACGCCAACAGGACAGACGACCCTGCATATCAGGAATTGTTATTTGATAAGCTTTACAAGGTCTTTATCTGTCGGCTGGATCCATGGCCCGATCCCGTCCAGCGGAGCCTGGCAGGGTGGAATCAACACGTCTATCGGGTATTGCAGGGACGAAGTGAATTCGAAGCGACCGGTCGCATGAAGGGATGGGACCGGTGGGCCGATCTGCCGACGATCAAAGTCAGGGCTCTGACGATGGGTGCGCGATACGACGAGATGGATCCGGAGGATATGCGAAGAATGGCTACTCTCATGCCGCGCGGAGAAGCGTGGATATCGGGAACCGGGAGCCATTTTGCCATGTACGACGATCAGCAGAACTACTTCAGAGCCCTATTGAACTTCTTGAAGGCATGAGAACATGCAGAAACGGCTGGATTCTACGCGGTACCTCATCATCCCGCTATCCGGGGACAGTTCCTTTCAAGGGCTGAAAGGCAATCGGACTTGCGAGACATGCGCTGAGAATTCAGGTAGATCAAGAGCAGCGCACCTATAATCCAGACTCTGCACAGAGGTGCGAGCTCCCCGAAACGTCCGGGAAAAGCACTCCGCGAATCGGGAAGAGGGTAATCCTGAGCTGCCAGGCTGCATTAGATCGACTGCCGACTGTGACCACAACCAGACGAGGTTGATCCCGCAACATCCGCATGCGTTGCGGTCCGACCATTCTGTCGCTGAATCTGTGCATAATGTTGCTCAATGAATATCGCGAATACGCGAAAAGGTGATTGGCTGGGGTTACAGCCGGTTACAGCCGCCTGCCACCGCGCGGAAACGACTTGGACGCGGACGCCTGACCGTGGCATTTCACGGCCGGCTGAGCGCACGCCATAGAGGCCGACCGCACGCCTGCGATCCATTCGCATCACAGTGCACCTTCCCACCAAGACGTCGAAGTACCCTCACCGATTCGAGCTCTCGGCTATCTCCGTAGCCTACCGCAGCTGGGGTTGAAGCGTCATTCTGTCCGCGCGCCACGAAGGGCCCAACTCGATCAAGAGGCCATCACTTCCTAAATACGCTGTATTGCTCAGGATTCTTCCTCCATCCAGTTTTTCGTCGGTTGCAATGCTGAGAAAGAGATCCGCCTCAGGATATTGAGCCCCAAGGTACTCACGTCCGCCAATTCGGTGCCGAGCGTTCGGTGTTCTCATTTGAATGGGCCTTCGCAAGGAGCCGTCGTACTTCGCTTCGAATTGTTGCCGAGTGAGATTGACTTTCCGGCTTCCATGGCCAGTCGGATCCTCCACTGCAAATCTTAGGCCGCTAGGAGAAAAATATTCAACGAGGCCTGCTCTGCAAACCGGAGCCAGGCCATCTATCGTCAGAATCTGGAGAGACTGGAGTTTGGCTGCCTCTAAGACACCGGTCTCCAAGCCATTCGATCTTCCCTTGGCCTCGAACACCACCCAATCACCCGTAGCCGTCAGCCCGATCAGGTCGGGTCGTGATTCTCCTGCCGCTGTCGCAATCGCGTAGCCGCCAGCGTATATCGCGTAGTGCAGGAGACGGGGCGTCGCGAGCGCCACCTCGCTATATAACTTCGCAAGCGTCATGCCAAGAGAATAGGAAATGTTGCTCTTTTCGCTGGGGTCGGCACCCAAATAGGTATCGGCCCGCACTATGGCGCCGCTCGGTGCCTCCAGAAGGTATGCATACAACATGGACCCGCGGTGTATGCGTTCGAACGTTGAAAAAAGACCGAAGGCAGCTTCGTCGCCGAAAGCCTTCCCGACCGTCACCGCCGCCCAGACCAATTGCGCCCAAGTGCAGGCGAGCACTCCACCGCCGTTCAAAGGCGCCAACGTCGCTCCAAAGCCAGCGCTTTCATATCCGATAGTCGGCATCTATCTATTGCACCATGAGCCCGTGATTCTTGACGGTCGAACCGAAGGCGTAAAGTTCTTCTGCGGCAACGATCATGCACGCACGCTAATTCTGCATACCCTGTATTCTGCGATGACGAGGAGCCGTCTTGTGGGGAACATCAGCAGTTCGAAAAGATTCATGCGCGACACGATCTCGGAACAGATCGCTTTGAAAAGCGGTCTGCTGCTTACGATCAGCGAATGCAGTACTGTTCTTCGTCGTCATGCATATCCTGATATTTCCGTTTTCGAAGGCGCTGGTGACAACGGCATGCGCGTCCGACCAGAAGATGTTGAGGAACTGATCCGGCACTTGCGATATTTCATTGGAGACCTACCCGATCCTCGTCATCCAATAGCGATTCGGATTGAGCTTTGGAAAGCCATGGAAAAGGATGGCGTGGACCCATCACCGCTGATCAAGGCACTCCGAGACCTAACCGGAGCGGGCAAGCAGTTTGTGAGTGTGCACGACCTTGCCGACGAAATCGGTGTGATCTGTAACATTGATCGCTCATATGTCGAGCGCTTCGCCGCCGTGGTTTCCGAAACGATGGACCGATCCGTCCAGTGGTTTCAGGTTGAGGAGATCGACACGTCTTGGGCGCTGCCGTTGGGTGAGCTCTTTCAAGCGGAGAATATCCCGGCGGATCCTGAGACCTATCTCGATCAGAGGTATCTGGACTACTTGGCTCAGAACTCCGAAGACTTGCACTCCATTCACTGGCGCAACTTCGAGCGGTTAACCACGGAGTTCTTCAGCCGAAAAGGCTTTGAAGTGGAGCTGGGCCCCGGAGGAGACGACGGAGGTGTTGACGTGCGTGTGTGGAACAAAGAGACGAAGCTCACCGGGCCGCCCCTGCTACTGATTCAATGCAAGCGATATAAGCAAACGAATGACGTGGAAATCGATAGTGTCAAGGCGTTCTGGACCGACGTTCATTATGAAGGCGCGTATCGTGGGCTAGTCGCTACGACATCTAGGGTGGCACCTGGCGGGATTGCGACGTCTGTAGGCCGCCGTTGGCCTTTAGGTTTCGCTGAGCACGAACAGGTAAGCAACTGGGTAAAGCAAATGTGGCGACACTCAGTGCTTTCCAAGCCCTCGAGAGCAGACGGATGGGAACAAAGCGTCAAGTGTGTCCGATCTACGCACAATACGGAATTATGAACGCATTCGGCATAGAGTCTTCCAGGCATCACCGCGCTGCGGAGCCGTTAGACGCCAATGCCGACTTCCACT
>Ga0335072_10009382_pt1 | contig 14112 bp, 17 predicted proteins | sample Lox_Sample_21_FD_206725 | JGI IMG/M metagenome (GOLD analysis project Ga0335072, IMG submission 206725) | Soil microbial communities from Loxahatchee National Wildlife Refuge, Florida, United States - Lox_Sample_2.1 | ecosystem: Environmental > Terrestrial > Soil > Wetlands | place: USA...
TCGCAGCGCAAGTAAGGCACTTATCCCGGCTTTGCGGCGTTCCGATCGCAGCGGGCTGGCAGTCCTCTCTATCCCCGCTATTCTCACCCTATGGATAACCAACGCATCAACCTGCACCTGGTCTCCGACGCTACGGGCGAGACGCTGAATGCGATCGCCCGTGCAACGACGGTGCAGTTCGAGCATGCCGAGATCATCCATCATCGCTGGAGCCTGATCCGGACACGTTTCCAGCTTCACCGCGTGCTGGAAGGCATCGAGCATGAACCGGGCCCGGTGCTGAGCACACTGGTGGACCGGGCATTGCGCAGCGAACTGGAAACCACCTGCCAGCGGCTCAATGTTCCGGTGGTGAATGTGCTGGATCCGGTGATGAACGTGTTGCAGGAAGCGGTTGGCGAGCAAGCTCTGGCACGCCCCGGCCGGCAATATGCGCTGAATGCCGACTATTTCCGCCGTATCGACGCAATGCACTACGTGCTGGCACATGACGACGGCCAGGCGGCTGCGGGGCTGGCCGAGGCTGAAGTGATTCTGGTCGGCGTGTCGCGGAGTTCCAAGACGCCGACCTGCTTCTATCTGGCCAATCGCGGCATCAAGGCGGCGAACGTCCCTCTGGTTCCTAATCTGCCATTGCCGCCGGACCTCGAGAACCCGCACTGCCCGGTGATCGGCCTGACGCTGGAGGCGGCCGCACTTATTGAGATCCGGCGTTTTCGCTTGCGAATGATCGCTGCCGGGGGGCCAACCCTGGCGGTTCGCCAGTCGTCTACCGAATATGTGGACGAGGAAGCGGTGCGCTCGGAATTGCTCTGGGCGCGCCGGCTATGCACCAGCCGTGGCTGGCCGGTGATCGACGTGACCCGGCGCTCGATCGAGGAGACCGCGGCAACTGTGCTGCAACTGATGGAGGCCTGGCACGAGCGAAGACAGAAGGCGCAGACTCCGGCGTCGTGACCACTTTGTCGTCGCGAGGACGGAGCGGTTGGAGCAACCTCTCGCTGGAAGGTTACGACATCGCTGCTTCGGACGGTACTGCCTGATTCGTCCCGGCCAGCAAGAACGCCCGGATGTTGCGGATCGCCTGGCGCAGCCGGTGCGTGTTCTCCACCAGCGCGATGCGCACATATCCCTCGCCATGCTCGCCGAAGCCCAGGCCAGGCGACACCGCCACCTTGGCGCGCGCCAGCAGCAACTTGGAAAACTCTACGCTGCCCAGCGAGGCGTATTTTGCCGGCACCGGCGCCCAGGCGAACATCGACCCGTCCGGTGACGGCACGTCCCATCCCGCTGATGCCAGGCCCTTGATCAGCACATCGCGCCGCTCGCGATACAGTGCGCGGATCTGGTCCACACAATCCTGCGGCCCGTTCAGCGCCGCCGCCGCCGCCACCTGGATCGGCGTGAACGCGCCATAGTCGAGGTACGACTTCATCCGGGTCAGTGCGTTGATCAGTCGCGGATTGCCGGCGGCAAATCCCATGCGCCAGCCGGGCATGGAATAGGTCTTCGACAGCGACGTGAACTCCACCGCGATGTCCTTCGCCCCCGGTACCTGCAAGATCGACGGCGGTATCTTGCTACCGAAATAGATCTCGGCGTACGCCAGGTCCGACATCACCCAGATCTCATGCCGCCGCGCGAACGCTACGATTTCGCGGTAGAAATCCAGATCGGCCAGATACGCCGTCGGGTTCGAGGGAAAATTCACGATCAGTGCCGTCGGCTTCGGCACAGAATGCCGAACTGCCCGGTCGAGAGCACGCAGCATGTCCTCATCCGGCGCGGCCGGCACCGACCGCACGGCGGCACCTGCGATGATGAAGCCGAACTGGTGTATGGGATAGGACGGGTTCGGCACCAGGATCGTATCACCTGGTGAGGTGATGGCCGACGCCAGATTCGCCAGCCCCTCTTTCGACCCGAGCGTGGCGATCACTTCCGACTCGGGATCAAGCCCCACATCGAACCGCCGTGCGTAGTATCCCGCCAGGGCGCGCCGCAAGCCGGGAATGCCCTTGCTGACGGAGTAGCGGTGGGTGCGCGGGTCCTGCACCGCCTCCACCAGCTTGGCGACGATATGCGGCGGCGTGGGGCTGTCCGGGTTGCCCATGCCCAGGTCGATGATGTCCTCGCCGGCGCCCCGCGCGGCGGCTTTTGCAGTGTTGACCTCGGCGAACACGTAGGGCGGCAGGCGGCGGATGCGGTGAAACTCGCCGGAGGACTCGGTCGCCATGGTCGGGCCTTTCTGTGTCGGGACGCTATTGTACCAGACGCACACTCGCACCGCGACCGGCAGCTTCGGCGCCGACGCGCACCGCGGTTTGCGGCACGCCATCGCCGGTCAGCACATTCGCCACGGCCTGCGCGCGCGCGAGACCCAGGCTGAGCGCGGCTGACTGCGCTGCCGGATCGTCAGAGCTGGCGTCGCCATAACCGGTGACGGCAATCACGGCGCTGCCGCGCTTGGCGACAATCTCCTTGAGCACACCGGCCGCTCCAGGAGGCAGTGTGGCGGAGCCGGTGACGAACTCGATCATCGTCGCGTTGGCCTGGCGGGGCGGGGTTGGCGGAACGTTGATCGCAACTTTGGCCGGCGGCGTCATTGCGGGTGCGCCAGGACCGGCCATGCTAGGCGGAGCCGGTGGTTTGACAGGAATAGGCGGCGGCGGTGCCGAGGCTGGCGGTGGCGTGATGGCGGTCCCGGGCGGCGCCAGTGGCGTGTTCGTAGCGACAGTGGCGTTGCCCGGCGGCACGGCGGCGCCCGTAGTGCCGGCAGTTTGGGACGGGGCAGCGGTTTTCATGCTTTGGACAGGTGGCGTGGCGCTGGCGGTCTGGACAGGTGGCGCGGCTCCGGGAGGCGGTGACAGCGGCATGCTCTGAACCGGCCGGAGCGGTGCCGCTTGTGGCGGGGGCGCGATGCCATTCGCCGGCATCGGCGGTTGCGGCGGGGCGGATGCCGCCGGCAAGCTGGCACTGGCGACCCCCGGCGACCCGGACGCGGTTCCGGCGGCCGGGGTTGGGGGGGTGGCCGCCGGCGGAGGCGGCATTGTCCCCTGGCCGAACAGCGCCGGGGACGCGGTGGGCGAGGATGGGTCGGCGACGGGCGACGACGCGGCAAGGTAGTCAGCATGCGCGCGGTCGGCGACGAGACCCTGGGTGATGGCTGCCAGTTCTTTCTGATCCGGCGGCGTGGGCCTGGGCGGGATGGTCGCGAGGTTCGGATAGGGCTGGTTGGCACCGGGCGGCGGCGGCCGCTGCTGGGCGATCGCCCCGCCTTGCAGATCGTGCCACCAGACAACCGGGTTCATTGAGGAATCGGAAGAGCAACCGGTCAGGGCCAACGGGCCGCACAGCAGTACCCATGCTGCCGCTTGAACCCAGAGACGTGCATCAGTAGGTTGCTCGCCCTTTCCGTGAATGCCCATATGCCGGACCTGCCTCTCACGCTCTCGCCGCTTCTCTAGCGGGTGCCGGTGCCGACGCAAAGGATGCTCTATGTCCGAGACGAAATCGACCAGCACCAAAGCCGCCGGCACGGATACCAACGGTGCCGAGGCGGGTGGATTCAAGCTGCCGGACCCTGCGGCGCTGGGCCGCTCCATGGCCGACATCGCTGAACGGTCGCAGCGTATCGTCAGCGAATGGCTGAGGCGCCAGGGCGAGGAGGAGACCGAGCTGGATCCGCTGAACATCGGCAGCGCGTTCCTGGAGATGACCGCGCGGCTGATGGCCAATCCGGCGCAAATGATGAAAGCCCAGCTTGGCTTCTGGCAGGATTACATGACGCTGTGGCAAAACACGGCTCGGCGCATGATGGGAATCGAGGCGGAGGCGGTGATCGATGCCCCATCTTCCGATCGCCGCTTCAAGGATGATGCCTGGAAAGAGAACGAGGTTTTTGATTTCATCAAGCAGTCGTATCTCTTGTCGGCGCGCTACGTGCAGGACGTGGTGCAGCACGTCGACGGGCTGGATAAGAAGACGGCGCAGAAGGTCGATTTTTATGCCCGTCAGTTCTGCGACGCGATGAGCCCTTCCAATTTTCTGCTCACCAATCCAGAGGTGCTGCGCAAGACCGCTGAGACAGGCGGTGAGAATCTTTTGAAGGGTCTGAACAATCTGCTGAGCGACCTGGAGCAGGGGAAGGGCAAGCTGCGGATCAAGATGACCGACATGGACGCGTTCCGCGTCGGCGAGAATATCGGTGTGTCGCCTGGCAAGGTGGTGTATCAGAACGACCTGATGCAGTTGATCCAGTATTCGCCGGCCACCGAGACGGTGCTGAAGCGGCCGCTGCTGATCGCCCCGCCGTGGATCAACAAGTTCTATATTTTGGATTTGCGGCCCCGAAACAGCTTCGTGCGGTACGCCGTGTCGCAGGGGCATACGGTATTTGTTATTTCCTGGGTCAACCCTGACGAGAAGCTCGCCGAGAAGGGGTTCGAGGATTACATGCGGGAAGGATATCTCGCCGCGCTGGATGCGGTCGAGAAGGCGACCGGCGAGAAGGACGTGAACGCGATCGGCTACTGCCTGGGCGGGACGCTGCTGGCCTCAACGTTGGCGTATATGGCGGCGAAGAAGGACGACCGGATCAAGTCGGCGACGTTCTTCGTGTCGCTGACGGATTTCGAGGAAGCCGGCGAACTGGGCGTATTCATCGACGAAGAGCAATTGACCTCGCTCGAGGACAAGATGAACCGCCGCGGCTACCTGGAAGGCAGCGAGATGGCGACGACCTTCAACATGCTGCGGGCCAACGACCTGATCTGGTCGTTCGTGGTGAACAACTACCTGCTGGGCAACGATCCGTTCCCGTTCGATCTGCTGTATTGGAATGCGGATTCCACCCGCATGCCCGCGCGGATGCACAGCTTCTACCTGCGCAAGATGTATCAAGAGAATCTGCTGTCGCAGCCGGGAGGGATCGAGTTGGGGGGCGTGCCGATCGACCTTGGCAAGATCAAGACCCCTGCTTATTTCCTGTCCACGCGTGAGGACCATATCGCGCCATGGAAATCGACCTACAAGGGTACGCAGTTGCTGAGCGGGCCGAAGCGTTTCGTGCTGGCGGCGAGCGGGCATATTGCCGGCGTGGTGAACCCGCCTGAGGGCGGCAAGTACAGCCACTGGATCAACGAGGCGCTGCCGCCGAACCCGGACGAATGGTTCAAGGGCGCGACGGAAATCGCGGGCTCCTGGTGGCCCGACTGGCAGCGTTGGGTGAGCGCACAGGCGCCGGAGCGCGTGCCGGCGCGGGTGCCGGGTGACGGCAAGCTGCAGCCGATCGAGGACGCGCCCGGCAGCTATGTGAAGGTGCGATTGGTCTGAAGGAAACCTCTCCCGCCTGCGGCGGGAGAGGTCAAGGCGACGAGGGTGAGGGGATCGGGTCAGTACACTGCCAGCTGCCTCCCATTCCGGGTGTCGATGGAAGCCCCTCTCATGCCCTGGTCTGATCCCATCGCCTCCGACAAGCACTATTGGCACCGGTACAGCCGTTTCTACCGACAACACATCGCAACGCTGGGCCCGGTTGCTTCGATTCTTGAATTTGGCGTGTTCCAGGGCGCTTCAATCGCCTGGCTGCAGAACCTGTTTCCGGGCGCGGAGATTTTCGGTGTAGACATCCTGCCGCCGCAACCCGAATGGCCAATCGGGCCCGGCATCCGCTACATCACCGCCGATCAAGGCGATCGTCCCGCCATTGCCCGCATGGTAAATTCCCTCAATCGCCGCTTCGATCTGGTCATTGAAGACGGCAGCCACATCCCGCAGCACCAGGCAAACTGCTTGGCCGAGACATTTCCGCTCCTGAGACCGGGCGGCATGTATATCCTTGAAGACCTGCACACATCGCACCCGCAGCATCCGTACTATCAGGCCCATTGTGCGGGTGGCACACCGACCAGCCTGCATGTGCTGCTGCTGCTGGAGCATGCACTTGCCGCAAACAGTACAATCGAGCCGCGCGATCTTGAAGCCTTGTCGCACCCGGACCTGTTCAGCCCTACCGATCTGCGGCAGCTTGCAACTGCGATCGCGTCCCTGGACATCTACCACCGGGCGACTCTGCCGCTGCGATGCTACGCCTGTGGCAGCGAAGACTTCGATCCGATCGCACTGGTTTGCCGCTGCGGCGTGAACCTCGATATCGTCGGCGCTGATTCCATGAGCGCGGTTTTGCGCGCGCGCTAGTTCTTTCTCGGAGTGAACCGCATGTCCTGCGCGCATCATGTCGTCGCGGGCCAGGTAATTGCGCGGGCGCGTGCCATGTCATTGCGAGGCGTGGAGCGACGAAGCGACATCGTGCGGGCATGTCGCCAAACCGCCCGTGTGCCGCATGGCCGGGATTGCTTCGTCGCTCCGCTCCTCGCGATGACAGGAGGCAACGACAGGAATCAATCGAACAATGTCGCCAGCCGCCGCTTGATGCTGTCGGCAACGTAGAGGGCCAACGCCTGAATCGTCGATGTCGGGTTCACGCCGCCTGACGTCACCCAGATACTGCCGTCAACGATGAACAAATTCTTCACGTCGTGGCAGCGGCCCCAGGCATTGACGACCGACCGTTCCGGGTCATCCCCCATCCGTGCCGTACCGAGCAAATGCCCCGGGCTGTTAAGTACCGTCCGCGACGTATAGATGTTGCTCGCGCTCGCGGCTTGCAAAATGTCCGTCGCCCGCGCGATGCCATGTTCCATCATCCGCCTGCTGTTCTCGCTGATCTTGTATTCGATCTTCGCGCCCGGAATCCCGTGGCTGTCCTTCAGCACCGGATCGAGCACCACCCGGTTATGCTCCTCCGGCAGGTCCTCGCACGCGACCCCGATCAGCAACCGATGATCGAGCAACCTCCGATATATGCGGTGATGATCCTTACCCCATGGCAGCCGCCCCTGCGCGGCACTGACGATCGCCTCGTTTGCCGGCCCGGTACCGCGTGCAAACTGCAGCGTATAGCCGCGGACGAAATCGCGCGATTGGTCGGTTTCGTAGAACTGCTTGCTCCACATCACCGTCATTGGCGCACGGCCGCCGTCCACCGTCTCCTCGACGTACCCGAGCACCTGTGGCCACGGATGCAGCATCAGGTTCCGCCCGACCAGCCCGCTGGAATTTGCCAGCCCATTGGGAAACCGCGCGGAGGCGGAATTGAGCAGCAGGCGCGGCGTGCCGATGCCGTTGCACGCCAGGATCACGACTTCCGCGGGCTGAAATTGCTCCTTTCCCTCGGCATCGTAGTAGATCGCGCCGGCCGCCATGCCATGTTCGTTAGTGGTGATCTGCCGCACCCGGCAACGTGTGCGCAGCTCCACGCCGGCGCGCAGGGCCAGCGGCCAATACGTAATATCGGTGCTGGCCTTCGCGCCTTGCGCGCAGCCGGGTGTGCAGTGGCCCAGATTGATGCAGGGCGCGCGGCCTTCATATTCCACCGTGGCGACCGTGGTGTCCGACGGCCACCAATGCCAGCCCAATCCGTTCATCGCTCGCGCGTAGCAGGTGCCGGTCCTGCCGAGCGGCACCGGCGGCATCGGCGGATTGCGCGGTGGCACGCCGGGATCGCCGGCCAGACCGGAAACGCCCATCATGCGGTCGTTCTCGGCGAAGAATGGCTCCAGATCCCAGTAGCTGATCGGCCAGTCGTCCGCGACGCCATCCAGCGATCGCACCCGGAAATCCGATGGATGCATGCGTGGGAAATGCGCCGTGTAGAATACCGTGCCGCCGCCAACGCCGTTGAAGTTCGCAACCTTCATCGGCGACTCGGTGTCGTTCACCGGATAATCGGTCTCCCGCCCCCGCCGGTTGGGGCTGATGTCGAAATCGGCGTAGCGCCGCGCCTCCCAATCGCGTCCAGTCGAGGGAAGATCGGTGTGCTTCATCCAGTCGCCTTGTTCCAGGCAGAGGATGCGCATCTTCGTCTCGGCCAGGCTCCACGCCACCGCCGCCCCGGACGCGCCGGAGCCGATGATCAGCACATCGACAGTCTCGTTCTTCGCCATGTCAGCCTGCCCGGTCGTCGCGCCAGAGTTGCGGCCGCCCGCGCACGGCCTCGAGCAATGACCAGTCGCCTTGCTCCACGCTGTATCCTTTCGGGAAGGGCGCGCGGGGCTCGTGCCCGAGTGAACGCAGCACACGGTCGTCGCGATAATAGCATTGCAGGACCGCACGGCTGAGCGCCACCGCCGGAGCATCGCTACGCGTGCAGGCCTGCATGACCAGCGCCTCCGCGCGCTGTTCATCGACCGTCGTGAAATCGCCGCCGGCGCTTGCCGCAATCTGCGCCAGCGCCGCGCGCACGTCATCCAGATCGCGGCCGAGCGAACGCAGGATATCTGCGAAGATGGCGGGATCGTCAGCGCCGGGAACCCCGAATTCCTCGCTGGCCGGGATCATGATGCCGGCGATACGGTACAGATCGCGGCGCTCTGAAGGCGAGAGAACCGCGTCAGCGTCTTGTTGCATGCATTCCCCAGTCAGCCAGGACGGCAGATCCACCGTCTGTGCCACGAGGCTGGGCCCTTTGCTGGTGTGCCGTCAATCGGCCTCGGCATCTTTTTGTGCTGCCTGCGCGATTTCCAGCGCCAGCGTTTCCAGTATCCCCTTCTGCGGCAGCCGCCCATTGGGGTACTGCTGCTTTTCCTCCCGCAATGTCAGGTCGCGCAGCACCATCCATAGGCCTTTGGCGGTTTCCGCGTGACCGCACATGCATGCGCGGCGAATCAGGTTGACAAGATCGTCCGACATGCGTCGGCGCATTGCATTGTTGAGGCGCGCCCGTAGAACCGCATCATCCACCGGCGCGGCGGCGGGTTGCAGTGTGGGGAGCTTTCCCCGCAGGCGCGCGAATTGCCGCATGCTTCGTCCAGTACCGGTTCAGGAGTTTGTTACTTTTGCGCGAAAAACGGTTTCAAGACGGTTTCAACCCGCCGCTGCCCCCGCTTGCCGTGACATATCCCTCCCGGCAAACTCCGCGCCCGCAACAAGGGAATGCGTCGCATGCGAGGGCTGTTCTTGGACGCGGTCGATGACCTGGCGGATGTGTTCGCGCGCGTCGTGCGCCCCGATGATCCGCCTGTCACCGTGAATCAGCAGGAAGAGGTGCGGCCCGCTGAACTGCCGGGCATGCTGGCAGGCTACGATTTCGCCCTGGACGACCATTCGCAGATGCCGACCGATGCAATCCGGCGCTGTAGCGGCCTGAAGCACATCATCTTCCTGGGCACCGGCGCGCGTAGCTACATGCACCCGGAGGAGTTGGCCGAACTCGGCGTCACCGTACACATCATCAAGGGCTACGGCGATACCGCGGTGGCAGAGCATGCCATCGCCCTGATGTGGGCCGCGGCACGCGGCATTGCGCGAATGGACCGAGAGATCCGTCGCGGCAATTGGTTGCGCTCCGACGGGCCGCAGCTCACCGGTAAGACCATCGGCTTGCTCGGCTTCGGCGGCATCGCGGCGGAGGTGGCGCGTATCGCGCATGGGTCGGGGATGCGGGTGCTGGCGTGGAACCGCTCGGCGAAGGCCGCGCCTCACGTGACGTTTGTGGACATGGATACGCTGCTGGCCGAAAGCCATGTGCTATCCGTGCACCTGCTGCTGAACGACGAAACGCGCGGATTGCTGAGCGCGGAGCGGATTGTGCGCATGCGCCCTGGGGCGATCCTGGTGAACACGGCGAGGGGTGCGATCGTGGACGAGGCGGCGATGATCGCGGCCTTGCAGGACGGAAGGCTGCGCCATGCGGCAATGGATGTGTTCGCAACCGAGCCGCTGCCGGGGGACCATCCGTTGACGCGGATGGACAACGTCACGCTATCGGCACATTCCGCGTTCCGGACGCCCGAAGCGAGCGAGAACCTGATCCGGCGCGCGCTGGACATTGCGCGGGATCTGGAGGGACTGGGAGCCTGAGCAATTGTAGCGGCGTGGCACCGCTGTTGGCTGGCGCGTTCGACATGGCCGGGCGCGCAGCGGTGTTAGCTTGCCGGGGGAACCGCAGATGAACGCGAATAGATGCAGATGGTCCTGAGTCCAGCTTGACCGTCACGGCACAAAGTCCGGCACGCACGGCGAGCCTCGTGAGCGCGGTCATCGCGGGCTTGCTACCAAGGCGGTCAGGCAGGCGCGGCGGTGGCGTCTTGCGCCAGCGCGTGAAGCAGTGTGCTCATGGCGGCGACGGTCGCGTCGGACGCCGCGCCGCCGATGCCGTGCCGCTGAACCAGCCAGGCAGGATCGTCGCTGCCGAGCCAGGTCGTGCCTGCCTCGTCCTGCCAGACCAACGCCCGCAAGGGCAGATCGATGCCGATCGTCTGCGCTGCCTGCATCAGCGGCGTGCCGCCCTTTGCATTGCCGAAGATCAGCAGTTCCGTTGGCCGCAGCGGCAGTCCGACGGCGGCCGCGCCGGCCGCATGGTCCACGCGGGCGAACATGGTGAGCCCGCGCGCCTGGATTGCGGCGGCCAGGCGGTCGGCAGTCTGTTTCGGATCGTGGCTGCTGCGATGGGTCGCCAGGCCGGGGATGGTCATGAGACTGCCTCCTGATCGGTTGGTTGGTCGTGGCTCGGTCGCCAGCGGAAATATGGGCTCGCAGGCGAAGCATGGGACTCCGGCGCCGCGCCACAAAGAGCAGCGATGTTGTGGGGAGGCCAGGCTGCTATAAGAGGCGCCCGTGCCCGCCTGGCGGAATGGTAGACGCAGCGGACTTAAAATCCGAAGCCGAAAGGCGTGCCGGTTCGAATCCGGCGGCGGGCACCAAGGGAAATCAACAGCCTGGTCCAACGGCAGCCGAGCGCGGTGATTTCTTCAACGCTGCGAAAATATCTTCAAAATCAGGCCGAACGGTTCCGGTACAAGCAGTCGACCCGACCGACCGATCCGGTCATTGTGACTCGCCACCCATCTTCCCCGAAACATCGCCCAGCCGATCCTCAGCGCCAGCCTCGCCACCACGATCACCCTGACGATCGAATGGCTAGCGTCTGGGCAGACCGCCGTTTTCGCCATTGAAGATCGACCGTGTGCGTCGTGCGCTCGATGAAGGCCGTGGTGTTCGTGAAACGGCACGAATGCTGGAGATGCCGGCCGCCCAGATGTCCGAGATCAAGCGAAAAGCAGTTTGGACGAGAATAACCTCCAACCGCGGCGTCACACTGGTGGCAGGCTTCGCGGTGAAGGTACCGGCCAAGGTCGCGGAAGCCATCTGCGGGCTGGCGCTGGCATCCTCAAGATCACGCAGTATCCTGCCGGCCGGTAGGCACGGACGACAAGCCATCCATGACACTCGCACCAATTCGCGGCGCACCGGCCGGTGCAGGTATTCCTGACTTCCCCGCCGAGGAACCGAAAACAGAACCAATGCCGGCGGCCGCGATGCCGGTCCCTGATGATCCATGCCAATTGCCGCCGGCACGACAATCGTACGCACCGATCGACATTTCGGGTGGCGACATCACCATGACGTTCAGAGTCATTCCTGAGCAACCGGCGATCGCGCGGGCAAGCATGACAATCCACGTGGATGCTCAATCAGCGGACCAATCAACCTCGCACCCAATCGGCTCTCTGCAAATGTCGGCCGACGCTGCGAGGACGTTCCTCGCCGGTCTGCGGGATAGACGATCTCCAATCGTGGCAACCGGCGACGAGGATGGCACAGTCGAGGTCATGTACGAGATCACAGATCGTGGGGCCATGCTCTCAGTCCGCAAGACCGGCGGGCAAGATGTCTTACGCCGTTTCCTGGTCGATGTAGAATCCGATGTTGAGACGTTGGCGAATAACCTGCTCGCCGATCTCGGTGCTTAACGGATGCCTTTGTTGCGGCAATCAACAGCAGGCACATCCCCCGCTTACCTCGTCCGCCGTCTCCGGCGGCTCTGCCGCCGTGGATTCACCCTTTGGCGATCGGGCCGCTGGTCCTGCCAGAAGTCACAAATGCCGACCGCACAGGTTTTGATCACATTGGGCTTGGCAGCGCAGAATTCACGCTCGTGCGGCGAATTCCGATGCTCGAAGAAGCCGTCTTCGTCGCCCAGGATAATCAGCGGCTGGAGCAGGATGTTGGCTCGGCGGTGCTTGACCAGTGGCTCCCATGACTTCCATCGGAGCTTGACAGCATCAAGGAACCCCGCAGCCCAATCCATGACGATCAGCGTTCCGTCTGGTCCCTCATAGAAGATCGGCTCAAGGCTATCGGGATCGTTCTTCATGGTGGTGGCGATCTCGTTGTAGCGCCCCATGATCGTTCCGAGGATCACCTGCCCCTGCTGCTCCCGTGCGCCCGGGGAGAGATCAATTGCAGGCGATGGCCCCGGCGTTGGCTCGTGGTGTTGCTTGACTCACCCATAACCCAATGGTTATCCGTTGACCGATAACCGACGGGTTATGGATGTCAGGACCGAACGCTCACAATGTACTGTTCCGGACGCTGGCCGACCCGACCCGCCGGGCGATCTTCGAGCACTTGTGCCGCGACGGAGAGCAAACGGTGGGGGCGCTGACGATGCGGGCCGGGGTGTCGCAGCCGGCCGTTTCGAAGCATCTCGGCGTGCTGAAACAGGCCGGCCTGGTGCGCGACCGCCGTGAAGGCCGCCAGACACATTACAGCGCGCAGGTCAGCGCCCTGGCCCCGCTGAGCGACTGGACGAACCAAATGGCGGGCTTCTGGGAGAACCGGTTCGACCAACTGGAAAATCTGCTGAAGAGGATGGATCAATGAACGAAACCTCCGCTGAAACGCGCTCGGTCGTGGTTGAGCGTGACATGCCGTATCCGCCGGAAAAGATCTGGCGGGCGCTGACGCAGCCGCACTTGATCGAGGAGTGGCTGATGAAAAACGACTTCCAGCCTGCGGTTGGTCACCATTTCGAGCTTCGCGGGGACTGGGGCAGCGTTGATTGCCGGGTCCGGGAAATCGAGCAAAGCAAGACGCTGTCCTACACGTGGGACGCGATGGGTCTTGAGAGTGTCGTGACCTGGACGCTCACCCCTACGAGCACGGGGACTCACCTGCGCATGGAGCAATCGGGCTTCCGGAAGGACCAGGAGCAAGCGTACCAGGGGGCCAGGTACGGGTGGCAACGGTTCTTTGGGAACCTGGAGCAGGTGCTGGCGCGGATCGACTGAAACTTTCGGGGGTGGGCGGAAGCCGGCATCGCCGGGTAGGGTGGCAGGAGGGCCGGAGTTGAACCTACCTGGGCCGGCGCCGTTTCTCCTGTCATCGTATCCAGGCGCCGGGACCAGGAAGGAGAATGGGGCATGAAGCAAGGCGGATCGCAGCCAAGCCAGCCTCCTTCCGAGCTGATCGACGGGCGGATCAAAGAACTGGGCGATTGGCGGGGCGAGATGCTCGGCCGGCTGCGTGGCTTGATCAAGGAAGCCGACCCCGACGTCGTCGAGGAATGGAAGTGGCGAGGGGTCCCGGTCTGGTATCACGACGGAATCATCTGCACGGGCGAGACTTACAAGAACGTCGTGAAGATGACCTTCGCACAGGGAGCCGCCTTGAAGGATCCTGCGCGTCTGTTCAACTCCAGCCTGGAGGGGAACACACGGCGTGCCATCGACTTCCACGAGGGCGAGAATATCGACGAGGTGGCATTGAAGGCGCTTATCCGTTCGGCCGTGAGTTTGAACAGGGCCAAAGTCCGAAAATGAGACAGTCTGGTCAAGCTAAATGAAGAGCGATCCCCTTCAGAAGGCACAGGTGCTTGCCATGGCAGCCAATGAAACGGCAACGCTCACCGCAAGAATCCATATCGCGATACCGGAATAGATTCGAACGTTACGCCAACGGCAGGGAGACAGGTGTTCGCCTTCATCCCGAAGGGGGAAGGTATGCTATCGGTCCCTGTGCCCAAACGTGACGATCTTGCCGGTCTGGCACCTGGCGCTGACCACGTACCGCGATCGGACCGACCGGTCCACCGCACCGTCCTCGCCGGAGTTCTCGGCGATCTGGCGCAGCGGCTGCTGCATGGCCTTGCGGACGATCTCCACGCCGAAGCGCTGGTCGTCATTGTCCGCCCTCAGCTTGGACAGGATCAGCGACGCGCGTGCCAGCGCCACGCCTCCGCGCGGCACGATGCCTTCCGCGACCGCCGCG
>Ga0335072_10009383_pt1 | contig 14112 bp, 15 predicted proteins | sample Lox_Sample_21_FD_206725 | JGI IMG/M metagenome (GOLD analysis project Ga0335072, IMG submission 206725) | Soil microbial communities from Loxahatchee National Wildlife Refuge, Florida, United States - Lox_Sample_2.1 | ecosystem: Environmental > Terrestrial > Soil > Wetlands | place: USA...
CTGCAAGCTACGACCAGATGTTCACCGCCGTGAAGCTCAAGAACGGCCAGGACACGCACTACGGCCTCGGCGTCGAAATCCTCGATCGCGACGGGCATCGCTCGATCGAGCACTCGGGCGAGGTTAATGGATTCGTCTCGGATAACGAGGTTCTGATCGACGACGGTGTCGCCGCGGTCGTCCTCACCAATCACATGGGCGGCGGCGCCGGCGAAGCCGCCCAACTCGCCGCCTCCGCTGCTCTCGGCACCAAGCCCTCGCCTGCTGAGCAGCAAGCGATCGACATCTACCACGGCTTGCAGCAGGGGCACATCGACCGCAGCCTGCTCGCGCCCAATCTCAACGCATATTTTGATGCGCAGACCATTGCCGATTATCAAGACAGCCTCGGCCCGCTTGGTGAGCCGCTCACCTTCCGCCAGGTCCACGAAGCGTTGCGCGGCGGCATGACCTTCCGCGCCTTCCGCATCGTCTATCCCACGCGCCGCCTTTCCCTGACCACCTACACCTACCCCGACGGCAAGCTGGAGCAGTACCTCGTCGAATCCTCCGACTAGCCATGCACCGGTTCCTCTTCACCACTGCCCTCACCTGCACCAGCCGCGTCGTGCAGGTGAGAGATCGACTCCTCGGCCGCGTTCCTCGCAACCGCCCGGAGTGCCCGGCTATTTCCGCAACACAACACGCCATTCCCAGCGGCAAAAACCTGCTCGACGCCGTCTACGTCGAACCCGTTTCTGCCCCTCCGCGCGCGGCCGTGCTCATCTGCCACGGCATCGGCGAGGTTGTCAGCCAGTGGTTCGCCGTACAGCGCCTCTTCGCTGAAAACGGTATCGCGTCTCTCATCTTCGACTACTCCGGATATGGCCGCAGCACCGGCCACATCGACTGGAGCCAGTGCGAACAGGACGCAGTCGCAGCCTTTCAGGTTCTCCAGCGCCTCGCGCCCGCAGTTCCCCTCTCGCTGCTCGGCTTTTCGCTCGGCACAGGAATCGCACCGGCAGTCCTCGACCGTGTCTCTCCTGAACACCTGATCTTGTGCGCCGGCTACACATCCTTCCGAAGCGCCGCGCGTGCCGCCTGGATCCCGCCGTTTCTATCTTTTTTCGTCCCGCCGATCTGGTCCGCGCAGGAAGCTCTCTGCAACCCCACTCTGCCCATCCTCGTCGTTCAGGGCGATCACGACCGGCTCTTTCGCATAAAGATGGCTCATGATCTCGTTGCCTGTTGCGGAGGCCGCGCCGATTTGCTCGTCCTGCCTGCCCGCTCGCACAATGAGCCTGTGTACTTTCCGCATCCGCGCTACTGGTCACCCATCATGCAATGGCTGCTCACCGCTCGCCCCGCTCGTCCCGCTCGTCCCTGATCCCTGTAAACTGGACTTGACCATGTTTGAGAACCTGACAGAAAAGCTGCAACGCGCCTTTAAGACTCTTCGCGGCCAGGGAACCCTCACCGAAGAGAACATGGACGAGGCGCTCAAAGAGATCCGGGTCGCCCTGCTCGAAGCCGACGTCAACCTCAACGTCGTCAAGGAACTCATCGAGCACATCCGTGCCAAGGCCATCGGCACCGAGGTTCTGACAGCGCTTTCACCCTCCGAGCAAGTCATCAAGATCGTGCGCGACGAGCTGATTGAAATCCTCGGCCGCGACACCGCCCGCTTCAAGTTCGCTTCGCAGCCGCCCACCGTCATTCTGATGGCGGGCCTTCAAGGCTCCGGCAAAACCACCACCTCGGGCAAGCTCGCCGCGTGGCTCAAAAAAGGCGGCCATCGCCCGATGCTCGTCTCTGTCGACGTCTATCGTCCCGCGGCGCGCCAGCAGCTCAAAGTCGTCGCCAAGTCCATTGACGCACGGCTCTATGAAGGCGACATCAAAGGCGAAGCCCCCGGCTCCAAGCTCGTTGAACGTCTTGCACAGGAGGCCCGCCGCGAGGCCCGCAACTTCGGTTGCGACACGCTGATCGTTGACACCGCCGGCCGGCTCCACATCGATGAAGACCTGATGCGCGAAATGGAGCAGCTCAAGAAGCTGCTTGCTCCGCAGGAGATCCTTTTCATCGCCGATGCCATGACCGGCCAGGATGCCGTCAACTCTGCGCAGGATTTTCATACCCGCCTCGGGCTCACCGGCGTTGTCCTCACCAAGATGGACGGCGATGCCCGCGGCGGCGCGGCGCTCTCCATCCGCCACGTCACCGGCCAACCCATCAAGTTCATCGGCGTGGGCGAAAAGCCCGACGCTTTCGAGCCTTTCCATCCCGATCGCATCGTCGGCCGCATTCTCGGCATGGGCGACATGATGTCGCTCATCGAGAAGGCCGAGGAGAAACTTGATCGCCGGAAATCCGAGGAGTTCGCTAAAAAAGCGCTGCTCGGCGACGGCTTCACCCTCGACGACTTCCGCGATCAGCTCAAGCAGATCAAGAAACTCGGCTCGATGGAATCGATCCTCAAGATGATGCCCTCCGTCGGGCCTTTCGCCGGCATGCAGCAGGCCGCCAAGAACGTCGATGAAAAACAGTTCGTGCGCCTTGAAGCCATCATCAACTCGATGACGCCCCACGAACGCCACCACCACGAGATCATCTCCGGCTCGCGCCGCAAGCGCATCGCCGCCGGCTCCGGCACCAGCGTGCAGGACGTGAATCAGCTCCTGCGCCAGTACGCGCAGATGAGCAAGGTCTTCAAGCAGATGGGACGCGGCGGCCTGGCTCGCCAGATGATGCGCGGCGGCATGTCCGGCCTCGGCCTCGGCGGCAAACAGAAATTCGGGCGGTGACAGGCACACAGCTTCCGTGGGAGCCTGTCATCTTGAGTGGAGCAGCCTGGGGCCACGGCGCGCGAATGGGCGGTGGGTAAGCGGAGCGAAGGATCTGCTTTTTGGATGGTGGAGAACCACTTGAGAACGATGACCCTCCAGGACCAGCTCGACGAGATCACCGCCAACACGCGCCGCCTTGTTCAGCCCGAACGCCTCGCCGTCGGCGAAAAGGCGGTCGCCGAGTTATTTGCCTCCAACGTCGAAGAAAAGATTCTTCCCGTCGGCGCCATCGCACCCGAATTCGCGCTCAAAGACTCGAGCGGCAAGCTGGTCCGCTCCGCCGACCTGCTCGCCCTTGGGCCGCTCGTGATCAAGTTCTTTCGTGGCCGCTGGTGCCCGTATTGCTCCACCGAACTCGAAGCCTGGCGCGACCTCTATGACCGGCTTCGCGAATCCGTCCTTCTCCTGGTCGCCATCAGCCCGCAGACCGCGCGCCAGTCCGATTTCATGATCGTGCAGCACAGCCTGCCGTTCCCCATCCTCACCGACGTGGACAATGCTGTCGCCGAACAATTCGGCTTGGTCTACACCGTCCCCGAGTATCACCGCGACTACTATCTTTCAATCCTGGTCAACATCCCCTTCCTCAACGGGGAGAAGTCGTGGCGTTTGCCATTGCCTGCCACCTACGTCATCAGTCCCGACGGACGCGTTCTGTTTGCCGAGGCGCACGCTGACTTCCGCGTCCGCCCCGAACCGGGAGAAGCGCTCGCCGTTGCCTGTAGTCTCTAACTCGCCTCGTCGTTCCCGGCGCTGTCTGCATGAATTTGTGTTCTTTCACAGTCGGCGGAACAAACCGCTGTTTGAAGGGGAGCGGCGTTCAACAGCCTGCTAAAAAATGCATGGTGGCTGGAGCCACGCCCCTTTTATGCGAGCTAGCGGCACGGATAAATTCAGCCCACCGACGAAGGCCTGTCCGTGGGGACCCCGACTAGATCCGTGCCCTTTCGAAGCGAGGAAAGAGGCCCGCCCGAACCGTTAGGACGGGGCACGCGATTCGAGTTGCAAGGCTGATCAGTCTTTCAGAAGGCGCTCAGGCTGGGTGAAGCGGATGGTTTCAGGCCCGACGGCGCCGCCGGTCATGATCATGCTCATGGCCTGTTCCATCGTCAGGTCCGTTTCGGTAACGCGATCGAGCGGCAGCAACTGGAGAAATGCGGACGTGGGATTGATGGCGTTGGGCAGCAGGACCGCGGCCAGTTCCTGCCCCGTGGTGGCGTCGGTGAGTGTGCGCGTCAGGAACCCAATGCTCTTCTGGCCAGCGATGGGAAAATCGACGAGCACAACGCGCTGGTTGGCTTCCTTTTTTGCGAACATACTGTCGAGCAGCTGCCGGACCGAGGTGTAGACCTTGGCGACAATCGGGAGCCGTTCCAGAGTGGCTTCGAAAAGGTTGAAGATCTGGCGCCCTACGACCTGCGAGGTGAGGCGGCCGAGCACATACAGCACCACCAGGGTGAGGAGCACGGCGAAAATGGACTGAATCCACGGCTGAGTGAGCGAGTCTATCCCAAAGGCCGCTGCGAGGAGCCGGACGATGGGCAGACCAGCCTTGGCAAGGCTGCCCAGAACGAAGCTGAAGACAAGCCAGGTAACGAAGAGTGGCCCGATGATGATGAGACCGGCCAGGATGTTCCGCTGCAAGTCGCGCAAGGCGTGGACAAGAACTGGTTTCACACAACGCTCCTCAACGAAAGAATACGCGAGCGGTTCAGCAGGCCGGCGGCGTGATGGGGCTGGGCGGGCCAGGAACAGGCTTGATTCCCGTATAGTGGAGTTGGCAGGTGGGATATGGCGAGCGCCGAAGAACCGAATCCGCGCGTTCTTTCTCCGGTGAAAGGATCGAACCGGGGGACAAACGCCGAGTCCGATGGGGGCGAACACGAGCCGGTGTCGCGAGTTCGGGAAGGTGAGCGGTCGTTTGCTCCCGAAGCAGGAGCAAGCCCGCGGCCGCGTCAACTGGCGCCGGTTGCGAGGCCGTCCGCGTTTCAGCGCTCCGTGGGCGCCATTCGCACCGTGATTCCGATCGTGCAGAAGATTCTGCCTCTGCTTGACGGCAATATAGCTTCGGCAGTTTCGAACCTCCTGACCCCACATCCCCACCCGCCGGTGAACCTGGCGCCGTTGGAAAATGCCGTGGTACGGCTGCACGGCGAGAACATGGAGCTGCGCAACCAGGTGATCGAGCACAACACGATGCTGAAGCGAGTGGGCGATCAGTTGGACCTGGTGAAAGAAGCGACGGACCGAAATTCGTTGGGCCAGCAGGAATTGCTTGACGATTTACACAGCCTGCGCAAGAAAGTGCACGTATTGGCATGGGTTGGTCTGGCCCTGCTGGTGATTTCGATTGGGGTGAACGTTTTTCTATTTCTGCGTCTGCATTCCTGATGGGGGCGGAGGTGAGGCGCTGAATGGGGAATGGAGGCCCATTTCGGGAATACTTTCGTTTAGTGAACATCTGTATTCATATTGCGAAATCAATTTCAGGAATCTTTGCTACCTTTTACGCAGTTCGTGATGCAAGACATTGCCAGCTGTATTTTCACAGGGCTATATTCCGGTTAGTCCGATTGGGGTTGTACGCTCCCAGCGTCACAATGCAGTTGTTCTCAAGTTCACAGAGCTTCATAAACGAGCGGCGCTTCCCTGCGCCGACAGACGGGGTTCCTGGCCATGGCATGGTATGCCTACTGCATCGGTGAGAAACAAGCATTCCCTGAATTAGCCCGACATCGTAAACCCATCCCGCTGGAATCCGTCCAGGGAGTCAGCGGTAACCAGGTCTTCTTGTATCCTGCAAGCGATTTGGCAGTTATCGTCAGCGAGCACAACGCGGCGGAAGGGCTGAACCAGAAGGCGGGCGTGGATCATGCGCGTGTCATTTCTGATTGTTTTCAGCACTCCACCGTGCTTCCCTTCCGATTCGGGACGGTGTTCAGCGACGATGAGAGCCTTCGGAAGTCAATTCGCTCCAATCAGCGCCAATTCCTTTCCAACATCGACAAACTGCGGGGCAAGACTGAAATGCACCTGAAGATTTTTGTCGATGACTGCTGCACCCAGGCGGTACGGCACATGCCGGCGGAGGCGGTTGGACGCGAATACCTGACCAACCTGCGCGAGAACGCGACACGGCAGCGCGAGCGGCAGACACGAGCGCGGGCGGTAAGCTTCCAGATGCATCGGCTTTTCCTGCCGCTGGACGAAGAAGTCACCTGCCGTCTGACGGAAAGCGGCAAGATGGTTCTGGACATTGCGCACCTGATCGAGCGCAAGTACGTCGAGCGCTACCAGAACAAGTTCGCCTCAACGAGCACGATGATGCGGGAATGCCATTTGCAGCTTTCGGGGCCGTGGCCGCCGTATCACTTTGTGCATCGCCTGACGCGGAACGGGCACGCGCAGCCTCTGCATGCTGTGGAAGCGGGCGTGGCGAACGGGACGGGCTTGCCGCAGACGGTTCCGGCAATGGCCTGAAGGTTTTTCCGAACTGCATTCTGAATCCCCGGCTTGGGCCGGGGATTTTGCTTTTCAGCGGGTTCTTTCCGGCTCCCGTAGAACCACGAAGCGGAGAAGGAAAAACAAGGCAGGGACGACGATTGCCCAGACCAGGTAGAAGATCCAGTCCGATGGCCCGGAGTGGCCGGCGAGCTCCACGTGGAGGGGCGCTTCAAGCCGCCATAAAAGAGGAGTGAGCGCCATCGCGAAGGTCCAGCCGGCGGGAAGGCCGATTACGAGGGCAAGGATGAACGCAATGACGTGCCGGACCATAGCCGCATTCGTCTCAATTCATTCTGGACGAGCCGGCATCCTTGGTCCGGCTGAGGACGAAGGGCTTGGCGCGGCGATCGCTTGAAGCGCGATCGATCTGTTTCCAGAAGCCTACGAAGTAGTCGATGGCGGAAATGATCGATACCACCACGGTGAAGTAGATCGCGGCGACGGCCATCCAGTGAACAGGAATTACGAGGTCGCCGAAGATCCACTGATCCCAGTGGTGCGCGAGGATCGCGGAAACAACAGTCACGATCTGGAGAACGGTTTTGAGCTTTCCCAGGTCGCTGGCCTGGATGGTGAAGCCCTCGGACGAGGCGATGGAGCGAAGGCCGGAGATCAGGAATTCGCGGCCGATGATGACAACGGCGATCCAGACCTTGACCACTTCAGGGTTGTAGGCGACGAGGGCGATGAGCGCAGCCGTGACCATGATCTTGTCGGCGAGCGGGTCGAGCAGCATGCCCATGGTTGTGATCTGGCCGCGCTTGCGCGCGAGGTAGCCATCGAGGCCGTCGGTGATGGAAGCGAGGACAAACAGAACCGATGCCAGAATCTCCTGCGCTCCGCCCTCCCGCATGGGAAAATGCGGGGACAGGATCCAGAGCAGCAGTGGAATCATCACGATACGGCTAAGCGTGATGTAGTTAGGCAGGTTCATGGCCGCTCGATCCGGATGGTGACGACGCCTGAATTCCAGCCCGGGTTCAATCCGAAAGCAACCGCTAACGAATGCACCGGGAGCGTCAACCCAACTATAGCGCAAACGGCAGTGCCTGCATGAACGCTTGATGCGGGTTGGTGTTACTTGCACGATTTGGTGCACGCGCTGCAGGAGCATCTCCTGCATATGCTGCGTTTTCAATCCCTCAGGGCTTGTACCTTCTCGACGAGCGCATCCTTGCTAGTGAAGATCGAGGCATGATTTACCATTCGGTTGCATGTGCCTTGCCGATGCCCAACTGACCGCCAGCGAGGTGCTGCGCGCATTTCGTCACAATGAAGTGCGGTTGTTTCTTGGTGCGGCCTTCACGACGGTTGGGCTGGTGACAGCAGGCTTTTCCCTGTTACGGCGACGGGCCGATGTGCTGCTGATCTCGCTTGCAGCCCTCGCCTTTCTCTATGGCGAACGACTCTGGATGGATTCCATTCTGAATTTCACGACACCGGCGATCGAATGGGTGCGGAGGCTGCGCGACACAATCAATCCGCTGGTGCCGGTGCCGGCATTCATTTTCTTCCAGGCGGCCGGACTGCTGCCAAAGCGCGCGAAGCCCTTCAACTATGCGGCGATTTCGATTTTCGCGGTTCTGACGTTAATGACCTTGATTGTGGGCTGGAAGCCGATTCTGCACCACATCAACAATGACCTGGTGATCGTCGCGCTGGCATCGGTTCTGGCACATTCGATCTTCGCAGGGTCCAAGGACAGGGATTCGCTGGTGCTGCGGAGCGGGCTCCTGGCTTTTGTCGGCCTTGCTTTGTGGGATAACTCATTTGGTCCGCAGCTGAAATGGCCTGAAACCGAGGCGTACGGTTTTGCCGTGTTCCTGGCCTGCATGGGTTACGTGGCCGGGCGGCGCGTAGTGCAGCGCGACCGGGAGTTCGCTGAGGTGAAGAAGGAGCTCGACCTGGCGAGACGAATCCAGCTCTCGATTCTGCCGGAGAAGTTTCCGGAGCGAACGCCGTTCGATGTGGCGGCACGCTATGTGCCGATGAAGGCGGTGGCAGGTGATCTCTACGACTATCTTGTCGCCGGAGATCGACAGGCGGGGCTGCTGATCGCCGATGTGTCGGGCCACGGAGTTCCAGCGGCGCTGATCGCGTCGATGGTAAAGATGGCCGCGACCTCGCAGCGGGCGCATGCGGCGCACCCGGCGGAATTGCTGGCAGGCATGAATGCAGCCCTTTGCGGAAACACGCAGGGTCAGTTTGTTACGGCTGCTTACGTGTACCTCGACGGGCAGGCGGGAAAGCTTCGCTATGCCGCGGCCGGACATCCTTCGATGCTGCTGCTGCGAAGCGGCCAGGTGGTAGAGGTCGCGGAGAACGGGTTGTTGCTGGCGGCCACGGAAGACGCGACCTACACGGACAGACTGCTGGCGATGGAGCGCGGAGACCGGCTGCTGCTCTACACCGATGGCCTGCTGGAGGCAAAGAATGCCGCGGGCCAGCTGTTTGGAGAGCAACTGCTGGCGGAAGCCTTGAGAAAGACCGCCGGGCTTGGGGCCGCCGCCGCAGTACAAAGGATCATCGCCGAAGTAGAGCAATGGGCCGCGTCGCAGGAAGATGATTTGACGGCACTGGTGTGCGATTTTGTTGGAGTGGCGTGAGAGCTACAACACCTGAGCGTGCTTCAGCCGCTTGATCACTTCTTTGGGGTTGATGAGCTCATGGGAAACGCGCTGACGAGATATTGCCCCTGGTCGCTGTCGATGCGGTCGAGTTCGAGAAGCTCGACGGACTGCGACATCACGAGCCGGGTACGGAAGTAGTAGGCGCCACCCGGTTCGGCGGTGAAGTGCGCGAGTTCCACACGGTTTTCGACGAACGAGGACTGGAGCGTGGAGCAGATGTGATGGTCGCCGGGCGCCACGGGGACCGCAAACCAGGAGTCGCCATGTCCTGCTCCGACCCAGGAGCCGTCCAGCGCATATTTGGTGGTGGGATAGCCGAAGGTGACGTTTTCGAAGGGGATTCCGGCATCGTGGATGAAGTAGAGCATGGCCTGGCCCGACTGAGGCGGCAAAGGGCTGTGCCACTTGCGATCGAGACTGACTTTGAAGCTTGCGGATGCAGACCCACAGGCTGAAGCAAGGCGTCCGTCGGCAGGAAACTCCGATTGGCCGAGCCGCGTTTTCTGCTGCGCCAAGGCGGACGGCACAACAGACGAGAGCAGGAGCAACCATGCAGGTTTCATGGCAATCCTTTTTATAGTGCGGAATTGCACTGCTGGAATTGCACTGCTATTGAATAAGACCGGATTGGGGCCGCAGTGGTTTTAAGAGAAAAATGATCAGGATCACCACGGTTGGAGATGCTGGTGATATCGGTGAGCGGGCGAATTGTGGAGTGGCTTGATCCGAATCCTTGCCGGAGAAATTAATGATTATCCCCTTGACACATGTTTGAAAAGGGGAGAAAATCGCATGTATGAGAGCAAGCGAGAAACAAGTCCTGATTGCGAATCTGACTGAGAGCGTGGACGCGATAGAAGCGGTCTTGATCCAGCGCGGCCTATGTTCGAGTGCCGAAATTCTAGCGGTACTGCCGATCCACCGTCAGATCGTGGAAGCGCGGGTTGCGAATCTCCGCAAAGCGATTGATTTTCTGTAAGGAGAGACAGCTGCCGAGCAATTGATTCGCGCTGTAGATACAGACCGGCAAGTATAGCCTTCTTCTGTTTCAGGGGAGACACTAATGTCCGCCGATTTTCCATATGCCGTCCTTTCGCTGCAAGAGAATTTGCGGCTTCTAAACGGAAACCGAACCGTTGAGCAATCCGCACTTTGGAACATGAGCAATGCTCTGCTAGTCGTTTGTGACGCTCTTGCGGAGATAGACGCAAAGGTAAAAGCGATTGAGGTTCAAACCAGAAAAGCGCGGTAGCAGGAACGGAGGAAACCATGAATCTCTACTCTCTGGCCCGCAGATTCCCAAGTGAGGAACACGCGCTTTGCCATTTGATTAAGACGCGGTGGCCTAAAGGCGTTCGTTGCGTGAGTTGCGACCATGACAAATGCTGGCTGATCGAATCCACCAATAAGTCCAACAAACCGCGTAGGTTATTTCAATGCGCCAAATGCAAACTCCAGTTCAGCGCGACTCAGGGCACGTTATTCCACGATTCCCACTTGCCTTTGTCTAAATGGTTCGCTGCTATCGCTCTGATGGCCGAAGCAAAGAAAGGTATTTCCGCTTGCCAAGTCCAGCGCCATATCGGAATGACCTATAAAACCGCGTGGTACGTCTGCCATCGGATACGAGAGGCGATGCAGGAACTTGAGGGACCGAAAATCGGCGGGGAATCAACTACGGTTGAAATCGATGAAACGTACATCGGCGGACGCAAACGCGGTACCGGCGTCAAGGCAGGCAGAGCGGCTAAGACTATCGTTCTGGGTTTGGCCGAACGCGGCGGAATGATTCACATGCAGACCATTTCGAGCCGTACTACCCAAGACACGAAACCGGTACTTGACGCGGTTTTGCGGGAAAATACCGCATTGGTCGTCACCGATCAACACAAGACATATCAAGAGACAATCCCGAAGGATAAACACAAGCGGGTCAATCACAAAGAGGAACTAAAGGACAAGAATTGGACCAGTACCCAAACGGTTGAAAACGCCTTTTCGTTATTCAAACGCGGGATTGTCGGGAACTATCACAAACTCAGCCCGTGGCACATGGACAGATACTTGGGTGAGTTTTGCTGGCGATTCAATAGGCGCGGCTTGCAGCCTTGGATGTTCGATATGTTACTGACCAATATGGTCAAGCGGACGCCAATGCCGTATGTCGCCTTAGTGCGATTCTGAGTCCAGATAATGGACGCGGTGTTAGAGTGTTGTTCTCCGCTGTGCTGGCAGGGAGAACGCAGCTCTGCCCGAAAGGGTTATCTCAACGTAAGGAGAAGCCATCTATATGCACTATTTGGCCTATCTTCTGCCCGCCGGATGGTTCATAGCCTTGAAAGCGGTTCAGAAAATCGAATTCACCGTAAAGGTTAAGATCACTCGTTAGGATCGAACCCCAGTCCTAGGCTGGGGTGCGGTCCATTATCTGGATTTCTTGCCGAGTTTCCCCGACTCCCTCAATTGCTTGTATCTTTCAAATGCCTTTGCTTTCCTGGCATCCCGCTCCGCATGAATCCTTGCGCTGATCTCTGCCTTAGTGAGCGGCTTCAGTTCGGTCATTCGCTTCAGGATTTGGTCGAATTTCGAATCTTCACTTTTGGTCATGGCCGTTTAAAGTAGAAGTGAATTCGAACATTTTTCTTAATCTCTCGTATGCGTTTGTAGTAGGTAATCCAGTTATAGACTTGCTTTGCTTCCATTACAAAACTCTTCAAATAATCCTCAGTACCACACCCCGGACAGTTTCGGTCAACGTTGGCTGATTGGTCCTTAGACAAATCGAAAATCGATTCCGTGCCGCAATTGGGGCAAACAACTCCGATTCGCTCTAGTTCTTGCTCCGCAAAAACGAAAAGATGTTCCATAGACGGTTTTCCCTCTGCATCATTAGAAATCCAAGCAGGAACGCGAGACAACGGAATCTGCCAAACTCCCCCACTAAGCACACGTTAGAGGGTTTGAAAGTTGATGTGGCTTATTTTAGCGATTATCACTTAACGTGTGTGAAAGGGATAATCATTGAGAAATTGGCAGAATTTTTGTGGAAATCTGCAAATATTTCAGGGGGGGTGGGGTACCGCACGTGTACCGCGCCAGGCCGAAGAACGACCGGGGCGGAACGATGGCCCCCACTTTGTCCCTTCTTGGTTTCTCTATTTCTATTGTGCGCGCTTTCGCGACTTGAGAGGCAATCGGGATCGTTTCTTTGGTAATGCGAGAGGCGCAGGTTCTGGCGCGGGCTCTGCGAGATCACGCCGGCATTGCGGCTTTTTTGGCCTCTGCGGAATCGTAGCTCTCGCCATAGATTGCGGGAACCTTGCCGCCCATTGCCCGCAGATAGCTGGACAACTGGCCGCGATGGTGAACTGTGTGCAGCAAGCCTGCCTGCAGGAATGTGTAGGCGGGGCGCTTCAAGAGCCCGCGGAAATCGACGATGCGGATCAGCTGTTCGCCTGAGAGTTGGGTTACGGCGTCGAAGTTTTCGGCATATTCCTTTCCATACCACTCGACGATTTCCGCGGGTGTTCTCACCTCGTCCGGAATCTTGACGCTGCCCGGCACGAATGCACCGTCGACGACTGACTTCAAGAAGAAGTTGTCGGCGCTGGCGATGTGCCGGAGAAGTTCGTTGGCGGTTTTGGCGCACGGATCGGGGCGGTAATCGAGGTTACGGCTGGGAACGGCGGCGAGGACGGAGGTCGTAATCCTGTTCTCGACCTTGAGCACACCGAGGAGCGCATTGTGGACAAACAGGTGTGCATGTTCAGGGGACATTTCTGCCATGGGGAATTCTCCTTTGGCGCTGGGTAGAATCTTGCGGCTGGAACACTGTTAGGATGCGCCCGGGGAGCTTTGGTCTCGCATTTTACTCGAAGGAGCGGGAGGGGTGGATTGGCAGTTCCCAAGGACCTGCATAAGAAAACGGACCGCGCGAGGCGGCCCGTTTTCCGTGGATCGGATGAATCGTCAGTCAGGCGTAGATGCCGCGCTGCTTAATGGTGAAGCCGACGCGGTCGATGGCGAGCATGTAGGCCGCGATGCGGTTGTTGACGTTGTGGGCCTCGGCGTAGCGCACCACATCGTCGAAGCTGTCGCGGAGGATGGTTTCGAGCTGCTCGTTGACGATGGCTTCTTTCCAGAAGTAGCCCTGGCGGTCCTGCACCCACTCGAAGTAGCTGGCGGTGACACCGCCGGCGTTGGCCAGGATGTCGGGCACGATGAAGATGCGTTTCTCGGCGAGGATTTCGTCGGCTACGGCGGTCGTCGGTCCGTTGGCGCCCTCCACCACGACGCGCGCCTTGATCTTGTCGGCGTTGCGGCTGGTGATGACGTTCTCGGTTGCGGCCGGAATGAGGACTTCGCAGTCGGAAACCATGAGTTCCTCGCTTGGCATCGCTTCGGCGCCCCGGAAACCTAACAGGGTGTTGTTGCGGTACTTGTATTCGATGAGCTGATGGATGTCGATTCCGTTGGGATTGCTGAGGCCGCCGTCTTTTTCAGCGATTCCGATGATTTTGTAGCCGCTTTCCATCATCAGGCGAGCGGTATTGGAGCCGACGTTGCCGAATCCCTGGATAATGACGCGGCAACCTTCGATGGGCATATTGAGGTAGCGCAGGCTTTCGCCGCAAACGACCATCACGCCGCGGCCGGTGGCCTCGATGCGCCCGCGGGATCCGCCTATGTTGAGGGGCTTGCCGGTGACGACGCTGGTGACGGTGCGGCCCATGTGCATAGAGTAGGTATCCATAATCCAAGCCATGGTTTGCTCGTTGGTGTTCATATCGGGCGCCGGCACATCCTTTTCGGGCCCGATGAAGTCGATGATCTCTGAGGTGTAGCGCCGGGTGATGCGTTCGAGCTCGCCATTGCTGAGGTTTTTGGGATCGCAGATGACCCCACCCTTGGCGCCGCCGAAGGGTATGTTGACGACCGCGCATTTCCATGTCATCCAGCTGGCGAGAGCGCGCACTTCGTCGAGGGTTACGTCGGGGGAATAGCGGATGCCGCCCTTAGCCGGCCCGCGGGCGATACTGTGCTGCACGCGGTAGCCGGTGAAGATTTCGATTCGACCATCGTCCATACTCACTGGAAAATGCACGATGATTTCACGTGCAGGCGTTCTAAGCAGCTTCCACAGGCCCTCATCC
>Ga0335072_10009384_pt1 | contig 14109 bp, 12 predicted proteins | sample Lox_Sample_21_FD_206725 | JGI IMG/M metagenome (GOLD analysis project Ga0335072, IMG submission 206725) | Soil microbial communities from Loxahatchee National Wildlife Refuge, Florida, United States - Lox_Sample_2.1 | ecosystem: Environmental > Terrestrial > Soil > Wetlands | place: USA...
ACGCACGAGATAGCGGCGTAGGGGCTCGGGCACCAGCGGGGACGTCGCGATGCGGCCCCGCATCGTCCAGCGGGCGGCGTGGCGGGCGTCGAGCGCGAGCCCCTCGAGCGCCGCCCGCCAGTCGCGCCCGGACCGCGATTCGTCGGGCAGCACCCCTCCCGCCGGCGCCGGCCCGCCGGCGCCGTTGGCCGTGGCGGCGTGGGCGCCGCCGTTGGTTGGCGCGGCGGTGGCGGCGGCCCGCACGGCGGCGGCCGCGGCGGCGATCGGATCGGTCGGGCTCACGAGAGCCCCTCCGTGGCGGCCACGACCACGCGCGAGCTGCGCCCCGCCAGGCGCGAGTACACGGCGGGCGCCATCAGCAGCGCTCCCGCCACCTGCGCCGCGAGGTTGGCCCAGCCGACGCCCGCGAGCCCCAGGCGCGGCATCAGCACGAAGCTCAGGCCCAGCAGGATCGCGCCCGAGGCGGCCTGGATCGCGACCAGGCGCCACAGGCGCTGGTCGAGCCAGGCGAAGGCGCCGTAGAGCACGACGACCGCCGAGAAGGGCGCGCTCGCGCCGATCAGGCGCAGCAGGGTCACGCCGTGAGCGGCGTAGGCGGGACCCTCGAGGCGCAGGATCAGCGCGGCGCCGAAGCAGCACACCACCACCGCGCCCACCACCACGGCGCCCCACAGCTGCAGGCCGCGGCGCAGCAGCCGCGGCGTGTAGCCGCCGGCGGTAACGGCCTCCACGACGAAGGATGCGCCGACGTTCCACTGCAGCAGGGTGATGCCGATGCACACCAGCCACGGCAGCGAGAAGTAGGCGGCGTACGCGGTCCCCAGCCTCCACACCACGATCAGCGGCATCAGCTGCACGGTGGCGGCGGCGCACAGCGTGGTGGAGTACTCGGCGGCGAGGAACGACATCAGCCGCCGCCGGCCGGGCAGCTCTCCCCCCTGGGCGTGGCGGGTGCGGCCGAGCGCGGTGCGGTACAGCAGCCCGTTGACGATCACCACCGCCACCGCCACGGGCAGCACCCACGCGACCACGATGCTGGTGCGCGCGGGCAGGAACGCCAGCAGCGGCAGCAGCGCGAGCTTGGCGGCGGCGAAGCTGACGTTCTCCACGGGCACCCAGTGGGTGATGCGAAGCGCGGTGAGCACCGAGTCCTGCAGGGCGAAGATCGCGAACAGGGCGGCCGCCACCACGAACAGCAGCCGTTCGGCGAGGCCCGCGTGCACGTACCCCGAGCCCACGCCGCTGGCCACGAACGCCGCGCCGAGCACGAGCGCGAGGCCGATGATCACGGCGTAGCCGCGCAGCACGAAGGCCATCGTCTTGCGTCCCGCTTTGGGGACGAAGCGGATGAAGACGTTGGTGAGGTTCAGTTGGGCGAGCGTGGCCAGCAGCGTGAGCGCCGAGATCTCCGCGAACGCGGCGCCCACGGCGTTGGCGCTGTGCACGTGCGCGGCGACCGCCCAGAAGACGAGGCCGAGCGCGTTGGTGGCGATCGTGGCCGTCATCAGGGAGACGGCGTTGAGGGTCATCTTCTCCGGTTTGACGAGCCTCATCGCCGCTCCCGGACCAGGCGCCTGCTGGAGCGGTAGGCGGCGGGCCCGCGGGCCATGCCGCGCAGCTCCAGGCGCGCCAGGCGCGACATCGCGCGGCGGTGCTCGTCGTTGGGCGTCCCCCCGTCGGTGGCGGCGGCAGCGGCGCCGTGGCCGGCGGCGCCGTTCTCGCTCGCCGCGCTCGCGCCCTCCGCGATCCCGGTCTGGCCCGAGCGGCCGCGCAGCTTGCGGGCGTAGGTGCCCAGCAGCGAGCGCACGCCGCGGGGCAGGATCGCGAGCATCGCCTCCAGGTGGCGGCGGTCGTAGTCCACGAGCGCGACCATCAGGGCGCTGAAGCCCACGCCGTAGCCTTCGATGTGCTTCCGCAGGGCGCTGTCGTCACGGCGATGGGTGTGGTGGACGAGCGCGGCCGGCTCGAAGCCGACGCTGTGGCCCCGCCAGGCGAGCTGGACGAACATGCCGAGGTCCTCGCCGCCGCACGAGGGCATGCCCGCGCCGAGGCTTTCGTCGAAGCCGCCCACGGCGCGCAGGGCGGCCGTGCGGAAGGCCATGTTGGCGCCCGCGCCGAAGGTGCCGGCGGCGTACAGCGAGAAGTCGCGCAGCAGGCGATCGTCGTCGTCGAACTGTCCCACCATGCCGCGGTGGCCGCGCGCGACGCCGTCGGGGCAGGGGAGCAGGCGATGGCTGACGGGCTTGAAGATCGTCGGCCCGTAGCCGCCGCCTTCGTAGTAGCGCTCGAGCATCACCTGGGCGGGCGTCTCGAGCTCGGCGGGGATCACGAGGCCCGTCACGCACGCCTCCTCGGGGCGGGCGGCGAAGCGGGCGGCCAGCGCGCTCAGCCAGCCGGGGTCCACGGTGACGTCGTCGTCGGTGAACGCCACCAGCTCGCCGCCGGCCTCGCCCAGGCCGCGGTTGCGGGCGGCCGAGATGCCGGGGCGGCGCTCGTGCAGGACGCGCACCGCGGGGAAGCGCTCGAGCCACTGCGGGTGGCGGCCGTCGCCGTCGCGGCGGTTGTCCACCAGCAGCAGCTCGGCGTCGGGGTAGTCGAGCGCTTCCAGGGACTCCAGGCAGCGACACAGCCCCTCGCGCCGGGCGAGGGTGCTGGGCACGATCACCGAGATCCTCGGCGCCTTCGCCCGCTCCGGCGCCTGCACGCCCGGAGCGATGTCGCGGACGTCGACGCCGGCGCGTTCGATGTGCAGCCGCAGGCGCTCGCGGTCGATTCCCTCGGCGTCCCGGCCCGTGGGCGTCAGGCGCAGCATCTGCAGTGGCCGTCCGTTGCCGCGCACCAGCAGCCACAGGCCGCGGTAGCGACCGCCTTCGGGATGCCGTGTGGACACCTCCGCGGGCAGGCGCTCGAGGTCGAGCGTGCAGACCTTGATCGGCGCGGTCTGGCTCACGGTCGCCACCTGCGCTGGGAGCGGCGGCTGGCGAGGTAGGCGAGCGGCCCGCGCACCATGCCCACCAGCTCGAGGCGGGCGAGGTGGGGCGGAAAGCCGGCGGAGCGGCGCACGCGCTTGGTGGATGGGCCGCCGAGCATCGCGTGAAGCCCCGCGGGGAGCACCCGCGCGAGACCGAGCAGGTGGCGCGGGTCGCGCCAGACCAGGGCGGTGAGCATCGCCGTGAAGCCGAGCCCGTAGCCGAGGATCTGGCGTTCGAGCTCGGGCAGGGTGCGGCGGTGGGTGTGATGGACGATCGCGGTCGGCTCGTAGGCCAGGCGGCTGCCGGCGACCAGCAGCTCGACCAGCATCGCGAGGTCCTCGCCGCCCTGGGCGGGCGTGCCGGCGCCGAGCGCCTCGTCGAAGCCGCCGGCGGCGCGCAGGGCGCTCGCGCGAAAGGCCATGTTCGCGCCCTGGCCGAGCTCGCCGACGGCGTAGAGGGAGTCCACGCGCGCGGCGCTCTCGCCGGCGGCGATGCGCAGCATGCGAAAGCGCTCGCCGGCGAGCGCGTGGCGAAGGTGCGGTCCAGGCCCGTGCCGGACTCCTCGAACCAGATCTGGGCCGGCGTCTCGAGCTCCTTGGGGACGACCATGCCGGTGACGCCCGCCACGCCGGGCTCGCGCACGAAGCGCTCGCCCAGCGCCCGCAGCCAGCCGCGATCGACCTCGACGTCGTCGTCGGTGAAGGCCACGATCTCGCCGTCGGCCACCGCGATGCCGGCGTTGCGCGCCGCGGAGATGCCGGGACGGCGCTGGGCCACGACGCGCACCGGCGCGATCTCCCCCAGGCGCGCCAGCACCTCCTCGCCGGCGCCGCCCTGGCGGCGGTTGTCGACGACCACGATCTCGTAGTCGGGGTAGTCGAGCCGCGCGAGCGCCCGCACGCAGGCCAGCAGCTGCTCGGGGCGCCCGAGGCTGGTGGGCACCACGACCGAGGCGCGCGGCAGCGCCAAGGCGGGCGATTGGTGGGCTGGCTCGCTCGGCGCCGGCGCGAGCCAGCGCTCGCCCAGGCCGGCGCTCAGCGCGCGGCGCAGCTCGGCGGCATCGAGCTCTGGCGCGTGGACCGGCACCTCGACCATGCCGAGCGGGCGGGCGTCGCGCATCGCGAGCACCCACAGCGCCTCATACGTGCCGCCGTCGGGGTGGGCGCAGTCCAGGACGGCGGGCAGCTCGGCGACGTCGAGCACCAACACGCGCACCGGGCCGGGCGGGCCGGCGACGGCTGTCCGCGAGTCGGCAGGCTGGATCGGAGGCTCGAGCTGCTCGACCGCCATGGGCTCACGCTCCCAGCTCGATCGCGAGGCGCTCGGGGGACAGCACGCCCGCCTCGGCCGGCCCCCAGCCCGCCAGCCGCCTGCCGGCGCGCCACAGCGACTGCTTGGCGTGGGCCCAGCGGCGCAGCGCTCCCGCGGGGCGGTGGCGCACGAGCGCCACGAGCTCCTCGGGGGTGGTGTGCGGCCGGGCGTGCAGGCGGGGCAGCGCGAAGCGGTCCTCGCCGGCGACGGCCGGCAGCTCGGCGACGGCGCAGGCCTGCGCGAAGCCGGCCTGTGCGACGGCGGCGCCGGCGCGGGGCGTGCGATAGCCGAAGGGGTAGGCGTAGCTGCGCACGGGCCGGGCGAGGCGCTCCTCGAGCGTGGCGCGGCTGCGAATCGCGTCCTCGCGCACGTGCGCGGGGTCGTTGACGTCGGCCGCGAGGTGCAGGTGGCCGTGGGAGCCGATCTCCAGGCCCGCGTCGGCGAGCTGCGCGAGCTCGCTCCAGCTCAGCAGGGGCCGGCGGGCGTCCGCGCCGCTCAGCCAGCGGGCGCGGTCGCCGACGTAGGCGCTGGGCACGAACAGAGTCGCGGGCAGGCCGTGCGCGGCGAGCGCGGGGGCGGCGCCGGTGGCGACGTCGGCGAGGCCGTCGTCGAGCGTGATCGCCACGCGCGGCCCCCGCGCGGGTGGCTGCGCCAGCAGCGCGGGCACCTCGGCGACGCGCACGAGCTCACAGCCGGACTCCACCAGCGCGGCGAGGTGCTCGGCGAACAGGCTCGGGGGCACCGTGAGCTCGCCGAAGGCGTCGGTGCCGGCGGGCGCGATGCTGTGGTACATGAGGATCGCCACGCCCGGCGGGGACGGGGTGGGACTCATGCCGGCCGGCCTCCCGTCTGGCGCGACACGCCGCCGCCGTCGCGCAGGCGGCGGGCGTGGCGACGAGCGCGTACGTACATGCCGGGCCCCTCGAAGACGCCACGGCGGTGGACGCGCAGCAAATCGCGGGGGAAGTCGCTGGCGAGCCCGGAGAGGCGGGCGCCGTGGGGGGAGACGAAGTCCACGAGCGCGCGCGGGGCGAGACCCAGCAGCCGCGGCAGCGTGCTGGGATGGCGGGCGAGCATGCTCGCGTAGTAGGCGGTGAGGCCGCGGCCGTAGCCGTGGAAGAGCTTGGCGAGCGCGTCGGGCTCGCGGCGGTGCCAGTGGCGGACGATCGCGCTCGGCTGCCAGACGACGGTTCCGCCGAGGTACAGCAGGGCGCTGAAGGCCGCCGTGTCCTCGCCGGCAAGCGTCTTGGTGCCGGCGCCGAGGGCCGGGTCGAAGCGGCCGATGAGCTCCATGGCGTCGCGGCGGAAGGCCATGTTGCCGCCGGTGCCGAAGGGCGGCAGGGGGTAGAGCGGGTGCTGAGCGCCGGGGCCGGCGGCGGCGAACACCTCGCGGGTGAAGTCGCGGCCCTTGCTGTGGCCGCCGTACTGCTCGAACTGGAGCTGGGAGGCGGTCTCGATCTCGGCCGGCAGGATCATGCCGCTGGCGGCGCCGGCCTCGGGGTGCTCGACGAAGGCGCGGGCGACCTCCGCCGCCCACCACGGGTCGGCGAGCTCCTCGTCGTCGTCGATCCAGGCGAGGATCTCCGCGTCGGAGGCGTCGATCGCGCGGTTGCGCGCCCACGAGAGGCCGGGGCGTGGCTCGCGCACGTAATCGAGGGCCAGGCGGGACTCGTATTCGCGGGCGACCGCCTGGGCGCTGTCGTCGCTGGGATCGTTGTCCACCACCAGGACCCGCAGGGAGGGGTACTCCTGGCCGACGATGCTCGCCAGGCACTTGGCCAGGCCGGCGGGGCGATTGCGGGTGCAGATGGCGACGGTCAGGGACGGCGCCTGCGCGAGCACCAGCTCCCGGGCGGCCAGATACGGGGGCGCCTGCGCGGGCTCGAGGCCGTCGCTGGGGACGTCCCCCTGCCACTCCAGGCCGGCGGCGAGGATGCGGGCGCCGACGCGCCCACCGAGGGTGGAGGCGATCGCGCGGGCCAGCTCCCGCGCGGAGACGCCGTCGGCCGGGGGCGCGAGCTCGAGCACGCCGACGGGCTCTGTGAAGACGCGCACGAGCACCAGGGCGGCGCTCCAGCGACGGCCGTGCTCGTCGTGGCCGGGGATCGCGGGCAGGCCCTCGGCGACGTCGACGTCGAGGATCGCCACGTGGGGCGCTCGCTGCGCGGGCGCGCCGGGCGACGGCGCGAGCGGGCCGAACGGGAGCTCCTCGCGCGAGTCGGGGCCCGGCGCGGTGGGCGTGCGAGCACGCGCGAAGACGCTCATCTGGCACCGCCGAGGACGCGGGCCTCGTCGCGGTGCAGCGGCACCACGGTCGGCGAGCGCCTGGCCGAGCGTCCGCCCTCGCCCTCGAGGCGGTCCTCGAGCAGATCGGAGTAGAGCGAGACGGTCTGGTCGGCGGCGTACTCGAGCGAAGGCACCGCCAGCGAGGCGAGCGGGCCGACGCGCAGCTGGGCGGCGCGGGCGATCTCGTCGGCCAGCGTCAGCGGCGAGGTGCGAACCGAGACGAGGCTCACGGCGGCGGCGTGGTCGATGGCCTCGGCGGCCTCGCGGTTGGCGGGGGTGTCCGAGGCCACGACGGGCGTGCCGGCGCAGGCGGCCTGCATCAGGGTGAGCCCCGTGGCGGCGCCGCCGCCGGCGAGGTTGTCGGGGGCGACGAGCACCCAGGCGGTCTTCAGCCAGCGGTAGAGCTCCTCCTCGCCGACCGGGCCCAGGAAGCGCACGCGGCTGGCGACCTTCATGTCGGCGGCGCGCGCTTCCAGCGGGCGCCGGCCGCCCCTGAGGCCGAGCACCACCAGCTCGTAGTCGGGGCCGAGGTCGGGGAGCGCCGAGATGGCGAGCTCGGTGCGCCAGCTGACCTGGGGCAGCGCGAGCGCGAGGATCGTGCGCCGCGCGGTCTCATACGGCTGGGCGGCGGCGATCGCGCGGGTGTCGACGCCGGGACGCACGACGCGCACGCGGGGGACGGCGCTCGCGGCGTGCAGGTCGCGCATCACGGTGGCGGCCTCCGTTTCCGAGGAGCAGACGACCAGGTCGGCGGACGCCAGGGCGGTGCGGGTGAAGCGGCGGCGCTGTCCCTGGGCGACCCACGGACGGCGCGCGCGGGGGGCGGCGGCGGCGAGGTCTGGGCTGACGACGAGCCGGCGGAAGAGACCGCGGCTGGTGGCGGCGGGCAGCGGCAGGTGGCCGTGGACGTGGACGAGGTCGTAGCGATCGGCGTGGCCGTGCAGGTGCGTCCATAGCTCCGAGGGCGGGGCGTAGCCGAAGCCGCTCGGCTGGGCCTGGAAGCGGTGGACCGCCACGCCCGCCTCGGGTGGGTGCAGCGGCCGCTGCTGAGGGCCGTGGGCGAGCAGGTCGACGTGGCCGCCACGGCGGGTGACGCCACGGGCGAGCTCGCGCAGGCTGTGGGCGACGGCGCCGTGGTGGCTGTCGTGGGTGGATGTGACGAGGGCGATCTTCATCATTCGGTCACTCCCAGGAGCCTGCGCAGGAGGACGCTCGCGGAGGAGACGCGCAGCCACTCCAGGCCGATCACGCGCAGCACGCGCAGGCCGTCGCGAACGACTTTCAGGTTGCTGGCACCGTGCAGGCGCTCGCTCTCGAAGCTCGGCACCTCGTGGATCACGAGGCCGGCCTTGGCGATGCGCACGTTGATGAGGGTCTCGACCTCGAAGCCGTTGCAGTCCACGCGCATGTAGGGCAGGCAGCGTGCCCAGAAGGCGTTGTAGCCGTAGCAGAGGTCGGTGTAGCTGGTGCCGTAGATCATGTTCACCACGGCGTTCAGCGCCCGGTTGCCCAGGCGCCGCGCGGCGGTGATGTCGCTGCTGCCGCCGCCCTGGGCGAAGCGCGAGCCCTTGACGAAGTCGGCGCCCTCGCGCAGGGCGGCGACGAAGCGGGGAATCTCGGCGGGGTCGGTGGAGCCGTCGGCGTCGAGCATCACGATGATCTCGCCGGTGCAGGCGCGAAAGCCGGCGCTGAGAGCGTCGCCCTTGCCACGGCCGGTCTGCTCGACGATGCGCACGTCGCGGCGCAGCTCGCGGGCGAGCTCCGGGGTGCCGTCTGTGGAGTGACCGTCGACGACGATCACCTCGTGCAGGTCCTTGGGCAGACGCTCGAAGACGTGCGGGAGGTTGCGGGCCTCGTTGAGGGTGGGAATCACGACGCTCACGCGCGGGCTCTCTACCGCTCCGCGAGCCAGATTGAACGCGTCCGTCGCGCCGCCGCCGATCTCTTCGTTGCGATCGTGCTCACGCTCGGCCAGCAGCGGGGCGAGGCCGAGGCGGGAGTCGCGCTCAGCCATAGGCGTACCTCCCACGGGCCCGGCACCCGCAGACGAGCTGACGACCGGTGATCGGAACGGGCCGGTCAGCCGAACTCACTGCCGGGCGCGCGCACAGGGCGACGCGACGCACTACGGTCGCTGCAAAGCCGATGGTGGTGTTCTGCGTTCGCAACAACCGAGCATCCTTGCGTGCAAAAAGTTGGCAATCCTTGCAAGGACAAGCTAACCGGCGCTCTCTGTGCGACCAGAGACATGGGTCTAATTCGCCCGCGCCTTGATCGGACATCCGTCCAATCTGCCTGCCCCGCGTTAAACGGTATCAGACAAAAACGTGCGTGGATTCCAAATTCGCGCGAAGTTCACGCGGCCGTCGATGAGGAGCCGGCGGGGCGCATATGATCGCGCGCATGGGCGCGTCCGAGTCGAGGCGGTTTGCGCTCGAGAGCGCGGTGCGGGCGGCGGTGGTGGTGCCGCTGGCGTTCGCGATCGCGCTGGTGGCGATCGACTCCAAGCAGATGGCTCTGTTCGCGGCATTCGGCGCGATGTCGATGCTCGCGTTCGTCGACTTCGGCGGCTCGCGGCGGGAGCGGCTGCGAGCGTACATCTCTCTGATCGTCGCGGGCGCGGTCCTGATCGCGTTGGGCACCGTGTTCTCGATGTCGCCGTGGCTGGCGACGGTGGCGACCGCCGTGGTGGCCTTCGGGGTCCTGTTCGCGGGCGCGCTCTCGGAGTACGTGGCGGCGGCGCACGCGGCGGCGATGCTCACATTCGTGCTGGGCGTGATGGTTCCCGGGGAGGCGTCGGCGATCCCGACGCGGCTGGCGGGCTGGGGCCTCGCGGGCGGGCTGTCGCTGGCGGCGACGCTCGTGCTCTGGCCGAGGCGGCCACGGGGAGAGCTGCGACGGCGGTGCGGGGAGGCGGCGGCGGCGCTGGCGGAGCTCGTGCGGGCGCGACGGGCCGGCGGGGAGCAGGCACGCGAACAGGCGGGGGCGCTGGCGGAGGAGGCGACGGGGAGCGTGCGGCGGCTGTTCCTCGGGCTCGAGCACCGGCCGAGCGGAACCTCGAGCCGGACGGCGGCGCTGGCGCGGCTGGTGGATGACCTCGGGTGGCTGCACGGGGTCGCGGCGAGGGCGCCGGGGGAGGAGAGCGAGGCGGGGCTGTGGCGGGAGCGGGTGGAGCTGGAGGGGGCGGTGGCGGACGCGCTGGAGGCGGTGGCGGCGCGGCTCGACTTGGAGGAGGAGCGAGACGAGGCGGTGGAGGGGCGGGCGGAGACGGCGCTGGGCGGGCTGCGGGAGGCGCACGAGGCGCTCGGCCACGCGTTCGTGCGCGACAGCGAAGGCTGGCGGGAGCGGCAGGAGCCGGCGGCCACGCGGGAGCTCGACGAGGCGTTCTCGCTGCGACAGCTGTCGTTCGCGACCCTGCAGACGATGCGCGACGGGCTGCTGGCCTGCGGGCAGGCGGTGGCGGAGGACCCGCTGGGCACGCGGCGGGCGCGACTGGGCGTGGCGAGCAGGATCGCGCGCACGCACGCGAACGTGCGCTCGGCGTGGTTTCGGGACAGCGTGCGGGGGGCGCTGGGACTGAGCCTGGCGGTGCTGGTGGCGCAGCTCAGCGATCTGCAGCACTCCTTCTGGATCGTGCTGGGCACGATGTCGGTGCTGCGCTCGAACGCGCTGGCGACGGGAGCGACGATGGCGCAGGCGCTGGTGGGGACATTCGGCGGGATCGTGGTGGGCGGGGTGCTGGTCGCCGGGCTCGGCGGGGACGAAGCGGCGCTGTGGGCGCTGCTGCCGGTCGCGGTGGCGCTCGCCACCTACGCGCCGCGGGCGATCTCCTTCGGGGCCGGCCAGGCGGCGTTCTCGGCGACGGTGCTGGTGCTGTTCAACCTGATCGAGCCGTCGGGCTGGAAGGTGGGGCTGGTGCGGGTCGAGGACGTGGCGATCGGAGCGGGGGTGAGCGTGCTGGTGGGAGTGCTCGCCTGGCCGCGCGGCGCGGCGGGGGCGCTGCGGCGGGCGCTCGGGGCCGCCTACCAGCAGGCGGCGGCCTATCTGGAGGCGACGATCGACGGTCTGCTGGGAGACGTGGGAGGGGAGGAGGGGGGCGCGCGACGCGAGCGGGCGGCGCGGGCGGCGATCGCCAGCGGGCAGCTGCTGGACGCCACCGTGCGGGGCTATCTCTCCGAACGGAGCTCGGCGCGGGGATCGCTGGACGACCTGACGACGCTGGTGATGGGCGTCACGCGGGCGCGACGGGCGGCGCGGCTGCTGGAGGGGGCGCACGCGTTTGCGCGGCTGGCGCCGGTGGCGCGGGAGCTGCCGCGGCTGTGGCAGGCGCGGGAGGCCTTCGAGGCGGAGCGGCGGGCGCTGTGCGGGTGGTACGGGGAGCTCGGAGCGTCGCTCGCGGCGGCGCGGGTGGCGCCGCCCGAGAAGAGGCTCGACGAACGGGAGGGAGTGGCGCCGGGACGGGTGGTGCTCGAACGGCCGCCCGGCGGCGGCGGCGCGCCGGCGGGTCTGGCGATCGCATGGGCGCACCGCCACCTGGCGGCGCTGGCGGCGCTGGAGCCCGGGTTGCGCCAGGCGGGCGCGCGGGTCGTGGGCGCCGCGGAGCGCCGGGAGGATCCGCCCGCGCCGGAGCCGGCGCCGCTGCCGAGCGCGGGCGAGGGCTGAGGCGCGCGAGCGCGGCGAATCAGACGGCGGACACGGGAACGCGCGGGCGAGCGCTCGCGACGAGCAGTTCGAGGATCTCGCGCAGGCGCTCGCGGATGTCCTCGTCGGTCAGGCGGCCGCGCTCGTCGAAGCGTTCGTGGGCGTGGGGCACGGGCAGCTCGGCGTCCGTCACGCGGGCGCCGGCGGCGGCGAGCACCTTGCGCAACTCCGCCTGGGCCCACACGGCGCCGAAGGCGCCGGTGGAGGCGCCGAGGACGGCCACGGGCTTGTTCATCAGGACGCTCGAGCCGAGCGGGCGAGAGGCCCAGTCGAGCGCGTTCTTGAGCTGGCCGGGGATCGAGGAGTTGTACTCGGGGGTCGCGATCAGCAGCGCGTCGGCGCCGGTGATCGCGGCGCGCAGAGCGGCGACGGCCGGTGGAGCGGGCTCGCGGTCGTCGTCCTGGTCGTAGGGCGGGACGTCCCTGAGCTGCTCGAAGAGCTCGAGCTGGACGTCCCCCGGCAGCTGCTCCGCCGCGGCGAGGAGCAGGGCGCGGTTGTGGGAGTCGCGGCGGAGGCTGCCGGGGATGGCGAGGATCTTCATGGTCTCGGGTCCGTGTCAGGCGCTCTTGGTGAGGAACAGCTCGGCGGTGACGGTGACGTCGTCGGCGAGGGCGGGGTCGCCGTTGGGAAGCGGGTTGTTCCAGTTCAGGCCGTAGCGGGTGCGATCGAGGGTGGCCTCGAGCTCGAGGCCGAAGTAGGGACGGTCCATGTAGGACTTCTCCTCGCCGATGCGGCCCCTGGCGAGGATCGGGAGGGTGGTGCCCTTGATCGTGAGCTGGCCCTCGATCTCGACCTCTCCCTCGCCGGCGGGACGGATGGCGGTGGAGGCGAAGGCGATCTCGGGTGTGCGCTCGGCGTCGAAGAAGTCGGGCGACTGGAGGTGGGCGGCGAGGTTCTCGTCCTGGACCTTGACGGCGCTCGCGGCGACGGAGCCGGTGAGGCTGGCCTGGCCGTCGTCGGAGACCTCGAGGGTGGCCTGCAGCGGCGCGAAGCTGCCGCGGAAGGTGCCCACGTGATAGCCGACGGAGAAGGCTACGTGGGAATGGACGGGATCGACGGTCCAGGTGCCGCTGGGAAGGGTCTTGGGGGGGTGTACGGTTGTGCTCATCGCGAGGACCTCCTGAGGGGGAAGGAAAGGGATATACTTGACTGATCAACAATCTAGCACAGATCGATGACTAGTCAACTATTGAGCGAGCAAGAGTCTCCGTCGGTGGACGCGTGGGTGCGGTTGCTGCGGGGGCACGCGGGCATGCGGCGCACGGTGAGCGCCCAGCTGCAGAGCGACCACGGCCTGACGGTGAACGAGTACGAGACGCTGCTGCTGCTGGCGCAGTCCGAGCGACGGCACATGCGCCGGGTGGACCTGGCGGAGAGCCTCCAGCTGACGGCATCGGGGGTGACGCGGCTGCTGGAGGGCCTGCGGGAGCGTGGGTACGTGGACAAGGAGGAATGCCCCGGCGACGCACGTGTGACCTACGCGGTGCTCACGGACGCGGGCGCCGAGAAGCTCGGCGAAGCGTCGTGCTCGCACGTGCGGGCGATCCGGGGGCTGTTCGAGGAGCGCTACAGCGAGCGGGAGATGACGACCCTGATCGAGCTGCTCGGGCGGCTGCCCGGCGCGGGCGGCTGCGGGGCCTCGAGCTGCACGGGGTAGAGGCGGCTTCCGAGCTATTTCGATAGGGCGGGAGGTGGTATGTTGCGCGCGTGCTGGGCCTGAGGGCGGCAGTCTCGACACGGACGATCGGAGCATTGGCCTGCGGCCTGCTCTTGATGATGTGCGTGGACGCCTGCGGCGCGACTACGACCACCACGACGACCACCGGGGGCGAGGTCTCGGTGGTGGTCACCTCACCGACGAGCAACAGCGTGATCGCGGGCAACAGCGTCACGGTGCGGGGCACGGTCTCGCCGGCCACCGCGTCGGTGCAGGTGCAGGGCAAGCCGGCCGCCGTGGGCAACGGCGTGTTCACCGGGGCCGCCGAACTTCACGGGGGCAAGACGACGATCGACGTGATCGGCAGCGCCCCCGGCCAGACGCCCGGCTCCACCAGCGTGGTGGTGGTGCAGCAGGGCGGCGGCTCCTCCGGCGGCTCGGGGGGAGGCGGCGGATCCTCGAGCGCGACGCCGGGCGTGGCGCACGAGCAGCCGAGCACAGGCGGCACGGGCAGCGCCGGCGGGGGACAGAGCGCGTGCGGCGATCAGCTCTCTGTGGGACCGGACACCACGTGCTCGTTCGCCGAAAACGTCCGCCAGACCTACGAACACAACGGCCCCGGGACCTACGCCGTGTACAGCCCGGTGACCCAGCGGACGTACACGATGACGTGCTCCGCGGGCACCAGCGTGGTGTGCACGGGGGGCAACAACGCGTCGGTCTACTTCCCCTGATGGGTAGCCGGCGGGCGCCGGCGCGGGCAGCTAGCCTGCTGCGAGGATGAGCTACTCCCCCGAGTACCTGACGCAGCGTCGCGCACGGCGGGTGCGAAGGCGGCGCGCGTTGACGGTGGGCGCGGCGGTGCTCGCGGTCTGTGCGGTGGGCGTGGCGGTGTACGCGATCGCCGCCCCGAGCCATCATGTGGTGGTGGTGCGGGTGGCCAGGAAGGCGGCGGCCACGGCGGGCGCCTCCGCCACCAGCGCCGGCGCGAGCGGCGGCCAGGCCGAATACCCGGCGGCGGCGGGGGCCGAGAGCCTGCGGAGCGTCCAGGCCCAGCTCCACGCGATGCACGGCCAGCAGGCCACGGGCGCGAGCACGGGCGATGGCGCGGCGGAAGCTACGAGCGCGGCCTCCGGCGGCCTGCTCGCGAGCGGCTCGGCGGGCTCCTTCCAGCGATTGGCG
>Ga0335072_10009386_pt1 | contig 14106 bp, 13 predicted proteins | sample Lox_Sample_21_FD_206725 | JGI IMG/M metagenome (GOLD analysis project Ga0335072, IMG submission 206725) | Soil microbial communities from Loxahatchee National Wildlife Refuge, Florida, United States - Lox_Sample_2.1 | ecosystem: Environmental > Terrestrial > Soil > Wetlands | place: USA...
TGCCGACGCCGCCCTTGCCGGTCACGAACAGCAGCCGTTTGTCGAGAAGGCCTGGCACCGCACCCGAAAATAGCGGGCAGATCTCGGAGGATTCCGCGCGGCTTCTACGAATACTCCGGTCGATATGAGCCACGTGATCGCGTTCGCCAACCAGAAGGGTGGTGTCGCCAAGACGACGACCACGCTCAACCTCGCGGTGGCGTTCGCCGAGTCGGGCCACCGCGTGCTGTGCGTAGACATGGATCCCCAGGGCAACCTGACCATGTCTCAGGGGATCGATCCGGACACGCTCGAGAAGTCGATGTACGACGTGCTCGTGCATCACATCTCGATCCGCGAGGTGATCCGCAAGCGCGAGATCGACGTGGCGTGTTCCTCGATCGACCTGGCCGGCGCCGAGATGGCCATGTCCACCATGATCGGCCGCGAGCGCAATCTGCAGAAGGCGCTCAAGGCCGTCGAGGAGGACTACGACTACGTGTTCATCGACACGCCGCCGAGCCTCGGGCTGCTGACGATCAACGCGCTCACGGCCGCTCAGAAAGTAATCGTCCCCGTGCAATGCGAATATCTGTCGATGCGCGGCCTGATCCAGCTGCAGAACACGCTGGCGATGATTCGCGAGAACCTGAACCCGGATGTCGAGATCGAGGGCATCCTCCCGACGCTCGTCGACACCCGAACGTTGCATGCCAAGGAGGCGATCGAGCTGCTGGAAGAGAACTTCGGGGACCGAGTGTTTGCATCACGGATCCGGAAGACCATCCGTTTTGCCGAGGCACCTGTGAAAGGTATGTCGGTCCTGAAGTACGATCCCGACGGTTTGGCCGCCCACGCCTATCGGCAGCTCGCGAAGGAGGTCCTGTCCAATGCCAAGCGGTAAGCGCGCGAGTATGCGCGAGGGACCACTCGCGGCCTTGTTCCGGAAGACGGCGCAGGACACGGATGAGCGCGGCGAGCAGCCGGCGACGCCCTCGTCGCCGCCCGCCACGCCGGATACGCCCGAATCCTCGGCGCCAGCCGACGAGCAGCCGGCACCAGCGGCGCCAGCGCCACCACCTGAGCCGGAGGTGGAGGAACCGCGGATCCCCCTCCCGCACGAGCGCCTCCGGCACGCCTTCTCCGCCGACATCCCGGAGAACCTGCTCGAGCGGACGGCGCCCGCAGCTCGCGAGCCCGAGGCCGCCCCGATATCGAGCGAGCCCGACCGCGACGTGTACGCGCGGGTCACGCGCGACGAGCCGGTGCCCGAGCGTGGCGCCGGCGGTCCCGTGCTGCGCGTGGTCGGCGTCGGCGGCGCCGGCGTCAACGCGATCAACCGCATGGTCGAGGCCGAGATCGAGGGCGTCGAGTTCCTGGCGATCAACACCGATCTCCAGTCGCTACAGCAGTCGGCCGCGCACGAGACGCTTCACATCGGCGACGCGATCACACACGGGCTCGGGTCGGGTTCGAACCCGGAGCTCGGGCGGGCGGCGGCACGCGAGGAGTACGACCGGATCAAGGCGATGCTCCGCGGCTCGGACATGGTGTTCATCGCGGCCGGTGCGGGCGGTGGGACCGGCACCGGTGCGGCGCCGATCGTCGCCCAGATCGCGCGCGAGCTGGGCGCGCTGACGGTCGGGATCGTCACTCGCCCGTTCCAGTTCGAGGGCACCCGCCGGCGCGACCAGGCCGAGGCGGGCATCGCCGACCTGGCCGAAGAGGTCGACACGCTGATCGTCGTCCCCAACAACCGGCTGCTGTCGGTGCTCGAGCGTAACGTCTCGATGGTCGAGGCGTTCCGGGTCGCCGACGACGTGCTGCGCCAGGGCGTCCAGGGGATCTCCGATCTCGTGACGCTGCCCGGGCTGATCAACCTCGACTTCGCCGACGTGCGCACGATCATGTCCGGCGCCGGGACGGCGCTGCTCGGGATCGGCATGGGCGCCGGCGAGCGGCGGGCGATCGAGGCGGCCGAGGCCGCGGTGGCCTCGCCTCTGCTCGAGACGAGCATGGAGGGCGCGCGCTCGATCCTGCTTTCGATCACGGGCGGCCCCGACCTGTCGCTGTGGGAGGTCAACGAGTCAGCCAAAGCGGTGGCCGAAGCGGCGCACCCGGACGCCAACATCATCTTCGGCGCGATGGTCGACGAGAGGCTCCACGACAATGTTTGGGTCACGGTCATCGCCACGGGTTACGGCGACGGTCGTGTCCGGCGGCGCGACACCGAGCGTCCGACCGCCAGAGAGCGGGCGGCCGACCGCGACCGTGGCCCGTCGCTCCGCGAGCCGCCCGGCGAGCCGCGCGTGAGCCGCGTGCGGCAGCGCAGTGGATCACTCGACCTCGACGTCCCAGAGTTCATTCCGCGTCGTTAGGACCGGCCGGTCGTGACGGCCGAGCCGCTCGGCGTAATCGCCGCCGGCCATCCGCTGTCCGCGCAGGCCGGTGCCGACGCGATGCGCGGCGGCGGGAACGCCGTCGACTGCGCGCTCGCGGCGATGCTCACGTCGTACGCGTGCGAGCCGTTGCTCACGAGTCTCGGCGCGGGCGGCTACATGCTCGTGGTGAAGCCCGGCGAGGATCCCGTGGTGCTCGACTTCTTCGTCGAGGCCCCCGGGCGCGGAGCGGACGTCAGCGCGCGCGCCGAGCTGGTCCCGATCAACGTGTCGTTTGGCGGCGCGATCCAGGTGTTCAACATCGGCCCGGCGTCGGTCGGGACGTACGGGATGGCGGCGGGCGTGTGCGAGGCGTCATTCCGGTTCGGGCGGATCCCGCTCTCCGACCTGGTCCGTCCGGCGGCGCGGCTCGCCCGCGACGGCGTCGAGCTCAACGCCCCGCAGGCGTACGTGATCGAGATCCTCGCCGGGATCGTGACCTCGACGCCGGAATGCGCTGCGCTGTTCGCGCCGGACGGGCGGGTGGCCCGCGCGGGCGACGTGGTCCGCCAGCCGGAGCTGGCCGACGCGCTCGAACGGCTCGGCAGCGAGGGGGCCGCTCCGTTCTTCACGGGGGACATTGCGGCGGCGATCGTCGACTGGCTGGCCGAGCGCGGGGGCATCGTTACCGCCGAGGATCTCGCGAGCTATCGAGTCGTCTCCCGCACCCCGATCCGGGCCGCGTACCGCGGGCGCGAGGTGGTCACCAATCCGCCGCCGTCGGCCGGAGGGATTCTCATCGCGCATGCTCTCGCGCTGCTCGACGATAACCCCGGAACGCCGGGTCTGGCCCAGGTGGTGGACACCATGGAGCGCACCCAGTCCGAGCGCACGCCCGAGTTCCTCGATGGGCTCGACGATCCCGAGTTCGTCAGGCGGTTCCTGGCGCGGCGCTCGCCGCTCGGTTCGACCACGCATGTGGCGGTGCTCGACCGAGAGGGCTGGGCGTGCTCGGTCACGTGCTCGAACGGGTCGTGCTCGGGCGTGGTCGTGCCGGGCACCGGCGTGCATCTGAACAACATGCTCGGCGAGCAGGACCTCAACCCGCTCGGCTTTCACCGCTTCCCGCCGGGCCGCCGGATGCCGAGCATGATGTCGCCGACCGTGGTGCTCAGGGACGGCGCCCCCGAACTGGCGTTGGGGAGCGCCGGCTCGAACCGGATCCGCTCGGCGATCCTGCAGACGATCATCCGCGTGATCGACGACGGCCTCGAGGCGGGCGATGCCGTGCGGGCGCCGCGCGTCCACTTCGAGGACGGCGTCGTGTACGCCGAGCCGGGGATCGACACCGCCGCGCTCGAGCGCGCCGGACGGTCGATCACCGCCTTCACGGAGCTCAACCTGTTTTTCGGCGGCGCGCAGGCCGCCGCTCGCGACGGGCAGGGCCGGTTCTCCGGCGGCGGAGACCCGCGGCGCGGCGGGGCCGCGCTGGTAGTTTCGGCTGGATGAAGGTTCGCGCCGCGGTGGCGGTCACTCTCGCGGCTGCGCTGCTGGCCGGTTGTGGGTTCGAGGTCGAAGAGCCCGATCTGTTCCTCGTGACCCGGACGGGTGCCGGTGGTCAGAAGCTGTCGCTGCTCGTGAACGACGGCGGCACGATCCGGTGTAACGGCGGCAAGGCCAAGGCCCTTCCCGACCCCCAGTTGCTGCAGGCGCGCGACCTGGCGACCAGCCTCAACAGCGACGTGAGTGCCAAACTGCGGTTCGCACCGAGCGCGCGGAGCGTGTACTCGTACACGGTCAAAGTGGCGAACGGCACGATGTCCTTTCCCGACACCGCCGCGAGCGCGCACAAGGAATTGGCCCAACTGGAGTTATTTGTAATACAGGCCGCCGCGAATCCCTGCGGCCTAAGTTCTTGAAGAACTTCTTAGCCTTACCCCCGGGTTAGAACGCCCGCTACCGTCCACGCTCGTGATCAACCTAGCCGCAACCACGCCCGCCCACATGACGACGTTCCAGGCGATCGTCCTCGGGGTTCTCCAGGGCATCACCGAGCTGTTCCCGATCTCCAGCCTGGGACACACGGTCATCTATCCCAACCTGTTCGGCTGGGGCAACATCGTGGGCTGGCAGTCCGAATCCGAGTCGCCGTGGCTGGCGTTCGTGGTCATGCTCCACGTCGGGAGCGCGGTCGGCCTGCTGATCTACTTCTGGCGGACCTGGATCGACATCATCGTCGCGTTCTTCCGGACGGTCTGGAAGCGGCGAGTCGAAACCTCGACCGAGCGGCTCGCCTGGCTGATCATCATCGCCACGATCCCTGTGGGGATCCTCGGCTTCCTGCTCGAGCATCCGGTTCGGGTGGCGCTGGCCAAACCGCTGTATGCGTCGATCTTCCTGATCATCAACGGCCTGATGCTGCTCGGTGCCGAGCGGTACCGAAAAAGCGCGGAGGTGCGCGCGCTCGCCGAGCGCGAGGGCATGAAGCGCGACGGCGGCCGCCGCCTCGACACGCTCGAGTACAAGGAGGCCGGCATCATCGGGTTCTTTCAGAGCTTCGCGCTGATCGCGGGCCTCAGTCGCGATGGAATCTGCATGGCCACCGGTCTGGTCCGCGGACTCGACAACGAGGACGCCGCCCGGTTCGCGTTCCTGCTCGCCACCCCGCCGATCCTCGCCGCCGGGCTGCTCAAGTTCAGCGACCTGACGGGACCGCTCGGCGCCGGCATCCGCGGCGATGCGGTGATCGCCGCCGTCGCCGCGGCGATCACGGCGGTGATCACCGTCCACTACCTGATGCGTTACTTCAAGACGCGGACGCTTACCCCGTTCGGGATCTACTGCATCGTGTTCGGGGCGGCGATGGTCATCTACAACGCCTGACGCGCGTCGCCGGACGGCGCCGCGAGCGGCTGCTCCTAGCTCGCGCCGAACCGGACCTTGCCGTTCGACTGGGCGCGCTCCTGGACCTTGTCGACCAGTTCGAGCCGCTTGATCGCGGCCCGGAACAGCCGGGTGACGAGCCGCAGGCGCGCGTTCTCCGAGCGCATGTCGAGCAGGCCCTGCTTGGCGTCGAGGCCGAAGTCGACGGTGGCGGCCATCGCGTAGGCGCTCATCGTGGCGAGTTCCTCGGGGTCGGGGTCGCGGTCGGTCGCGCGCTTGTACAGCTCCGCGTAGGCCTCGTGGGCGACGCGCGCCAGCTCCGCGTCGACCTCGTCTTCGCGGTCCTCGACGAACTCGATCACGCCGGCCGGATAGGGGAGATGGCCCTGGCGCTCGAGCACGCGGAACGGCCGGGTCCCTCGCACGAGCAGGTTCATGCGACCGTCGGCCATCTGCTCGATCACCCGATCGACCGCGCACGCGCACCCGACCTCACGCAGGCCGTCATCCGAGAGCCACACGATCCCGAACTCGCGCTCCTCACCCAGGCACATCTGGATCATGGTCTTGTAGCGCTCTTCGAAGATGTGCAGCGGGATCAGCTCTCCGGGCAGCGCCACGATCCCCAGCGGGAACAGCGGGAACTCGCGCGAGGGACCTTCGGGCATCCCCCCGCCAGTCTACGGACGACGCGCGGTGACCAGCAGGTTGTAGAAGATCGCCGGCGGCAGCAGCGGCTCGAGCAGCCGCTCGTCGACGCGCTGCAAGAGCAGGTAACCGCGAAACGCGTACTGGCGCCAGAGCATCGGCACGTCGGCCGGATCCGCGCTCGCCTCGAGCGCGCGGTTGAACCAGCCGAACCAATTGGCGAGCAGTTCCTCCCCGCGCACGCGGACGTCCGCGAACCCGGCGGCGCGCGCGAGGCCCACGAGATCGTCGGGCGCGAAGGCGTGGATGTCGACGACCTGCTCGAGGCCGTGGTCGGCGCCGTTCGAGGATCCGCCGGGCTCAGGCGGGGGCGGAGGCCCGGCGCGGAGCACGCGCCGCCATGCCGGCGCCAGCGCCACCGCGCCGCGCTTGGGGATCGCCGCGATCCGGTCACCGACGCGCGAGGGCTCGCCGGCGAACAGGATCCGCCCGCCGGGCTTCAGCACCCGGTGGAACTCCGAGAACGCGCGCTCGAGGTCGGGCAGGTGGTGCAGCACGGCGTGTCCGAGCACGAGGTCGAAGCTTCCGGCGGGGAACGGGAGCGACTCCGCGTCGGCGCGGAGGCTTTTGACGGTCAGCCCGAGCCGCTCGGCGTTCCCGGCCAGCGTCCGCACCATCCCCGGCGAGATGTCCGTGCACGTCGCGTCGTGCACGATCCCGGCGCGCAACAGGTTCAGGCTGAAATAACCGGTCCCGGCGCCGACCTCGAGTGACCGGGCGAAGCCGCGGTCGAGCGCGGGGCCGAGCAGCTTGCGCAGCTTGCCGACCACCTGGCCCTGGCCGACCTCGCCGAAGTCGATGCCCCACTTCGAGTCGTAACTGGACGCGGCCACGTCGTGGTACCGCGTGTTGACATCGCGGATCTCGTCCGCGCTCCGGTTCCCGTCGCTTTGCATCGCGTCGCTTCGCAGCGCCTCCATCGCGGCGCCACATTACCCTAGGGCCCGCGCCGGTGAGCCTCTACGTCCAGCAGAACCAGCCCCCGGGGGTGCCCCCGCTCGAGTTGACCGGCGAGCGCACGCTCCCCGACATCCCCGCCGAGAATTACTGGTATCGCCGGCACTTGGCCGTGTACGAGTGGATCGCCGCGCGGGTCGCCGGTGCGGTCGTGCTCGACATGGCGTGCGGCGAGGGCTACGGGTCAGACGTGCTGGCGGGGTCGGCCGCTCGCGTCGTCGGGGTCGACGGCAATCCCGAGGCCCACGAGCACGCCCGCCTCAGATACACCGGAGGCAATGTCACCTTCGAATGGGGCGCGGTCGAGACGTTCGGCGAGCCCGGTGCGTACGACGCGGTCGTGTTCCTCCAGACGATCGAGCACGTGATCGACCCGCCGGCGGTCCTGGCGCATTTCCGCCGGATCCTCAAGCCGGGGGGCGTGGCGTACGTCTCGACTCCGAACGTGCTCAAGCTCGCGCCGGCCGGCCAGGCCAAGTCCGACAACCCGTGGCACCTGCGGGAGTACCGGGCCTCCGAGTTCAGCGAACTGTGTCGCGGCACGTTCGCCGACGTCGGGATCCTCGGCCTGTTCCACGCGCGCAAGCTTCGCCTGCACGAGATCGCGCTGGCGCTGGGGTGGGACTCGGTGCACAAGCGAACCGGAATCACCGACGCGTTCTACGGACGGTTCACGCCGGCGATCGCGACGACGGACTTCGCGCTCAGGCCCGACCGGCTCGACCGCGCGCTCGACTTCCTCGCGGTCTGCCGGAACGACTGAACGGAACGACTGAACGGAACGCCCGAGCGGGACGACGAACCGCCGGCTGAATCGGCGCATGGACTTCGCCAGGCTGGGTAGCCTCGCGACGACAACCCAATTACTGGCTTATTGACATCCGGAAGGCAGGGTCCGCAGTGTCACAACTTCGCCTCGGTCGGCGTGCCGCTCTCGGCGTGCTCGCCTCCATCGCTGCGCTCGTCGGGGTGCTGGCGCCGGTCACCCCGGCCGCCGCCAAGCGCGCGGCCAGGCATGGCGCGTCGACGCGTCACGCGTCGAGGACCCGCGTGTGGTTTCCGCGCGACGTGCTGGCGCTCGGCTACGCGACGAACCTGGGCGCGGCGAGCCCGTCGCAGGTGATGCAGATCGGGATCGGGCTGAAGGACCCGAACCCGAGCGGTGAGGCCGCACTCGAGCGGGCCGAGCAGAACCCCGCGAGCCCGCAGTACCGGCACTTCCTCACGCCGGCGCAGTTCGACTCGCGTTTCGGCGTCTCGAAGGCGACGTTCAACCGGACGCTGGCCTGGCTGCGGAGCGGCGGGGCCACCGTGATCGAGACCGCGGGCGCGCGCAACTACGTCGAGATCAGCGCGACCGTCAAGCAGGTCGACAGCCTGTTCGGGACCAGGATGAACCGCTACTCGGCTAGAGGCACCACGTTCCTGGCGAACTCAACGCCGCCGAGCGTCCCTGCGCACCTCGACGTGCTCGCGATCGTCGGGCTCAACACGCTCGACCGCCCGACGACGCCGCTCGCCGGCGCCCACCGCGGTGCGCCCGCGCCCGGCTCCTCGCTCCTGGGACTGTCGACCGCGCCGGCGGCGCTTCCGTCGATTCCCGGCGAGGGCACGCTGACGGGGACGATCACCGACACGCTCGGTTCGCTCCCCGGGCTGCCGGGCCTCCCCGGGGTCCAGGGCACCCCGCTGAGCCGGCATCTCAGCGTCCCCGCCGCGTCCGTGCCGACGATCCCGGCCGAGCTGACCCCGCAGGACATGTGGTCGATCTATGACATGCCTCAGGACAACACTGGCCAGGGTCAGTCGATCGCGATCATGGGCTCGGGCGACTCGAGCACGACGGTCAAGGACCTCGCGATCTTCGAGTCCGAGCACAACCTGCCGAAGGTGACGGTAGAGGTCACCGACATTCCCAAGGACGGCGACTTCTCGGACACGGGCGGCAACGTCGAGTGGGAGCTCGACACGCAGTCCTCGACCGGCGTCGCGCCCGACGTCAACAAGGTGCATCTGTACTTCGCCGAGCACCTGATCGACCCCGACGTCGAGGCCGACTTCGTCAAGTGGATCGACGACCCCAGCGGCCCGAAGCAGGCCAACGCGTCGTTCGGCGAGTGCGAGACCACGCCCGCCAACGCGACGCTCGAGTCGACGATCCCGCCGCAGTTCAACAACAACGTCGACCAGAACGCGATGTACGGCACCGGCGCGCCCGACGCGCTCGAGCCGGTCGCCGAGCAGACCCTCGAGCAAGGGGTGCTCGAGGGCAGGACTTTGTTCGCAGCCACCGGAGATACCGGCTCCTCGTGTCCGGTCCTCGTCCTAGGCCCGGACGCGGGAGCCGGCAACGGGGTAGCCAACCAGGGGATCCCGATCGTCAACTACCCGGCCGCGAGCCCGAATGTGGTCGCGGTCGGCGGCACCGTCCTGTATCCCGACGGCGGCAGTCCGCCTCAGCGGGGGCTCGAGTACCCGTGGCCGTACAGCGGCGGCGGGCAGAGCTTCTTCATCCCCGAGCCGGCGTACCAGAAGGGCGACTCGAGCGTCGACCGGCCGTGCCTGTCGGACGTGAACGGCAATCCGAACACGTCGGGCGTGACATGTCGCGGGATCCCCGACGTGGCCGACGAGTCTGGCGACATCGCGACGAGCTCGTACGACATCTACTCGGACGAGCTCGGCGGCGCCTCGAGCGAGGGAGGGACCAGCCTGTCCTCGCCGTTGATGGTCGGGATGTGGACGCGGATCCAGGCCGCCTCCAAGCACGGCACGGGCTTCGCGGACCCGGACATCTACAAGGTCGCCGAGAACGCGACCGACTATGCGCGCGACTTCAACGACTACGAGGCCGGGACGAACGGCGCCTACCAGGCGCTACCGGGATGGGACTATGTGTCGGGCTGGGGTACGCCGGTGCTCACCGGGTTGATGGAAGACGTCGACGGCAGGACAGCACCGGTCCGCTAAGGGGGGCCGGCTCGAGAAAGCGCCCTCCAGGTTCGCTTTTTCGAGCCGGCCTATTGCCAGCGGAACGTGCGCGGCGCTTTGCGCATCCGGATCAGGCGGGCCGGGACGCCCCCGACCACCGCGTTAGTCGGAACGTCTCGGGTCACCACAGCGCTCGTACCAATCACCGCGTTGTCGCCAACAGAGACGCCTCGCAGGACACACGCGCCATACCCGATCCACACGTTGTGGCCGACGTTGACGTCCCGCTTGTAAATCCCCTGCTCGCGGATCGGTCGCTCGACCTCGACCATCCCGTGGTCGAAGTCGATCACCATCACCCGGTCGGCGATGATGCATTCACGCCCGATCGACACATGCTGATAGGCCGAGATCGTGCACTCCTGGCCGAGCACCGACTTGGCCCCGATCGACAGCTCGCCCTCGTGGACGCGAACCTTGCACCCGTGCCCGAGCCACGACCACCGGCCGAGGCTTACGGAAGCGTTCCGTCCGATTTCGAACTTCACCCCCGGGCACACGAAGCACAGGCCGTCGGTCTTCAGCCGTCCGCGCCACCGCAGCTTCAGCCACAGCCAGCGCGCGATCAGCAGCGCGTAGCCGGGCCGCAGCATGTGGTGCGACCGCGCGAAGCGCAGGAACGTCAACAGGCCGCCGTGCAACGGGGGCGGACCGGAGCGGACCAGCGCGGGGACAGAGGATGGTTCCCGCCGGCCCGGTGTCCGCTCGAGCTGCTCGGTGCTCACCGACTGCACGCAGGGATCGTAGGGAGTTGGGGAAACGGCTGCTGCGGTCCCATCCATGATTAGCTCAGTGGCCATGACCGCCGGCGACGAATCGCTAGCCGCCAGACTTCTCGGCGGCGACCGCCGCGCGCTCGCCCGTGCGATCTCGCTGGTCGAGAACGACGACCCCGAGGGCTGGGCGCTCGTCAAGGAGGTCTATCCGCGCACCGGCCGGGCCGCGATCATCGGCTTCACCGGGCCGCCCGGCGCCGGCAAGTCGACGCTGCTCGGGGCGCTGACCAAGCTCGAGCGGGCGCGCGAGCGCACGGTGGCCGTCCTGTCCATAGATCCAACGTCGCCGTTCACCCAGGGCGCGCTCCTGGGCGACCGGATCCGCCTGACCGACCACTTCCTCGACCCGGGCGTGTACATCCGCTCGATGGCGAGCCGCGGCGCGCTCGGCGGGCTGAGCGAGGCCTCGCTCCAGGCCGCGCTCCTGATGGACGCGTCGGGGCGCGACGTCGTCCTGCTCGAGACCGTCGGCGTCGGCCAGGCCGAGGTCGACATCATCGACCACGCCGACACCGTCGTGCTCGTGCTGATGCCCGGGTCGGGCGACTCGATCCAGGCGCTCAAGGCGGGCGTGATGGAGATCCCGGACGTGATCGTGGTCAACAAGGCCGACCATCCGCTAACCGACACGATGGTCCGCGAGATCAAGAACGTGCTCGCGCTCGGCCCCCAGGAGGGGTGGAAGGTCCCGATCATCAAGACCGAGGCGGTCAGCGGAGCCGGCGTCGAGGAGCTCGCGGAGAAGCTCGCCGAGCACCACGCCTACGTCGAGGCCGAGGGAACGCTGTCAGAGCGCCGGCGCCGCAACCTGATGAACGAGGTGCTGGCGCTGGCGACGTACCGGATGCGCCGCGAGCTCGAGGCCTCGATCCGAGAGGACCCGGAGGTCCAGGAGCTGCTCGACCGCGTCGTCGCCCGCGAGCTCGACCCGGCGAGCGCGGCCAACGCGGTGCTCGAGCGGCGCGCCGGCGAGCTCGCGCAGTGACCGTGGGCTCGCGGTGGTGACTCAGGCGCCCAGCGCGCGGGCGATCACCATCTCCTGCACCTCGTCGGTGCCCTCGCCGATCGTCAGGATCTTCGCGTCGCGGTAGAACCGGCACACCGGATACTCCTCGATATAGCCGTACCCGCCATGGATCTGGACCGCCTCGTCGGCGGCGCGCACCGCGACGCGCCCACTCTTGAGCTTGGCCTGGGCGGCGGTCAGCGTGAAGTTGTCGCCCTTGTCCTTGAGGTAGGCGGACTTGAGCACGAGCAGCCGCGTCGCCTCGATCTCGGTGGCCATGTTCGCGAGCTTGCTCTGGATCGCCTGGTACTTCGAGATCGGACGTCCGAACGCGCGGCGCTCCTTGGCGTAGGCGAGCGCCTGGTCGAGCGCGCCCTGGGCGAGCCCGACGCCCATCGCCGCGACGCCGATCCGGCCGATATCGAGCACGTGGAGGAACTGGCGGAAGCCGGCCCCGCGCTGGCCGACGAGGTTCTCCTCGGGCACGCGGCAGTCGTCGAACGCGAGCGGGCGCGTGTCCGACGCGTTCCAGCCCATCTTCCGGTACGGCTCGCCGGGCTCGTAGCCGGGGGTTCCGTTGGGGACGATCAGATTCGAGATCTCGCGCTCGCCCGCGGTCCGCTCGCCGGCGCGGCCGTCGGCGCCGTGTCCGGTGCCGGTGACCGCGGTGATCACGACCACGCCCGAGATGTCGGTGCCGGCGTTGGTGATGAACTGCTTGGACCCGTTGATCACCCACTCGCCGTTCTCGAGCGAGGCCCGTGTGCGGGTATTGCCGGCGTCCGAGCCGGCCTCGGGCTCGGTCAGCCCGAACGCCCCCAGCCGTTGCCCGCTGCACAGTTGCGGGAGCCACTCCTGCTTCTGGGCTTCGTTGCCGAACAGGTAGATCGGCTGGGTCCCGAGCGACGTGTGGGCGCACAGCGTGATCGCCACCGACGAGTCCACGCGCGCCAGCTCCTCGACCGCGAGCGCGTACGCGAGCGAGTCGCTGCCGGCGCCGCCGTATTCCTCGGGGAAGGGGATCCCCATCAGGTCGAGCTCGCCGAGCCGGCGGACGATGTCGTAGGGGAAGGCATGCGTCCGGTCGAGCTCCTCGGCGACCGGCGCGATCTCCTGCTCGGCAAACTCGCGGACGGTTCGTTGCAGCAGGCGATGATGGTCGGGTAGATCGAACTCCATGCCCGGATTCTCACAGCCCAGCAACGGGAGCGCCCCCGAGGTGCGGCTCGGCACGCTGGTCGAGGGCGGGCTCGCCCCAGCGATCATGGCGATCGTCGACCGCGGCGTACAGCGCCGGCCCGCCCAGGCGCGGGCGCTCCGGCTCGAGGTAGAGCTGCGGATCGAGGAGCGCTACCCGCCGGTGCGGATCGTGTTCGGCGATGACATCGTGCTCGTGGAGGACGGGCCGGCGCCCGCGCCGGGACTCCGGATCACCGGGACGCTGCCGGACCTCGCGGCGCTGATGGTGGCGCCGCTCGTCGGCGGCCTGCCGAACCCGATCGACGCCCGCGGCCGCGCCGCGGTCCGGATGTTCGCATCGCGACGCGTCCGGATCGAGGGCCGCATGGGCGCGATGCGGAGCTTCCTGAGCGTGGTCCGCCTGTAGCCCTGCGCCGTCCACTGCCACAGCCGGCGAACCGGCATTCGGCGCCGGGCGGGCGGCGAGTGGGAAGTTATCCGGGCTCGGAGGACGACTGACGGGCCACGTCCACCAGCAGCCGCACGCCGTAGCCGGTGGCGCCCTTGTCGGCGAAGTAAGAACGCCGAACGTCCCACGCGGTGCCGGCGATGTCGAGGTGCACCCACGGCACGTCGCCGGCGAAGTGGTGCAGGAACTCCCCGGCGGTGAGCGCGGTCGCCTCGCGCTTGGTCGTCGAGTTCACGATCTGGCCGTAGCGGCCCTTGATCATCTCGGCGTAGTCGTGGTGGAGCGGCATCCGCCAGACGAGCTCGCCGGTGCGACCCGCGGACTCCTCGACGCGAGCGGCCCAGTCGTCGTCGTTGCTCATCAGCCCGGCGTACGTCGACCCGAGTGCGACCACGATCCCACCCGTGAGGGTCGCGACGTCGACGAGACGCTGCGCCCCTTCCCGCCGGGCGTAGGAGATGCAGTCCGCGAGCACGAGGCGGCCCTCGGCGTCGGTGTTGTTGACCTCGACGGTCGTGCCGTCGAGCGCACGGATGATGTCGCCGGGCTTGACCGCGGCGCCGCTCGGGAGGTTCTCGGTCGCCCCGATCAGCCCGAGCACGTGCACCGGAGCCTTCAGCTCGGCCAGCGCGGCGACGGCCTCGATCACGGCCGCCCCACCGCACATGTCGAACTTCATCTCGTGCATGGTCCCGGCCGGCTTGAGCGAGATTCCGCCCGAGTCGAACGTGACCGCCTTGCCGACGAGCGCGAGCAACGGGTCGCCCCCGGAGTTGCCGG
>Ga0335072_10009387_pt1 | contig 14104 bp, 10 predicted proteins | sample Lox_Sample_21_FD_206725 | JGI IMG/M metagenome (GOLD analysis project Ga0335072, IMG submission 206725) | Soil microbial communities from Loxahatchee National Wildlife Refuge, Florida, United States - Lox_Sample_2.1 | ecosystem: Environmental > Terrestrial > Soil > Wetlands | place: USA...
TGTTCGGCACCCCGAGGGTGGCCAGGCTGAGCGCCGCCGCCCCGCCGGCCGGCCCCGAGCCGACGATCAGCACGTCGGTCTCGACCACCGGGCCGGCCGGGATCTCGGTCTCGGCGATTCCGTCGTTGAAGGCAGGCATCCGCCGCACCCTTCTCCCGGGCCGTCATCGGCCCCGTCGCTCACGTCGTTGTGCGCGATTGTCCGCGCCGCCGCCCGCCCCCGCCAAGGGGCACGCCGCCGGAATGGCGGAAATGAGAAGCCGGGCGCCCGTCTCGGGCTCCGCCGACGGGCGCCCGGCGTGATGATGGATGGTTGTGTACACCCGGGTGTACACAACCATCCATCATCAGCTGCTTCGGGCCGCGGCGTCGACGCGGAGGTCGCCGGCCCGGTGACCGAAGTGATGGCGGAAGGCGTGTGAGAAGTACGCGGCTGATGTGAATCCGCACCGGGCGGCGACCTCGGCCACGGTCGGCGCGCGGGGGCCCGACAGGATCGAGCGGGCGAGCTCCAGGCGGCGGCCGAGGACGTGCCCGGGCACCGAACGGCCGTCGGCGGCGAAGAGCCGGGAGAGCTGGCGCTCGCTGATGCCGGCCGCGGCGGCGATCTCGGCCGCGCCCAGGCCCCGGTCGGCCAGGTGCTCCTCTATATAGGAGCGGGCGACGGCGCGGTGGGCGGCGCCGGGGGCCGCGCGCGGGCCGGCCGCGATCGCGGTGACGAGGTCGAGCACGGTTCGCTCGTCCGGCCGAAGCGGGCGCTCGGCCTTGGTGGCGGCGCCCGCCATCCGGGCGAGGGCGCGGGTGTATTGGTCGAGCCGCTCCGACCCGGTCGACCCGGCTGACCCGGTCGACCCGGCTGACCCGGTCGACCCGGCTGACCCGGTCGACCCGGCTGACCGGGCCGCACCGGCTGATCGCGCCGATCCGATCGCGGCTGGCGCGCCGAAGGACGTGGTGACCGGGCCGGTCATCCTGGGCAGTTCCGAGCGGGCGGCGACCTCGGCCCACGGGATCGTCACCACCAGCTCTTCCAGGCCCCGGGCGAACGTCCTCGCGAACGGGCGATCGGCGTCCCAGGCGAGCGCCTCGCCGCGGCGGCGCTCGAGGGCGACGCCGTCGGCGGTGAACCGGGCCTCGCCGCGCAGGGTCAGGAAGACGGCGACGGAGTCGGCCGGGCAGCGCAGGATCAGGTCGCGGGTCCGCTCGACCGCGTGCGCGGACCCCCGCACGCGGGCCAGCCGGGCCCGCGAAAGCTGGACGTTGAGCTCGGCCGCGTCGAGCGAGTCGGGCGCGCGGACGGCCAGGCCGATGAGCGCGGCGGCGTTGTGCGACTCCCACAACTCGACCCGGCGCGCGGCCGGCACACCCGAGGTCGTGAACAGCCCGGGTGTCAGCTCTGCGGGCGCGATCGCGCGGGGTGCACCGTCGGTCATGCGTCAGTCATTTTACGCATTTCCGCCCGCAACCGAGCGGAGCGCCGCGGCGTCCCTAGGTCATGGCGCCGGTGAGCGGCGCCCACAGGTAAGAGGACAGGCCCATGAAAATGTCGATTGGCCGGGCGGCGGCGGTGGCCGCCGCGCCCGTCCTGCTCCTCGCGGCCGCGGTCGCCGTCATGACGGCGGGAAGCGCGAGCGCGAGCGGGTCACCGCCGCCGCCGGCGGGATTCGAGGCGGACTCGGCGAGCTTCGGGTCGGCGCAGGCCGGCTACGTGCTCGGGGCGCGGGACTGCAGTCTGCTCCCGTGCAAGGCGCTGCTCGAGACGACCGCCAACGGCGGCGCGACCTGGGCCAAGGCGTCGGCGCCGAACGTGCAGCTGGTGCCGCCGTTCAGCGCGGCGCCGGCCACCGCCGTATCCACCGTGCGGTTCGCCAACAAGAACGACGGGTGGCTGTTCAACCCCGGCCTCTGGCAGACCACCGACGGCGGCAGGAAGTGGGTGAAGGTAAGCCTGTCGGGCGATGCCGTCGCGCTCGCGGTCTCCGGCGGCGAGGCGTACGTCTCGATCGGCAGGCCCGACGGCGGCCTCGCCACCGCCAAGCTGTACAGGAGCGCGGTCGGCTCCGGCACCTGGACCCAGGTGCGCGGGGTGGCACCGCAGAACGACCTGACCGCCTTCGGCCACTCCGCCTGGGCCGGCGTCGCGCCGGACCTGTGGACCACCGCCAACAGCGGCAAGACCTGGACCAAGCTCTCGTTCCGATGCCCCGCGGGCGTCCTGTCGCCGAGCGAGGTGGCGGCGTCCTCGCCGTCCGACATCGCGATCGCCTGCTCGGACCAGGGCTACCCGCAGCCGGGGATGAGCATCAAGGAGGTCTTCACGTCCGCCAGCGGCGGCAAGACCTTCCGTGAGCAGGGGGAGCCGTCGGAAGCAGGCCAGGTGTTCCAGCTCGCCATGGTGCCGGGCAACCCGAAGCTGCTGACGCTGGAGGCGGCCAGCGGCGCCACCTTCCTTGACCGGTCGGTCAACGGCGGCAGGACCTGGGCGCAGGCGACGTACGACGACGGCGGCACCGGCATGCGCGATCTCGCCTACGTGTCGGCCACCACCGGGTACACCGTGCACGTGAGTGAGACCCCGGCCCTCGCTTACGGCCTCGGCCTGCTCAAGACCACCAACGCGGGCAAGACCTGGCCCACGGTCAAGATCCCCTAACCGGAAACGCCGCGCGCCGCCTGGACGGGGTCCGCCCCCGACCAGGCGGCGCGCAGCAGCGCGCGGAGGTCCTCGGCGCTGACCGGTCGCGGGTTGGACGGGGGGACCGCGGGCAGGATGGCGTCGGCCGCCTCGGCGATCGACTCCTCGGCGAAGCCGTAGTCGCGGAGCGCGTGCGGGGCGCTGAGCTGGCCCTTGAGCGCCTGCAGCCCGCCGATCGCGGTCGCCGAGCCGAATGCCGCGGCGATCCGCCGTTCGGCGTCGGGGGCGGCGGGGCCGTTGAACGCGAGCACGTAGGGGAGCACGGTGGCGTGCGTCTGGGCGTGCGGCAGGTTGTACTTGCCCCCGAGGACGTGGCAGATCTTGTGGTGCAGGGCCGACCCGGCCGAGGCGAACGCGGCCGCCGACAGGTACGCGGCGTAGAGGGCGTGCTCGCGGCCATCGAGCCCGCCCGGGTCGGCCGCCACCTTCGGCAGTCCGGCCGCGAGCGACCGGATGCCCTCGGCGGCGAGGGCGGCGTTGATCGGGTCCGCGTTCGGCCCCCACATCGCGTCGACGCAGTGCGCGAGCGCGTTCAGGCCCGACGCGACCGAGAGCCCGACCGGAAGCGACGTGGTGAGCGCGGCGTCGTAGACGACGGCCCTCGGCAGCACCGCGAGGTCGGTGCCGGTCGTCTTTCTCGCGCCCTCGGTAAGACCCCAGACCGGGGTCGCCTCGGAGCCGGCGTAGGTGGTCGGGACGGCGACGATCGGCAGCCCGGTCGTCATCGCGACCGCCTTGGCGAGTCCGGTCGTCGAGCCCCCGCCGACGCTGACCAGCGCGTCGACGCCACCGCGGGCGGCCGCCTCCCTGGCCCGTCCGGCCACCTCGACCGGGACGTGCATGACGACCTCGTCGTGGCGGAGCGCGACCGGGACGTCGGCCGCTATCTCGTCGGCCAGGTGCATCGTGTTCGTGGAGGCGATCAGCATGACCTTGCCCGCGGCGAGGCCGGCGATCTCCGCCGCTAGGCTGGCCGCCGCCTGACCGGAACCGAAGTAGACCCGCTGGGGCAGGGTGTCGTGGACGAAGCGCATGCCCTCCATCTTCCGCTACCTGTCCCGCCGTTCATCCGGCAGCCGGGTGGGGGCGTCAGCCGACGGATGTGGCGGGAGCGGATCGGGCTGCGTAACGGTCACGATTGGCCCGTGATTAGAAACGGCCAGCATGAGACCATCGGGACCGTTATTGTAGCGTGATATGGAGAGTGGCAGACATGGGAGACGTACGCCATCGCGGCCGGCTAGAACCGGCTGGCGGTACGTGGCTGCTTTTGCGGCTATCTTTATAGCGCTCGGTGCGGGGTCCTTCGCCTTGCGTACATCGGTTACCGCCGCCAGTCTTCCGGCGTCCGAAGATCTGCCGATCCTGGCAACCGTGCCGCACGGAAATATGGCTAGCGCGGATGCCGCCGGTGTGGTATACGGCTTCTACGTCGCATCGCTCCCCGATGACCCGAGTACCCGGCCGCGCAGCCACCCGACCGCGTCGGCCAGTTCGGTGGCAGAGCAGCCGCCGCCGCCGACCGGATCCGACTCGTCCCGGGTTCTCGGCATTTACGACGGCACCCACAGCTCGGCGGGCATTGAGGCCACGGCTGACTGGCTGGGCTCGTCACACGATGTCCAGTACGCCGAGGATTTCATCGACGACACGAGCTGGTCGACGATCAGCGATCCGTCCTGGTTCATTTCCCAGTGGCAAGGCACGCCGTACAAAATGGTGTGGGGCGTGCCGATGGTGCCATGCGGAGCCCCGTCCACGGAATGCAACCCGAACGCGTCAGAATTCGACTCGGTCGCCAGCGGCGCCGACAACAGCTACTATGCGACGCTGGCCCAGAACCTGGTCGCCGGGGGCTTCGGCTCGTCGTATATTCGCCTCGGCTGGGAATTCCAGGGCGGCTGGTTCCCGTGGAGCATCTGCAACTCGGACGGGCAGAAAGACTTCGTGGCCGCCTTCCGCAACATCGTGACGAGCATGCGCAGCGTCAGCGGCGCCAACTTCCAGTTCATCTGGAACCCGGACGACAGCGCCGACACCTCCTGCAGCGGTCAGCTCGAGGATTACTATCCCGGTGACAGCTACGTCAATATGGTCGCGCTTGACGTGTACGACATGAACGGCGCGGTGGACACGGACAGCGTCCGCTTTAACGACATGCTGGAGGGCGTCAACGCCGGGGGCTGGACGGCGACCGCGCCCGAGTCGATCAACGGCCAGTCATTCAAGGGCTACGGGCTCGATTGGCTGGTTGCCTTCGCCAATGAGCACGGCAAGGAGATCGGGCTGCCCGAATGGGGACTTTGGGCGAGCGATAATGACGGCGGCGGTGACGACCCGTACTTCGTCAACCAGATGGCGAGCTGGATAAAGACCAATGCCACCGGGCCGGCGATCTTCTGGAACTACGACAACGGCGCCGATGGCACGGTGCTGACGATACCGAACGAGACGACGGGTTCGGTCCCGGACGCCAGCTCGGCCTTCAGGACTGACTTCGAGGGCTACTAGAGACCGGGCAACTCGGCTGCGCGGTCAGGACCCTAGCGCTGCCCGGCCGTCGCGCCGGACGGGCTGGCCTCGACCGACTCGGGCTGCTGCTTCCGCATCGCGGAGGCGTTCCGGCTGGACAGACGGCGGACCTTGCGCGCCACCGACTGGGCGAGCTGGGCCGCGGTGTGATGCGTTCCGGCGATGAAGCGCACGCCAGGACCGAGGCTCACGGTGGTGTGGGCGCCCGCGAAGTACAGTCCGGGTACGCTCGATTCCCCCGCCCGGTTCACCACCGGATAGTTCACCGTCGTCACCAGGGCGGCCTGGATCTCCTCGGACAGGAACGACAGCCGGGCCATGTCAATGCGGAAACCGGTGCCGGCCATGACATGATCCGCGTCGACGACCGTCTGCTTGGGACCGTCAAGGTGGAGTCGCACGCCGCTGCCGTGCGTTTCCGCCGACCTCAGCGCGTGGCTGGTCAGAACCTCGACCGTGCCCTCGACCCGATCGCGCAGCCACCACGCGCCCGACGGCCCGAACGTGCTGAACGTCTTGGTGATCCGCAGTGACTCCGGCAGCCGCCGGAACGCGGCCGGCGAGCCGTAACCGACACAGGCCCATCCCTCGCACAGATACGTGGGCGGCCGCTTCACATACCCGATAGGCCCGATCTTCGTCGGTACCTGCCCCTCCCATTTGATCTGCTGGCGACGGGCGATGACCTGAACGTCGGTACCCGCCTCATGCAACAGGGCGGCGGTCTGCAAGGCTGACTGCCCGCCGCCGATAACGGCCACTCGCCGACCGCTGAACTGGTCCAGGCGGCTATGCGCGGAGGTGTGCGTCATCAGGTCGGACGGCAGCCCGGAGAGCTCGTCGGGAACCTTCATGTACGGCATCAGGCCGGTGGCGACGATCACCTGCCGGGCGAATATCGGGGAGTCCTCGGCGAACTCCACCTTGAAGCCGCCGTGCCCGGGCACCACGCTCGTCACCGTCAGGTCCCTGATGTCAGGCACCAGCTGGTCGGTGAACCAGTCGGCGTACCCAAGGAAACGCTCGAGCGAGAGCGGCCCGATCCGGGGCACATAGTCATCGAACCCGTACCGTCGCGCGTACGTCGCGAGGTCGTATCCGGGTTTCGCAGACGCTATGACCGAGCCGTAAGGCTCGGACTTGAGGAACAACCCAGGCGGCATATGATTGCGCCAGGTGTTCATCGGACGGCCAACGATGGTGTGCTCGACGCCACGATGGCGAAGATGCGTGGAAATTGCCAAGCCGAAGGGACCCGCGCCGATGACAAGCACGTCGCTCATAGCCATGTAGAGATTTCCCCCAAATTCAATTCGCAGGTTACTCCGGGTCCTGTTTCCGGTTGTCCCACTGCTTCCGAATGATCCCTGCGGTGTCCCAGATCTCTGCCAGCGCGGGTCGCATGTCGCGACGGTCAACGAAGTCGTAATGGCGAGTCCGGAAGAACTCCGATGTGAACGTCCAGATCCCGCGGGCCGCCGACACGCTGTCGGGGCGGCCCGACTGCAGCACGCTCTCCCAGAGCCAGCGCAGGTCCCCGGCCAGCCAGCGGGTCCGAACGCCGGTCCGGTAGGACTTCACCGGCTCGATCGGCTGGCCGGTGCCCCACTGCCAGATCATCATCGGGAAGTCGACGCCCGAGTGGATCGCGTTCTCCAGCGTTCCGGCCAGCCGCGGGTTGATCTCCATCAGCAGCGGGTTGCCCTTGGCGTCGCGCCGGAACTCGACCTCGCTCGGGCCCTCCACGCCGATCGTCGTGGCCAGGCGCACGGCCGCGTCGAGCAGCTCCTCCGGAACCGGGATGCTCTCCCGCATGGCCGAGACGCCGCCGAGGGGCGGGGTGGTGCGGTGGGCGGCGCAGCCGCAGAATGCGACCATCTCGCCGTCGACGATGAAGAGGCTCACGCCCTCGCGACGACCGGTGGCCAGCTGCTGTGCGAGCACCTCGCAGCCGGTCGCGAGCATGCGAGCGGTTGCCTCGGTGGCCTCTGCCTCGTTGACGACCTCGCACGGAACCGCCCGGAGGGCCACCGCGCCGGTCCACGAAACCGTTGGCTTGAGCACGAACGGGTAGCCGAACTCGGCCTCGGCCGCCCGCAGATCCTCAACCCCGCTGACCGGGATGGACTTCGGGAAGGGGATGTCGAGCTTGGTCGCGACCTCGAGGGTGCGGACCTTGTCGTTGGCGATCTCCAGGGCCGCGTCCGACGCCACCGCGAGCATCGAGCCGAGTTCCTTGAACTGCGCCCGGTGCGGGGCCAGCAAGGTGATGTTGGCGTCACCGACCGGCAAGACGACCCTGACCTGGTGCTCCCGGACGAACGCGAGGACGGCGTCCACGTACGCCGCCGGCTCGGTCACGTAGTCCGGCAGGATCAGCGCGCGCGAGCAGGCCCGGGAACGGAACGACGGCGGCCGGTGGCTCGGACTGAACTGGCCGATGCTCTCGCCCAGGGCGACTCGGAGCCCGGCCCGGGACAGGCTGCGGGCGCTCGTCAGGCTGTGCTTGTGCGAGGCGTCCAGGATCAGGATGTCGTAATGCGCAGGTCCTCCCGACGTCTCAGGCTTATTCAGCACAGTCGAATTGAGCGCTGTCTCAGTCATCTAACTTGACCTCCGGCCGGTACACGAGGTCCCCGTGAGTGCATACCGATAATGAAATTAGAAGCGTCAAAGCCGTCAGTATGCCCTACCGAATGCGGTCCCGACCCGCGAATCACCCAAAACGCAGGAAAATGACCCCGCCTGCGGGTAGCTGGTCGCCGTCCGAGCGGGCCGCGGACGGCGCGACGACCTCATATGCGCAGCTCAGAAGCGTTCGGGGTGCCAGTACACGTCCTCGGGGGTCCCGTAAAGCGCGTTATCGACCGCCTCACGGCCCTGCATGAATGAGTAGTCCTGGTTGCACGATTCGTAACGCCAGCCGCCGAAGCGCCCGCGGCTGTACACACCGTGAGCGAGTAGTCGCTCATTGACTGGCCGGAGCACGTCGTCGCGACCGAGGGTCGGCACCGGATAGCCCATCGGCAGCGTCCGGTGCCACCGGCTCTGGATGAGCGCGGGGTCGGCCCCGAGGGCCTCCAGGGAGCCGACGGTGCCGCTGACCGCGTCCTCGGCCGTGGCCGGGGCGCTGTCGAAGGACGGCACCTCGGTCAGGATGTTCCAGCGCCCGGGGCCCGCGTTGCCGGGGTCGTAGTTGCTGAGCATCGTCGCCCGGTACCACGGGACGCCGCGGTCAGGGCAGTACAGCCACGTCTTGCCGGCCAGCGCGGGCGGCGGCTCGCCGCGGTAGCCGAGGCCGACCGCGTGCAGGGTGCTGGCGCGCAGGCCCGCGGTCAGGTCCTCCAGCCCGGCCCAGCGCATCGCGGTGGTGATCGGGGCGGCGCTGACGCAGTACTCGTAGCTGATCGTCCGGCCATCGGACAGCTCCGCCACCCGCCGCTCGAGGTCGAGGCGCTCGACGCGAGTGTTGAGGTGGACCCGTTCCGGCTTCAGCAGCCGATCGTGGATGGCCCGCCATAGCGCGCCGGTGCCGCCGGCCGGGTAGGGGAAGCGCTCGACGGGGGGCTTGACCCCGGTGGCGAGCGAGAGCGTGGGAACGTTGCGCTCGCCGCTGCCGTTGCGCAGCGACGTCCACTCGTGGTCGACCACATCGAGCGGCGTGGTCCACATCTTGACGTTGTACGGCTCGAAGAACCGGTCGTACAGGTCGCGGCCGAAGCTGTTGAGGTAGTAGTCGCCCAGGTGCGCGGCGGGCGCGTCCGGGCGCAGATCGGTCGGCAGCTCGGTGAGATGCTGCTGGATCGGCGTCGGCACCAGCGTCTCCGGTCCGGTCCCGGCGAGCCAGACCCAGCCGTTGCGGGTCACCTGAAGCAACGGGACGCCGCTGATCTCGACGGCCTTGTCAAACTCGGGGAAGTGGCTGTGCAGGACGTGGCCGCCGAGGTCCCAGGTGAAGCCCTCGGGGTCGGTGATCGACGTCGCCATGCCCCCGAGGCGGTCGCTGGCGTCGACCACGAGATGGTCCTCGGCCAGCTCAGCCAGCCGGACCGCGGCGCCGATCCCGGTCGGGCCCGCACCGATGACGAGAAAACGCGTTTCGCTGAGCACCGGGTCAGACCTCGACCATGACCCGGATGGGCTCGAAGCCCTCGGCGTAGTGCCGGCGGCAGCTGTGGCCGTAGTGCTCGGCCGAGCTGCGGACCCGCGAGGCGCTGACCATCTCGCTCGCCTGGACCTGGGAGCCATGGCACATCAGCGCCTCGATCTTCTTGTCGAGCGAGTCGCTGATGTCGACGAAGGCGGTCGGGTTGAACTGCAGGGCGGACGGCGCCCCGTAGCTCATCACCGATGACACCCCCCGGGCCGCGCCCATCGTGCACAGGGCGACGGCGCGGTGGTCCTGGTGGCTGTCGTTGGGAGAATGGGTGTAGACGATCGTCGCGTCGAGGGATCGGAGGGCCGCCTCGATCTGGTGGACGAGGTCAAGCTCGTGCAGGGAGACCCGGCAGTCAGGGATGTCGCGGCCCCAGAGCAGGGTGTTCACGCCGAGCACGTCGGTTGCCCGCCGCTGCTCGTCAACCCGCTGCTTGACGTTGCCCGGGCCGACCTCACCGTGCGTCACCACGAGCATCGCGACCCGGTCGCCGGCCGCGACGTGCCTGGCGATGGTCCCGCCGCAGCCCAGTTCGATGTCGTCAGGATGCGCCCCGATCGCCAGTACCGACCGACGTCCCCTCATTGGCGCTGCCTAGAAGTCATTTCCCCATCCCAAGGTTCGTGCGTGCAAAGGCCGCGACGGAGAGCGCTCGCGCGTGTCGCCTGCGTACCGGGCGATGATTGCGAAGTAGTGCATGTGTCACGAACGAGCAACTATCGGGCCATACGATAGACGATCGTGCCATACGGCGAGTGTTTCGGGGCGGATCTTGCCCCAAAACCCAAGAAAAAGTTAAGACGCTGGTCACTGGAGTCGGCTCCGGCCGCCGGAGCTGCGGCGTGGTGCCGTATGGCCCGGTAGATCGCACTGTCTGCCGTTGCATGATTACCGTGAGGAGCTACGGGTTGGCGTCTTTTCGCGGTTCAGTGACAGGGGGAGGTATGACCACGCTAGAATCGCAAACCGGACCAAGTGGGCGATCGGTGAATCAAACCCGACGTTGCGTGCGGTAGGGGTGGCTTTCTTCTCGGATAGGTGTCCGCGACAATGCTGGGAATAACCTCGTTTCGAAAGCAGAGCGGCTCCGTAAGCACGCGTCGCAGGCGCCCTGCCAAATGGTATCTCCTGGCGTTGGCGGTCGTGGTGGCCGCGGCCGCGGGGGGTTTGGCGTATGCCCTCCTCCCGGGCTCGACCGCTCACCCTGCCGCCGCCCCGTCTCCCACCGGGTCCGCATCTCCCGCCGGGTCCGCATCCCCTGTTAGGTCTGCGACGCCGTTTGTCGCCGCGGGCGGGCTGGGCCTCTATGACGGCGAGCACAGCCCGGCCGGCATCGAGACCGCCGCCAAGTGGCTTGGTTCGGCGAGTTCCGTCAAATACGCCATGGACTTCGTGGACGACACGAACTGGTCGCGGATCAGCGATCCGTGGCAGCTCTCGAACTGGAAGGGCAGCCCGTACACGATGGTCTGGGGCGTCCCGATGGTGCCGTGCGGAAGCCCGTCGTCGCTGTGCGCGACGAACGTGCCGGACTTCAACGCGGTCGCGCAGGGCCAGGATGACGGCTACTACGAGACCCTGGCCAGGAACCTGGTGGCCGCGGGCTTCGGCTCCTCCTACATCCGGCTTGGCTGGGAGTTCAACGCCACCTGGATGGGCTGGAGCGTCTGCAAGCAGGACGGATCAGGGCCGGCCAGCTGGGCGGGCGATTTCGTCCCGGCGTTCAGGAACATCGTGACCAGCATGCGCAGCGTCAGCGGCGCCAACTTCAAGTTCATCTGGAACCCGGTCGAGGGCAGCAACGTCAGCTGCTTCATCAACCTGGCCAACTTCTATCCGGGCAACGCCTACGTCGACGTGGTCGCGCTCGACGTCTATGACGGGATCAGCGGCCAGCCGATCACCAGCGCCGAGCGCTGGACCGACTTCCTGAACGGCGTCAACGCGGGGCACTGGACCTCGGTGCTGCCCACCGCCATCGGCGCGCAGACATTCAAGGGCTTCGGGCTGAACTGGCTCGTCGCGTTCGGAAAGTCACACGACAAGGAAGTCGGCCTGCCTGAGTGGGGACTCGACTCCCACAGCCTGGACGACGGCGGCGGCGACGACGCGTACTTCGTCACCCAGATGGCCAAGTGGATTAAGGCCAACGCCACCGGCCCGGCGATCTTCTGGAACGCCAGCGGCGGAACCCTCCCATTGGACATACCGAACTACGTGAACGGCGACACCCCGAACGCGACCGCAGCCTTCAGGGCCGGGTTCGGCGCCGGCAGTTAACTCAAGGGCTAGTCGCCGGGGCCCGCGGCCGCTACCTCCCGCCCGATCGCGGTGACGGCAGCGGCACGGTCCTTAAGCAGGTCGGCCAGGCGCAGCGCGAGCGCGACGATCATCTGCGTCGGGTTGGACTGCCCGGCCGTGGGGAAAACCGAGCTCCCGCCGATGAACAGCCCGTCCACGTTGTGGACCTGGCACTGCGCGTCGACGACCCCGTGCGACGGGTCGTCCGCCATCCGGGTCGTTCCGGTCGGGTGCGCGACATCGCGGACCGTCGGCGGGAATGTCGCCCCGTCTCGCACCCAGTCCTCGAGCACCGGGGGCTCGATCCCCATCCGGGCGAACTGCTCGACCATGAGCTCGGTCATCCGCTGCATCGCCCGCGCCTCCTGGTCCGAGGTACGCCAGTCGATACGCGATATCGGCATGCCGAGGCGGTCGCGGCGGTCGGCGAGGGTAACCCGGCTGTCGGGGTTCGGCAGCTGTTCGCACATCGCCTCGACGGTGACCGCGCCGAGCTTCCTCGGCAGCGCCCGGTGGGCGACGAAGTGCTCCTTCAGGCCGTAGAGCACGAGGCCGCTGTTCGCCGCCATCGCCCGGAAGTCCGGTCGGATGCCGGGCTCCTTACGCAGGTAGCGGATGAAGGAATCCCACGGATCGTCCGGCGCGAGGCGCTCGTCGACCCAGGCGGCGCAGTTGAGCAGGCGCTCCGACCGCTGGATGGCGGGGCTCAGCCGCATCCCGTGCTGGAACGAGACCGAGCTGTCGTTTCGCGCCTTGAAAATGGCGAACTGGCTCAGCACGGCCTTTGCGTTCTTGAGCGGGAACCTGGCCACGGTGATGCGCGGGTGATCCATCAGGTAGCGGCCGACCAGGTCCTTGTCGTTCCCGACGCCGTGCGCGGCGACGTTGTCGGACGCCAGCAGGAGGCGGGCGTTCTCTATGCCGCCGGCGCACAGGACGACCGTGCGGGCGGGAAGCGACCAGCGGCGTCCGTCGACGGCGGCGAACTCAACCGATTCGACCGCGTTGGCCGACTCGGTGACGTTGATCCGCAGCACGGTCGCGTTAGTGACGAGATTTACATTGGCCCCAAGGCCAGCGGCGAGCCGGCCGAACCGGGCCCGGTCGTACTGATTCACGGGGTCGCGACTGAACTGCCAGAACATCGGCAGGATCTTGTCCGGATCGGGGCCGATGCTCGGTTGCGGATGCCCGGCGAGATTCCAGATCCGGTCGTCGGTGATCCCGTTCCCGAGGCCGAGCCCGAGGTACCTGGCGCTGCGATCGATAAAAGGCGTTACCTCGTCGATGGCGAAGGGCCAGCCTGAATCAGGAACCCAATCGCGGTACTGCAGGTCGATGGCATCGAACGGCGCGCAGCGGCCCGTCCAGGTGTTTGAACTGCCGCCGATCATGCGGTTGCGAACCAGCCACTGATCCTCCACCCGCGGCCAGCCCACGTTCTCAATCGCGTCGAGCGCGTCGACTCGCTTGTCGCGCTCCGGCCCGCCGCTTTCCAGGACGGTTACGCGCAACGGCGTGCCCGACAATTCCCGGGCGATCGTCATGCCCGCGGGCCCGGTGCCGATGATGCAGATGTCACAGCGGAGGATCTCAGGAAGAGCCTCATCGCCAGCGAAGGCTGACGAATCCAAGATGGGCACCGATGTCCCCTTTCGCGGGTCCACCGCAGGTGGCGGCTGGCCTGTTAGTCCGGCTACGGTGCGAAACGCAGCCTTTGCCGGATCCTAGCCGTGACCACTCGCGAGGACGGCCGAGATGGCGGAAGACGGCCTCAGGGCCGTACCGGCCGTCGTGGAACCGCAGGTCACGGACCGGTACCGGCGTTCAGCCACTCGCGTACGCATATGTCCGTTAGGATGCCTCACGGTTAAATCGGCTGGCAGATTGGGGTGGGTCCGGCTTGAGGCGCTTTCCAGGTGGTAAGCACACGCCAGGCGGGCGAAGTCAGCTCCGCATTCCCGCGATGCTGCTCGGAGCGCGGCCGCCCGCATCCTTCCGCGTCATCACCGCCGCGGTTTTCGCCGTCGCCCTCGTGGCCGTGGCGGTCGCCGTCGGCGTCGGGGCGGTGCCGATGCCCCTCACCGCCCAGGTGGCCAAGACGACGACAGCCGCTCCGCTTGTCCACAGCCAGCAGAGCCAGCTGAGCCTGAGCCAGTCGAGCGCGGTGATGGCGACGTTCGCTCCCCACATTGCGACCGGCAGCCCGATGGCGTCGCCCTCGGTCAAGAAGGCGCCTGCCAAGCCAAAGGCAACGCCGACGGCCACCCCGTCGAGCGCCACGCCGAGCCCGAGCACCCCGAGCCCGACTCAGACGCCTAGTTCGACCGGCACCGCGTCCTCCGGCCTGACGCCCGTCGCGCTGCCCGGCAATGTGACCCCGAAGGGAAGCAACCAGCTGGCCTGGTCCGAGGCCATCCT
>Ga0335072_10009388_pt1 | contig 14104 bp, 16 predicted proteins | sample Lox_Sample_21_FD_206725 | JGI IMG/M metagenome (GOLD analysis project Ga0335072, IMG submission 206725) | Soil microbial communities from Loxahatchee National Wildlife Refuge, Florida, United States - Lox_Sample_2.1 | ecosystem: Environmental > Terrestrial > Soil > Wetlands | place: USA...
TGCCACTCCGGCTCGCAAGAGTGATGCGGTGGCGGTCCCGAAGGTTCACAGCGACATCCATTTCCGGCACATGACCCAACATCTTACGCTGCGCTGTGTGAGGTCCAGTGTGATCCACCAGTTTGACCCGCAGCGGAACAGGTACCTATCGTAGTTAGGGTAGATTTGTGCCGTCGATCGAAAGGAATCTCATGACCACCCCCGCAGCGCCCGCCGTTCCCGCCCTCAAAAAGACCGCCCTGAATGCCACGCATCGCGCTTTGAAAGCCAAAATGGTCGACTTCGGCGGCTGGGACATGCCGGTTGAGTACCCCGGTCCCGGTGGCGGGCTCATCGCCGAACATATGGCGGTGCGCACGGGAGTGGGACTCTTCGACGTGAGCCACATGGGCGAGATCCAGTTCCGTGGTCCCGGTTCGCTGGCGGCCGTGCAGCGTATCACGATGAACGACGCGTCGCGCCTCAAAGACGGACAGGCTCATTACTCCGCACTGCTCACTCCGCAAGGCACCTTTGTCGACGATATCCTCGTGCACCGCCTGGGCGACAACGACTACCTGCTCGTAGTCAACGCCGGCACCAAGGACAAGGACTATGCGTGGATTCGGCAGCAAGTCGGCAGCTTCCCGGGCATACATTTGAGTGACTACTCCAGCTATTACTCGCAACTTGCGTTGCAGGGTCCGCGGGCGCTCGAGACGTTGCAGAAGCTTACCAAGGTCGACGTCGCCGCCATCAAGAATTACCGATTCACCTGGGGACAGGTTGCCGGGATCCACAACGTGCTGATCGCGCGCACCGGCTACAGCGGCGAAGACGGCTTCGAAGTCTATATCCCCAGCGACGAGGCTACGACCGTGAAGATGTGGAATGCGCTCATGGATGCGGGCTCGGAGTTCGGCATCCGCCCTTGCGGACTGGGCGCACGCAACACGCTTCGTCTCGAAGCCGGCATGAGCCTCTACGGCCACGAGATCTCCGAAGAGATCAATGTCCTCGAAGCCGGCCTCACCCACTGGCTGAAGATGGACAAGGGCGACTTCATCGGTCGCGATGCATTGGCGGCGGTCCTGGCCGAAGGCGGCCCAAAGCGCAAGATCATCGGACTCGAAATGATTGACCGCGGCATTGGTCGCGACGGCTACTGCGTCTTTTCCCTGGCCGGAGAACGCATTGGCACCGTCACCTCCGGCTCGCCTGCGCCGTTTCTCAAGACCAATATCGCCATGGCGCTCGTGCCCGCGAGCGTTGCCGACGGCGGATCCGATGTAATTGTCGAGTGTCGCAACAACAAGGTCCGGGCCAAGCAGGTCCCAATCCCGTTTTACAAGCGGCCGAAGAAATAGCTCCGCTGCGTCAATGCACAATGATGACGACGATGATCACCACGAATGCCACCGCGATCAGAGCCAATTCCGTCCCCGTCAGGCGCCCGGCGACAAATTGCTGCTGAACCTGGTTCGATCGAGCAGCAAGATCTGCCAATTCCTGATCGGAGAGGGTAGGGATTGCGCGGCGCACCTCTTCAGGGTCGTAGTGTGCGTCTCGAATTGCCTTGTCCGCAATCGGTGAGCTAAGGAATGTCTTGATCGTGTCGATATTCTTCTGCCGATCAGCAGTTGAATGGGTGAGCTGATCCTGCATGGCTTGAGAGGTCACGAGGTGATCCTCTGGAGATGCGGCGGAATAGCAATCAGCAGGTGCGGCAAGTAGCAGCGCCAAGGCAGTTGGAACGACTGTACGAAAGGTCAGGGATAGAAAATTCTGTTTCACGGGGGCTCCTGGTCGGTCATCAGATTTCTTCAGATGCCCGGTCAGGAACCAGAGTTTGTTCGGTGCGAAAGCAACTTAGAGCTGGTGCCGCGGATGCTGTCACCCGCCATGGCCATTGCACTTCATCACGCCGAGAAACGCCCTGAACGGCCCAACCTCTTCGCCATATTGCGTGGCCATAATCCGCGAAATCTGATGCAGATGCGTGAGATCGTGTGCCGCCCATGTTGCCAGCAACTCCGACAACGTGACCGCGCCCAAGGCCGGATGCCGCCCTCGCAGCGAGAGTTGCTCCGTGTTCAGATTGAGCCCTCGCAGATCAACGATGCAATCCGAACGCACCCGTGCAAACTCATCAAGCAACCCGGAAAGGGTTTTGCCCCGGCACTCCTCGATATGGCCCCAGCGGTCGAAGGGATCAAACACCGGCAACTCATCGGTGGCGTGCGTCGAATTTTGCTGCGAAAGAATCTTCCGCGTGCGCGGCAACCAATCCTTTTTATCGGCATAAATCAGGTGCCCCAGCACCTCCGCAACCGTGAAGGTTCCGTCGCCCTCGTTGCGGCGCGTCCATGCATCGGGCAATCCGCGCAGCAGCGCGTCCAGCGCTCCCGGCGTGCGTTCAAGCAGAGCAATGCTGTTCAACAGATCGTGAGCCATAACAAATCGATGCCGAGGCAATCTGGATCGATGCGAAACAAAATGACCGCAACACGGAGGAATCGGGCATTGCGGTCACTCAACTTTTCAATTCGTGTGCGGGCCTGCGCCACTCACACCTGCATCACTTCGGCTTCCTTCTTGCGCGACAGCTCTTCCATGCGGCGAATCTCGTCGTCCGTCATTTTCTGGACCTCTTCCATCGCGCGCTTCTCTTCGTCTTCGCTGATCTTTTTGTCCTTGGCGAGCTTTTTCAGTGCTTCGTTGCCGTCGCGGCGAACGTTGCGCACGCCGGTGCGGTGCTCTTCCAATACTTTGTTCAGGTGCTTGACTACATCGCGGCGACGCTCCTCGGTCATGGGAGGAACCGGAACCCGAATCAGCTTGCCGTCGGAGAGCGGATTGAAGCCAAGGTCCGACGCCTGAATGGCCTTCTCGATCTCCTTCACAATCGACGGATCGAAGGGCTGGATCAGGATGGTCTGCGCCTCGGGCGTCGACACCTGCGCCATCTGCGTGATCGGTGTCGGCGTACCGTAATAGTCCACCCGGATTGAATCGAGCATGTGGGCGCTGGCGCGGCCCGTCCGCGTCGAAGCCAGATTCGACTGGAATCCAGCGACCGCCTGATCCATTCGCCGCTTCAAGTCGGCATAAAGTTGTTTCATCGCCGGATTTCCGGCCATAATCGAGCCAGCCATAGGAGTCAACCCCCGTTGTTTCAATTGCCAACGGCTATTCTACAACCCGGGCGCGAGATGCTGCTGCTGCGCCCGTTGCAGCGGCCTGCTCGTGCGCGTGATAACTCGAACGCACCAGCGGGCCCGACTCGACATGCCGGAATCCCATCTTCAGCGCCTCGGTCTTTAACTCGGCAAATTCGCGCGGCGTATAAAGGCGCGCCATGGGCAGGTGATCGCGCGAGGGGCGCAGATACTGGCCGATGGTCAAGATATCGCAGCCAACGGCAGCCAGATCGCGAAAGACATCGAGCAGTTCGTGCGTCTCCTCGCCCAGCCCCACCATCACACCCGACTTCGTTACTCCAGCCGGGTTCAGTTCTTTGGCGTAGCGCAACAGTTCCAGTGTCCGTTCGTATCTTGCACCGGATCGGACCACTCGATACAGCCGTGGCACCGACTCGGTATTGTGGTTCAGCACCTCGGGACTCGCGTTGACAACAATCTCAATCGCGTCGCGATTGCCCTGAAAATCTGGAATCAGCACCTCGACCCTACATCCCGGCGCCTGGCGTCGAATCTCCTCAATCACCATCGCAAAAACGCGCGCTCCACTTACCAGATCGTCATCGCGATTCACGCTGGTAATCACCGCATGCTCGAGGCCGAGCGTAGCTACGGCCTCGGCTACCCGGCGCGGCTCGTCAAAGTCGATCGGTTCGGGCCGTCCCTTGGGAACCGCGCAGAATCCACACCGCCGCGTGCACAGATTGCCCAGCATCATGAATGTCGCGGTCTTGTGATGCCAGCACTCGCCGATATTCGGGCAGTGCGCGCTTTCGCACACCGTGTGCAGCCCCAGCGACCGCGCCAGGCGTTTCAGCGAGTGGTAATTCTCGCCCACCGGGGCGCGTGCTTTCAGCCACTCCGGTTTGGGAGCAGGCGTCTTTCTCGCGGGCTCTATCTGCACCAATTGCATCTATTCCATTGTAGCTGCGGAGTTCGTTCCCGGTTTCCAGGCGTAAAATCCGCCCATTGGGAGATTCGCGTGAGAGGCATTCTCGTAACCGCTTTCGTTTTTCTCGCCATTGGCATTGGAGTGCTCTTCGCATTCTGCCACGGCAACACTCACGTGCAGTTCGCCTATCCGCTCGCCGGCTCCTCGGTTCACATAGGAATGACGACCACGGGGGTTCCGGCTGTCATTGGATTTGTGCTCACAATTCTCGGGGCGTTCCTCCTCGTCGTGGCAACCGTGATCGCTCTCTTCACCATGCGTCGCGGCAATGTCGGCACTGACCCCGTCAAGCGTCGCGAAAATGCCTTTGAAGAATAGAAATTGTCACTTGAGGCGGAAGTCTCGTTTTGCACTCGGTTCGTCGATGCGGAAGGCGATCTGCGCTTCTGAGGGATGATTCACCTTCGACGGACGTCCGTAGCGCAACATGCGCTTGTGTGCTTCAGCCCATGATGGCAACTCGTCGTTGTCCTGCGTCCAGTGGACGAGCGCGGCTTCGTCACACCAGTTGAGGAGTTTGCGCATGGCGGTCCCGTGCGGGGCGGCGAGCATGAAGTCTTTCATGGACGATTCCGAGTCCCAACAGGTGCATGTCCAAAAGGCGCGACGGCGATCGTTGAAAATCCTTACCGCCAGGTTCCCTTTGGCTTTGCGGGCCTGGCGGCCGATGCGAAGTGCCCTGAAGAGAAACGCGGGGAGAAAGCGCCACGAACGCACGCGCAATCGGGTTACTGAGATGAGGGGCATCCGTTATCTCTCGGTACAAAGCTTGGCTCGATTATTTTAGCCATCCGGTCCAGGCAAGTGATTGGGCGCGCCTGAAGTACATTCTCACCCACCCCAGTCTTCGGTAAGAAAATGAGCAACGCTGTGGGCTAATTATGCTAGTCTTGCCGCGTGCCAGCGGTTTCCCAGCTTGAAAAGACCCGTACTCGCCGCCACTCCGGAGTCGTGCGCGCGACCCACTGGATCACGTTTATCGCCTTCATGGCTCTGCTCATTACGGGCGGCGAAATCGTAATCTCACACCCCAGGTTTTACTGGGGCGAAGTGGGAAATGTAAACACGCACCCGCTGTTCGTGATCCCCATTCCGGCCTCCCGCGATACGGTTCCAACCGGCTACAACTACGTGATGCCCGACCAGAACGGATGGAGCCGGTACTTGCACTTCGAGGCCGCATGGGTCGCGGTGCTCACCGCCATTGTCTATGGCCTTTACGGCATCTTCAGCGGGCATTTCCGCAAAAACCTGATTCCCAAGCGAGCCGACTGGACATGGCGCGCCTACTGGGATCGTATTGCACTTTATCTGCGACGCAAGCGGCCTGATCGCGCAGAGGACAGTTCTTACAACGTCTTGCAGCGAACGGCATATCTCGCCGTGATCTTCGTTCTTTTCCCGTTGATCATCTGGACAGGCCTGGCTATGTCGCCAACCTTTACCTCGGCGTTCCCGGCAACGTCCGAGCTGCTCGGCGGAAGACAATCGGCGCGCACCATCCACTTCTTCGTTTCCGGGTTGCTGCTCCTGTTTCTTTTCGTCCACGTGGTAATGGTTGCATTATCGGGATTCAGAAGCCGCATGCGTGCGATGATCACCGGGAACACGCGAGATTCTGAGGAGGAACGATGAATCCGATCTCACGGCGCAAGCTCATCTATGGAGGCGTGGCGGCCGCGGCGGGCATTGGCGGATTGGCGACGGCTGAGCACCTGGCGAAACGCTATGGCCTGGTCCCGCCCGATGGCGCGGGAATCTACGGTCCCGGCGAAACGCTGACCTATGCCTGCCAGAAATTGCTGACCACGCGTCTGCCGGCACGCGAGTTTTCGCGCGACATGATCTCCAAAAATCCGTTCGCCAACGAGATTGCTCCTCCAACCGAAGAGTTCAAGCGCCTTCAAGCCGGCGGCTTCAATGATTGGCGGCTCACGGTTGATGGAACGGTGGCACGGCCGACATCGTTTTCTCTGGCCGATCTGAAGAGCATGCCGATTCACAGCCAGATCACCGAGATCGCGTGCGAGGAGGGCTGGTCCTACGTAGCCGAGTGGATCGGCACGCCGCTCTCCAGTGTCTTGAACGAGGTGGGTGTCCTGCCGCAATCGCGTTACGTTGTCTACTACACGGTCGAGAAGAATCTCTGGGGCAGCATCGACATCGCTGACGCCCATCATCCCGACACGCTGCTGGCCATGGGCATGAATGACGGCGAGCTTCCGGTGCCTTTCGGCGGCCCGCTGCGCCTGCGGATTCCCCGGCAGCTCGGCTATAAGAGCCTCAAATTCGTCCGGCACATCACCGTGACTGACGACATTAAGAAATTCGGCAGCGGAAAAGGCTCGGTCGATCCGGATTACGGCTACGCCTGGTATGCAGGAATCTGATGGGTGCGACGCCGTTCTTCCGCAACCTCTGAAAACTGGTCATCGCCCTGAGCTGCCGAAACCTTTAGCCAGGCGCGCCGAGTCTTCGAGCGATTCGACTTGCTCGACAGGGCCGGTCAAAACCGGGACCGGAATCATCTGGGCAATCTTCTCGCCGGCCTTCAGCTCCAGAGGAGCCGTACCCAGGTTCGTCATAACTATCTGGACTTCGCCGCGATAGCCGGCGTCGATGACTCCGGCGGTGGTGGCGATGCCGCGCGAGGCCATCGATGAGCGATCGCGTACGAGCAGGCCGAGGGGCGCGCCGGTTTCGGGGTGGCGGGCTTCGACGGAGATGCCGGTGCGGACACGAACGGTTTTGTGCGGCTCGAGCAGGACAGATTCGAGCGCGAAGATGTCGTAGCCAAGGTCTTCGCCGGGGTGGGCAACGACGGGAAGCCTGGCGGCGGGATCGAGGAGTTTCACGCGGAGCATGAGTTGATGGTAACGGGCCAAGACACGGGAATTAAGTTGTGGATAGGTGGGAATTGGGTGAACAGGCCGGGCAGGCCACTACATTGCAGCGACGAAATCGGGAACCATCGTGGCCGCGTTTTCCTGAAGCAACCGTGTCATTCTGGCTGCCATGCCGGTGTACATGGAAGCGGCGCGGAAAGCATTCACGCGAACGCCTTCGCCAGCCTGACTGAAGGCATATTGTGCGAGCGCCATCAAAACGCAAAGACGAATTTGCATCGCGTCGCTGCGCAATGTCTCCAGGAGGACCCGATCGAGAGTGTTGCTGTGTTGCATGGCGTAATCGGCCATCTCCAGCATCACCTTCGCGTTCTGGTACATGACCCAGAGTCCGCGTGGGCCCTGCATCTTTGCCCAGGTGTCCTCCGGTGTCGTACTCAGGCCTTCTTTCCAAAGGAACTGATCGCTCAATTCGCGGGCGCTCCAATTGGGACGAAGCCGCGCAATCAGCGAGTCCCAGGATTGGCCGTTGCGGCGGCGAAGTCCCGCTCTCCAACGAGCCAGATAGAGGGCCACAGCAGCCAGTGCAGCGATTTGGAGGAGAACGATCATTTTCCCAACCCCGCTGGTAGATCCACTTCCTGCCTGAACACCAAATATCGGCGGTCGGAGCGCCCGTTGGATGCCACTTAAGGGTCATCCATATGGCGAAATAGCTGATCCTTTTCGCCTTCAGTCCAAGGGTGAACGCCGGGCGAACGCGGATTCGGGTAAACTAGACGCTGGCAAAGGGACCGGGCGGTCGCTGCCGGTGGCCTGCATTGGCGGGTTGCCGGGGGAGGAAAGTCCGAACTCCGCAGGGCAGTGTGCCGGATAACGTCCGGGATGCGGGCTTCAAGGCTCGTAGACGGCCAGTGCCACAGAGAAGATACCGCCTCGATGTCGATCCCAGGTCTTAGGATCTGGGGCACGCGCCCGAGGTAAGGGTGAAAAGGTGCGGTAAGAGCGCACCGCTCCGGCAGTAATGACGGAGGCAGGGTAAACCCCACACGGAGCAAGACCAAATAGGGAGGGAAACGCCCGCGAGTGAACCACGCGGCGTTACGTATCTGCCCGATGCGTTCAGACGGTTCACCTTGGCTCTTCTGGAGCTGTCGAAACCTCCGGGTAGGTCGCTGATGAGCGTCGACGGTAACGTCGCGCCTAGAGGAATGACCGCATCAGAACAGAATTCGGCTTACGAGTCCTTTTGCCGAATCGTGTCCAGGCAGCAAACCACGCCGGAATCCCTGCACCCTCCATGGATTTCAGCTGGTGTCCAATGGAGTCACGGTGGAGAAGTTCACCGTGACCCTCCACCCGATCGCAAAAAACTGAAATAGCCTTGTTCTTTCAGAAAGATGCCGAACCCGCTTCCCGAGGGTTTGGTTTTGCTCAAGAAACGATTGCGGAATCGATTTAACCGTCGGTATACTCAAGGCTCTTCACCATGAAGGCACGCTGGACCATCTTTGGAGCTTTGCTCCTGGTGTTCGTATTGTCGCCGCAGACAGTACACGCGACGACGCACGCACTAAGCGTGTCCCCATGCCGGATTGCAAAGTCGCCGATCCACACCAGTCACGCCAGGCAAACACAGAAGGCCCGCCGGGAAGTTGCATACTCGCTGCCCGGACATCGGCCGGCAACGCGCCTCCACCGGAATCGGGGAAAGAAGCTCAGCATCGAACGGGGCTTCATGAAAGCTCAGGGATGCGTCGCTCCGAGCCGGTACGTTTTGTCGATGTCGCAGGCGAGGCAACAGGACTCGAGCGGCCCCAATCCTTCGCGCGGTCCACCTGCGCGGTCTCTTTAAGTCCCCACCAAACCAGCGCGAATGAACGCATGAACTTCAGGTGTATCTGAGGCTGCTCTAGAGCCAAAGTTCCTGCTGGAGTTGGGCAGTTTTACGACAGCACGAAAGAGTTTAGGCAAGGCAAGATTGGGTTCCCTCAGAGCTTGTACGGGGGGGATCCAATGGACTAGACGCCACACCTCCATGGGAACTAGTCCACAGGGGGGTTGGAACGCTCGGGGAAGGCGAACCAACCCGGAGCCAGCGCGTTGCACCTTGCCTCGCGCAGGCGGCTATGGGCGCAGCATCTGCAATGGATGCTGCGCCCGTTGCAGTTTTGAGACAGTGGTCCGTTTACAGTCGTCAGGTATCAGCTCTCCTTGCTTGAACACAAAACTACTGTTCTGAATCGGACAGTGCGGGGAAATCATCTGTTTGGAAAAGTGGTTTCAGGCTTGCGAGTCGTAGCTTTCGGAGGAGGCACTCGTGAAGATTGTTGCGATGATTTCCCGGTTGCTGATGGGACTGATATTTGTTTTCTTTGGGTCCAACCTGCTGTTTCATTTTCTACCCAACCCTCCGGTGCCTCCGGGGCCGATGAAGGACTTCTCAGAAGCAATGGCGCAGTCTCATTACAGCGTTTGTGTCGGGATCTTCCAACTGATTCCAGGGCTTCTATTGCTGATTAACCGATACGTACCTCTGGCGCTGACGGTACTGGCGGCCGAACTGGTGAACATCCTTACCTTTCACATCACGATGGCGCCGGCTGGACTGCCAATGGCACTGGTCGTGGCGATCCTGTGGGTCGTGGTCTTTCTCCGTGTGCGGTCGTCGTTCGCCGGTATTTTGTCCCCGACGAAGCAGGAATAAGGCCCGTCTGGTTCTCTACAATGGAAAGAGATGATTGCGTATCTTTATCTCGGGCGGGTGGCATACGACGAGGCGCTGAAGCTGCAGGCCGAGATCGCGGATTTGCGGCTGCAAGGGCGTATTGAGAACACCTTGCTGCTGCTGGAACATCCGCCGGTACTGACGCTGGGACGCAATGCGCGCCGGGAGAATGTGCTGGCGTCGGATGAGATGCTGGCGCGACGCGGTGTGACGCTGCACGAGATCAATCGCGGCGGAGATGTGACCTATCACGGGCCGGGCCAACTGGTGGGGTATCCGATCTTCGATTTGCGCAGTCTGCATAACGCGAAAGGCGGGCGGCTCGGACCGGTCGATTTTGTGCGGATGATGGAGGAGGCGCTGATCCGGCTCTGCGGGGTATATGGGGTGCGCGCGGGAAGGATCACAGGGCTGACGGGCGTGTGGTGTTCTGCGGGCGGGAATGTTTGGGATGAGAGCGGAAGCTTGGGCAAAGAGCGAAAGATTGGGGCGATCGGGATTCATGTTTCGCGGGGAATTACCTCGCATGGGTTCGCATTTAACGTGACGACGGATCTGCGCGATTTTCAACTGATCAATCCGTGCGGAATTACGGATAAGCCGGTGACGAGCCTGGAGCGCGAGGTAGCGGAGAATGTGATGCTGCCGGGGCTCGAGGAGATTGCGCACCAGGCGGCACGGTTGTTCGGGCAGGTTTATGGGCAACAGGTGCTGGCGGTGGAGAGCCTGGATGCGCTGCGAGAGCAGGCGGCGAAAATGCGGGGTTTTCCAGCGGAAGATATTCCAGTGCAGGTTCCTACCGAGGTGGAGCGGCTGCATGGCGATCCGGAGCGGCCAGTTCGGACGTGACGTGTTGCTGATCCGAGCGCACGCGGCTGAGTAGCGACTTATGGGGCATTCAGCGGCGGGGACGGCTTGTACGGGCCGCAATTTATAATCCGGCAGGAACTGGGCGGGCACCAAAGACCCGCATCGCGGAGCGAATGATTCATGCCAACCCCTGTGATCATGCCCCAAATGGGCGAGTCGATCGTTGAGGGCACCATTACCAAGTGGCTCAAGAAGGTAGGTGAGCCTGTGGAGAAGGACGAGCCGCTCTTCGAGATCTCGACCGACAAGGTGGATGCGGAGATTCCTTCGCCGGCGGCAGGGGTGCTGACGGAGATCAAGTTTGCAGAAGGCGAAACCGTGGGGATTAACACGGTGGTGGCAATGCTGTCGGAGAACGGGGTTGCGGTCGCGCGACAGAAGTCTGGCGAGAAGCCCGAGCCCGTGAAATTGGAAGAGAAAGGAAAGGCAGAAGCAGCAACGAAGGTCGTTGGCGAATCTCAGCCACTGTTGTCCCCGGCCCCTTCATCGAGCGCCGGCACTCCAGTGGTGATGCCGCAGATGGGTGAGTCGATTTTCGAAGGAACCATCACCAAGTGGTTGAAGAAGATTGGCGACTCAGTCGAGAAGGACGAGCCACTGTTTGAAATTTCTACCGACAAGGTGGATGCGGAGATTCCGTCGCCGATGGCAGGAGTGCTGACGGAGATCCGGGCACTCGAGGGCGAGACCGTCCAAATCAACGCGGTGGTCGCGGTGATCGGCGGCGCCAGTTCCGCCACCTCCGGCGGGAGTGATCGCGGCTTAGCCGCAACGGAGGCCGTGCAACGTTCGTCGCCCGTTACGAGCGTTGAAATGGCGCAAACGGCGCCAGCGTTTGTCCCGGTTGAGGATGGTCGGAAGGTTCGTTCGTCGCCGCTGGTGCGCAGGATCGCAAAGGAGCACAACATCGATCTGCGCATGGTGCGCGGCACGGGCTCCAGCGGGCGTATCAACAAGGACGATATCCTGCGCTTTATGCAGGAGGGTGGGCTGAAAACCGCTGTTGCGCCGCAGGCGCGGTCAGCCGCACCGCAGGTGCCGCAGCCCAAGGCGCTGACCGCCGAGGTGGTTCCGCTGACGAAGATGCGCGCCATCATTGCGCAGCGCATGGTGGAGAGCAAGCACATCAGCCCGCATGTGCACTCGGTCTATAAAGTCGACATGACGCGGATCGTGCGGATGCGCGAGCGCGAGAAGGCAGCCTTTGAGCAGCGCCATGGCGTGAAGCTTACCTATATGCCGTTTATCGCTATGGCGGCGGTTGAGGCGCTGCGGCGATTCCCCATTGTGAATGCCTCGCTCATCGAAAACCAGATTCATTACCACGCGAATATCAACCTCGGCATCGCCGTCGCGCTGGAGTGGGGGCTGATTGTGCCCACGGTGCGCGAGGCAGAGAAGCGCAGCTTCGTCGACCTGGCGAAGATGATTGCGGATCTCGCCGGACGGGCGCGGACGAAGAAGCTTTCGCCGGATGAGGTGGGCGGATCGACGTTTACGCTGACCAATCCCGGGATCTTCGGCGATGAATTCGGGATTCCGATCATCAATCAGCCGGAGGCGGCGATCCTGGCGATCGGCGCACTGAAGAAGGAGCCGGTGGTGCTGACGGATGCAGAGGGCAACGACACCATCGCGATTCGCTCGATGGAGTATTTTTGCCTGGGGTTCGATCACCGGCTGATCGATGGCGCCGACGCCGGCAAGTTCATGGGCGAGTTCAAGCGGCAGCTGGAGACGTGGGATCGGGCGATCGGGTAAGCCCCCAAGACCGCACTCTCATTTTTTATCGTCCCGCCCAGGCGAGGCCGTCGGCGTATTTGCCAGTGGGGATGGTGCGGGTGATGGTCCAGTTCGTGAGGTTGATTTCGGCGACGGTGTTGGCTTTTTCGCAGGAGACGTAGGCGGATTTGCCGTTGGGGCGAACGAGGACCTCCTGCGGGTAATCGCCGACCGAGACGGTGCGCGCGACCTGCATCGTCTTGATGTCGATGACGGCGACCTTGTTCTGATCCGGCAGAGCGACGAGGAGCCAGCGACCATCAGGGGTGACAGCGGAGCCGTAGCCGATGCCCTCCAAGGGAATCCATTTCGCGACGGTATTGGTTGCTGTGTCGACAACAGCCATCTGCGGCTTGGTCTGGTCGGCGGTGAAGACCCACTTGTCGTCGGGCGAAATGGAGATGCGCTGCGTGTTTTTGGAGATGGGGATGATCTTGAGGACTTTGCGCGCGGCGATGTCGATGACAGAGACGGTGCCGGGGCCAACGTTGGCGGTGTAGGCGCGACGGCCGTCGTGCGAGAGCACCATCATGTGGCTCTCGGGCTGGCCAGTGGGGAGCGTGCCGACGATCTTCAGCGATTTGGGATCGATGATGGTGATGGTCTTGTCGATCTCGGTGGTGACGTAGAGGCGACCGTCTTTGGGGCCGATCATGGGGCAGTGCGGGCGCACGCCGTGGTCGAAGGCGATGTTGCCGACGACCTTGTGCGTGGCGATGTCGATGACGGCGATGTTCTGGCCGTCGGTGCCTGGCTTACCTACGCCCGAATTGCCGTAGATGGGCACGAAGGCCAGCTTGCCGTCGGATGAAGCAATGACCTCGTGCCCGGTTATGCCGGCTTCGGGAACCGATGCGAGCACCTTTCCGCCGGCAGGATCAACGATGGCAAGGCTCTCATTGCCCTTTTCGGCGACGAGCAGTCGAGACTGCGCGTGAGCTGCAAAGGCGAAAAGGGCAACGATAGCTATAGGAATGACAACTCTGGCGATGCGCAAGCGGGACCTCCGCGGGGATGCGCCAACTATAGCGCACGGCACCGGTGGATCAGGAGTGCGATGCCCAGGGATTGTAGGTGCCGACGCTCCAGGAGTGACCTTCGGGGTCCTTCACGCTGAATTCGCGGCTGCCGTAGTCAGTGTTTTGCAGTTCGCGGACGATTTTGCCTCCCGCGGCCCTGGCGCGGAGGTAGACGGCGTCGGCATCGTCAACAACGATGTAGGTGCTGCGGGTTTCGATGTTGCCGAGTTCGGCGGGCGGCTTGAACCCGCGGCCGTACTCATCGTCCTTGCCGGAGCCGAGCATGATCATGCCGCCGTTGAGGGTGAGTTCGGCGTGGCCGACGGTGTTGTTGGGGCCGGGATAGACGGCATGGCGCTCGAAGCCGAAGACGTTGCAGAGCCAGTCGATGGCGGCATTGGCGTCGCGATAACGCATGGTGGGCATGATGGTGGAAGCGGTGGTGGGTGCAGAGACGGGCATCGGGAACCTCCGTGGGGATTCAGATTACGGCAACAGGATGACAGCATGGCAGCGGGGCGATCTTGGAAAAATCGGAAATGGAGCCGGACAAAAAGCCGGACCGCCAGGCCGCCCGCGGTGCTGCATTTTTCCGATTTTTGGGGCCGGTAAACTTTTGACCTGAAAATGAACCTTTGTTTCTGATTCCGGGCTGGTTAATGTTTTTCAAAGTGGTGAATTTCTGCGCGTTTTTTCACGTTTTGGTTCCGTCGTTGGGGAGCCAGTGC
>Ga0335072_10009391_pt1 | contig 14102 bp, 11 predicted proteins | sample Lox_Sample_21_FD_206725 | JGI IMG/M metagenome (GOLD analysis project Ga0335072, IMG submission 206725) | Soil microbial communities from Loxahatchee National Wildlife Refuge, Florida, United States - Lox_Sample_2.1 | ecosystem: Environmental > Terrestrial > Soil > Wetlands | place: USA...
TCGTCACGCTTTCCGCCTTCGTATCCTTCGCCGTGCAGGCGCAGGGACTGATCGGCAGCCGCGGCATCCTGCCGCTTCCCGAATTCGTCGACGCGCTCACCGCCCGCTTCGGCCCTGAGCGTTTCGTTCTCGCGCCGATAGTGTTCTGGCTGAACGACAGCGATTTCGCGATTTCTGCTGTGTGCTGGGCCGGGGCGGGCTTCTCGCTGATGCTGGTTCTGGGCCTCCTCCCGCGTCTGAGCCTCGTTCTCATCTACGCGCTTTACCTCTCGCTGTTCTACGCCGGGCAGACCTTCATGACCTTCCAGTGGGACACGTTCCTGCTGGAGACGACGGTTGTCGCGCTCATCATGAGCTTGAGGCCGACCACCGGCGTCTGGCTCGCGCGCTGGCTTTTGTTCCGATTCATGTTCATGTCGGGCGTCGTCAAGCTGATCAGCGGCGATCCCAATTGGCGGAACCTGTCGGCGCTCAGTTACCACTTCCTGACACAGCCGCTGCCGACGCCGCTGGCGTGGTACGCGGCGCAGCTGCCGGCGGGCGTCTTGAAAGCGGCGACCGGGTCCATGTTCGTCGTCGAGCTGGTGCTGCCGTTCCTGATCTTCTTTCCGCGGCGGTTAAGGTTTGTCGCGGCGTTCGGCGTCCTTTCGCTGCAAAGCTGCATTCTCCTGACCGGGAACTACAATTGGTTCAATCTTCAGACCATGCTGCTGTGTCTCACGCTGTTCGACGATGCGGCGCTACGGCGGATATTGCCGGCTCGCCTTGTCGGACTCATGCCGGCGGCCGCGCAGCCGCCGCGACGGGCGACGACAATCGCCGTCAACACGGCGGCGGCCCTGATGGTGTTTCTAAGCCTGGTGCAAATGGATGGGCGTTTCGGCGGCGACCCGCCCGAGCTGGCGGTGGCGATCGATGAGGCGTTCGAACCGTTCCATATCGTGAGCCCTTACGGGCTGTTCGCCGTCATGACCACGACTCGCGACGAGATCATCGTCGAGGGCTCCGATGATGGGGTTCACTGGCGCGAATACGGATTCCGTTACAAGCCGGGCGACGTGAACCGCCGCCCGCCATGGAACATCCCGCACCAGCCGCGGCTCGACTGGCAGATGTGGTTCGCCGCGCTCGACGACGCGCAGCGGTTGCCCTGGTTCTCGCGCTTTCTCGAGCGCCTGCTCGAAAACGAGCCGTCGGTCATCGCGCTGCTCGACAGCGATCCCTTTCCCGACAAGCCGCCGGTTTACGTGCGCGCGGAACTCTACGAGTACACTTATGCCGGGGCAGCCGAGCATGCAGCCGGCAGATGGTGGAACCGGCGATTAGTCGGGCTCTACTTCCCCAAGGCGCATTTGAAGCTGAAAGCCGAGTGACGGCGATCGGCTTGAATCGCCGTCATCGCGAGGAGCGCAGCGACGAAGCAATCCAGCGGAACGTCGGGCGCCCTGCGGTCTCTCGCCCGCTGCGAAAGGCCCTTGATCCGGTTGACATGCCGAACCCGTTCCTCGATCAGTTCGGCGCGCTCGCGACAGATCCGGTGACCGGCCGCTATCCACTCCATGGAATCTTCGTCGCTCGCGCTCCTCGCAGTGACGATTCCGCCTCAATACGCCATGCACCAGGTCCGCGCACACCAATGACCTCCGTCGCCCGATGTCAAGAAACTGCTTGTCGATTCAGGCCGGGCGAAATGCGGTCCGCTCGTCGGCCAGCGCAGGCCCGAGCCGCTCGTGCTCTTCCGCCGTCAACGCCGCCATCGTGGCGTCGACGCCGCCGTTGCCGACCGGCACGCCGGCGAGTTTGAGCCCCATCTCGACCCCCGACACGGCGCCGATGAGCGTGAGGTCGTTGATGTCGCCGAGATGGCCGATGCGAAACACCCGATCCTTGAGGATGCCGAGGCCATTGCCGAGGCTCATGTTGAACCGCCGCAGAATCAGCGCACGCAAAGCGTCGGCGCTATGGCCTTCGGCAAGGCGGACCGCGGTCAGCGAGGACGAATAGTCCGCCGGCGCCTGACATTGCAATTCGACCGCGCCCGCTTGCCCCCATGCCTGCACCGCCGCCCGGGTCGCGGCGGCATGGCGATGGTGGCGCGCGAAGACGTTCGGCAGGCCCTCTTCCTCGAGCATGGCGAGCGCTTCCTGCAGGCCCCGCAGCAGATTGGTGGCGGGCGTATAGGGGAAATAAAATGCGGAATTGGCCTCGAGCATCGGGCGCCAGTCCCAATAGCTGCGCGTGAGTTTCGCCCCTTTCGACGCTTCGAGCGCGCGCGCGCTGATCGCGTTGAAGGAGAGGCCCGGCGGGAGCATCAGCCCCTTCTGGCTTCCGGCGACGGTGACGTCGACGCCCCATTCCTCGTGCTGGTAGTCGATCGAGGCCAGCGAGGAGATGGTGTCGACGATGAGCAGCGCCGGATGTCCGGCTCTGTCGATCGCTTGCCGGACGGCGGGAACAGGGCTCACGCAGCCGGTCGAGGTCTCGTTATGAACGACGCAGACGGCGCGGATCTTGCCGCCTTTGTCGGCTTTGAGCGCGGCCTCAATTGCCGCGGGATCGGCGCCGCGCCGCCAATCGGTCTCAAGCAGCATCGGCTCGAGCCCGAGGCGCTTGGCCATTTCGCTCCACAGCGAGGCGAACCAGCCGGTGCGCGGCATCACCACGGCGTCGCCGGGCGAGAGCGTGTTGACGAGCGCGGCTTCCCACGCGCCGGTGCCGGAGGCCGGGAAGATGAGCACCGGATCGCTGGTCTTGAAGACGCGCTTGAGCCCGGTCAGGACCGAGCGCCCGAGCGCGGCGAAGTCGGGGCCGCGATGATCGATCGTCGGCTCCGAGACCGCGCGCAAGACGCGACCGGGCACGTCGGTCGGCCCGGGGATTTGCAGGAAATGGCGCCCTGGCGCACGCGTGTTCATGGCGCGGCCTCAAGCTCGGGAAGCGGGGGAGGAGGAACGGCGCGCGAGACCTCGCGAGCGAAAGCGAGAAGCTGATCGTCCGCGCCGAAGGCGGCGACGAGATGGGCGCCGATCGGCAATCCGGATCGCGACAGGCCGATCGGAAGATTGAGCGCGGGGACGCCGGCGATATTCACCCAGCCGGTGAAAATCGCGTGGTCGCGCGGGCCGGCGGGCTTGCCGTCGATGCGATCGGGATAGGGCTTTTCCGCCGGCCAGGGCAGGGCGGCGGCGGTCGGCGTCAGGACCAGATCGACGCCCTGGAAAAGCTCGCCGGCGAGCCGGCGGATCGCGGCGACGCTCTCCAGCGCGCCGAGATAGTCCGCGCCCGAAATTTTCCGCCCGTCCGCCGCCATGGCGCGCGCGGAGGCGCCGGCGAGGTTCTCGTAAGTTGGGTTTTCAGCCATGAGCCACGCCACGCCGCTGCGCGAGACGACATGCCAGACGCGCGCCGCGAGGTCGAGATCGAAGAACACTTTCCCCTCGCGAACGTCATGTCCGATCGACTTGAGACGGCGCGCGAAATTCTCCACTTCGGACGCGACCTCCGGATCGACAGGCGAAACGCCGAAGCGCGGGATGTAGAGGATGCGCGCGGTCTTCTTGGGCGAGCTTGGCGCGGGCGCGTATGAGGAGCGCCAGTCGCGCGGATCCGGGCCGCGCAGGATCGCGTCGATGAGAAGCGTGTCCTCGACCGTGCGGACGAGCGATCCGACTGTCTCAAAGTCGGTGATGATGGCGGGCAAGCCGTCGGCGCGCGGCCAGCGCCCGATCGAGGGCTTGAAGCCGGTAAGCCCGGTGTGGCAGGCGGGCCGCCTGATCGAGCCGCCGCCGTCGGTGCCGATCGCGGCAGGGACGAGGCCGGCCGCGACGCTCGCCGCCGCGCCGCCGCTCGAGCCGCCGGGGGTCAGGTCCGGATTCCACGGATTGCGGGTGACGCCGAACAGGTCGTTCCTCGTATAGCCCTCGAGCGTGAACTCCGGCACATTGGTCTTGCCGATCACGATCATGCCCGCGCTTTTGAGCCGCGCGACCGGCAGCTCGTCCTTAGCGGGCCGGTAGTCCTTAAGCGCGCGGCTTCCCCAGGTCGTCGGAAACCCGGCGGCGTGAATATTGTCCTTGACCGAGATCGGGATTCCGTCGAGCGGGGACTTCGCTTGCCCACGCGCGCGGCGCGCGTCGCTCGCTTTCGCGGCGGCGAGCGCGGCGGAAGGATCAAGCGCGACGAAGCTGTTGAGGCGCTGGTCGAGCGCCTCGATGCGCTCAAGCGCGCGCTCGACGAGGCTCACGGATGAGGCTTGGCCCTCTTTAAGCTTGGCCGCCAGGCCCTCGAGCGTTTCCGCCAAATTTCACCTCATTGATCCCAGGGCAGCGGTTGTCCGATCGCGGCCGGCATGCGTGACGCGCGCCCGAGAACAGCGAGCACCGCAAGCGCGATCAGATAGGGGGCCATTTGCACGATATAGGAGCTGACCGGCAAGCCAAACTCTTCCATCCTGAGCTCGAAGGCTTCCGCCGCGCCGAAGGCGAGACAGGCGATCGCCGCGGCGAACGGATTCCAGCGCGCCACGATCAGCGACGCGAGCGCGAGATAGCCGCGGCCGCTGGTCATGCCGTCGGTGAAGGTTCCCACCTGCTGCAGCGAGAGAACCGCCCCGCCGATGCCCGCGATCCCGCCGCAGGCGGTGACTGCGAGCATGCGGACGCGCAGCGGTTCGGCCCCGGAGGCGAGCACGGTCTCCGGGCTTTCGCCCGCGGCGCGCAAAGTGAGGCCGGCCTGGGTGCGGCCGAGGAAGAAGGCCAAGGCGAAGCAGCCTAAGATCGCAAGATAGGTCAGCGGCGGATGCACGAACAGCAGCGGCCCCACCATCGGGATTTGGGCCAGGCCCGGAATCGGCCAGGGCGGAAGCGGGGTCAGGTGAATGGCGATCGGACGGCCGCCGCCCGACAAGACGCGCATGAGATAGGCCGTCAGGCCCGCGGCCAGAATATTGGCGGTGAGGCCGGTGACCATATGGTCGGCGCGATAGCCGACCGCGACAATCGCCACGACGAGGCCGATCGCCGCTCCGCAAACAATCGCAAGCGCAAGTCCGGCGAGCGCGCTCCCCGTCGCCCAGGCGCCGACGGCGCCGCCGAACGCGCCCATCAGCATCATGCCTTCGAGCCCGACCGCGAACACGCCCGCGCGCTCGGAGAGGATGCCGCCCAAGGCGGCGAGCATGAGCGGGGTCGCGATGCGGATCGCCGCTTCCAGGAACTCGATCATGCCCGCCTCACGGTCGCTGCGAGGATGAACAGCATGGTGAGGCCTTCGATCACCACCACCAGCGCCGAGGGAACGCCGATCTGCCGCTGCATCGAGAGCGAGCCGGCCTCGAGCAGACCGACGAACAAGGCCGCCGGCGCGACCGCGAGCGGCTCAACGGCGCCGAGGAGCGCGACCGTCACCGCCTTGAAGCCGAAGCCGAGCGAGAAGCCCTCGATGAGCCGGTGATGGATGCCGAGAACCTCGACGCCGCCAGCGAGACCGGCAAGCGCGCCGGACAGCAGCATGGCCGCCCAGGTGAGGCGGGAGATGGAAAACCCGGCATAGGCCGCGGCGTGGCGCGATCGTCCGGCGACACGGATGGCGAAACCGAACGGCGTCCGCCACAGCGTCACGGACAGAGCCGCCGCCGCGACGAGCGCGAAGATGAAGCCGATATGCGCGTCGAGGCCGGGCAGCTTCCAGAGCCAAGCGCCGCGCGGCATGAGCGGCGATTGCAGGAACCCGGCGCCGAACTGGCCGAGCGGCCCCGCCAGCGCCTCCTGGACGAGAAGCAGGCCGACGAAATTGAGGAGCAGCGTGACCAGCACTTCGTGGACCCGGCGCCCCAAATGGATGGCCGCCGCGATTCCGGACCACAGCGCGCCGAACAATGCCGCTCCGATCAGCGAAGCGGGCACGACGAGCCAGGGCGCGAAATGAGGCCAGTGAAGCGCGACTGCGGCGGCGCCGAGCCCGCCGACCGCGATCTGTCCTTCGGCGCCGATGTTGATGACGCCGGCGCGAAAGCAGAAAGCGACGCCAGAGCCCGCCAGCAGATAAGGCGTGGCGCGATTGAGCGCGACGCCGATCTGATGCGGCGAGCCGGCGGCGCCCTTGGCGAGAGCTACGAAAGCGGCGAGCGGATTGTGTCCGGAAAGCGCGACCAGCGCCGCCGACGAGACAAGCGAAAGGATGACCGCGACGACGATGCGCAGCGCGATCCCTTCCCCGGTGGCGAGCCGGAGCGAGGCGATGCGCGGCGCCGAGGTCCGCAAGTCCGGCGGGACGGCTTCGGTCACGCGGCCCGACCGGACATCCAAAGGCCGATCTCGGCGAGATCGGCCTCGGCGCGCGGCCTGATGCCCAGGAACCGGCCGTCGGCCATGACCGCGATGCGATCGGAAATGTCGAGAACCTCCTCGAGTTCGGACGAGACGTAGAGGATCGCCGCGCCGGCCTCGCGCAGGGCGAGCGTCTGGTCGATGACGAACCGGGTCGCGCCGGGATCGAGACCCCAGGCGGGTTGATGCGCGACGAGGGCCGCGGGTTTTCTGTCGAGCTCCCGCGCGACCACGATTTTCTGCTGGTTGCCGCCGGAGAGCCGCGCCGCGCTCGTTTCCGGCGCAGGCGCGCGGATGTCGTAGGCTCGCATGAGGGCGTTCGCCTCCCGCGCTATGCTCGCCGATGAAAGAAAGGCGCCCGACGCGAAGGGCGAGCGGCGGCTGTCGCGCAGCATCAGGTTCTCGGCGACCGACATGGATTTGACCAGCGCCGTCTGGCCGCGGTCGGCCGGCATATAGGCAAGGCCGGCGCCGACGCGTTCGGCGACGGCGAGGCGGGTAAGCTCATGTCCGTCGAGTCGGATCGAGCCTTCGCTTGCGGGCCTTAAGCCCGCAAGGGTCTCCACGAGCTCGAGCTGGCCGTTGCCGTCGACGCCGGCGACGCCGAGAACCTCTCCCGCTCGAATCTCGAACGAGAGCGGCCCCAAGCTCCGGCCGGCGAGGCGATCGACCGAGAGGCGGATCGCGCCTTGCGGCGCAATGCGCGGCGCATGCGGCGTCGTGACGTCGCGCCCGACCATCATCGTGGCGAGATCGGCCCGCGTCACGTCGCCGACGCGCGCGCGCCCAGCGACGCGGCCGAGCCGCAGAACGACGACGCGGTCGCAGACCTCGAGCACTTCGGGCAGCTTGTGGGTGATGAAGACAATGCCTTTCCCTTCCGCGCGCAGGCGCCTAAGGATCGACAGGAGCTCGGCGACTTCGCTCGGCGCGAGATTGGAGGTCGGCTCGTCGAGGATCAGGAGCTCGGCGTCGCGCAGGACGGCTTTGAGGATCTCGACCCGCTGGCGCCGACCAAGCGGCAGGTCGGCGATCAGCGCGTCGGGGTCGAGGCCGAGCCCGTAGCGCAGGCTTTCCTCCCGCACCCTTTTCGCCATTTCGCGCCGGCGCAGGATGCGGCCCGCCTCCGGCCAGCCGAGCATGACGTTCTCGACCACCGTCATGGCGTCCACCAGCATGAAGTGCTGATGGATCATCGCGACGCCGCGCGCCATCGCGCCCGCCGGCCGGTGCCCCACGAGTGGCTGGCCGCGAAGCACGATCGAACCCGCGTCCGGCGCGACGAGGCCGAACAGCACCTTCATGAGCGTGCTTTTGCCCGAGCCGTTCTCGCCCAGAAGCCCGAGGATTTCGCCGCCGTCGAGCGTCAGATCGACGCCATCGTTCGCCCGCACCGCGCCGAAGGTGCGAACGATCCCGCGCATTTCGAGCAGGGCGGTCATGGGTTCTTTAAGCGCGATCAAGACGGGCGCCGGGCGCGCGGCGCGGCGCCCTTGGGTCAAGTCAGCCGCCCGGGCGCGCGTCGTGCTCGGTCGGGACGATCTTCAAGGCGCCGGTCTTGAACTGAGCCGCCATGTCGTCGAGCTCCTTGACGACGGCGGCCGGCACAATCGGGTTGAACGCCTTCCCGGGCTCGTATTCGAGCGTCGCGCCCGTGACCGGGGCGGTGTCATAGCCGTACTGAACGAAGGTTCCGAAGACCTTGCCCGCCTTCACCTGATCGGCGGTCGAGCCGAACATCGCCGGCCAGTCCTCGACGATGTTCGTAAGCACCAGCTTGGGCGCGATCTTGGTCTGGTCCGGCCCTCGTCCAGTGGCATAGACATTCTTTTCCTTGGCGGCCTCGATGAGGCCGGCTTCCGCCGCATTGAGCTTGCCCGTGATGACGTCCGCGCCTCCGGCGATCAGGGAAAAGGCTGCTTCCTTCGCCTCCGCGGCGTCCTCCATGTCCTTGATATAAATGATCGTGACTTTCGCCCCCGCCTTCTCGGCGCAGATGCGGAATCCGCCGGCTTGCGCGGTGATGTTGGGAACGCCCTGCAAGCCGTAGACGCCGCCGACCTTGTGGGTCTTGCTCATGCGCGCGGCGAGAAGGCCGATCTGACAGCCGAATTGCGCATTGTTCCAGTCGATCGACATCACGTTCGGCGGCATGCCTTCGTTGCCGCTGACCGCGATGAACTGCGTCTTGGGGAAATCGGGGGCGACCTGCTCCATCGCGGAGACGAAGCGGCCGGAATGGCCCATGACGATGTTGTAGCCCTGACTGGCGTAGTCGCGCAGGGCTTCGGCTTCATCGGCGTCGGCGACGTTTTCCGAATAGGCCGTCTTGAAGCCGTGCGGCTCGAGGCTCTTCAGAATCGCATAGCCAAGCGCGTTCCAGCTCTGGTCGTTGGCGCTTCCGGGCAGCAGGATCGCCGCCTTCTCTTCCGCCTGCGCGGCAGAAGCGCCGATCAAGGCGAAGGCCAGCGACAGGGTCGCAAGGGAGGCGAAGCAGCGCAGCGGGGGTGAAATCTTCATGGGGGAATGAACCTCTCATATCGGTGGGGCGTTCAGCGCTTCGCGAAGACCGGCGGTCTTGCGGCGCGTCTCTCATGCAATAGCCGCGCCATTCTCGCCGCTCAGACGCGGACGATCGTGGCGATCGGGGCTTCCCCCGGCTTGCACTGGTGTTCCGTGCCGCCCGACACGAAGATCGCGGCGTCTCCGGTGACCGATGTGATGACGGCGCCGAGCGCGGCGCGCGCGTGACGCTCGTAATTGATGTCCGCGTCCGACAGCATCGTCGTGCGCCGTCCGCGCACCATGCCGTTCGGCGGCGCCTCCGCTTTGGCGAAAATGGCGACGATGCGCTCGGGCTCGATCGGCGCCTTCTCATCTCCGATCGCGTCGCGGGCCGCGGCGCGCACGGCGTTCGCGTCGACGACGTCGGAGAGAATTGCGTGGCCGATCCTCAAGTCTCCGCCTGCGGTTTCCGAATTGCCAAAGAGCAGGATCTCGCAATTCTTGAGTTCCCCGCCGGCGGAGGTGTTGGCGACGGAAGAATAGAGGTCCATGCGCCGCGCGATGACCGCTTCGCTCAGATCGGATTCCTTGACTTCCCCAAGCGCAAGCGCGACGCCGAGGGCGGTCGCGCCGCGGGCGAACGGCTTCGATCCATTGGGGTCGCGGGTGACGAGCTTGGCTTGGCGGCGGTCCGCGTCGGCGACGGCGGCGGGGGTGAGGAGGGGGCCTTTGACCTGGACGTAATGCACGTCCTTCGGGTCCGAGATTCCGGCCTCCGCCTGCGCGCGTTTGACCGCCGCCGCGACTTCCCGAACCTCCGCCAGGGTTCCGACCTCCTCCGGCGCGAAATCGCGCGTTGTGGCGACGCCGAAGGCAAGCCGCTTGTCCCCGGCCTTTTCGGAAGGGGCGCGGGTGAACAAGGTCGCATGAGGGCTCAGCACGCCTTCCGTGCCGCCGGACCAGACGAAGGCGACGCGCTTTTGGACCTCTTCCGGAGAGACGCCGAGGCGCTTGGCGAGCGCGAGCGCATAGGAAAGCGTGGCGAAGCCGCGGGTGAAGTCGTTGGCGCCGCCATTGCCTTCCGTCTTGCCGATCAGAGCGACGATCTCGCCGGGATTCACCTCGCCCTTGTCGATGAGGCGCTCGAGAGCGGAAACGTCGTTCGGACTGTTCATAGCAAGTTTGTGCACGCCGACCCGCAACGTATCCTCCCGTTAAGCCAAGCGATGATGACCCGACTTTCGCCCTGACGCAACGGGATCGCCAATCGCGCCCAAAATCGAGGCCCTGGGTTTCGTCCGGGTCATCGACTTGGCCCTTGCGCCTCAGTTTTGACGAGACCTCAACTTTGGTTTGCGATAACAGGGCGCGGACTTTTTCCGCGGGGCCTTCGCTCAAGGCCGCGCCTCGAGGCTCGTTGATGGTGTGGTTCGTCCTCATGGGAATGGCCGCTTGCGCGGTCGTGGCGGCGGTTTGGCCGCTGCTTCGCTTGAGCCCGAGCATGAAAGCGGACCCCGCCGCCAACGAAGCGGCGTTCTACAAGGCGCAACTCGAGGAAATCAGGCGCGACGTCGAGCGCGGCCTATTGCCGCAGGGAGAGGCCGAAAGCGCGCGCGCCGAAGCCGCGCGGCGCCTCATCGCGGTCGCTTCCGGATCTTCGCAGGGGCCGCCGCCCGCGGCTTGGCGCGCTCGCGTCGCGGCGGCGGCGCTGATCGCGGTCGGCCTGCCGGCGATCGCCTTTCCCCTTTATGCGCGTATCGGCCGCCCGACGATGCCCGACGAGCCTTTGGCGAGCCGCCGGATCGGCCCGCATAACGCCGGCGAGATCGAGGCCGCGGTCGCCGCGGTCGAGAGGCGGCTCACCGTCAAGCCCGACGACGGCAAGGGCTGGGCGGTGATCGCGCCGGTCTACATGCGGCTCGAGCGCTATTCCGACGCGGCCCACGCCTATGCCGAGGCGCTGCGCCTTCTTGGCGAAGACCCCTTGCGCCGCTCGGCTTATGGCGAGGCCCTGGTCGCCGTCGCGGGGGGCGTCGTCACCGACGAGGCCCGCCAGCAGTTCGTTCGCGCCCTCGCCGAACAGCCCGGCCAGCCGCAGGCGCGCTTCTATCTCGCGCTCGCCACCGAGCAGGACGGCAAGAAGGCGGAGGCCATCCGGGACTACAAGTCGCTCATCGCCGATTCGCCGCCCGACGCGCCCTGGCGGACCGTGGTGAGCGCGCGGCTCGCCGCGCTCGAGGGGAAGCCCGCGCCCACGCAAGAGGCCGCCATTCCCGAGGCTCAGCGGCCGATGATCGAGGGCATGGTGAACCGGCTCGCGACCCGGCTCGCCAGCAATGGCGGCAGCGTCGACGAATGGCGCCGCCTTATTCGCGCCTATACGGTGCTGCATGAGGCGGACAAGGCCAAGGCGGCGCTCGCCGACGCGCATAAGGCGCTCGCGTCCAACGCCAACGCGGTCGCCAGCCTCGACGCGCTGGCCCGCGATCTCGGTCTCGGAGACGCCAATTGACTCGCCGCGGCCGCCGCCTCGCGCTGATCGGTTTCAGCCTCGCCGTCGTCGGCGTCGCGATCGGGCTCGGCCTCTACGCCATGAGCGACAGCATCGTGTTCTTCTACAGCCCCTCCGAAGTCATCCAGAAAGCCGACCGGCCGGGCGAGAGGCTGCGGGTCGGGGGCCTGGTGAAGGCGGGCTCGGTCGTCAAATCCGCCGACGAGAGGGTCGCGTTCGTCGTCACCGACGGCGCCCACGATCTTAAAGTGGCCTATCGGGGCCTGTTGCCCGATCTGTTCCGTGAGGGTCAGGGCGTGGTCGCCGAAGGCGTCCTGACCGCGCCCGGTCAGATGCGCGCCGACACGATCCTCGCCAAGCATGACGAGCGCTACATGCCGCGCGAGGTGGTCGAGGCGCTGAAGAAGCAAGGGCGCTGGCAGGAAGGGGAGGCGGTCGCCCAATGATTGGCAACTCCAACCCCCTCGTCCTGAGGCGCCGCGAAGCGGCCTCGAAGGCCGCTTCGGGAGGCGCAAACGACAACACGAGCTGGACTATCCTTCGAGACGCGATGCTGCGCATCGCTCCTCAGGATGAGGTTCGTAGGGTACGGCGCCATTCTGAAGCTCTGGCTTGGGAGCTATAATGATCGTCGAGATCGGCCATTTCGCTCTGGTGCTCGCGCTCGCCGCGGCGTTCGCGCAGACGGTCGTCCCGTTCTGGGGCGCGCGCGTCGGCGACGACGGGCTCATGGCCGTGGGGCGCAACGCAGCGCTGATCCAGTTTGCGCTGATCGCGATCGCCTTCGCTGCGCTCGTCAATGCGCATCTGGCCTCGGACTTTTCGGTTCTCAACGTGGCCGAGAATTCGAACAGCGCCATGCCCGCGATCTACAAGATCGCCGGCGTGTGGGGGAACCACGAAGGCTCGATGCTGCTGTGGGTCCTCATTCTGGCGATCTTCGGCGCTCTCGTCGCTTTGTTCGGCCGCGGTCTGCCGCGAATGCTGCGCGCCGACGCGCTCGCGGTTCAGGGCCTGATCAGCCTCGCCTTCCTCGCCTTCATTCTCCTGACCTCGAACCCGTTCGAGCGCCTTATACCGGCGCCGTTCGAGGGCCGCGACTTGAACCCGATCCTGCAGGACCCCGGCCTCGCGATTCATCCGCCGCTGCTCTATCTGGGTTACGTCGGCTTCTCGATCGTCTTTTCGTTCGCAGCGGCCGCGCTGATCGAGGGCCGCATCGACGCGGCCTGGGCGCGCTTCGTCCGCCCGTTCACACTCGTCGCCTGGAGCTTTCTTACGATCGGCATCGCCGCCGGCTCCTTCTGGGCCTATTACACCCTCGGCTGGGGCGGCTTCTGGTTCTGGGACCCGGTCGAAAACGCTTCCCTGATGCCGTGGCTCGCTGGCACCGCCTTCCTCCATTCGGTCGCGGTGATGGAGAAGCGCGACGCGCTGAAAGTCTGGACGATCTTTCTCGCCATCCTCGCCTTCTCCTTTTCGCTGCTCGGCACGTTTCTCGTGCGCTCGGGCGTGCTCACTTCCGTCCACGCCTTCGCCAACGATCCGCGGCGGGGCGTGTTCATCCTCGCGATTCTCGCGATGTTCATATGCGGTTCGTTCGCGCTCTTCGCCTGGCGCGCGCCGATGCTCAAGCAGGGCGGACTGTTCGCGCCGGTGTCGCGCGAGGGCGCGCTGGTCGTCAACAACCTCTTGCTTACCACCGCCTGCGCGACGGTTTTGTTCGGCACCCTCTATCCGCTCGCGCTCGAGCAACTGACCGGCCAGAAGATCACCGTCGGCGCACCCTTCTTCAACCTGACCGCGGGCGCGCTGTTGCTCACGGCCTGCTTCGCCGCGCCATTCGGCTTCTCGCTCGCCTGGAAGCGCGGCGATCTCCTGGGCGTGGCGCAGCGGCTCACGCTCGCGCTTATCGCCGGCGCCGCAACCGCGGCCATTGGCGCGGCCTGGCTCGGCGGGCGCTCGGTCTTCGCGCCGCTCGCGATGGGGCTGGGCGTGTTCGTGATCATCGGCACGGCTATCGAAGTCGTGATGCGCGCATGGCGTCCGGGCCTCGCTCTTGGCGCGGCGCTGAGCCGCGCGCTCGGCCTGCCGCTCTCGTTCTATGGCGGCGCGCTCGCCCATCTCGGCGTCGGCGTGACGCTGCTCGGCTTGTCGGGCCTGGGCTTCGGCGCGGAGACGATCGCGACCCTGCACAAAGGCGCGCCCGTCGAGGTCGGCCCCTATTCGGTCACGCTCAATTCGATCGAGCAGCGTGTCGGGTCGAACTACACCGAGGCGATCGCGCCGATGACCGTGCGCTCGGGCGGCGTGGCCGTCGCGGAGATCGCGCCTGCGCGCCGCCAGTTCGCTTCGCGCGAGATGACTACGACCGAGGCGGGCTTGAAGACGCTTCAGTTCGGCCAGGTCTATGTCGCCATCGCCGACCCGGCGGCCGACGGGACCGTCCCCGCCCGTCTCTACTGGAAGCCGCTGGTGACGCTCATCTGGCTCGGCGCCGCCGCGATGGCGCTCGGCGGCGCGCTCTCGCTCGCCGACCGCCGCCTGCGCTTCGGCGCGGCGGTGAGGGCGAAGGCGGGCGCGCGCCAGCTCGCGCAACCGGCGCAATGATGACGCGCCGGCGCCGCGACCCCTTCTCCCTCTGGGAGAAGGTGGCCGACGCAGTCGGCCGGATGAGGGAACCGTGGCAAAGCCACCGGCGCGCTTCGCGCACGAACCCTCACCCCAACCCCTCTCCCGTAGGAGAGGGGAATTGCGCG
>Ga0335072_10009392_pt1 | contig 14101 bp, 13 predicted proteins | sample Lox_Sample_21_FD_206725 | JGI IMG/M metagenome (GOLD analysis project Ga0335072, IMG submission 206725) | Soil microbial communities from Loxahatchee National Wildlife Refuge, Florida, United States - Lox_Sample_2.1 | ecosystem: Environmental > Terrestrial > Soil > Wetlands | place: USA...
GCCACGGGCATCGTCGAGTACCCGCTGAATAAGGTTGTTCTCTAAGAATGAGGAAGAGAGAAGCGAACGATGAGGCTGATTCGAACCAAGGGGCGCAGCGCGCAGGAAGCCGAGGCTGTAATCGTTGTACTGGAACGGCGCGGCGGCACGGCGCTCGATTCCGTTCTGCCTTCGGTCAGGCGCATTGTGACGGCGGTGCGCGGAGGCGGTGATCGAGCCCTGATTCGATTCGCAAGGCAATTTGATGGGCTCCAGGATCCTGATCGCCTGCGCGTCTCTCCCGACGAGATGAAGGCTGCATGGCATGCCGTTGATGCGGAGTTGAGGCAGGCGCTCTCAATTGCGGCGAAGCAGATTCGTGGCTTTGCCAGGAAACAGCTACCTCGTTCGTGGAGTTCGACTCCATTCCCCGGTCTGAGCACGGGACAACTCGTGCGTCCCCTCGCTTCGGTCGGATGCTACGTGCCCAGCGGCCGCCATCCATTGCCATCAACGCTGCTGATGACGGCCATCCCCGCCAAGGTCGCCGGCGTGGAACGCGTTGTTGTCGTCTCGCCAAGACCGGCTCCGGCAACCCTTGCGGCAGCGCATCTGCTCGGCATCGCGGAGTTCTATCGCATCGGCGGCGCGCACGCGGTAGCAGCGATGGCCTATGGAACGGAGAATTTTCCGCGCGTCGAAAAGATTGTCGGCCCAGGCAATCTCTACGTTACCGCCGCCAAACGCCTCGTCGCCTTTGATTGCGCCATCGACATGCTTGCCGGTCCAACTGAAATTGTCGTGACCTCGGTCCTGGGCAGAGCAGGCGATATCGCCTTGGACCTCGTGGCACAGGCCGAGCACGATCCCCAAGCGCTTGCCATTTTGATCACCCCCCACGAAGATCTGGCCGGGGAAGTTATTTCGAAGGTGAAACAGCTCGGTAGAAACAATGCCATTGCGCGCGAAGCTCTCGGCCGCAATGGCCTGGCGATCGTTGCTTCGACCGAGAAAGAAGCGCGCGAACTCACCAACCGGATCGCTCCCGAACACCTCACCGTCGACAGGGCCGATGATCTGGAGTGGGTTCGCAGCGCCGGATCTGTCTTCGTCGGCCGCTGGTCCGCGCAACCGATGGGCGACTACATTTCCGGCCCCAACCACACCTTGCCCACGGGAGGCACGGCGCGCGTGCGGGGCGGTCTGAGCGTCAATGATTTTCTCAAAATCATCACGGTCCAGGAATATGACCTCAAGGGTCTTCGTGCTCTTGGTCCGCAAGCAGCCTTGCTGGCCGATGCCGAGGGACTCTTCGGCCACGCATCCGCAATTCGAACTCGGCTGGAGAATGTGAGGTCTCGTGACTAACCCGGCAATCGCGCAATCTCCGATTCCGCGCGCGCGCGTCCTGGCAATGAAGGAGTATCATCCCCCGCTCGGCTCCCGCGATGCCCTCCGCCTCGACTTCAACGAGAACACGCTGGCCTGTTCAGAGAGAGTGCGCGAGGTCCTGGGCCGCATTTCATCGGGCGATCTGACCCGCTATCCCGAGCGTGAGCCAGTGGAGTCCATCGTGGCCGCCCGCCTTGGTCTTGCTGCGCAGCAGGTGGCGCTCACCAATGGCGTCGACGAGGCGATTCATGTCTTGTTCGAAACGTTTCTCGATGCCGGAAGCGAACTGCTGCTTCCCCTGCCCACATACACCATGTACGAGATCTATGCGTCGGCCACGGATGCGCGCATCGTGCCGGTCCAGGCTGCCGACGACCTGCAGTTTCCATTTGAGCGCCTGACGGCAGCCATTACACCGGGGACCAGAATCATTGCCATCGCCAATCCCAACAGCCCGTCTGGTTCGGTTGCTGCGCGGGAGCAGATCATTGAACTTGCGCGGCTAGCACCGCATGCCGTTGTGCTGGTTGACGAAGCATATTTTCACTTCCACAAAGAATCCGTCATCGATCTTGTCGGAGAAATCCCGAATCTCATGGTGGCGAGAACGTTCTCGAAAGCCTACGGCCTCGCGGGACTCCGTCTGGGCGCGCTCGCCGGACCCGTGGAGTTGCTGCGCTGGGTGCGTCGCGTTCTTTCACCGTATAGCGTCAACTCGCTGGCGCTCGCCTGCCTTCCAGCAGCGCTCGACGACATCGGCTACCTTGACTGGTATGTGGGCGAAGTTATTTCCGCGCGCTCTGAATTTGAAGCTGCACTGGATGTCGCTTCGATTCGGCGTTGGCCAAGCCGCGCCAACTTTGTTCTCGTCAAAATTGGGCCGCTCCATTCCGAATTCACACAGCGGATGCGTGCTGCCGGAGTGCTGGTTCGCGACCGCTCAACTGACCCCGGCTGTGAGGGCTGCGTCAGGATCACGATTGGAACACGGGAACAGATGCGCACTGCCGTTGCCGCACTGAATGAGACAATCGCAGCAATCAACCTCGGAGCAGGATCGTAATGGCATTGGCAAAGAAGTCCTCGCGAAGCCCTCTCAAGAGCCGCGCCCGAGCGGCGGTCGTCGAACGCTTCACTGCGGAAACGCGCATCGAATTGCGTCTCGCCATCGATGGTTCCGGACAATACAAAGTTTCAACCGGGATCCGATTTTTTGATCACATGCTTGAATTGTTCGCTCGCCACGGAGCCTTCAATCTCGAACTCAAGTGCAAAGGTGATCTCGACGTCGATCAACACCACACGGTCGAGGACGTGGGCATTACGCTCGGCGAGGCATTTGACCGCGCTCTCGGCGACAAGCGCGGCATCCTGCGCGCCGGATATTTCCTCATGCCGATGGATGAGACGCTGGCCGTCGCCGCGGTCGACCTGAGCGGGCGCGCCGCTTTTGCTGTCGACACCAAGGTGCGCACAAGACTGGTGGGCGATCTGCAGACAGAACTGGTTGCTGATTTCTTCGAGGGATTCGCACGCGGTGCGCGTGCGAACGTCCATGTCAAGGTGATGTACGGGCGGTCGAGCCATCACAAAATTGAGGCCATCTTCAAGGCGTTTGCGCGGGCGCTCAGGGCCGCGTGTTCCCGCGATAAGCAATTGCGCGCAGTGCTGCCCTCCACCAAGGGGCTGCTCTGATGCGTGTCACGGTGATTGACTACAAGGCAGGTAATCTCACGTCCGTGCTCAAGGCACTGCACCATCTCGGCGCGGAAGCCCAAGTCAGCGATGGCGACGTTTCGCTCGTCGAATCGGCCGACCGGATCGTTCTCCCGGGGGTCGGCAACTTTGCAGCCACTACAAGGCTTGATGCCACCGGTCTCACGCCGGCGATTCGCGCAGCCATCGCTCGCGGCATTCCTTTCCTGGGCATCTGTGTCGGCATGCAATGGCTCTACGCTGGGTCGAGCGAAGCGGCGGCCCAGAAGGGCCTGGGCCACTTTCGCGAATCCTGCACGCGTTTTCCTGACGGCGCAGAAAAGGTTCCCCACGTAGGCTGGAATTCGCTTGAGGTGCGGAACGGGTCACGACTTCTCGCCGGAGTCGAGCCGGGAGAACATGTCTACTTCACCCACTCCTACAAGGCTCCGGTCACCGCGGACACCAAGGCTATGGCGCAATACATCGAGCCTTTCGCCGCGGCTGTTGAGCGAGCTAACGTCATGGGGGTGCAGTTTCATCCGGAGAAATCCAGTGCGACCGGTCTGAGAATACTTCGCAACTTCCTGGAGTGGAAATGCTGACCAAACGCATCATCGCGTGTCTCGATGTCGATGCCGGTCGCGTTGTGAAGGGTGTCCAGTTCACCGATCTTGTCGACGCCGGCGATCCTGCGGCCCTCGCCGCGCGCCACGCCCGCGAGGGCGCTGACGAAATTGTTCTGCTCGACATCACGGCTACGCACGAGCGACGTCAGACGCTGCTCGACACGGTTCGCCGCACCGCCCGCGAGCTCTTTGTGCCTTTCACGGTTGGCGGAGGCATTCGCACCGCCGAGGATGCGGCCCAGGTTTTCGATGCCGGAGCCGATAAGATCAGCATCAACTCGGCGGCGATCGCCGACCCTTCTTTGATCCAAGCGATCGGGCGCAGTTTTGGTGCGCAGGCGGTCATCGTCGCGATCGACGCGCGTCGCGATCCGCATGCCGCCGATTCGGTTCGGGATGCGCAGGTTTTTGTACACGGCGGGCGCAAGCCGGTGGGCCGCCGCGCGGTGGAGTGGGCGCGGGAAGCTGAAGATCGCGGCGCGGGGGAGATTTTGCTTACCTCGATGGATGCCGATGGAACTCGCAACGGGTTCGATTGCGAACTCACTGCGGTCGTCAGTGAAGCGGTTCATATCCCGGTCATCGCCTCAGGCGGAGCTGGATCTGTGGCACATTTTGCAGACGTCTTCGACAGTGGAAAAGCGGATGCCGCACTGGCCGCCAGCATCTTTCACTTCGGCGTCACCAGTGCGCGCTCGCTCAAGCAGGAACTGGCCAAATCCGGTGTCTCTGTGAGGTTTCCTTGCTGATTCCGTCCATCGATTTGCTTGGCGGACGCGTCGTCCAACTGGTCCAGGGCGAAAAGCTGCGACTCGCGTTCGACGATTTCGAATATTGGATCGAGAGATTCGCGCGTTTTCCACTGGTGCAGCTGATCGATCTGGATGCAGCGATGCGCCAGGGCGACAATGCCGCGCTCGTGGCGCAAATTGCAAGCCGGTTGCCCTGCCAGGTGGGCGGTGGGATCCGCTCCGTTGAATCGGCCCGAAGAGTTCTCGACGGAGGGGCAAAGCGCGTCATTCTTGGTTCTGCATTGTTCTCGGAAGAGGGCAAAGTGAACACAGACTTTGCGAACTCGATGGCGGACGCTGTCGGGTCGGGCCAGATTGTGGCAGGAATCGACACAAAGAATGGCCGGATCGCCGTGAAGGGGTGGAAGGCGCAGGTCGAATTGACACCCGATGAGGCGATTCCTCAACTCGAACCTCATGTCTCAGCATTCTTGTACACGCAGGTTGACGGAGAGGGCCTTATGCAGGGGTTTCCCATCGAGGTGGCCGTGCGACTGCGGCGTCTCACCAGCCGTCAACTCATTGTTGCGGGCGGCATTCGCAGCCAGCAGGAAGTCGACGAACTCGACAATCTTGGCGCCGACGCCGTGGTTGGCATGGCAGTGTATACGAACCTGCTGCATGTCTGACGCATTCCTCTTCTGAATCAACCGTTGGCCGCTTCTATATCGGAAATTTATGCGGCATCGGCTATTCTGAAAAGGACATTCCCACCTGTTCGAAAGGAAGCCCAATCATGGCGATTAAGCAAAGCGGGATCCGGCTGGCAAAGCGGCTGGATGAGGTAGGATTCTCTGACATTGTGCAGATTCGCAACAAGGTGATGGGAATGCGCGCCGAAGGTCTCCAGGTGCATTCACTTCACGGGGGCGAACCGTACTTTGAAACACCGGAAGCCATCAAGTATGCAGCCATTCGTGCGCTGGTCGAGAATCAGACACATTATGCGCCCTCTTCTGGTCTGCTGCCGCTGCGCAAGGCGCTGGTTGAAAAGCTCGCGGTTAAGAATCGCATTCATATATCTACCGACGAAGTGATTGCAACGGTCGGGGGCTCACAGGGTCTTTACGCGGCTTTTCAAAGCGTGCTCGATCCCGGTGACGATGCTCTTGTTTTTTCCCCCTATTGGACGCCCATCGGGGATCTCGTAACTGGCGCGCAGGCCCGGCCATTGCTTGTGCCCACCACGACCGCGCGCCGCAACGGACTCCGCAAGACGCTCGAGCAGTTTTCGACCGCAAAGACGCGCGCAATCTACTTCAATACTCCTCAAAACCCAAGCGGACTTGTGTTCACGCGTGCCGAGGCCGAGGAAGTGGCGGCCTTCGCGATCGAACGCGACCTGATTGTGATTGCCGATGAAGCGTACGAGGACCTGGTCTATGACGGAGAGCACGTCTCAATAGCTTCTCTCCCAGGCATGGATGAACGGACAATCACCTGCTTTACCTTCTCGAAGACCTACGCCATGACAGGCTGGCGCGCCGGATACGCGGTGGCCAAGGAGCCATTCATGACGGCGCTACGCAAAATTGTGCTGTACTCCACCAACGGAGTCACCACGCCGGTGCAATACGCCATGATGCACGCGCTCAAAACGCCCGAAGTAGAAATTGCCGCGCATCGGGAGGAATACCGCAAGAGGCGCGACCTGCTGGTGTCGGCCCTGAATGAAGTTGGACTGGTTTGCGAACCTCCCGCCGGCGCTTTCTATGCCTTCCCAAATGTCGAGAAAGTGCACAAGAACAGCCGCACCGCCGCGCAGGTTCTTCTTGACAAGGCGCATATCGCCACAATTCCCGGTTCCGTGTTCGGGGCTCAGGGCGAAGGGCATCTCCGCTTCGGGTACGCGATCAGTGTGAAAGAGATCGAGGATTGCGTCGAAGCCCTGAGACGATTCTTCGGGTAACAGCGGGTGCTACTTTTGAGCTTTGCCAACTGCCCGGCTGGTTTCGACACGTGCTGAGGGCAACAGGCGCGCAATTTGTTTGAGATGAAGCTGCACGGCATATGCGCGCAGGATCTCCGCCTGCGAGAACTGGACTCCGGTCGGTCGCACCGCGGCCATGCGAGCCTCAAGTTGCGTAATGTCTTCTTCCAGATTCAAGTTGGGCGGAGGAACGTGGAACCGCCAGCGATGCGTGCAATTCGCGAGATAGTGAAAGCCGGTGAGAATATCCGTGGCCAATTTGCCGAGTTCCGGCTCGAGTTGCTGCGCATAAGCATCGGCGTGGCTGTCTTTCACGGCGAGTTCCAGAGCCACGAGGGCATCGTAAAGCGATCGGCTGAATTGCGCCAGCAGGCTCAACCCTTCGCGCCACCCGGGGCCACCTGAGGGCTCGTTTCGAGCCGCATCGAGCAATTCATTATTGGTGCGCAATACCGAGTCAGAGTCTTCTCGCAGCGAGGCGAGGTTCTCGGCGGGCTGTCCACGAAATCCCTGCAGAATTGCCTCGAAGAATGCTCCCAGTAGCAGAAATTCCTGTGCGAGACCGTCGCGAAGACGGAGTCGAGCGCGATCGGGAAATACAAGCGTCGTCACGCCGAGCGCCACCACAATCCCCAAAACCACCTGTCCCACGCGATCAAGGGCCACAGTCCAGTGCGATGCCGAATTTTGAACGAGCATCACGATGGTGATGGTGACACCTGCGAGCCTTGAACTACTGCGGAAGCCAAGCAATCCGCAAATCGTGACCGCGACCGCGAGAGCGAACAGATAGTTCCACGGAAGAGAGCCAAACAGAGAAAACGCGAAACCTATGACCGCGCCAATCACGGTACCGAGCAATCGGTCGCGCGATGCGGTGACGGTCGCCCCAAAATTGGATTGCAGCACGATGATCGCGCTGATAGCGCCCCAATAGCCCTCGTGCATCCCCAATCGCGTTGCCAGCCACCAGCACAGTGTGGCAGCCGCCGCAGTTTTCACTGCATGGATTAAAAGCCGCTGGCGTTCCCAGCTCAGTAAGCCGGATCCGCTGCTTTGATCAACTCTCAGCTTGGTGGCAAGCTGCTGGTATGACCACGTCTTGTGGGGCATCAGGCGCATTCAATCTGTTTGATCTGACCTCTATTATTGCTGACCGCGTATGAGTGCTTGAATATGCCGTATCGCGCTACCTACCGTGTAGCATATCTGTAGAGAGCAAGCGACACTGTGATCCAGCCAGATTCTATGCTGCGAGCGGGATACCCAGCAGTTATCGACGCCGAATTATTTGCCCAGTTCCCCGCGGGAGTTGAACTCATCCCGCTATCGAGCCAACTCGACCACGATGTTGACATCGACGTATGGATTCCCGATCCTTACCCGACGCGAGCCATGCGGATATGGCCGCGCTTGCACGGAGTCAAGCTTGTGCTTTCGCTGATGGCTGGAACGGAATGGATTCCGCGCACAGTCGGGCCCCACGTCACGATTTGCAACGCCCTCGGAGCGCACAATATCGCGACCGCAGAGTGGACCCTTTCCGCGATCCTTGCCACGCTCAAATACTTTCCTCTTTTCTTCGATGTGCAACGAACCGGTACATGGAAGCGCAGGTTCGAGGCAAGCGAACATTATGCGCGCATCACCGGCGACACGCGGCCGCACTATCCGCCGGTGATGCAGGAGGAGCTGACCGGCAAAAAAGTGCTTCTCGTAGGCTATGGCTCGATCGGAAAGGAGATTGAACGCTTCCTTGCGCCATTCCACGTGGAACTGCTGCGCGTTGCCCGGAGCGCGCGCACTGAACCACTGGTTCATGCGGTCAATGAGCTTGAGAGCCTGTTGCCGGAGGCTGAAATTATTATCCTCATCCTGCCTCTCACCGATGAGTCGCGCGGGCTGATTGGGAGACGGCAACTGGGCTTGATGGGTCAGGGCGCATTGCTTGTCAACGCCGCGCGCGGGCCGATTGTGCAAACCGACGCACTTGTCGAGGCGCTCAACGCGGGAAAGATCCGCGCCGCACTCGATGTCACCGATCCTGAGCCGCTGCCGGACGGGCATCCCTTGTGGCACTGCCCAAACCTGTTGCTGACCCCGCATGTCGGCGGATCGAGCCCGCAGTTTGGTCCGCGTTCAGTTAAAACAGCCGCGGACGAACTGCGCCGTTACATCGCGGGTGAGCCTCTCAGGAATGCTGTGCAACTGGCAACGTAGATTTTGCCTCGGCACGCCGCCAGTCGCGCAGGCCCAGAATCGCCAATCCGACGAGAGCGGCGTATAGAACGGCAGTGGGCCACAGATGCTTGTAGATGTACTCGCCGATGTAGAACAGGTTCACCACAATCCAAAGCCACCAGTTCGCAATGTGTTTACGCGCCTGCCACCAGCTTCCAACCAGGCTGAAGCTCATGAGTGCGGCGTCAAGATAGGGAAGTGCCGCGTCGAGGCGTCTCGCGATGTCTCCCACAACAAAGGTGCCTGCCACGCCGGCGATCACGGCAATGATGAGGCTCGGGAATGGGAGTGGAACAATACGCACCTCGCCTTCTTCGCGCACACCACGCCACCAATGCCACCATCCATACAGCGTGAAGGCGATGAAGAAGAGCTGTAGCAGCGAGTCGGAAAGCAGGCGAGCGCGGTAGAAGACGACGAGGTAGATCAAGTCTGCCGCGAGAACCACCGGCCAGCAAATGAGGAGTCGCCGGGTGGTGAGCCAGATGCCAACGACGGTGGCGACAAAACCGGCCAGCTCTACCCAGTTCGCAATGCAATAGTTCGCAACCGCGGCCCAGAAAGTCATCGGGCGACCGCCCTTTCATGCACTTCCGCCCACTTGCGAAGCGCGCCAAGCAGGCGCTGCCCAGCGGAGCTGTGAAACCATCGCGCATGACCCACCAGGTAATCCTCAGTGGCCACCCGCGCTTTTTCGTCGGAGTGCAGCACGCACAGAAAATAATCCCCTTCCGTCAACGCAAACTCCGCGTGGCACAGGGCGGTCATTGGCGCCAGGGCAGCAGCTTCTTCGACGGACAAAGGACGCACCTGCTCGTACCCTTCAAGAAAGGCGCGGAGATGATCGAGATGTACGGGCACATCCTCAGGGTGATCAGCATTCTGGACCAGTGCCAGCCATTCCACAATGTTGCGCTCGATGGCATGGGCCAGATCGTGTACCGCATTCGTTTTGTCGGCCAGGCCAAAGTCGATGATGGCAACTGCCTGTGCTTCCTCGCTCGCTTCAGTCCAGAACAGATTTGAAGCATGTAGATCGTTGTGCGTCCACATCGGCATAAGCGACGGGAGAAGAGGAATGAGCTCGGCATGAAACGGCGCCAACAGCTCCAATGCCTGGGCGCAGCATCTTCGGGTTCCCGCATCGCTGTTCAATGCGGGCCGCCCGGCGAGGTAATCTTCCATCGCGGAGGCGGGATCGGCGGCGCGGAAAATGCTGAAGCTTGCCACCAGTGGCTGCACCCTGCGCGCAGGCCCTGCATAACTCTGCGATGCAAGGTGCAAACCCGCCAGCGCATGACCTGCCGAACGCGCGTGCGCAACGGACCGAAACGGTGTCCAGGAGATTGCATCTTCGTAGAGGTCGATGCCGGACGGCCTTTCGTGCACCTCATACGTCCATTCGCCATCTTCGATCGCTGTCTCGCCCGAAAGAGCCGCAATCACTCGAGGAACGGGAACGCCATGCCGGCGCAGGTGCGCGATAAAGCGATGCTCCTCGAGCAACCCCTCACGGTCGCGCACACTGCGATGATGCCGCTTGACGAAAACCGGCCTGATGAGCGTCTCGACTACGCTCGCTGCTGAGAAGGGCCGAGGGCTCACTGAAAGAATCCTGGTCGGCTCACCGCATTCCGGATACTTCGCAAGCAGTTCACGCAACTCGCTCAGGGTCAGCGCAGGCCAGTCCGGCGCAACGAGGGTTCCATCCAATCCATGCGTCCTGGCAGCCGAACTCATCGTGTCATCTTCCTTTGTGCAATCCCTCAAAACGCAACGCTAAAAGGCGTAGTGTGCCGAGAGCCGCACCGTTGTGGGGGCGCCCAGCCAGAGGAACGTGTCTCCATAGCTCGCGCCGGTGTCGCTCCAATAACGCTTGTCCGCGATATTGTTGGCGTACACATGGAAAGTGAGGCGGCCCTTTTCGCCGCCGGGGGTGTAACTCGCGCCCATGTTGAGGATGTTGTAGTGGGGCACGCTGACTGTGTCGTCACGCGTTGCTTCGTTGCGGCTGGCATAGCTCCAGCCGGGCATGATGTGCAGACCCGGCATGTGCGGCAGCGCCAGGTCGGCGAACATGGTTGTGCGCAGGTGAGGCACGTCGATCACCTGCTCGTTATCGAAGGCCGGGGTGCCCGTATCAGTGGAAGTGGCGTTGAGGGCCATGGCGGATGCGGTCAGCCGCAGCCAGTTTGCAGCCTTGCCCTGGGCGCTGAGTTCGACACCGTTGTGCGTCTCGCGGCCCTCGGCCTCAAAGCACAGGTCGCCGGGACCAGAGAACTCGTTTGCCGGACAAAAGCTGTCCGGAGCCTGAATCACCTTGGGATAGAAGAAAGGCGCGCGCATGTGAAAAAGATCCCCGCCGAGCAGGATGCGCTGATTGGGCGCGTACTTGGCGCCGATCTCGGCCTGGCGGGTGTTGAAGGGGCCGAGAAATTGGCTCGAATCATCGACCCACCACGGCGCCTGCGGTCCGAGTGAAAGCATCACGCCGTAGTTCGAGTAGAGCGTGAGGTTCTGCATCGGGTTGAAGGTGACCGCGTACTGCGGAAGCCAAACCGGCTTGTCGGTGAACGTGGGCGGCGTGGTGGGGCTCGTGGCTGTGAGCGAGTAGTTATGGTCACGCAGCGAATCGTAGCGGCCACCGGCGATGAGTTGAATGCGGCCGGGCAGTTGAATACGGTCCTGCATGATGGCCGACGCCTGGTGATTGTCTTCCCACAGACGGCGCGGTCCCGCGGACTCGTGCGGGTCTTCAGGGGCAATCGGGGCGAGGGGCTGGTAGATGTTCTCCGAGCCGACATAGGTGTAGACGGCTCCATCCTGCACGACGCCATCGGGTGAATAGGGGGCTGCAGCCGTGAAGAAGCCGGGCTCCTGCACGCTGCGCAAGAAAAGCTCGACGCCGCCGGTGAGGTCTTGTACGATAAGCCCGGTGCGAACGCGGCCGGTCAGCATGGCTTCGCCTACGGCGTCGATACGCAATTCGCCGGGATCGCGGTAGTCGTAGATGCCGTAGGTTCCGTCGGGGCAAAAGAAGTAGGCCGGGACGTCGGGCGCGTTGGGACAACTGACGTTCCCATTCGCGTCATACGAGCTGCCGTAGGCGTAAATCACGTTATCGTCGATGAGCGAATGACTGAGGCTGCCCTCGACGAAGGCCTGCCAGTTGTGGGGCAGCGCATAGTCGAGACGAGCATTGGTGTTGAACACATCGTAGGTGTCGGGCTTGACCCAGGGTTGCAGGCCGAGCATGGTGGAGGGAAAAATCCGGTTGATGTCGGGCACCGTGGTTCCACCGAGCAACTGGTAACCGCTGCCATCGCGCTCCGTCTTGTGCTGATATTCGAAGTTCGTCTTGAGAGTCGCGTTCGGATTGATCTTCCAGTCGGCCGCGCCCGCGCCCATGGCACGCCACCCGTCGGCGCCGGTGAGGTAGCTCTGAATCCGCTCTCCAGCCAGGTTCAGGCGCGCGCCAATCTGCTTCGCGGCCCCGAAGAAGCGGCCCAGATCGACCGCTCCATATGCGGTGTCGCGCTGGTCGGTGGCGAGATCGAGATCTTTCACGACGGCGGGGAGCTTGGTGACGTAATCGATGAGACCGGCGCCTGAAGCCACGCCGCTTTCGACGCCCGCGAGGCCCTGGAGAATCTCGACGCTCTCTTTATTTTCAAGTGGCACATCCTGCTCGCCCGCAACCGTCATGCCGTCGATCTCGATGCCGGTGGCCAGGTCTACAGGAAAGCCACGAATTTCGTAGTCGCCGTAGTAGCCCACTGGAACGTAGTCATCGGCGACTGAGGCATCGTTCTTAACCACGTCAGAGAGCAGGCGCGCCACCTGGTCGTTGAGCACGGCGCGTGTGATGACCGTGGCCGATAGAGGTGCATTTTTGAGCGGGACAGTGCCGAGCGTGCCCACGCTTACGTCTTCGGGCAGGAAGTTCTCTTCGTGCTCGCCGTGCACCACAACGGTAGTCGTTACTGGGGGAATTTGCTGCGCCGGCGTTTTCTGCGCAGCGGGCGATCGCGACGCGGCAGGCGCCTGGTCTTGCGGAAACGCGCGCGCTGGAAGTGCGAAATAGCAAAGCACTGACAATCCCACCGCAATCAAAATGGGCGCAGACGAGCGCGAAGATGGATTCGCCGGAAACGGACAAGAGATGCGACGCGTGAATGGGGACGTCGATGCTGACATAGGTTCCTCTTGCTTCAACTTCTGAAACAGGAGAAACTCGCGCATCGATTGAAGGAAGGCCGCTTGCTTCGGAAAACTTCCCACGCCGGCATTATCCGGATCGGGTTCGAGGGTATCTTCTCAGCCCCACTGAGTGGAGCACCCCTGTTTCAATAACATGATTGAAACACTCTCAGGTTGTTTTTTGCAAATTCCGCTGGCGATTGCGCTATCGCCAGAGCGCGGCGACGAGCGGCCGGTAGGTGTCGAGTTCCGGAACTGCAAGATCTCGCACCTTGGCCGCATCGTCGGCATGGCGCAAGGTGATCGCATCTGCTGCATTTGCCAGAGCCAGAAACTCCTGAGCCTCGATTGCGCTCATGGGGCCGCCCTGTAATGCCAGGCTCTCAACCGAGGCGGGTGACAACCCGGCCATGTACCGCGGCTGGGCGAAACAAAGATAGCGCTTGGCGGCAACATGCAGACGGATCGGATCGAGGACTTCCACGGGCAGGTGCCCGGCCAGGGCTTCAGCTCCCAGATCTTCGTGGTGCGTATCGAGCCCGCGCGCGGCTGCATCCTCGCCCTCGGCGTGCAGCAGATGGCCCAGGTCATGCAGAAGCGCGGCAACAATCAGCGACTGTCTGCCCGCCTTTCGCGTCACAAACCAGGCGGCCTGCAAGCTGTGCTCCAGCACGGTGACTGGTTCGCCAAAATAAGCCTCTCCGCCGCCAGCCGCCAAAATCGAGAAGACCTCATCGACGGAATCGATCTTGTACGCGGAGTTCATGGGTTCGCCTCCTTTGGAGTGAGAGCGCGCTGATGAAGAGCTAGCACCAGCGCCACGATCGCCGTCAGGAATGCTGCGCCGGCCAGCGCAAGAAAGGCATTCTTCCAGCCGAAGGCGACGGTGACGCGAGCCACTGTATCGCCCGAGAGCCAACCCGCCAGGTAGCCCACGCCATCGATGATTCCGGCAGCCGTCGCGCTGCCACGTTTGCCTCCGAAATCCAGGCTCATGGCTCCTGCCAGGTAGGAATACGGACCGAGCAACAGGAAACCGACGAGTGTGACAAGGATGACCGGGGTCCATTGGCTCGCGTGGCCCGCGGTGTGCGCAAGGCCGAAGAGGCACACCGTACTTGCCGCCATTCCTGCGACTAACACAACGTTGCGGCCGTTCAGTCCCAGCTTGTCGCTCAGAACACCCGCGACCAGCACGCTGATACCGCCAAAGAGGGGGAAAAGCGCGCTTCGCTGCGCTGCCG
>Ga0335072_10009393_pt1 | contig 14101 bp, 5 predicted proteins | sample Lox_Sample_21_FD_206725 | JGI IMG/M metagenome (GOLD analysis project Ga0335072, IMG submission 206725) | Soil microbial communities from Loxahatchee National Wildlife Refuge, Florida, United States - Lox_Sample_2.1 | ecosystem: Environmental > Terrestrial > Soil > Wetlands | place: USA: Florida...
GAATCTCGCTCCCGGTGTTGAGCACTGTCGTGCCGCTGGCCGTGCCACCGGAGAGCAACTCGTAGTTGCGATACCCGCCAATCACCGTGCCAACGGTCGCGCCGCCGCTTGAAACAACCTGCTCATTACCGTTCGCACCGCTGAGCACCGTCCCGGTGGCGCTGGCGCCGCTGGAAATGTACTGGTTTGCGTATGCACTGACCTCCGTCCCCGTGGTCGTTCCTCCGCCCTCGACATACTGGACCGCATTGCTGGTGAGTACCGTCGAGACGGTGCTGCCGCCGGAGAGCACCGTCTGGGTGAAAGAGCCGGATACCTGCTCGCTGCTGGCGACAACCCCCGAGGAGACGACTTCGAGGATCTCATTCCCACCACTGGAGAGCGTCAGCCCGCTGACAGCGCCCCCGGAGACGACGATCGTTCCCCCACTGAGCACGGTCACATCGCTCGCTGTGGCCCCGGAGTAAACGTACTCCGTGCCGCCGCTGGAGACCGTGCTGCCTTCATCCACGCTTCCCGAGGAGAGGTACTCCGCCCCGCCGCTCGAGATCACCGTCCCACTCGTCACACCCCCGGCACTGACCGACTCGGCGCCCCCAGCAGATAGCGTGGTGCCCTCCGCCGTCCCACCCGAATAGAGAATCTCGCTCCCGGTGTTGAGCACTGTCGTGCCGCTGGCCGTGCCACCGGAGAGCAACTCGTAGTTGCGATACCCGCCAATCACCGTGCCAACGGTCGCGCCGCCGCTTGAAACAACCTGCTCATTGCCGTTCGAACCGCTGAGCACCGTCCCGGTGGCGCTGGCGCCGCTGGAAATGTACTGGTTTGCGTATGCACTGATCTGCGTCCCCGTGGTCGTCCCTCCGCCCTCGACATACTGGGCCGCGTTGGTGGTGAGTACTGTCGAGACGGTGCTGCCACCGGAAACGATTTGCGAGCCGTCTGCTACGACGGTTGTATCGCTGGCGATGCCTCCAGATTCGACGTATTCCGCTCCGCTATTCGAGATCGTGGCTCCAAGATCAATACCACCCGAAAAGATGTACGCCGCACCGCCGCCGAGAATGGTTGTATCGCTTGTCGTTCCGTAGTCGTCTAGGATTCCACTCAAGGACGTAGAATCGGCAGCGCCAGCGGCTGACACATACAGCGTACCGCCGCTCAGAACAAGCGTGCCGCTTGCCGTCTGGCCCGAAGAAACGTACTCAGTCTGACCGCTGCTGACCGTCATCATGTGAGATATCCCTTGAATGGAGCTCGAACAACGTATGTCAATGTATGCACGGGATGATCAAGTGATGCTGACTTAACGACGCGCACACTTGCCCGTAAGCCAACCTCACCCGATCACGACGGCACGCAGATCCCGTCCTTCTCGCATTCCAGAAGGCACCGACTGCCGTTCATACCGAGGGTGCCGGCGAAGTTTACAGTGCGATCATCGCACTCCCACAGGCACGCTTACTGCGGTCGCAGTTATGCTTTTTGCGGCTTTAGTTGTCTTTCTGCTCCCCCGCAGAATTAAGTCTCAGAGGGATGCTCTTGCCCAGGCTTCCCCGAATGTAGCTGGGTATGGCCCGAGAATCGCTTGACGGCCCGCTCGAGCGCGCGTTCGGTCAAGATTCTCCGCGAGATGGTCCCAGATCGAATATCGCTCGCATTCATGACGTTCAGGGCTGAGTCAATGCGGAATTGGCGCTCCCATTCCTCGAAGCTCTGTCGAACCAGCGCGCGGAACAATCGCGACAAATACTGCTGCCTACAACATGCGTTGATGAGGCGCGCGCAACAACGAAGGTCCTCCGGGGCATGGGCGACCTCAACCAGCCTCGGCGTTCTGCGAACACCGGCTCCAACCTTTAAGACTACCTCCTCGTGCGGCGCTGGACGGATTTCTTCATTGGCGTACCGCCTGCCGGCCAGCCGCTCGGAGGTCTGAATATCAAGCCCCTTAAAAGCCGCTAAGATTCGGTCATCGCAGATCCACCCGGTCGAGTACGCCCGCCGCCGCAAGCAACCGCAGTTTCGCCGAGCGCCACTCCGCCAGAGAGCGCGTCCGCTCCCTGCGGGCATCCGCAAGGCCCGCCTGCGCGTTTAACAACTCGATGATATCCGCGACACCTTGGGCATACCGGCGTCGTGAGCTCTCCATGGCGCCTTGCGCCGCATTGAGCAGATCCTCAGAGACTTGAATGTTACGGGCCGCCGACTGAGCATCCGCGTAGGCCTGCACTACGGCCATCAGCGTAGCCTCTCGAGTCTGTCGAAGCTGCTCCTCGCCCTCCTTTACGGCCGCTCGCGCCTGCTCGACGTTATAGTGGGTGAGAAACCCGTCAAACAGCGGCACGGTGACCGTGATTCCGACCGTAGCCGCGCGCAGGTTGGTGCTCGCAAATCCCTGGTCCGGAAAGCCATTCTGATAGTAGTTGGCGGTCAAATCTACCGTGGGTCGGCCTGCCGAGCGCGCCGAGATCACCTCATCCTGAGCGGCTTTAACTGCCGAACGCGCCGCCAGGATCGCGGGATGATGATGCTCCGTCTCCCGCAGCCAACCGGCCAGATCCTTCTGCTCCGCGGCAGTCGCGGGCGCATCGAGGCTCACAGGCAAGGTGACCACGCTTTCTGGAGGAACTCCGAGCACGTAAACCAGCACCGCCAGGGCCTTCTGCTCATCGGCGGTCGCAGCATTGCGCTCCAGAGTCGCGCGCTCGAGGGCAACCGTCGCTTGTAGAGAGTCATTGCCAGAAGCAAACCCCTCTACTTCTCGGCGCCGAGCCGACTCGAGCGTCTGCTGGGCAAGCGACTCGCTCTCGACCCTGTCATTGAGGGTCGCTTTCGCCGTGACGGCATCGAAGTAAGCCTGAATGACGGCACCGAGCACCTGCTGAATCGTCGCATCCCGGCTGGCCGTGGCCGCTTCGAGTAAAGACTCCGCCGCGCGATAGCGTGACGAGCGACCGCCAAAGTCAAAGAGCCGCCAATCGAGGCTACCGTACACGGTCTTACCGGTGGTATTCGTCGCCGGCTCTGCTGAACCCGGATAGCCGGCCCGCTCGTTGAGCTCGCTCGCATTCACGGAGAGGTCTGGCCAGTAACTCGCCCGCGCGACACCGACGGCGGCGGCTCGCTCACGGATACTCGCCCACGCAATGCGAACTTGGGCGTTATCGCAGAGCGCCATATCGACCGCCCGCGGTAGCGAAAGCAGTGACCCTGCTTCGAGGGCTGTCGGACAGGGTCCAACGCCAGTATCAGAGGATTGCTCCTGTGTAGCAGCATTGAGGTCCGCCGCGTGAGCCGTTCCACAGCCCAGCACGAGAGCGGCCCCGATGATGCGCATGACGATCGATGGTGCGCCCCACGACTCCCTCGCTCTCCCTCTACCGCTCATGCAGACTACCGCTGCCCTCGCGCAAGAGCGGGCTCAGGAAGTAGTCGATCACCCGTCGTCTGCCGGTTTTGATCTCAGCCGTGACTGCCATCCCGGGAAGAAGCGGAACCAGGCGTCCGTCGACTTTCATCGTGGCACGCTGCAAGACCACTCTGACGAGGTAGCGAGAGCCTTCCTCATCAGGGTTCCCTGCCTTCGCCCGCCCACCGCCGCTGTCGCTGTCTTGCGGGTTGACGCTGCTGCCCTCGATCGCATCCTGCGAGACCGAGACCACTCGACCGGGGATCGTCCCGTAGCGGGTGTAGTCGAAGGCGGCGACTTTCACTTTCGCAGGTTGGCCGACCCTGACGAAACCCACATCCTTGTTCTGAAGGTAGACTTCCACTTCCATCTGCTCATCGCCAGGCACAACCCGCATGAGCGCTTGGGCAGCGGCCACGACGCCGCCAACGGTGTGCACGGAGAGCTGCTGAACAGTGCCATTGACAGGCGAGCGCAGCGTAAACCAAGTGGCTTGCGAAGCGGCTCGCACGGCCTCCTGACGAGCGATTGCCGCGGTTTGAGCAGCGGCGGTAAAGGTGTCATAAGCCTCACGACGGCTCTGCGCAATAAAGGCTTCACGCGCGGCTCTCGCGTCGGCCAAGCGCCCCTCGAGATCGAGACTGTCTTGATCCCTTGCCAGCCACTCATCTCGAGAGACATCGTGCGTCAGCAACAGGTGGGCATAAATCTGCGCCCGCTCGCGCGCGACGGGCAGCGCCTCGCCGTAACGATCGACTGCCGCGTTGAGCTCCGCGAGCTTGGCAGCGAAAGCCAGGTACTGCGCGGCGAGATGTCGCCGTGCCTCCTCAAGCTGTCCAGCAGGCATCCCTGCCACGCTTGGCAGCCGCGGAAGGCTGTGCGCGGCGATCGCTGCGATGAGCGCACTTGAGCGGGCCATCGTGAGATCGGCGGTCCGCTCCTCGGCGATCGCCTTCCGGTAGTCGGCCCGAAAGGGCCTGGCGTCGAGCGTCAGGAGCACCTGGCCTGCCCTGACGGACTCGCCCTCCCTCACATCGACCGCCCGCACGACCGCCGTCTCGACCGCGGCGATCGTCTGCGTGCGGGTGCTTGGGATCACTTGCCCGATGGCATTGGCGACGATATTGACGCGGCCGAGCCCCGCCCACGCGAGAGAGACCGCCACCAACCCTATCAGTAGGGCGGCGGTGATGCGGGCCGTCGGGGAGACTGGTCGTTCTGTGAGAGCCAGCGCGGGCGGCGAGAAGTCCGCTTCCTCTGCCGTGAGGAGAAAGGCAGGATCGACGCGTCGCTCCCGCCAGGCCTCGATGAAGACGCGCCGGTATCGCGGCCCGAGCCCAGCGCCGCGCCCGTTCATGCGAGTGCGCCCCTCATGCCCCCACCGCTTCGGCCAAGCCCGTTCTTGTCTGCATCCGATGCAACCGGGCATAGAGGCCCGCTGGGCGACTCAGGAGCTCCGCCTGGGTCCCGACTTCAGCAATCTCCCCTCGCTCGAGGACCAGGATACGGTCCGCGTTGCGAACGGCCGAGAGACGATGCGCCACAATGATCACCGTGCGGCCCCGGCATATCCGGTCCATCCCCTCCTGGATGATCCGCTCGGACTCGTAGTCGAGGGCGCTCGTCGCCTCATCCATGATGAGGATCCGCGGGTCTTTCAGGAGCGCCCGCGCCAGGGCGACACGCTGGCGCTGCCCGCCCGAGAGGCCCGTGCCGTTCTCACCGACCTGGGAGTCATAGCCTTCCGGCAGCTCGCAAATGAACTCGTGGGCGCCGGCGAGCTTCGCGACCGCGATGATCTCCTCCATGGAGGCGAGCGGATTGGCGAGCGCGATGTTCTCGCGCACCGAGCGGTTGAAGAGCACGTTCTCCTGCAGCACCACCCCGATCTGCGCGCGCAGCGATGCGGCATCGATCACTGCCACGTCGTGCCCATCGATGAGGATTCGGCCGCGCTCCGGAACGTAGAGGCGCTGGATGAGCTTGGTGATTGTGCTTTTGCCGGAGCCTGAGCGGCCTACGATCCCCAGCACCTCCCCGGGTTTGACCCAGAAACTCATGCCGCGCAGCACTTCCGAGGCATCCGGACGGTACCGGAACGACACCTGATCGAATTCCACGGCGCCCTCGATGCGCGGCAATGCGGTTCGCGGACCGCTGCCCTCGGCGCGGGCATTAAGAATGTCGCCCAGCCGCTCCATGGAGACGCCCACCTGCTGAAAGTCGTTCCACATCTGCGCGAGCCGCAGAATGGGGGCCGCGACCTGGGCGGCCAGCATGTTGAAGGCAATGAGCTCACCGACCGTGAGCTCCCCGTCCATGACGCGCCAGGCGCCCGCCCAAACGATGGCGAGCGTCACGAGCCGGCTGACCAGCCGAACTCCCGCGCCCGCGAACAGCCCGGTCGTCGTCGCCGAGAGCCCCGAGCGCACATAGGATGCCAGCTGCCGCTCCCATTGGCGCATCCACGACGGCTCGACCGCCATCGCCTTCAGCGTTTCCATGCCGCTAACCGTTTCGACGAGGAACGCCTGGTTCTCGGCGCTGCGGTTGAACCGATCGTTGAGGCGCGCACGCAGCACCGGAGTGAAGACAATCGACAGGACAGCATAGGCGGGAACCGCCAGCAGCACATACAGGGTGAGCCTCGTGCTGTAGCAGAACATCACACCAAGGAAGACAAACGAGAAGGCAATATCCAAGAGGAGGGTCAGCGCATTACCGGTGAGGAATGCACGGATCTGCTCGAGCTCCCGAACCCGCGCGACGGAATCCCCCACCCTCCGCGACTGGAAATAGCCGATAGGCAGTGCCAGCAGATGCTTGAAGAGGCGAACTCCGAGTTCGACATCCAGCTTGCTCGTCGTGTGAGCGAATACGTAGGAGCGAATCCCTCCGAGCGCCGCCTCGAAGAGAATTGCAAACAGGAGACCGACCGCAACGACGTTCAAGGTCTGGATGGCGTGATTCACCAGCACCTTGTCCATCACCACCTGGAAAAAAAGTGGCGTCGCCAGCCCGATGATCTGCAGGACTAGCGACATCAGCAGCACTTCCCCGAGCACGCGCCGGTATTTGATGACCGCGGGAATAAACCAGCTAAAGTCGAATCGGCTGTTCTCCCGCGCTCCGGCTCCTCGAGCCGCGAGATAAATGAGTTCCCCTGTCCACTTCGCCTGGAACTCCTCTGTCGATATTGTCTCGGGTGCGCCGCCGGGGCGGTAGATCAGGAGCTTTTTGGTCGCTCCAGCGGAATACTTGGCGACGACACTGTACCGCCCCCCTTCCTCGACTGCGATCGCGGGGAGCGGCGCCTGCGCCCACCGCAGAGGATCCTGGCGGACGACACTCCCGGCCATCCCCAAGCGCTTGGCCGCAAGAAGAATGCGCGGCGGCGTGAACGCCGACGGCCCGAACTCATGGCGCAACATGCTCTCATCTGCTGCAAGTCCGTGCAGTCGGGAAATGATTACGAAACACTGAAGGCCCGTGTCAGATCCTGATGCAGTGGCGCCCGAATCCCGATGAACCCACGGGGCGGCGCCAGATAGCACGGCCATGATCTCTCCAACTTTAATTCAACATGTCTGCGGCCAGACGAAATCATCGCTTCCAGCCACGCCTGGCGCTTCGCACGAAACTCGCCTCGACCGCAAGAAAGCGGTGATGCCGAACCATTAAACGCTATCGCTTCACCAGCAAGAGTGCCCTAACCTTGAGATCGCTAAGAGTTTGGAACCTGGGAAAGCATTATTTCAACCTCAGCTTCAAAGTCAGTTCGCGCCCTCTGATCACCGTCAAAGTATTTCTCCCAGAAACCAATCTCCGACCAACTCAACGGCCCCAGAAAAATCCCCCCAGAAGACCTACCGTGCACACCCCAGTTTCTTGGTATCGAAGGATCGACGATATCAAATTGGGAAAGCGGATGAACTGACGGTTGCTTCCCGCCGTGGATTCTCACGTAAACACCATTGCCGCTTTCATCAATTGAGATAGACAGGGCGTCATAAATCCGCCCAATTTTGAGCACACTAGACGTAGTTACCTCCTGTCCTCTTGAGTTGAGGAGCTTGATACATCGAACTTTCATCTATGGAATACCCTTGTAGTCCAACCCGTAAAAGATATCACCAGTCTGAGGATTCATATAATAATGAATTTGAGCTGAACCTGACGGTGTGTCAATGTCCAGCGCATATTTGCCGTAACCGTCAGGCACAGCCGGGTTCCCAATGTCCTCTGGGGGAATTATCAAATTAGAGTCGTCAACTGCCTGCTGAGTAAGCTCCCCCGCGTCTGTATAGAATTGCTGGTAGTACAAATCGTCTGTTAAAGACTGATACTGATACGAGTCTGCCTCTCCGTTAGCTGTGACCGGCTGCGGCGCCTCGTCCGTGTCCGCGTTAGCCCCGTCCGCAGTTGGCTCCTCTGCCGTCGCTTCCGCTTCGGTGGCTTCCGCCGCCTCTGCGGCCTCTGCGGACTCGGCGGCCGCGACCTCCGCCACCACTGCTCCATCGGCCACCGGATCCTCGGGTCCGCCGCCAGCAGTTTCAGTTGCCGCTATTTCAATATCAAGAAGCGGATTCGAGGCTAGAAGCGGCCATATCTTCGACCAATTCCAACAGAATCCCGTCGGGTCGTCGACAGTCATTGGGCTACCTGCAGCATACGCGTAGAGATCAGCGCCTCCCGCCTCTCCGATCGGATCCCGATTGAGCCAGCGCGCATGGACCGGGTCATAAGCCCGACTGAGGGTCAACTCCAGCCCGCTGGCAGCATGGTAAAGGTACCCGGCGTAACCGATGTCCGAGCCGACCGTTCCGCTGAGTAGGGTCGGATTGCCGTACGGGTCGTAGTCGTATTGCGCCGCGACAGAGCCGCTGGCGGTGACGAGCTCCCGCACACTCCCCAGCCGATCCTGCACATAATAATAGGCGGTTCCACTAATGATCGCGCCTTGGGGGAAGTACCGGGTGCTGACCGGCGCGCCGCCTTGCGTATTGTCGTGCGCGAGACAGACCGCTGTGCCGCACCAGAGGTACGAGTGATCCGCGACCACAGTCCCACCATTGCTGTCGACCACGCGCACCAGTCGCCCTAGTCCATTATAGGTAAAGGTGCTGGTCGTACCGGACGTTCCCGTGAAGCCGATCAGGCGATTGGCACCGTCCCACGTGTACGTGTTGCCGCCAAGGGAGGTCGGGCTGCCGTTGGCATCATACGTCCCGGCGGTGATGGCATTGGCGGCGGTGTACGAGTAATTCTGTGTCGAACCGTTTTGCGTGATCGACGTGAGGTTCGACGCCGGGTCATACCCGTACTGATACTGCGGCGCCCCCGAGCCGATCAGCCCAGAAAGTAGGCGATTGGTATTATCGTAGCTGTAGCTTGTCGATTGCGACGTCGGTGATGAGACCGAGAGGCTCGTGACATTATTATTAGAGTTGTAGGTGTAACCGAGCTGATCGAGTGTGGTGCCGCCCGCAGTGGCTGTGATCTGCTCGAGCAGCTCATCCCCCTGAGGGCCGTAGTAGCTCATCGCGAGCGCCGGTCCATGGCTCGAGGCGACCCCGGTCACACGAGGCGTGGCGTCGGCGTAGCTGTACGTGAAGGCATCGAGTGGATTACTCTCCGAGGTAATGCGACTTGCCGCATCGTATCCAATAGACTGCGCGACACCGTCGACGCTCATTCCCACCTCGCGATTGAGCGCGTCGTAAGAGTGGCTGACTGTATCGGTATTGGAAGTGCCCGCGGCCGGACTCGTGACCGATTCCAGCTGATTGGCGCCAAGCGAGGAGACCGGATAATAACTGTAGGTCGTGGTTCCGGTGCCGTCGGTCATGCTAGTGAGGCGCCGATAGGCCGGATCATAGGAATACGCCACGCCGGGCGTCGACTGGTTAGAGTAGTAGCCCACCCCGGAGACGGTGTCATCCGTATTGTATCCATACGTCGTCGTCTGACCGAGGCCGTCCGTCACCTGAGCGACTAGGCTGTCACTGCTCTCGTAGGCAATACTCTCCGTGGTTCCGTCCGCATACTGCTTCCCCGTCACGCGGCTTTCCGCATCGAGCGTCCAGGTTGTCGTGTGACTATTTTGATCCGTCAGAGAGTCGAGCTCGCCCGCCGGGTTATAGCCCATCTGTACCGTATGGCTCAGCGGGTCGGTGGTCTGCACCAGCTCGCGATCCGCGTCGTATGTATATTGAGTCTCATTCCCGAGACGGTCGGTGACACTCGCCAGATCCAGTAAGTTATACGATCGTACAGTGCTCGTGCCATCCGGATATGTCGCGCTCATGAGGCGATCGGCCGCATCATAGGTGTAGCGGACGGTAGAGCCGGCGGGATCCGTTTCCGCGGCGATGCGCCCCACATTGTCGTAAGCATAGGTGTATTTTTGACCGGTAACAGGACCCTGAACACTCTGAAGGTGACCCATGTCGTAGGTCATCGCGGTCGCATCACCCAGCGGATCGGTAAATCTTGTAGCCTGGCCTTCGGTGTTATATTCGTAGTGGCTCGTTCTTCCGTTTGCCCCCGTGACAGTGAGCGGCTCGTGCTGGCTGTTGTACGTGCGAGTCTCGAGGACCTGATCTGTCCCGTTCGTGGTATTCGCCGTACTCAGCAAATCTACGCCGTTGGTAGCGTAGGTATAGGTGGTCTGTCTCCCAATGGGGTCGGTAGACTGGGTGACATTCCCCTCCGCGTTGTACTCAAATGTCTTGAGCTGCGTCGCCCCGCTGTCTAGCACGCGGCCAATCGCGCTAGGTCGATTGCTGGCCCCATCGATTACGGCTCCGCCGCTGCTGACGGGAGCGTAGAGGCAGCTAGGTTGTTCCGGGTAGTTGTACCAGACGCGGTTCTCGAGTGGTTTCTTCTCACTCTCCAAGAAACTGGAGGTGGCGGTCTCGTCACTGGTGTGCAGCCAGTGATACACGGTGGCGTCGCTGTAATTCAGGCTACCGCCCGCAGTGGCGAGGACATACTGGTTCGGATCAAAGTAGAAGGTGTTTCGGTAATACAGAAACTCGTCGCAGACGTTCATGCCCGTCGGCATGAGGCTCGGGTTCTTCAATACCCCTCCGCTGGAGTCCCCTGCATCCACCCCTTGGTCGAACTCGACATAGGTGGTACGGCTGAGAGGATCAACTGCTTTCAGGAAGCGAGTGTCTCCGAGGCTTGAGTTAGTGCTCGAGTCGCCATAGGTGAACGTCGTCGAGCCGTAAGGGGTGGTCAGCGTATTGATGAAGTCCGGGTCGCTCCCCTGGCCATAGGTATAGCTCGAGGTAATTCCCAGGACATCGGTGATGCTCGCGAGCTGACCGCTCGCGTTGTAGGTGAACGTCGCCGAGCGGCCGAAGGGATCGGTGATCTGCGTCACCAGAAGCGGACTGCTCGAGAGGCCATAACTCAACGTCGTGACCTGCCCCACCGCATCGGTGATGGCGACGATGCGCATCTGGCCGTCATAGGTGAGGGTGACCTTGTTGCCTTGCGGGTCACCCAGCGCGGTCATGAAGAACTGATTGCCGACCGCCTGATCAAACTGCTCGAATGAGCCGTCCGGGAAGGTCAGCGTGAAGCTGGTAGAGTTGCCGCCACTCACCGTCCGGGTCAGCAGTCCCTGGCTATAAGGCCCCGGGTACGAGGCCGTTGCACTCCCGCTGCTGAAGCTGAAGGGCTCGCTGCCGCCGCCACGACGATACAAGGTGGCCGAAGCGGTGCTATTTACGGTGTCGGTGACGTAGCTCAGCCAGGTGAAAGTCCACTTCGGCCCGAAGTTCGTGTAGGAAAACGTGGACGGCTGCTGGGTGTCGCGATGCGAGTAATAAAGGTCGAAGCGCACCGCCGGGCCGACCGGGGGAGCATAGCCTACGGGTTGATCGTGCAGTTGCAAACCCACGACCTGAAGCTCCGTGCTCCATGTCGTGCATCCACCGCATCCGTTACTGGAACCCTTGGCCCCGGGACCCGTGTCACCTGTGGTATGGTTTACGCCGGTATTGCCGCGGCCCCAGACCTTACTGCCCTCAGCCACCGAGACCGTCCGCCACCCGGCGGGCAGCGGGCCGTCCGGCACCAGGAAATAGCCGCTCGCCTCCTGATCGAGGGTAGAACGTCCGATGCGAATGTTCCTGCCAAAGGTGGTATCGGCCACGAGGTAGCCGCCGCGCACCCGCTGGACAAGGGCCGCATAATGCCCGACCTTCCAGTTCACAACCGCCGGCACCAGAAGGGGGGCGCCCGGCTTGCGGTAGGCCATCTGGTAGTGCATGCCCGCCTGGGTCGCCAACCCCTCGACCATGGTCAGAGAGAGCCCGTGGGACGTGGAGCGGGCTCGGCGCAGCATTCCAAGGGCTGTTGGGGAAGGGTCCGGGTGCCGGTACGTCAGGATGCGCTCGAGTGCGAACGGCCCACAAAGGAACGAGGTTCCCGGGTCATGGATCATCTCGTACAGTCCCGTGCGGGAGTCTGTGAGGAGCTGAGCCGCCGTGCCGCCGACCTTGCGGCTCTTGATCGAGACGAGCAACGGAGCAAGAAGCTCCTTGCGGCCGAGATAGGCCTCGAGCTGGGACAATTGCGCCACCGTGTCATTGGCCACATCGCGGCCGCTACGACTCTTGAGGGCTTGGCTGTCGTCCCAGCCGGCCTGCCAGATGGAGAGCGCCTGGGAGAAGTGTCCCGTCTCCCGATAGATGATCCCGAGGTTCAACTGCAACGCCGGCTTCCAGACGGATGCGGGATGGCTCGCGAGGAAAGCCAGGAGCGGTTCCACCGCATCGGCAGCCCCACTCTTGCGGGTCGCCTCCCGATAGGCCAGTACGGCGCGCGCCAGGTCGCGGTTCTCGTCTGGCGTGCTTGCGCCCACCGGCACCAGGGGCTCTGCGAAAAGCCCCGCGTGCAGGAACTGCTCATCGGTAGGAGGGGATGTGAACCTGAGCTCGGAAGCCGGTGCAACCCAGGGAACACTGCGGTCGACACTCATCGATCGCACCGCCCGAACCGTCGCTTTGGAGGGCGCGATTCCTGCACCACACAACAGCGTGACAATCAGTCCCACCGACACGGTAGAGCGCATTGCGCCCGCCCCATCCCACACCTGACCTAGAAGATCCCGAATGACAGCGATCATGTGGCTCTCCCTCGACTCGTATTCGCCCTCTTACTTCTCTCGTACTCTCGCCACCCGCGTGTGCGGCAGGATGGTGGCTGGCTCCTGGTGCTTGGCAAAGCCTGGAATCCTTCGGATCGCCTCCTTGACCGCATCCGCTGTAATCAGGCGGGTACACTCGAACTGGCGGGACGTATTGGCGTGGCGCGGACACCAGAGGAAGTCCTTGTGATCGAAGCGCACGCGCACATCGTTCCAGCAGCTGTTGCAGGCGTGGTAGTTGATCACTCGATAGGGGGTGTGAAACTCATTCAGCGGGTGCGTGAACCCACTGATCAGCACCACCGGAGTGCCCACCGCCCAGGTAAGCCATGAGAGTCCACTGGAAAGCCCGACAAAGAAATCCGCGTGCTTGAGCCAGCGGGCGCGCTCAAGCAGCGACCGGTCACCGGTCTGATCCTCAACGCCGTGGGGGATGTGGTTCCAAACAAGCCCTGTGCCGTGCACCGGCTTCTGATCGATGCATACCACCCGGTAGCCCGAGTCCTTCAGAAACCTGACGATCTCGTGCCAGCCGCTGGGATTCGTCCAATGCTTGCTGTGGCTCGTGCTCTGCACCGCGATGCACACGTATGGCTCGGCGATCGGGCGGCGATCATCCGCGATCGCGATGCGCGGGGGAACCTCAGTGGGATCCACTCCCAGGATGTACCCGGCCGTTCGGTGCAAGCCCACGAGGCGAAAGTCGCAGGGCTGAAAGAGACGGACGTCGTCATCGAAGAAAAGACCAATGTTGTACGTGGCGTAATACACCTCTGGATCGACCTGCTCATGGGTGAGGAAGCGGATCTCGGGATAGGCGTCCTGGAAAAGCGGAATGAGTCGCTCTGCCATCGCACAGGAAAGCCGGCACCCATGCTCCTTCTGGAACTTGACTGCGTAAGGGAACCAGCCGACGGTGTCACCCAGAGTGCCGACTGGAAACTGCACGATTACATCCTGCCCCTTGGCCGAGTAATCGTGCCGGAAGACCGGCTCGCTGCCCTCCCCGGCCGCCCAGACCTCTATCCGGCACCTGAGGTAATAGCGCTTTGAGCTATGGATGCGCCCGGCGCCGATATCAGTCTCATAGAGGATGTTTCCGGTATCGAGATCACGCAGCCGGACGTGCCACCGCCCTTCCGGCAACGCGATCCGGCAGCCATCATTGAAATCGAATCGGATGCCGTGCGCGCCAGCCTGCGTCGGTATAGGTGCGGGAGCTGGATAGGCCCGTTTTTCCGGCTTCGACTCAGTTGGCGGCGAAACAGGAGGCGAAGCGGAACTGCTTACGGCGACTTCTGCGCTCATGACAGCGGTCCTCCCTCGGTGCACCTCAGGCGTGCCAGGCGGTGTGGTGTACTTTTGCCAGCGGGGGCGAGTCCTCGCCCAGCGTCCCGCTGCTCAGGTGATCGAGCAACGTGCCCTCTCCCATCGCAGCCCCCGCATGGAAGCTCGCCATCGCCTGGATGAGGTTGGCCACGGTCGCTTCCATGGCAGGCGAGGCAGCCGCCGCTTGATTGCGGCTT
>Ga0335072_10009394_pt1 | contig 14100 bp, 14 predicted proteins | sample Lox_Sample_21_FD_206725 | JGI IMG/M metagenome (GOLD analysis project Ga0335072, IMG submission 206725) | Soil microbial communities from Loxahatchee National Wildlife Refuge, Florida, United States - Lox_Sample_2.1 | ecosystem: Environmental > Terrestrial > Soil > Wetlands | place: USA...
TTGGAGCAACGGGGACCCCCCGCCACACGGGGGGCGACCGCAAAAATCACCTTGAGTGTGGAGTGTGGGATGGTGGGATACAGATATGAAGGCGCCGTGTAGAATTGTTGTTGCTGTTTCTAATGAGATGATGACTATGCAAGGAGAAGCTTGCCGGATCAGGATCGGGGTTGGTACAAAAGCAAGTGGTTGTCCTTCAGGGGGCAGGAAAGAAATGACGGAGGAACAGACGGAAAATCCAAAGGATCAAAGATAGAAAACCCCCGCATAGCATAGCATCTCCACCAATTTCCCTTAAAATGCCACCGACAGAAGCACTGTTAGTGAACGGAACGCCTTATATGTCGTCCACCAAGAAAATGGCTGCTAAGATAAAGAGCATCGAGTATTTCCGCGTGAAGCCACGCTGGCTGTTTGTCAAGATCTGCGACGATCAAGGCGGGTACGGATGGGGAGAGGCGACACTGGAGGGCCACTCACAAGCCGTCGAAGGCGCCCTTGACGAGATTATCACGAGGCTCATTGGCTATGAGGCGGACGACATCGAACAGATATGGCAAACCATCTGGAGACTAGGCTTCTACCGCGGAGGACCTGTCTTTATGTCCGCGTTGTCTGGCATCGACATCGCCTTATGGGATCTCAAGGGTCGCAAGATGAAAGTTCCTATCTACAGCTTGCTTGGAGGTAAAGTTAGGAATAAAGTGCAAGTGTATGCGTGGATTGGCGGAGATCGACCAAAGGATGTCGAGGTAGCTGCAAGGGCCCGCATCGCCCAAGGTCTAAAGTGTATTAAGATGAACGCCACAGAGGACGTGAATTGGCTTGATGCACCGGCCATTCTGGACTCCTGTGTTGAGCGTCTCAAGACCGTCAAGGCTCTTGGGCTGGATGTCGGGCTTGACTTCCATGGACGTCTCCATAAACCTATGGCCAAGCAACTGGCGAAAGCGCTGGAGCCGTATCGGCCACTGTTCATTGAAGAGCCCTTGCTGGTGGAGCATCCCGAGGCCTTGAAGCAACTGTCCGAACTCACGACAATACCGATTGCACTTGGGGAGAGGCTGTATTCCAGGTGGGATGTCAAACGATTCCTTGAAGACGCGTCGGTCGACATTTTGCAGCCCGACATTGCTCATGCGGGCGGCATTTCAGAGACGAAGAGAATTGCCACAATGGCGGAAGCATATGACGTGGCCATTGCGCCTCATTGTCCGCTTGGCCCAGTCGCTCTCGCTGCATCGATTCAAGTGGCATTGTCCACGCCCAATTTTGTCATTCAGGAAATGTCACTTGGGATGCACTACAACGTGGAAGTTGGAGAGCATGACTTGAATACATATCTACTCGATCAGACGGTATTTGCTATAGAAGAAGGATATGTGAAGGCTCCCACAGGACATGGTCTAGGGATTGAGATTGATGAGGAAATGGTAAGAAAGGTCAGTAAGGAGACGACGCCTTGGCAGCCGAAGGAATTTTATGGGCCCGATGGAGGGATCCGGGAATGGTAGTCAGGTCGCTATGTAGAGGGGTTGTGTTCTGGAATGGATAGTTGGGAGATCCAAAAAGTTACGAAATAGCACCCATGGTGATTCACCTAGGGTTATAATGTCTGAGCGGACTTTTCCATGCCCTCCCCACTATCACCCTCTCATCCACCCTCCGTCCACGGTAAGAATCTCCCCTGAGACGTACAGGCTAGCTGGACTGGTGAGAAACACCACCGGCCCCCTTGAAGTCATCCGGATTGCCCCATCTCCCAGCTGGAATCCATGCGAGAATGCCTGCCGCTCTCTCCTTGTCCTGAGTCAAAGCCTCGTTCATATATCGGTTGCAATATATCAGAGAAGTTGGATATCGAACCACTAGGTGTAACAGGCCTGAAGGTCTCTCTTCAGCTCATCTCGGATAGCTCGCTATATCGAAGAAAAGCGTACAAAGGGCGAATCAGGTTTCAAGTTACCATTAAGCCTTTCCCGATCGGGTTCGGTCTTTTCGTCTACTAACAAGCCTTGGTTAGGACGTAAGTTCCACCTCCGCTTCCCTGTATCCCGGAGCTAGTGCATTCACGTTGACACCATTGTACGCCCATTCGTTCCAAAGTGCTTTAGTCAGCTGTGCGGCGCCACCTTTCGCTACCGCATAGGCTGGCACTGTCAGGCCGCCCTGGAAGGAACCAAGAAAAGCCACGTTAATGATACTGGCCCGATGGCTGGAGCTGTTTGGCTTTCGCGTCAGCATATACGCGCCAATGTCGCGGCAGATTGTGAAAACGGTTGGTAAAGTGACTTGTAGCACCTAAATCCTGACATCATGTCGTGTCAATTCAAGGTCACCTGGGCGAAACAAGAATAGACATAAATTTGGCTTACCTCATCCGAGTCCTTTTTGGAAAACAGGTGACAGGAATTTCTCCACTGTATGCCAGCGCAATTGAACAATATCGAGACATCACTGGAGCCACCAAGAACCTTCTTGATGAGATCGGAGGCCCCATCTTGCGACGACAAATTTGCAGTGTAGATCCGTGCTTTCCGTCCGAGCCCTCCGACATATTCTTTTGTCTTTGTGTTACTCGTATCACGCTTTGAGTTGTGGTGAGCAAAGACTCTGGTATTGCTGCTGTTTGGCTTTGGTCAATACAGCCATCGCACGTTCGTGCCTGGACAAAATGCCCGCATCTGCTTCAGCGAGTGCAATGGCCATTTGCGCTCCAATACCTCTTGTCGCACCTGTACATAAGACCGTCTGCTAGTGAGTGCAAAGGTTGAATACAGGAACGCAAAAATGAACCCAAGAACAGTTCGAGACGATCTCTTCTTGGAAGATGACGCCTTATCGGAAAGACTTGGGTACAAGATGGTCCCTACTAAGCTTCGCAGGCACTCTTTTCCCGAACGAGGCAGTAGAACCCCTCCCACGTATGCCACGATGAAGCGTGGGGAAGAATGGGGCTCAGTCACAGGCGTTTTTCATGAGTGGGATTTGAAAGGCAAAGGGTTCAGCCGGACACCCAAACCCCCACCCCCAAAGAACACGTTTGGCTTCAAGAACCAGTCGCTAGGATCCATGCGATGTATCGAATACTATCGATAGCGGCATGGAATATTCGTCATACAGCTCGCTATAAGTAAGTGAGATGCGGAGGGCTCGAAGGCTTCACTTGGCTACTCGCAACATCGAGTAGCCGAATTTGCACCGTATTGTAGCTCTACGCTACGACTCTGCTGCTCTCGCAGATCTATGAATAGGACAGCTATAGTCGACACCGACGAAGCGAGTTTGAAATGCAGGCGAGGGCTGTTTGGCGCAATTTGGCTCTGAAAATTATGGGTACGTGCCCCTTGAATGGAGTCCAGGGGCGAGGGCGAAAGTCTCCCCTGCACCCCGCTCCCCCGCCCTGTAGCCGCTGCTGGGCACACCTCACTTCCGCGACTTCTTATGGGGCTCCGTATCAGCGGCATATTCAAGCCCATCTTTCGGGCCCAGCTTCACATCTACAGAAAGAACCATAAAGGCTTCATACAGTGTCCGCCACGCATCAACAGCATCTGATCGGACATCACACGCTTCCACACGACTGGGGATGGCAATCTCGCTCTCGAGGATCCTTCCACCATGTATCGCAAGTCCGACGGCTCAAGGGGATTTTCCTTCGGCCGACTGATCACAAATGCCGTTCCCAACTTCGCATCAGACAGCGCTAGTGTCTGGGTCGAAGTGCCCCCAGAGCGCCGAGACATGCTCTACATGCATCAAATTAATACTCCTAAGCCCGAAGCTCTGGACGAGAACTCCTTCTTCGTTGTTGGTGTCTGCGATAGAGAGAGACAGTCTCAGAGAATCCACAGCGCTCTCCTGAAGAATGGTGTCTTGACAACCCCTGAGGGCCTGGTCGATACGTACAAGATTGGGCCGAAATTCATACATCAACTTGCCTTCATCGCCCAAGCATCTCAGAAGAATCTCATCAATGTCCTTTTCTGGTGGGAAGAGGAGACGCAACGGTTCCGGAAGCTGGTTGAGGAAGAGAAGGAGCTTGATACCATGATCTCGGAACTTGAAACTCGCCCAGAGGAAATTGCTGATAGAGAGACACTCGATCAGTTGAAGTTTGCAAGAGAACGGGTGAGGATGAAGAAACGACAACGACCCAGCCAGCGAAACCCTGCCATCGAAGCAGACACCGATGCAACAGTTGCCACAGCTTTCAATAGCAGACGAAAGAGCGATGCGAGACCAGGTGAAGTGCCTCCAGCATATGTGGGCCCACAATAAGCGGATCCGGAAGGTGCTTTGCCCCGGGTGGTATTGCAGATACTCCTGGTGCATGAGTGTGAAGAGTCCCCCAAAAGGCCAAACGAGGGAGCCTTCGTACACTAGGGTACTATTTCTAACTGTCGCCATCCTACGCGGCAGTGCAAAAAGGTCGCATATCATGTTAGGGTGAATAAGTGACTTTTGGTTATCCTAACCGATCAAGGAGACGTTGGATGGGAATTGTGCAAATCGCATATTTATCTTCAAAAGTCGGCCTCTGGCGTGGCACAATCTCCTTTCACTTCCGGCAACTGGCGTGCTCTTCGCATCCTTTCCTCCGTCATCACGTAAGACGCTGGAATCGATTCGGCCGCTATGGCGTGGTTCTCGACCTCTCGCCAGTCTGTTCCTCCGCTCGCAGCCGCGATGAGTCGCGCCATATGCATCGCTGATAAGCTTGCATTTGGCATTCCTAATTGAATCAGCTGAATGGTACCTCTCGTCGTGATACGGAAGGAAAGAGGCTCCTACCGTGTCCAGTATAGCCCGCACAGACCCAGAGGCCTTCCTGTCCAGGCACACCTCCTACCCACGGACATCCATCGCGGCTGAAGCCCATTATACCTGTCCACTCCGCCTCCACGTCCAACTTCTTCTCGTCTTCCAGCACTTCGACGTACTCCCAACCCTCTGATACGCTCGCCTGTGCCTTCGCAACCTCGTCTCCAGGTAATTCCAAATCCATCACCCTTGGAACCATCGTCCTCAGATACTTCGCAGCCTTCCCATCGCATGTCGAATCGTCACTTACACCCACGCCCCTTCTAGCAGCGACCCTTCGTCCGCCTCCGAACATGAATTGTCCACCTACCTCAGCAGGCCGCTGTACGAGATAGTCATCCTGCTCCTTACCCATGAACGAATAATCATGTTCCAGCGGCTTCTTTAACATGCTAGCCGGAGGTGTGAGAGCGGACATCTCACCTTGGACCGGCACAATGAGTGAGCGAAATTCATCCGGGAGGAGGTGTGCGGTATAGCCATTCGTGGCGAGTAGGACGTTTGGGGTCGCAATGGAGCCGCGTGGGGTGTTGATAGTCCACATGTCGTGGGGCAGTGTACTGCAAGACGGGGAAATGGATGTTACGGGCGTTCCCGTCTGCAGGTTGAGATGTGGCGAGTCGAGTAGCTGAGCCCAGAGCCACGTGACGAGTTTATACGGATGCAAACTTGCAGCGTAGGTTTGAAGGACGGCACCGACAGCGTGGGGAATCCTGAGTGCAGACAGTTCAGAACGATCTTCGATGACTTTGATCTGACCGAAGAGATCTGGAGAGTGGTGTTGGAGGTTCCTAATGGAGTCTTTCGCTTCTGAGAAGGCTTGGGGAGAGTAATAGGCGCCGCAGCCGCCGTGGGGGAACCTGAAGAACTCGCATGGTATTTGGGACGTTTGGATGAGGTCCGAAAGGGAATGGAAGTTCTTTAGCTCGAAAGAGGCGGAGGAGCATGGGGTGTTGTAAAGAAGGGGTTGGCAATGTCCGCCATTCTAACAATGTGTGTGAGTTGCTATTCAGCCGGGAAACCCATGGTTTTATCGCATTTTCAATGCTTGTATTATTTGTCGATTGAGAGACCAAAAACACGTCGAATTGCAGAGTACACAGATTTCAGTGAATGAGAAAGAATACGTAAAGAGAGAGTTAGTAGACTTTGTCATTAGACTTACACGTCCCGTAGCTCCCGAACAGATATCCCGGGCCTCCAGAACGACCACTTCAGTCACTCCGCTGGCAATGAGCTCTCTCGCTGCAAAGACACCAGTAATCCCAGAGCCGATGATGATGACGGAAGCACGGGTGGGCAGGGCGGTTGTTGTGCGGTGGTGGACGAGCGGGTTGGGGTGAGTGGTGTGCCAGAACGAGCGCGTGGGGTTTGGGACGGGGAGTGTGGGGAGGTCTGTGGCGGGCGACATGGTAGAGGGGAATGGTAGTGATGCGCTCTGGCTGAGAGTTTGGGGTGCTTTTCATGAACTGGTAGGAGATTGTAGAAGGGGATGGAGATGAGGGCTTGTGTGAAGTGTTGGTGAGGAGGGGAGTATCCTATGAGTCATGTAGTACTTTTAGAGTGGTAAATGGAGAGTCACTCAAATATCAGGTACGCTGTGATGGAGAGGATAGCTGGAAATAGGTCGAAATATCAAATTCACGTGTATAACACCACCTGGGCTAGTTCTGGGCTTTGCTTTTGTGCTTGGTCAGTCACAACGGTTGAAAAATGCTGCAGTCTATCGGTGCGTGTTTACGTTCGAAGGCAAGCTTGCAAGCATCTGTACGTAGCTACATATCTCGTTGATAAATGAGGAGGGAAACCCTGTACATGGCAATAAAATCTCATGTTCTGCTTCTGAGCGTCAGCCCGTCTTGCCCTGTCCTGCCTTTGCTTCCCTTAGCCGTATTCCCGTTGCTCAACTGTGCTAGAGCATTCAGCATCCTCGTTAAAGCGTTGGTGACTGATGTATCAACCACACACGTACTCGGCAGCACATTTTCGACTCTGTAGATCGAATCCGCCTCCATGTATTCTCATGTCTTCAAAGTAGTGCTTTCAACAGGCGATCCTCCAGCAGGCGATCCACCAGCTAACCTCTTCTTGCTCACCAGCCTCAAGCCAGCCACGAGCATGATCAAGATCTCTGCACCAAGGATGACTCCCAGTGTGACCATAGCGCCAATGACACCAGCGACAGCCTTTGAGATCCCACCTCCGCTCGAATTCGAGCAGGAAGTTGTGCCGGACGGCGAACTGGAAGAGTTGGCCGGTCCACTGGATCCAAGCGCACTTGGGGCGCAGACCCCAGTGCTGTTTCCGCAAAGATTGCACCACTGTGCCTGACCACCCACGGCGAACGTGTTCATTCCTGTGACGAAGTCGTTCCATGGAAGGACCGTCTCACTCTGGCCGAAAAGAGGATATGCCGTTGGCTGGGAGATATTGCTTGTGGTCCCATTGTGGAACAAGAAGCGGACGCCGATTTCGTCAGGGGACGGGAAGGAGGTGGAAGACACCGTCGCATTTGTCACGAGTTCCCAAGTCAGTGTGCTAGCGTAGTCCGGCACGCCGTAGAAATCCGGACTGACCGTTAGAAGGCCCGCGAGGCCGAAGAAAGAAAACATTCCAGCGTAGGCGCCAAATTGGATATTCAGCTTATTCTCGCCCTTGCCTGTGATGGTGCCATTGAGGGCTTGGAGCACCTGCCCTGCGATAACTGCGCCGGTCATGGCACGGATCGGTTCGGACTGGTTGTAGGCGAGGTTGAGCTCATGCTGGTCAGCGAGTGTGCGAAGTTGGAAGAAGGTGTCGGGTGTGAGGAGCTGCGCGGATGGAAAGTCATCAGAGGCGTTGTGGATAGATGCGACATTGAGAAGGTCGAAGATTAAGTACGCATTGGCGTAGGAGGTTTGCTGTGCGGTGAAGGTACGGTTGACCATGGGAGCGACACCGTTGTAGAATGACTGTGTTTTGTTGAAGGTGCTCATGTACTCTGGAGTCGAGAAGTAGGAATTGCTGCTGATTTCAGCATTTGCACAGCCCTGGGCGCCTTGGAGCCACGCGGAATCTTCACTGCCAGCACCATTGCTGACGAGCTGAACGGGGATCAATTGGTATCCATTGAGGGGTGACTGGACGACTGTGCCATTGCGGAGGGTATTTGCGCCAAGAATCGGGCCTACAGGAGGGTAGAGGCCTTGCGTAAATGCCAACGCACTATTTTGGAGGACAGTATCCAGAGGGGCAGATATCGTGATCTGTGCCTCCTTGACCAGGTCAGTATTCATGCCATAGATCTTCGAGGAGGCGCCTTCGGCAATATATCGGTTTCTGAAGTATGTGCCGCTGGTGAAGACTTCCTCGTAACCGAGGTCGGTAAGATTGGCTGGTGGTGTTGACTTTGCCGTGCGATCACCATGTCGAGAGAAGATGTAGACGCCCAACACAGTCTCTTGACAATTGGCGACGCCAGCCACCAGGGCGACAAGAATGGCTTGTGTCAACCGCATTTTGGTGTATTCTTCAAAAGCCTCGCTACGTGGTTCTCGAACAATTTGGGAGTCTAGCTAACAGAAGGAGCATTCTTTCCTTTTATCGAAGCTTCGGGGTGAACTAGAGTTCATTACCCCTCTCGCCTGTGGCAAGCCTTTATCACTTGCCCCGCAGTTGGTCATCAAGCCTATCTGCACACTAGACCAATTATTACACAGCGGCTGGCGAACTCGAGCTCTGTGTTGGCGTGCATTTCCATCCTCGGCCACCCCCGCCTGCAAAGGCGGCAATCCTCTTGGGCAAAAAGGGTAAACAAGAGGCCCTTTGGTGCTAGTTGGGCCGGAAGGTTATGCCGGGCACGAGTTTGAGCTGTGGTGCGTTGCGTTCGCTGGTCAGATGGGAAGAACAGTCATTACATTCTTTGATTCTGAAGGAAACAAAGATAACTCGCTGCCTTTGACCACAGCGGCCGTGCAATTGGAAGCAAAGAATACAAACAGAAGGAATATGTTTGGACTGGTGATGATGACTTAATGTGCCGCAGTGGTCGGTGCTCTCCACATAGGGAGAAAAAGAAAAAAACCTTCTGGAATGTGCTTGGCGGTGGGATGTTCTGCAATCGCCTCGGAGTACACCCTGTAGGTGGCTTTGCGCCTTACCTAAAGGGCAGTATCGTCCGAAACTGCAGCAGATGGGTCAGGCAGATGAACTTGCACACTTATCTGCACACTTTGACTCCCAACTGCCTGTGCAAGTACGTCCTGATTAGGCAGGTGGTAGGGGTTGAACCTCAGTTGCGGAGATAATCGATCTTGAATCTGGCCCCCTACATAGATTCAGCACATCCATTATGGGTGGTCTCGCTATACCTCATCTTCCTTCTGAGCCTCCTGAAGCTGTAGAAGCCTGGTGCACGACCTGACGACATCGCTTTAGTAAGTATGGCCTTCGAGATCATAAGGACCGCCTTCTAGTCGTACGCTGGACTGTTAGTAATCAACGTCTTTATCGCGAGTATTCCCTCTCCTAATTTGCTGGGCAAATTCGTACCTTCGTGAATAGCATACCTAGCAAAGGTGGCGCGTACGCCTGCGTCCTATTGCGTCTTCTCTGTCGCCTTAATTGTCGTGACCGCAGGCGCAGTCTATCGATCTGTGGCTTATTCTGCCTCAACCTGGTCTTCCGGTTCATCATCTTCCGCCAGGGCTACCGAGAGCACCTGTAGCAGGCCCTGGACGGCTACATTAATAGCAAGCGCTGCCCCCATACAGGCTGCGCCGGCACCGAGGGCAGCAGCGTGTTGAGGGGCCGTTATACAGTCACAGAAGCACGCGTCGTGCGCAGGCAACTACAAGGACCATGATAATACTGGCATTACCCGAAAGACCGGACGAAACAGATGGGACGCCCAATCTTACACCCAAGGGCGCCCCAGGCCTAATTAGGCACAACCTGCACGCTACCAGGTGCAGCAGCAAAGCAGCTCCAATGAGCCCAATGCTAGACGAGTCTTTACAAGTGCCTTTCGCTCCGCCAACATGGCCAAAGGAGCTTTAGCCCGTCCACACCAGCACTCGAAGGACAGAGCCACTGTGATTGAAATCCAGAAGTCGGTAAATAACGGATGTCAATACTGTAGTATTCTTTGGAATAGCGTTCAACGGTTCGTTGCAACACGGTCTGGAGATCAAGAAAAGCTGATCTCGGGCGCATATTTTAATGACTACCTTCGGGCTTGGAAGGATACGCGAGGACCTCGAGCTGCGAACTTCCGCACGTTGCAATTGTCCTTAGCGGCACGCTACACGTGGTGATAGATGACGGCTCTGCGGAGGATTTTCCAAAGAACGATGTGATGCTCCTTCCACCGGGCCACGATGCTTGGGCTGCCGACGATGAACCGTGTGTCTCTGTTGAGTTCTCACGCGGAAATGACCTCTATAGCGCCACTACTGAATGACTATCGGAAGCTGTCCAAATCTTAAACAATTTCGATCTACTTCGATCTATCTGAGAACCTAATTCAACACCTTCACGATGCGTGCCAACTGCTGTGATGTCTAGTTTGAGAGATTGACCTACCTTTTGAAAGAATTCCAATCTGCTCCGGCTTGAGGTCGAACCCATGTGCGCCGAAGCAATCCAGTTGAGTTTCCGTGAAATTCGTTGGAAGATCAGTCGACCCGGAATATTTCGGATGCTCCAAGGCGGCACTCAGAAACGGAACATGCGCGTCTACTTCGACACTCTTTGACAACCTGCTTTATACAGCCAGCTCTCCAGATTCTGGCTACATGTTGAAGGTTCACACCCCACCCCTCGCGTACATTTACCCGAGCTGGATAGATCTAGACCTTGGATGAAGCAAGCGAGGATGGCGGCATAGACGGCTTTTCTCAGATCTTCCAGGAGCACTGCCTTCTGGTCGATTTCCATGTCAAGACGGTCAGGTGATATGGTACCAAGAGAGGTGTTGATTGAGTCTCTCAGCAGTATGTCAGGAGATTCCAGTCGTAGATAATGGGCCGCTGGTAAGCTTGGCGTCTGAACGTAGGCTTTCATGGCTTCAAGGTTTGCCTACACGCCGGTTCCTTCACAGTCGTCGGCATCTTGGACGACGGCATCCCTTATATCATGCAAAAGGTAGCCATTGCCATCTTGGTACTTTTCTCGACAGATCGGTCCGCTGATAGCAACAAGAAAGTTGTCTCGCTGGGGCCGGAGTCAGTCCGGGGTGAGAGGAAGGGGGATTAGACCGGACGCACCAATTCTCCTTTGCTGAACCAGGCACTGAAGACGGACCCGGTCTGCTCGCCATCCATTCCTAGGCAGTGGTCATTAATTCCCATGCTTCGCAGAGCGCCGACATCATTCCATGTTCAATTCCATTGTGGATCATTTTGACGTAATGCCCGCTTCCTCCAGAGCCGATCTTGGTAACACAAGGCCAGCCTTGATCGCCCTTGGCTGCGACCTTGGTCAAGAGCGAGAGAAGTTGATCTAGCATATGTTCATCAACACCGGGCATGAGTGATGGTCCATGTCATGCACCTGAGAATCCCCCAGAGATGCCTACTCCAACATAGGATGCCCTTCGCGGTTGAAGTACCGCCTGCATTTTCTAGGTGACGAGGTAGTTTTCGTTATATCCATCAATGGCGATGTCTCCTCTTGCGAGATAAGGGCGGATGGTTTGCACCACGCTATCTCCGGGTCCTCCATGAGGAAGACTGGAGAAGAAGACTTTCGGCGAACCCAATTGCTGATAGAGCGAGTCGTAATCTTTGCATGCGTGGACTCTGGCTGCTAGACCAGCCTGCTTTGCCTTTTCTGCAGCTTTTCAAAAGTTCTCTTCTGGCCTGTCATATATCGCGAATAAAAGGGCCAACATGCTTCCCATAACGCCAACGCCGATGACACCGACCTGGAAAAGTGAGTCTCAGTTAGTAGCGCCACACAAGAACTTACAGCTCTGCTAACATACCTTTGTTATCTCCATGGCTTGAAGAGAAATGATGCTTGAATTGAAGAACTATATTGGCTGCTGTGCAAAAGATTTTGAAATCGTGGAGAGGGAAAAACCAGCGAGAACCAGGACAGAGTAGAATAAATACTCATTCTTGTCAGAGCAATTGTGTAAGGTATGAGGGCAAACGCCGTTAAGGACAGCCTTGGTTTTGCCCGCATCCTCTCAGTGCGGGACGTTGGCCGACTCTCGCCGAGGCATTACCCACCGTCACCCTCTATCAGCGCCGCCATCTCAGCCACCCCACGCGTAGAGAACAATGGAGCGAGGAATTAAACACGACAGGGACATAGCAAGCCATGGTAGCATCTTAGACCTTGAGGTTAGGAATCTGCCAATCTCTGGTAAGTTTTGCGGCATGAGGGTTCTGGCCCGTGGTTAGCCCTTCTTGGCGAACTTGGTGCGTCGTTTAATTGGAACTTAGCCTTAGAGAATTGATGTCCCTGGCTCTCGCTAGCCCCAATGCTCTCCAACTCCGTGCTCCGAAGATTTACCTACTCGGCTGAAATTTCTACTTACCAACTGTTGTCGGTCAATATTCAGCCTTGCATTTCAACTAACTTAGTCACGTCCTGTTTCCCGTTCTTGCATGGAATTCTTCTCCACAATGGACTTGGCCAAAGGCAACACTATCCCTCCACAAACTCAGCCACTCGTGCGGGCCTTATCCGATGATGGACAGCCGTGTCGTGAGTGTCGACGACGGAAAGCCAAATGTGACCGTACCACCCCGGTCTGTAATGTATGCCAGCGATACAAAAGACATTGTTTGTACGACAAGCACAGCCGAACATCTTTGACCAGGAAGTCAGGAACCTCTCTGCCCCTTTGAATGCCCGATTTCTAGCTGATCACGTGCCAATGTCATAGGCATCTTACCGAAGTGGAAGAACGTCTCGAGCGAGCAGAAACCATCCTGAAGAGCCTGTTCACGGATGCTCAGGTATCTCATATGCTGGATCATGGAAGTATCAACTTCTCGGATACTTCTACATCGGCGGATGGACCACTCCTTACAACGGATGCGACTTTGAGCACTCAGGACGGATCAAGCCCGAGGCAACCTGAGCCTTTTGCAGGGCAATCGTTTGCTGGACAAGGTTTCGGTCAGCTCTCGGACCAACAATCTTGGGGAGACGCAGAACTTTTCCAAACGAGGAGTGCCACTGACCAGAGTACTCGTGGCTTATTTCCAACCTCGGAATCCGGGACGGAGAAAGTGCCACTGCCCTTCGAAAGCGCGCCATCTGCCGAAGATGACTTTGAGTGGGATGAACAGGAATCGTCGTGGTCCGTGTCAGATCCGGAAGGCAGGACTGCGATGGTCGATAGCACGGAAGGAGATGTCCACAAAGTTATGGACGGCATGGCAACGCTGTCAGTTGACGATTCTCACAGCGGCTATGTCGGCATAACTTCCGGGGCAGCCCTTTTGCGCCTTATCTGGACGAATACCGATGATGGCCCCGAGCGCGACATTGATGCACGAAATACACGACGAAAATACTTGGAGGAGCTGCTTAACCGTCGACAACCTGAGAACCTTTCGCCTCCGCCGTGGCTTCGAACGCAGCCATCACTGACTCGGGCTGTAGTGGATACACTCGTCAACGCTTACTTCGAGCTATATCATCCAAGCTTTCCGATTCTTCATGAAGCCATGTTTCGTGCGCAACTTTCCAACACCGCCCCACGCCCTAGCGGCAGCGCGTGGCATATCTTGGCAAACGTTGTGGTAGCACTTGGATCTTTTGTGTCGAGCACGTGCTCTAATGATACGGATACCACCATTTTCAGAGCTGCAAAGGAACGTTTGTCCATTGGGGTCTTGGAAGCTGGAAATCTGACTCTTGTGCAATTATTTGGCTTGGCAGCAAACTATTTACAGAAGAGGAACAGACCCAACAGTGGCTACAACTACGGCGGCCTGGCGCTCCGACTAGCCATTGGACTCGGCCTGCACAAAGAGTTTGACGGCTGGAAGATTGATCCGCTGAAGATGGAGATACGCAGAAGGGTATGGTGGTCTCTGTGTGTCCTTGATGTTGGCGCTACGATCACTTACGGCCGGCCCCTGAACTGGCCGCAGGTAGGGGTTGAGACTGAATTGCCGCTCAATATTCACGAACGGGTGGGGTGCTTTCTATCGAAGACATGGAGTAGAGCGCTAATGTAGACAGGACCTCACCTCTGCTTCACAATCTCTTCCGGCTGAAGTTGGAGAGGCCACGATCTACACCTACATCCGCACTCAATCGGCATACCATCTC
>Ga0335072_10009396_pt1 | contig 14099 bp, 9 predicted proteins | sample Lox_Sample_21_FD_206725 | JGI IMG/M metagenome (GOLD analysis project Ga0335072, IMG submission 206725) | Soil microbial communities from Loxahatchee National Wildlife Refuge, Florida, United States - Lox_Sample_2.1 | ecosystem: Environmental > Terrestrial > Soil > Wetlands | place: USA: Florida...
GGCTGATCATAGACGTAATCTCTACAGAAGAGCCTCTATGTAAGTAACTTGCGCAAACTGGGAGGCGCAGTCACGGCAACGGGAGCCTCACCTGTACCGATGAAACACACAAGGGGTTCCCAACTGCTAGACCAACCTTTAATGCCCGCTCAGTTGACTTTGTCTGAACTGTCTTTAAAACAGTGAATGTCGCACATGGCGCTTCAGGTCTCGGCCCAGTCCTAATTTTGTCCGCCATCTTTATTAGGATTCCGTCCTCAGCTTATCTCCCTTGATGCTGGCCCTCATAAAGCCCTGTGTAGTAACCGGCATAATACCATGACATTAAGAGGCTCTTCAGGCCTTCATCATGAACTATATTAGTGAAGGACGCGTCAACAGAGCGCCTGTGAATCTGGGATCTGAGTTCGGCCTCACCTGATCCGATTAGATGTTGTAAGAGCGGTGGGGAACCTCTCTGAGATCCGCGCTCGCTTGGTTTCGACTTCAAAGCTTGATCTGCCTGAGAAAGCTTGTTCTCAGACTAGATGAAAATTAGCCATGAAAAGGACTTCAATAATCTCCGCCACTTACTTGTGATTCTCCTACTGGCCGATGTCCATTTGCATCTTCCGTGATACCTTCTTCATTTCCTTGACCCTTGCTACCGTTCGGCACTACCATTTCCTCTTGATGTGCATTGTCATCCATGGCTATAGTTTCATGCCTGCGAAAGATTCAATTTCAATGATAAAAGATGTGGGTTTGTGATTTTGATACTTACAACTCGTTCTCCCTGCCATCGAATGCCCTTAGGACTTCTTCGACTTTCTCTCCACGTGCATGAATGCTGTGATAATGCTATAAAGTTTCAGCGCATATGCCAGATTGCCGCGTGGACCACACATTTACCTTGTACTCTTCCAATGCCTCATTCCAAGAGTTGACGAGTGCAGAATCATCCCAGATCTCGACGTGTGACATCTTTGATCTATTTCGGTCTTTGTATGGTTTAGAAATAGAGCACCGTTAGGCCCGTAGAGTTATAAATCAGGACTGAGTAGTGTAAAGTCTCCTAACTTTGTTTGTTCTATTTATCTTAAAAGCTGTACATTATTGCTAAGATCATCGATGTTAATCTTCCTGCTTTTTCGTTCCTCGTAATTCAGAGCCGAGAGTTCGTCCGACAGTCAAATCTCAAAGGCTGGTCCATTTCGGGTTGCGCTAGGCCTAGCGGCCGCACCTGCACCTTCATCTGCGCGAACTTTTCATGGGAAATACTATTCAGATCACAACTACGAATAGGTACGAAGAACGCAATAAGCCAGGATCGAACACAATGGGCCCAGAAATTAAGTCCAAGAAGCGTAAAGGTATGATTGTCTTCGAGCTATGATTGTCTGTCTACCTAAATTGACATGTATTAGCTTCTGCGCCTGACGAGGAAGTTGCGAAGGTGAAGAAGGTCAAGCAGATGGCAGCAGATGTCCTACCAAGAAAACGTAAAGGTGCGACTCAAAGACCTAAAGTTCTAGGTCACCTAAAGCTGACATCATTACGATAGATGCTAATAATTCAAGCTCAACCACCACCAAGAAGTTGAAGGTTCTAAATTCTGGTCCTCTCGAAGCCGGCCAGTCCACGTCCGCAAAGAAGAGCTATCCTAGTGAGACAAGAAATCTAACACTCAATGGTACCGGCGCTCTTCTCAAGAAGCCCAAGTCCTCAAGTATCGTTAAAGTTACCGAGAAAAAGCTTACGGAGTTACAAGGAGGCGTCGAGTTGAACAAGGATCAGAGCGGATCGAAAGAGCCGAAGGTAGCTGCGGACACGACTGTCGATGACAGTGAAGATGCATTTACCACAGATGATTCGGAAGAAGAGGACATCGACGATCAAACGGAGGCGCTCTTGAAGGGCTTCGAAAGTGATGACGATGAAGCGAAGGATCCTGAGGATCAAGGTTATGAAGCTGGAGAAGATATTCCAAAAATTAGCAAGAAGACAAGAAAGAAAGCCAAAGCTGCTGAGAAAGATTCAGCGTCCGGTAAGCCTGGCGTCGTCTACGTCGGTCGCATCCCCCATGGCTTCTATGAGCAGGAGATGAAGCAATACTTCTCTCAATTCGGCAATATCACAAATCTTCGCCTCTCACGGAATCGTAAGACCGGAAAGAGCAAGCACTTCGCCTTCGTGGAGTTTGAGTCTGCTGAGGTCGCAAAAATTGTCTCAAAGACAATGGACAATTATCTCCTCTTCGGTCACATCCTCAAATGCAAGCTTGTCGCACCTGAGCAAGTTCACAAGGACCTATGGATCGGCGCTAACAAACGCTTTAAGAGTGTGCCCTGGAACAAAATTCAGGGGCGCAAGTTATCGCAACCTATGGCAGTGGCAAGTTGGGAGAGCAGAAAGGAGAAAGAGGAAAAGCGACGTGCAGACAAGAAAGCAGCAATGAAGTTAATAGACTACGACTTTGAGAGTCCCAAGCTAAAGTCGGCTAAAGAAGTATTGAAGAAAAGCAAGCAAGCAGTGGTTGAAACAGTCGGTAAAGAGGGGGAGGATGAGGAACCAAAGGCAATTGAAGCCTCAGAAGGAATGGAGGATCAGGCAGTAGTCGCAAAATCCAAAAAGAACAAGCAGGAGAAGAAGGACACCGGCGCTGCTGATAAACCAAGCAATAGCGCAGCTGAGGTGGCTGGGGAGCCCGGCAAGAAGATGAAAAATAAAAAAAAGAAATCCTCCGATAAGCTGGTCATCGCAGAGGAATTCAAGAAGTCTGTAGCAGTCAAGGACGCAAATGCCGGCCCGACTGAGGAGGTCGAGAAGGTCAAGAAGAGCAAGAAGTACAGAGCCACTTAGCTTTCTTCTTCTTGTGGCGACCGCCATATCATATTGTATCAGAGCTGGTATTGCATGGCTATAAGTGATATGGTGTCTCTAAAAGAAAATTACAAGGCTAGCTGCGAGCTTAATCACACAAAATATGAGAACAGCTTGCTGGTATACCGTCATCAGAATGTAGCTACAAAATTAAGAATTGAACAAATATCAAAGTGCTTTCTGCAAATGATCTCTTACTTGTGACTTGGTGAAGTTTACAAACTCATCCTGGTGTTTGAATTACGGTATCAATGAATAATAAACCAAACTGTTTACAATATAACACGACTATGGAGCTAGGTGAGCATTTAGCGGTTCACGCCAGGACCGACGTGGACCTTAGCCAGAGGCTCGCCTTACCCCTGGCTTGATTCAATCCCGCTTTCAGCTCCTTGCTCCTCTGTCGTCATATCTGTGAGGCTTCGCGCCTTGGTGCCTCGCAGCGCAGCCCGTTTTAGGTACAGTGCCATCCATTTTTGACCTAAATACTATTTTCTTGTTGTGCATATTATTCCTTTGTAGGATGATGTATACTCCTCCGAATTCAAGTACCCCAAAATGGGACACATGAAATAAATTGCATGCAGTGCTGTCGATCCGTTTTTCGCGAGCAAATTAGCACACAGCTGTGATTGCTAGGGAGGTCAGCCACAGATGTCCCGCTACGAGGCGTATATGGTAGCACCGCTAACCCGCAAATGACATCACACAACAGGCCTAGTCACGAAAGGTCTGTTGATGCGCCACTTGGTCTGTAAACTTGGTCTGTTCCTTTTGCGGGAAACGACATTCAAAATCTCCTTTCCTGCTTATTTGTTGACATTTCATTTTTATCTTGAGGACCATATATCAGCGGCTCCGAGCTGTCCCGCCACGAGATCACTGTACCTACGTAATACCTGTCTCTTGACAACCCTCTCTCTGAATTGTTTCCTTACAACATCCTTCTATCATTTAATTATCTTCAAAATGTCAACTACAGATCAAAAGAGAGCCCCGGGGGGACATTATTCGGGTAGGAACCCGGTTCCGAATATCCAACGCTTCATTGAGAGCTTGGATGCCGAGAAGAAGAATCGAGATGCTCAACTCGAGGCTGAGATGAAAGCTAATCGTTCCAATGGTGAAGTAAAAGATCATGTTGAAAGTCAGCCAAAGGGAGTCAAGGGAACTCGCAAAACGGTCACGGATCCTACCACAGGAAACCAGGTCCAGATAGAGAATGTGAATGCACATTTCATGAAGGCTGCAGAGCATCCAGTGGTATGCAGAAAATACCCTTTTTTATTCATATTAAATTGTCCTAATAACTTCCCAGCTCTCTGTGCCGAATGCGAACGTGGGGAAAGAAACTGTAAGTCGCTTCGAGACGGGATGTCGGACCAAGTTCTGCATGCTAATTAATTTGTAGTCCGTGAAAACGGACAAGACACAATCTGGAAAAGAATATGCCCACAATCAAGATATAACAGCACCGCCAGACCCAATTGCCCCAGGCAGCACATCGGACGTACCGATAAATGGCGAAAAGACGAATATTCTTTTCCATCCTACTCCATCGGTTAGCTATGAGCCCATGTATCATATATTGGAAACACGAGCATCTGTTTTGGCTGTTTCTGTTTTTCTTGCTATGGTGGTTCTTGGGAAGATGTTTGGTGGAGCACTCTATGGGCTCATCCCACTCGGCATGTGTATATCATCCGGCATCTTCCTTTGGATGAAGGAAGTTGTCCGAAGTGGCCGAGAAATTGAATGGTCCAGCGAACAAGAACGTGGAGAAACGGTAAGAATTCTGCTAAGGATCTGGCATCAAATACTGACAGCATTACTTAACTAGGCCACCGCCAATCTTATTCCCGAGTCGGTTGAATGGATAAATACACTTTTAGGTATCGTATGGGGCTTAATTGACCCCGATATGTTCGCTTCTGTTGCCGACACTCTTGAGGACGTCATGCAAGCAAGTGTTCCGAGTATCATTGAGAACGTTCGAGTTGCCGACATCAGTCAGGGGAATAACCCTATCCGAATTCTCAGTCTCCGTGCGTTACCGGATAGTCATGTGAAACAAATGAAGAACGATATACATAGACAAAACAAGCAAAAGAAGGACCCTCAGGAGTTGGCTGCTGACGAGGAGGGAGGAGATTATTACAACCTCGAGTGCTCCTTTGCATATCACGCCAAGCCGACAGGGAAAGGCGTTTCGAACAAAGCCAAAAACATTCACATGCAACTGGTCTTCTACTTAGGTGTCAAGGGCTTGTTCGGTGTGCCCCTTCCGATTTGGGTCGAGTTGCAAGGGCTTGTTGGAACTGTCCGGCTCCGATTACAAATGTCACCAGAACCTCCTTTCCTAAAAGCGCTTACTTTTACGCTCATGGGTGTACCGAAGGTAGAAGCAGGCTGTATGCCTATGCTGGAGAGCAATGTGAACATCCTCAACCTACCTTTAATATCCAAATTTGTCAACTACGCTATTGCTGCAGCTGCCAATGAATACGTTGCACCCAAATCCATGACCCTTGATATGGGTAAGATGCTTGTTAGGGATGATATCCAGAAGGATGTCGAAGCTCTTGGGGTTCTATGGATCCATATTCATAGAGCATCTGGGCTCAGCAAGCAAGATCGGCGTGGTAGTAAGGGTGGCGGTAGCGACCCTTATGTAACAGTCACTTTCTCGAAATATGGCAAGCCCATGTACTGCACTCGTGTGATTCAGGATGATCTCAACCCGGTATTTGAGGAGACTTGTGCTCTATTGGTAACGCCTGATCTTATTAAGGCCAACGAGCAATTGTCAATAGAGCTCTGGGATTCGGACAGGACTACCTCGGATGATGTGATCGGTAAGATCGAGCTTTCATTGCAGAAAATGATCCAACACCCCGGAAAGACGTATCCGCAAGTCTCCAAGCTTCGTGGCATGAATGTGGAAAACTCTATGCCCGGTGATCTTCACTGGGAGGTTGGTTTCTTTGGCAAGCCCCGATTCCGTCCGGCATTACGAACTGATGGTAGAGACACCAATCTTCCCGATCAGCTAAAGCACAAGAAGGAGCTGCAAGATGATAAAGGATCACTTGATAATGACGAGGAAGATGCTGTCGCACACACTCCACCAGACCCCCTCTGGCCAAGTGGTATTTGCAGTGTGATTGTGCATCAGATTGTAAATCTTGAGCTGGAGAATATCAAAGGGAGTGAGGGTAAGCGAAAGGGTCGTGAATATGAACCAGCGCAAGAGAGTGGCGAAGTCAAATTCGAGGAACATAAGAAACTGCCGAGCAGTTACTGCACAATCCTTTTCAATGATGAGTTGGTGAGAGTTCTATTCTTTACAATTAATTCACAGGTTGGCTAAGGCGCATTAGGTCTATCGTACTCGTGCGAAAGTTGTCAGCAGCAAGCCCATTTTCAACGCAGGTACGGAGCGTTTCATGAGAGATTGGCGGTCAGGTATTGTCACCATTACGGTTCGGGACCAACGAATGAGACAACATGATCCAATCCTAGGAGTCGTTCCGTTAAAGCTTTCAGAAATTCTTCAAACAAGTTCTCAAGTGACCAGATGGTATCCCTTGGATGGCGGCATTGGATTTGGTCGAATTCGTATCTCACTTCTCTTCCGCAGTGTCGAAACACGCCTACCCCTGAATCAGCTGGGTTGGGATGTCGGAACCTTCGAATTCATGTCGGATAAGATCCTGGCCTTGAATTACAACTCTAATACCAAGTTGAAGCTCCGTACTGGAGGAAGTTCTGGAGCTATACCGAGAACTCAATGCAAGAAGCTCAACGAAGGCGACGGCATCTATTGGGATATTGCGAAGCAGGATGGCAAGAATAATATTAGACTTCCAGTCAGGTATCGTTACCGTTCGCCCGTCGTATTCGAATTTCACACAGCTGGTAAGAAGGCTGCGGATGCATATGCAGTAATCTGGCTCCATCACCTTGAAGACAATAAAGAGGAGAATATTAACATTCCAATCTGGAAAACCGATAATGGAATGCGCCTGACACAAAACTACATCACACAAGAGAATTTCAACGGCATTCCAGACATCATGATCGAAGAGGTCGGCCTCCTCCAGTTCCGATGTCGTTTCAAGGCTGGGACAGATCAGGACCATGCAAAATTCGTGACTGATGATGATTCTCGTGAGACGCAAGAAACATGGGAAGCCTGCCACGCTGAAGGGGTTCGTACTACAAAGGTCACAAAGGAATTGCCTCCTGCAGTTGAGAAGCTGCACGAGGAATCCCTCACTCAAGGCCGTGACGTTTTGGCCAACGCGAACGAGGACGAGAAGAAAAGGTGGTTATCCAAAGATGGCACAGATTGGAGCGGTGCATTTGGAGAGGACCCAGCTAAATACGCTGATCTTAAGGGTGCGCGTAGAGGCAGTGACCCTAACAGATCCAGCATCGTGGATAAGAATGTTGGCAGAGAAGGACGTGTCAACGAGAATGTGACTGACGGTGAGGATGATGACGATGACGATGACGACGATAGTGACTCTGATGAGAGTGATCTCGGTGTCGTCGATGGGACTAACGCCCATGAACAAGCTAATGGCCTAGGCTCCGGAGCAGGTGTTAGCGGCAATGATTCCACCGATTTTGATCGCAACGTAAACGATAAGAGCTCGGCCAATGGCCAGGACAAGAAAGATTTGTATCGCAAGCAGAGAGGTCTTATGCAGTGGAAACCCATGAGAAACCTAGCATTTGCGAAAGATGAAGCGAAGTTCGCGTTTAAAAGAACTTTGAAGAAGGGAAGTTTGGCTGGGAGGCAACCTGATGTCGAGACTGAGACCTAATAATGTCGGGACTGAGAAGCCTTGTTAAGATTGATTCCTGTTAGCAATACAGATACTTGTTGTCGACGATGAGACTTAATTGGGAGATCTTCGTTCTAAAATACACGGCTTTGAAAAAGTATGGTGGACGTCTCGGAGAAATTTGAAATTTTTGGTGCTGTGTATGAACCTAGTCGGATGTCACATGAATATGACAACGTCCGTGAACTCTTCTCAGATCGAAGGGGTTGCCGTTAGCGAGAATTTATCTACAACAGCCTCTCTTCCGGGACCAAGTCTGGTGTAAACACAAGTTAGCTTCCATCAAGCATTTCCCGAGGTATTTTCGACTGTAGACGTGGAGAAAATTTGATCAGGCTTGCTGATAGCTGAAGTAGATGGTCAAACGCAATTTATATCCAGGTATTCGATAAGGCAGTGACAGCATCGAAATGACCAGGCCATACGTATCTCGAGATCCTGAGCTGGGAAATTACAATGGTTTTCACGGATAATAGAGAGCTGAAAGCGGAATCGCTATGAAGCCTCTTGCCCACGTGACTTCTCGTAAGTTTTGTCGCCGTTGCATAAATTTCCGGCGCTCAAAGACTGTCATTCGAAGGAGGAGATCGGTCCCCATAATATCTTGGCCATCTTGTCTCCCCCGGCGGTGTCTCCTGCAATCTCTCCCGACAAATACGCAGTTGGCTTCCGAAGTCCTCCCCGCATTTCCCACAGAACTTTCGCCACGGAGTCCTATCAGAATACGTGGAGGCTTGAGTGAAGAGTTTGCAGTTCATGCAGTACTCGAAATCTGGCGGCATCCATTTAGAGAGATGGTTGCGCAGCTCGCAGTGTGCTGGATACCAAAGGACAGGGACGCAGTATTTACAGCCGTTGCGTTTGATTACGGGTGTTGCAGAGGTGGGAGAGCCTGCTGTGAGGGCTACTCGGGGAATGATGTCACGATACAGTTTGTAGAAGTGTTTGCTGTTATTATGTGTGAGTTCAGAGTCATTTTAATAAATAGTACTACGGTTTTGAATAGCCGCAGAGGGGCCGCACCTACCTTGTTAGGCCAAAGCAGGTTGCGTCGATAGGGTTTAGGAAGGCCATGACGTGCAGTTGCAGCTCGGACGGTAAGGCTTCCAAAGTTAGCGGCTCGCCAGGGCGTCTAATCGCTGATTCCATATTTGACTCGTGGTGTGTCTTTTATGAGGGATGTTTTGTGGCTTGGTATTTGGCTTTCTCAAGGTAGGTGGTCATTCGATTGAAATCTGGTACCGAGCTTGGGAGCCGAACTCAGCGAATATACTACGTACTGTACCACGAAACTATCTTGAGCATTTCAGGTCAGATATGTATTTGCATTACTAAAGTAATCGTACCACTGTCCAGTTTCACAAAGATCAGTCTGTAACATGGTAAGATCGTATAGCTGCCACGTGCTGGCTGTCTCAACTTTTGTACATTCATTTCTGCTATGTTCAAAAATACCATTTCATCCCATTCCTTTACTACGTAATTCCGCTAACCCGAATCAATAATACAACTGGCCCGCCATGTGATTCAAAAGTCATACCACGTAAGGCTAGAGCACTTCCGGCCATGCAGTGACAAATACAAGGCCAAACTAACCATGATTGATAAATGCTATTCATGTAATCCCAGAATTGAATTGCTCCGTTGTGGAACCAGCCACAAATGCAAATTAGATAGAGTGTGAGCTACCAGGCCTATCGAACATTTCCGTGTCACCGTTGGAATCAAAGACTATCGCTGGAGCCAATGGCTCTGGCAGTTCCTCTAACTTCATCGTTACCGAATTGTACTTGGGTACTTCAGGCCATCCTCTAATAGCAGTCATAGGAGTCTTGTCTATAACCTCGGAAGGAAATTGTATTGCAGTGACCGGTGCAGCGGTAACCAGGCCCTCGTCAGACACCTCGGATGGAATCTGTATCGAAATGACTGGGGCCCGCTCCCAATCCTCGGCCTGAGGCTTGGCTGTAGGATTTTGGATTTGACTTAATGTTTCTGGTGATTCGTTTCTGGAAGAGATCGCTGAACTCGGTTCCTCCTCTTCAACTTCATCTTCATTGACTCCAATCGTCCAGACCCATCGTCTCTTCTTCTCCTTGCGTTTCCTCTTCTTGTTCCCTGGAGTCTCACTATCACTATCCGCCCCTAATCCGGCCATGCGCCTTCTCATTTCTTCGAATGGTCCAGGAGTTTGGCCTCCATCTCGAGTCTCGTCCCCAGTATAAGCCATAGCTAGGTCCAGCATCTCAGGTCCCTCCGCTTCTGAGTCTGTAGCTGAGTGTGGGGATGCTTCCTCGGCCAGGAGATCAATATGGGACTTTATGTACCTTTCAGTCGTGATTGTTTGTGTGAGGGGATTATTGAAACACAACTTCTTGGCGGCACGGTCTGCTAGTCGACGTGAGGAGCGGGTTGGCGACATCGGTGTAAGTGCTGATCTAGGAGGTAACGGAGAATTTCGGAGGATACTGTGTAGAGATCGTGGATGTGTATATGGGGCAGGTATGTGTTGAGTGCCCGTCGTTGCACGCCTCCGTGGAGTTCGGGGTGACATGGATGAAGCAGTGTCGATAGGACGGGCTGTGAACGAAAACACTTTTGATTTGAATTCATCTGATGGATGAGCAGATTGCGGAGGGGTGAATGTAAACGAGGGAATATCAGCTCGAGGATATGCTGTATTTGGTGATATAGAAGAGAAAGCAGCGGTTGGCGTATCTGGGTAGGTGATATTGAACGGTCCGGGGGTTTGGGTATGTTGGGAAGGAAACATTGGAGTTTTGTGCGGATAGTCAGCGTTCGTGACAAGTCGGAGACCAGACTTTCGAACATTATTCACCAAATTCTTTGAATCAAGACCTGCTGGAGGAGCGGCCACTTTTGGTGAGGACAGTTCTATGGCAGCCGCGTAAGCATTGGACAGTGTATTGAATGCTGTGGCCGATTTGGGATCAATATCTGCTTTCAGCGCCGCTCCAGGCTTGAGAGTTGTCATTGGTGATGACTTAATCTGAAGAGACAACCTTGGCTTCTTGGGAGCCGATGGATGTGATGTTGGAAGTGACATTGCTGGAGCCTGCTGGCTCATAGTGGCAATCATAGTACGGTAGTCGGGGCGAATCCCCTGATCTTTGAGCTCAACAAATAAGGCCGCGCCCGACTTAGACGACTTGCTTAGGATCCAGTCCTAGATTACTCAGTCGATAACTACGATCGCGAGATCGCAGATTGCAGATAGATAAGTAGTTAGACGTAGAAATATTCGAGAATGCTGATGGGGAGGGGGTAATATACGGGAGAAGATCTAGATTTTGCGGGGTGCCGCCGAGCACAGCAGCAGCAACCGCTTAGTGGAAAGGATAGCAAATGCACGTCTTGGAAACAAATAGACGCGAGGTGACAAGTAGAGGAGGGAGTGCAAGGTTTGAGAGGACAGAAGAAGAGAAATATACTTGACCGCAGTGGGCCTGCTGATGGGATTGCTGGACCTGGGTGGCTCTACCATTAGATCCTTAGCGCTGGGATATTTAAGATAGCGACAGCGGCGATGAGGCGGCGACGCGGCATCCAATCGACGGAGTCAGGGGCCTGTGACTTAGATGCATCCTGCAAGCTATTTCCGGATGGCGCCTGCTATGTTTGCACCTCCCTCCCTGGATGTCACACCCTGCGTTAAACACGTTTGGGAGGGTTGGTTCACGTCCTCAGGGCCTCTTCCCATGCGACCTCATGTCACATACTATTCATATCGCATTTACATGAAATTGTGCGGTGAAACATGTTTGAGACCATGGGTGTGTTCGGTGCATGCTTACCAGCCTAATCTTAGAGTCACTCCGGCCGCGCGCATAGTGCTATCGGCAGGCCGGACGTGGTGCAACTCCACACGACTCGTGTCGTCTAGATAAACTCACATCTGACGTCTGGCATCTGACAATTTGACTCCCAAAATTTTGTTGAGATATAGGACAAAGAGGCTTTCAAGTCAGCCTTATTCCGCCTATTCTTGACTACCTGAGAGCGTGAGCGTGAGCGTGAGCGTGGGAGCAGGCTGTGCCCGTTCGTCATCTGCGGCGCGCCTAATCTTAGATGAGGCGTATCGGAGTACTGTCAGCCCTAAGTCCACGCAGCAACGGCGAGGATCCTAGCCAGGAAGGATGACAGAATTATCATACGTGTGCATGAATATTGACATAGTAAGCCTTCAAAGCCGGTATTTCCTAGATCCCTCCGTATCTTAACGTTATTCATTAGTGGTGTATGTTTGCGGCTTTTGCTACCCGGTGTCAACTGCAACGTCACCTAAACTTCGCAAATCACTCTCATAATACCTGAAGACTCTAGATGGCCATGCTATTTGGCTATCTTGAGTTACTTGCTCTATGTTTAAGATAATGTAATTACAGGACAGTCGACCCGCTTCTGTTAAATGCATATACCTTTATCAATTACTTGCATAGAGATAGTCCAGCGGCTATAACCTCATTATAAATTGCAAAAGGCACCTTTTGAATATTCTGATCAAGTACCCTAGCCGTTTCTTCTCCATGCTTGCATGTGGGTATGTGCGTGCGGTATCTCACAGTCTGGTGTGTTGGAGGAGCGTTGTAGCAGTGCCACTCCCTAGAAATTCCAGTGTGTACAATAAGACTACTCCTGTGCATCACAATCTAACTTGAGTATTTCAGTCTTCGCTTATTGTAGTAAATTTCACTCAAAACTCCATGATCGATGTTTTGAGATAAATCTGATCATCCTCAAATTCTACATTGGCATGAGGCTCACTCGCAGCATGGGCTAGTAGAATCTGTTGCAAAGGCTACCTGAAGTACACCGAAAGTTATCTTATCACGGAAGATCCACGTAAGTGCGTTCGTTCTGCTTTCGTGATTGGCGGTCTGAACTGCGTTCACAAGCTTACTCTTCATGTTTGGCTTTATGCACTGCATTCAAAGCCTCACCTAATATAATAATTATTATTTGCTCTTACCTGATCTAGCTAATGCCATGCAGTACTTCTACCTGTAATGGCCAAGGAAACCCTACCCTAAAGCGGGATAAAAACCTTGCCTGCCGCTCTATTGAAACTACACTCACTCGCAGCCGGTGAGACCCTACTATATAGGCCAATGGTTGCATTGCTATAATATAGATCTTCTTGCTTACATTGTTTGCAGTACTAGTCAGAGCTACAAGATGTGAGCAACACCGACCTCAAACTCCAAGAAGCAATCCAAGGTATCAGGCGTTATTCACATCAAGGATCTCTCTGGTTTGTAAATGGTCTCTGTGGGATCAGTCCCGTAGGCCGTCCGTAACTGGTCTGTAACACAGAGCACTTGAGTTTACAAAGCTAAATTTCCTTCCAGCTTTCCAACAGATTCACGAGAGGACATTAAAAAGGAAGACTATTCTATCTGCTTAGGAAAAAGCTGGCCTGTTTCCATTCAATCCTGCTTTAGTTAAAAGCAAAATAGCTGTGTTCCAATTAGAAGCTGCTCAAGTTGCTCGTAAGCGACCAAAGACTGCACTTCTAATCTAACACTATTTCAGCAGACTCCTACTACATAAATATACTAGACTCATATGGAATATCTAAAGAGGCAGTAGATAGACGAGCTTTGACTTCAAGCACCTTTAACACCTTCTTACTATTGAGCTTTGCGAAAGTATGAAAAGTACTCTTCGATGAAAATCTTCCAGGCTGAGGGATTAAAAAGACTCGAGATGAGCAAGACCGGCTCCAACGCAAATCAAGAAGCAACTAGCATGTCTAGAAGAACGGCGTAATTTACAAGGGTACTGCTCTACGTCAAATTGAGGAGCGAAAGCAAGAGGTAGTCAATCAAGCTCTTAAAAGGCTATGCAAGGAAAAAGATAAAGTACGGAAAACCTTATGAAGCGGCTTCCTAAATTGGTAGAGGATCATCATTGGAATTGGCTCTGTCTATATGCAAAGTAGGACTCAAGGGTTGTAGAGGTAATTCCATTATATAGGGTAGATAATCCAAAATTGTAGAAGTTTTAGTGTTTTGCTACCCCCCAACAAGGAGCCGAAGCGATTGGTGGGGCCGGAAGGCAAGTGGAACCCCACAGATAGCGCACTCGCTTGATTACGCCACTTGATTCTTCCTTCAGCCGAATTCAGCGGCCTTATTAGCGTTGCGGTTGTTATCCCTTTGCACGGGAATATGAAGGAATTGCACTAGCGCCCCTAATTGGGGAAAGCGGCTTCCACGTCGCGACCCCACCAAAGTTGTAAATCGCGTCTAAAACTTATAAAAATAGCTATTCTGCAGCATATTACTTCTTTAAACACTTATCTTATTACTATGGCGTCCCTTAGTGATTTAGATACCTCGTCTGAGTCAGAGTATGATTCCA
>Ga0335072_10009397_pt1 | contig 14099 bp, 5 predicted proteins | sample Lox_Sample_21_FD_206725 | JGI IMG/M metagenome (GOLD analysis project Ga0335072, IMG submission 206725) | Soil microbial communities from Loxahatchee National Wildlife Refuge, Florida, United States - Lox_Sample_2.1 | ecosystem: Environmental > Terrestrial > Soil > Wetlands | place: USA: Florida...
CAAGTCGCGCCAGTGCATGTGTACCCCTCCCATGATCCAGCGCTACGTCGCCAAGATCTCCGGCCCGCTCCTCGACCGCATCGACATTCACATTGAAGTTCCCGCCGTGCAATACAAGGAGCTGCGCGGCGGCGCCGCAGCCGAAGGCTCCGCCCATATCCGTGCCCGCGTCATGGCAGCCCGCGAGCGTCAGCGCCGGCGCTTCAGAAAGCATGGCGAAAAGATCTATGCCAACGCCCAGATGACCACCCGCCAGATCCGCACGTACTGCGAACTGGGGCCCGACTCCGAGCGCCTCCTCGAGCGCGCCATGCAGCAGCAGGGACTCACCGCCCGCGCCCACGATCGCATCCTGAAAGTCGCCAGAACTATCGCCGATCTCGACGAAACTGACGACCTCGAGGTCGCCCATTTGGCCGAAGCCATCCAGTACCGGACGCTGGACCGAAGTTTCTGGAGTTGAAGACTCCGGGTCCTCTCGCTCCCTCGCTGCCTATCTTTTAAAGCTTCTCCCCCTTCCGGCCGATGACTCGGTTCAGCGGATGAAACAGGTCTACCGCAAGAATCCTTTCACTGGATATCGCATGATCGAGCCTTTTCTGTACTCCGGCTGGGACACATTCTTCGTGGCAGTTTGCTTTTTGATCCTGCTGATTGTTGCCCTTTTCCGGCTCGACCTTGACCATTCTGCGTCCCGCCGAAGGTCCCAGCCCCTACCCGCCATCGGGATCGACCGAAAGGGTCGGCCATTCCTTACGGATCCAGACGGTCGCCCCTGGTACCCGGCGCGAAAGAAGTAACTCTCCGGGTTCAAGTTCTTTCCAGGAGCGTCAATCCGGCCCCAGTGACCCCTTTGAGGGGAAATCGAACGCGAGCGATCTATTGAAACTAAAGGTCTTGCGTGAGCTGTCTGCCCGGAGCCCGTTTCAAACTCGAGACCGTCGAAGAACGCGGAGGAAATCCCTCGGAATCCGCTGAAAAAACTATTGACCCAAGCGAAACTTGGTTATACCCTCATCCTAGCCATCCATACAGGGCTAGGTTGCCTCGTGCGGCCAGTGTGCCCGCAAGCCGTTTCCAGCATCAAATCTACGAGCGAGTGGCTCTCTTTGATGTTCCGGGTGCGTTTGATGCACCGCAAATGGCGATTTGGGCATCCAGGGCGATGAGGCGCGAACCGCTTACCCTGTAGGGCATGGCATCCATTTCATAACGTGCAACATTTCCCCCAAACTTTTCGTACTCGGGGGGTGTTCAACGCGTCTAAGAGATGGAAGTTCCATTTGGGGAAGGCCCTTGATTGTCATGGCCCCCCTTTGTCTGCGTGGCGGGACTTTACCGGCCTGCTTGCAGCGAGTTTTCAAAAAGAAGGAGATAAGTATGCGTTCCGATCTTGTTTTTCGGGCACTTTCCCAGGTTTCCAATCGCTACCAGCTCTGTCAACTGGCAAGCAAAGCAACTCGTAAGCTTCACAAGCCAAATACACGGCTGCAAGACACAACCAACGAAGTTTTGAACCGTTTTCACACCGCCAGTCCTGAAGCGGAAATGGAAGAGCCGCCCGCGGCCCAACAAGTTGAAAGGCGACGTGCGGCCTGATCGCGGCTTTCGCAGCGTAAGTTGGGCAGGTTAACGGATTCAAGGCATTTCCCATCGAAGAAGTTGCTTTTCCCTGGTGCGCAGCGGCTCCTGCAGTTTTGCGGAGTCGCCCGTTGGGCGGTTTGCACCGGAAAAGCTTTTAGTTGCCCGTCCGGCTTTCTCCCCTGGAGCACTTCCCCTCCGCATCCCACACCCCAAAACATCCCGCCTTTTCGCAGGTGATCATGACCATCGCAGAACTCAAAGAAAAGAACATTACTGAACTCAGCCGCATCGCACGCACCCTTGAGATCCCGGGAACCAGCGGCCTTCGCAAGCAGGATCTCATTTTCAAGATCCTTCAAGCGCAAAGCGAAAAGGAAGGTCACATCTTTGCCGAAGGTGTCCTCGAAATCCTTCCTGACGGCTACGGCTTTCTGCGCTCGCCCGACTACAACTATCTGCCCGGCCCAGACGACATTTACGTCTCGCCATCGCAGATACGCAAGTTCGACCTCAAGACCGGCGATTCCATCTCGGGCAACGTCCGCCCGCCCCACGAAGGCGAGAAATACTTCGCCCTCGTCAAGATCGAGGCCATCAACTTCGAGTCGCCCGAAGAGACGCGCAACAAGATTCTTTTCGACAATCTCACGCCCCTTTATCCGCAGGAGCGCGTGAAGATGGAGACCGTGCGGGAAGGCATCAGCGGGCGGGTCATGGATCTGCTCACACCCGTCGGCAAAGGCCAGCGCGGACTGATCGTCGCTCCGCCCCGCACCGGCAAGACCATGCTGCTGCAGTCCATCGCCAACTCCATCACCACGAACCACCCGGAAGTCGTCCTCATCGTCTTGCTCATCGACGAGCGTCCCGAGGAAGTCACCGACATGCAGCGTTCTGTAAAGGGCGAAGTCATCAGTTCGACCTTCGATGAGCCCGCCGCCCGCCACGTGCAGGTGGCCGAGATGGTCATTGAGAAAGCCAAGCGCCTCGTCGAGCACAAGCGCGACGTGGTCATTCTGCTCGATTCCATCACCCGTCTCGCCCGGGCCTACAACACCATCGTGCCGCCCTCCGGCAAGGTTCTCTCCGGCGGCGTCGACTCGAACGCGCTACAGCGGCCCAAGCGTTTTTTCGGCGCTGCACGCAACATTGAGGAAGGCGGATCGCTCACCATCATTGCCACGGCCCTCGTCGATACCGGCTCCCGCATGGACGAAGTCATCTTCGAAGAGTTCAAGGGCACCGGCAATATGGAAATCATTCTCGACCGCAAGCTGGTCGACAAGCGCGTCTTCCCGGCCATCGACATCCAGCGCTCCGGCACGCGCAAGGAAGAGCTGCTCATTCCCAAAGACGACCTGCAGCGCATCTTCGTCCTGCGCCGCGTACTCAACCCGCTCTCTCCTGTTGAAGCCATGGAGCTGATCATCAGCCGCCTCGAGAAAGTCCGCAACAACGCCGAGTTCCTGACTACCATGAACCAGCTGTAGCGCCATGTAGCTGACGTTCGCCGCAAAGATCACTGCGGCCATTTGGTGCGACGTCTGGCGGTCTGGCCGTGGGCAGTTGAAGGACCTACATTTCGATAATTTGAAATGCGCCGTGCACCTCAGAGGCGCCATGCCGGACGGTCTTCGAAAAGAACCCGGCAAGTCTGCTTCGCGCCGAAAGGGCTGGACAACAATCCTCTCCACCTCGTGGCATTCCAAGGTAGAATCCTCGTATGCCCGTGAGTGCGTCGATTGGCCACCATGATGATGGCTGCGCTGTAGTTACCCTGACGGGACCGATCACGCTCGGTTCATCTTTGAGTGTGGCTGAATCGCAGGTGCGTTCGCTCATCAACGGCGGCGCGCACAAGATCGTGCTTGACCTTTCGCGCGTCGACTACATCGACAGCGCCGGGCTCGGCATGCTCGTCTATATTTATGGCTCGCTCTGCTCCCGCGGCGGCTCGCTGCGGATTTGCGGCGTAGCTCCCCGGATCATCGCTTTGCTCGAGATGACAAAGATGAACACGCTGCTCTCTGTGGACGCGGATGTCCCGGAAAGTCTCGCGGCCCTCAAACAGTGAGCACAGCTCCGCGCTTCAGCCGCTTCACTCCGCTCTTAGCGCCTCTACCGGATCCACCGACGCCGCTCGTCGCGCCGGCAAGTAGCTCGCCAGCACCGCCGCCGCGGCCAGCATGATCGGAACCGCGACATAGGTGACGGGATCGAGCGGGCTGATGCCGAACAGCAGCGATTTCATGAGGCGTGTGAGGAGCGCCGCGGCCGCAAGGCCGATCGCCACGCCAGCCACTGTGAGCGCCATCGCCGACCGCACAAACATCCATTTCAGCTCGTCTCTTTGCGCTCCCAGCGCCATGCGCACGCCAATCTCGCGGGTCCGCTGCGTCACCGCATACGAGATCACGCCGTAGATGCCCAGCAGGCCCAGCGCGAGAGCCATGGCGCCGGCAATGGCCAGCATGACGAGTGTGAACGATGTGCGCGCCATGGATTGCCCGTAGATATCCGCCATGGTGCGGATGTTTGCCACCGGCAGATTCGCGTTGACCGACCAGACCGCCCTTTGCACCTCGCCGATGAACTGCTGCGTCCCCGCGCGCGGGCTGCGCACGGCGAACGTGACCGCGCGCACCGGTTCGTAAAAGGAGTTGTTCGATGAGATAGGCCAATAGGCCACGGCCGGCGGCGGATCGCTCACGCCGTTCATGCGCACATCCTGGACGACGCCGATCACCTCGTGCCATGGCATGCTGTCGAATTCGCGAAAATGCTGGCCGATCGCGGCTTGAGCCGAGCCGCAGCATTCGCGCGCCAGGTTTTCAGAAAGAATCCCTACCGGCCGGAGCGAGTAGACATCGGTCCAGGTGAAGTCGCGACCGGCGACGATCTTCGTGCCGGCGGTATGGAAGTAGCCCGGCGAGGCGTAGTTGTACAGTCGCAGCGGCGCCTCGTTATTTTTGTAGGATTTGCCCTCGAAGTAGAGATCGTCCCAGTTAGGCTCGATCTGCTGCAAGGGCATGGCGCTCGCGAAACCTACTGATGAAACGCCGGGAACGGCGGCAAGTTTATCCGCGATGGCGTTCTGGATGCGCGTGACCGTCGGCATATCGCTGATCAGGGAACTGGGGATGGCGATGCGCATCGTCTCAAGGTGCGCCCCATCGAAGAAGCCGGGATCCACGTTGCGCATGGCCGCGAAGGTGCGAATCATGAGCGCCGCGCTTACCAGCAGCACCGTGGCCATGGCCACCTGCGCAATCACCAGCGCGTTGCGTCCGCGCTGCCGCTCACGGCTCAGGCTGGCGGTTCGCCCGCCGGCACGGAGCGCAACAAGCGGTCGCGCCTGTCTGTACTTGAGGGCGGGAATGGAGCCGAAGAACAGGCCCGAGAAGACCGCTAGCGCCAGCGTAAAGGCGAGGGACCATCCGTCCAGCCTCACCTCGCTCAGCCGCGGCAGGTTCGAAGGGCCCACGGCGAGCAAGAACCGCAGTCCCGCCGCCGCCACCGCGGTTCCGCCCACGCCGCCAAGCAGTCCGAGCAGGACACTCTCGATCAGCAACTCGCGTACGATACAGGCGCGCCCGGCGCCCAGCGCCGCACGCACCGCCAGCTCCTGCTGTCGTCCCTCGGCCCTCACCAGCAGCAGGTTCGCCACGTTGGCGCATGCCATCAGTATGACCAGGCCGATGGTGCCCATCACCACCCACAATGCGCCGCTCACATTGCCAAGGACTTCCTCTTTCATGGGGCGCAGCGCAGGCCCGATCTGCCAGGTGAGATAGAAGTGCGAATCGCATTTCGGACAGTTTCTCCAGGAATCCATCCATATATTCAAGAGCCGAGCCACGTCGGCATCGGCCGTGGCGATCGACACGCCTGGCTTGAGACGCGCGATGCCGCGATAGGCGAAGCCGGCCAGGATCTGATTGTGCGGATCGAAAGCCAGCGGAACGAGCAGGTCGAAGTCGTAATTGAGCACCTTGAAGCCCCGCGGCATCACGCCCACAATCTCGCGGGGCTGCGAATCGAGCTCGATGGTCCGTCCTACCACCGAGCGGTCGCCGCCGAAGCGCCGCTGCCAGTACCCATAGCCGAGCATCACCCGCTTGGGGCCCCGGGGATCCTGGTCGGTGGCATCGAGCCATCGCCCAGCCGCTGGAGGAACAGCGAAGGACTGCAGTACACCGTCGCTCACCAGAGCCGTGTACACCTGTTCCGGCTGAGCAAGGCCGGTCACGTTCGCCGTCGAAGGCATCCACACGCCAGCCGACTGAAGGGTGCGGTTATGTGCCGCGAAGGTCAGATACATTGAGGCCGACAAGCGCAGCCCATCGCGGAAGTCAGACAGCCCCGGCGCGCCGGGGGCTTGCAGGTTGAGCGCAACCAGTTGCTGCGGGTCAGGATACGCGAGCGGTTTGAGCAGGACGTTTTCAAGCACGCTGAACACCGCTGTGTTGGCGCCGATCCCGATGGCCAGCGTGAGGAGCACCGTCGCCGCGAATCCGGGGTTCTTGGCCATGCGCCGCAGCGCCAGCTTTCCATCGGCCAAAACTGACTCGATTGCCTCCCACTGCCATGCTTCGCGGCTGCGCTCCTCGATCAGCGCCACATTGCCGAACTCGCGCCGCGCGCGCTGCTCTGCCTGCTTGCGCGTCAGTCCATCGCTCATCAACTCCTCGATCTTCTCTTCGATGTGTTCATCGATCGAAGCCGAAACATCGGCGAAGCGGCCGCGCCGAGTCAACATTTGTTTGAACCAGTTCATGGCAAACCTCTATTCACTTCGTAACGCTTCCATCGGATCGACCGAGGCGGCCCGCCGCGCCGGCAGATAACTCGCGACTGCCGCGGCCGCTGCCAGGATCAACGGGACTGCTGCATACGTGAGCGGGTCGAGCGGGCTGATGCCGAAAAGCAACGACTTCATCAACCGAGTCAACCCCGCTGCGCTCGCCAGCCCGATTCCCGCGCCAATCCCGGTCAACGCCATTGCCGAGCGAACCACCATCCACTTCAGCTCGCCTTTCTGCGCACCCAATGCCATGCGCACGCCAATCTCACGTGTCCGCTGCGACACGGCATAGGAAAGAACGCCGTAAACACCAAGCAAGCTGAGCGCCATCGCCATCGCGCCCGCGATGGCCAGCATGACGAGCGTGAAGGAGGTGCGAGCCAGCGACAGCATGTAAAGCTGCTGTAAGGTTCCGACGGAGCCGGCCGGTAAGTTGGAGTTCTCAGAAGCAAGCGCCAGGCTGGCGTTGACCTGCCAGACGGCCTGCTGCATCTGGCGAACAAAGTCCGCGGTGCCGGCGCGATCGGTGTGCATCACAAAGGAGACAAAACGCAGGCCGTCCATCTGCGGATGTTTGGGATCGAAGCGGTCGTAGAACATCGCGGGCCAGTAAACGATTGCCGGCGCCGCCTGGTCGACCCCATGAACATGAACATCTTCGACCACGCCGATCACCTGGTGCCATGGCGAGTTGGAGTACTTCTTTACCCGTTTGCCGATCGCCGCCGCCGCTGAGCCCCAGTTTTCGCGCGCGAAGCTTTCCGAGACAATGATCACGGGATTGAGATTGTTTAGGTCGTCCCAGGTAAAGTCGCGGCCGACAACAAGGCGTGTGCCCATGGTTTTGAAATATCCCGGCGAGATATAGTTGTAGAGCCGCAGAGGTGGCTCGCCACCCAGGTAGTTCTTGCCTTCCACGGCAATCAGGTCCCAGTTGGCGTCAACGCCCTCCATAGGAACGGTCACGGCGAATGCGGCTGAGGTGACGCCGGGAACGGCAGCAAGGTTTTGCGCAATCTGGTTCTGAATGCGTGCGACCTCGTGCGGATCGGCGGCCAGCTGGTCCGGGATCCAGACGTTCATCAGTTCAATGTGCTGCGCATCGGCGAAGCCCGGTGCGACACTTCGCAGCGCGGCGAAGGTGCGGATCATGAGCAGAGCGCAAACCATGAGCACCAGCGCCATGGCAACTTGCGTCACGACCAGCAGGCTGCGCGATCGGCGGAAGGCGGTGCCTTCGCTCACGGTTCGGGTCGAGCCGCTCAGTTTAAGCGAAGCAGTGGAGCGCGCGTACTTGAGGACAGGGATCGAGCCGAAAAGGAGCCCGGAAAGAACCGAAAGCAGCAGCGTAACGAGGAGCGATCGCCCGTCGAGGGCGATTTCATTCAGACGCGGTAGCTCGGCAGGGCCAATCGAAACCAGAAGCCGCAATCCGGCATATGCGACGCCGATGGCGGCTACCCCGCCGATGAGCCCAAACACGAGGCTTTCGACGAGCAGTTCGCGGGCAATCCGCGCGCGGCCAGCCCCCAGGGCTGCTCGAATCGCCAATTCCTGCCCTCGAGACTCGGCGCGAACCAGCATCAGATTTGCCACGTTCGTGCAGGCAATGAGCATCACCAGGCCGAGAGTAGCCATGACAATCCAGAGCACGTTGCCCACGTCGCCGATGACAAGCTGCTTGAGCGGGCGAAAGTTGGGAGTGATGCGCCAGACAGCATAGTAGTGCGGGTTGGTTTTCGGTCCATTCGACCATGAATCCATCCAGACGTTCACCAGTCTTGCGACATCGCTGTCGGCCTGCTGCAGCGTGACTCCCGGCTTGAGGCGTCCGATGCCGTTGTAGCCGAAACCGGCCAATATCTCGTTGGTAGGGTCGAAGGCAAGGGGCACCAGAATATCGAATTCCTGGTCGACCATACGGAAGCCGCGCGGCATCACTCCGACAATCGTGCGGGTCTGCCCATCCACCTGAAAGGCCCGGCCAATGACATTACGATCGCCGCTGAAGCGGCGCTGCCAGTAGCCGTAGCCAAGCATGACCGTCTTTTCACCATTCGGGTCCTGGTCGGCCGAGGTAAACCAGCGTCCGACGGCAGGTGGAACTGCGAAGGTCTCGAGTACCCCGTCGCTGACACCTTCCATTTGCACCTGCTCCGGCTGCCCCGCCCCAGTAATGTTTGCCGTCCGCGGTACCCAGACGCCCAACGACTGAAATGTGCGGTTGTGCCGCGCAAAGGTCAGATACATTGAGGCCGAGAGGCCGAGGCCGTTAGAAAAGCCGGCGAGACCGCCGGCGCCGGGCGCATCGAGCCAGAGCGAAACGATCTTGTCGGAATCGGGATACGGGAGCGGCTTGATCAGCACGCTGTCGATCACCGTGAACACTGCCGTGTTTGCGCCGATACCGATCGCCAGCGTCAGTAGCACCGTTGCTGCAAATCCCGGATTCTTGCGCATGCGCCGCAAGGCCATCCTTACATCAGCTAGCACCGTCTCGATCGCCTGCCACTGCCACACTTCGCGGCTGCGCTCTTCAATCAGCGCCACATTGCCGAACTCGCGCCGCGCGCGCTGTTCGGCCTCTTTGCGCGTCAGGCCTTCGCTCATCAACTCATCGATCTTCTCTTCAATGTGCTCGCTGACCGACACCGAGAGATCGTCATAGCGACGCGAGAACCGTTGCCTGAGCCAATTCAATGAGACCTCCTATTCAGATCGCAGTACTGTCATCGGTTGCACGCGCATCGCCTTCCAACTGGGCGCCAATCCAGCAATCAGCGACATCAACAGAATCAGAGCCGCCGCCGCTGACAGACTGACCGGGTCAATGGGTCGCACCCCTACAAGCATGCCGGTGACGAGCCTGGTCAGAATCAGACTGAATACGACTCCCAGCAGAATTCCATAGCAGGCAATCGATACCGCACGGGCCAGCACGCCGCGAAGAACTTGATCCCGCGTAGCGCCAAACGCCAGACGAAGCGCAATCTCGAAAGTACGCATTGTGACTGCATACTGAATGGTTCCGTAGATGCCCAGCATGGCGAGCAGCAGCCCTGTTCCAGCAAAAGTTGAAATCAGTACCGCCCGAAATCGCTCTGTCGTGATGGACTCATGCACCATCGCGTCCATCGTTGTAAAGCGAAGCGACATGAGCGGATTGACCCCCAATATTTTCTCCCTCACCGTGTTCAAAAGCGTCAGCGGCTTGACTTTCGTCCTGAGCACAATGTGAATCTGGTTGGCGTAATACGGATGTTGCGCCATTGGCATATAGAGTGTCGGCCCCGGCTTGTCGGCCGGGCTTTCCTGCCGCACATCGCCGACCACGCCCACCACAGTCATCCACTTGTCAGAATCGAGCCCGCACTGGATCTGCCTGCCGATAGGGTCGCGATCACCAAAGCTTTGTTTGGCCAGCGACTCGCTGATAATGGCCACAAACGGGCTTGCGTATGTGTCGCGCGTGTCAAAGTCGCGACCCCGCAGCATCGGAATTTCCATCGTCGTAAAGTACCCGGGGCTGGCAACGCTGAACCATGCCCACGGCTTGTGCAGTTGATCTACCGGCAATCCGCCACGCGCGTCGTAGTAGCCATTTGAGCCATAGGGTCCAGTGGGCAAACCCATAACGCCGGCCGCTTGCTCCACCCCCGGCAGCCTGCCCAACTCCGCAAAGAGTTCGTTGAACTGCAGTATCACGCGTTGGTAGTCGCTCTCTGCATGCGCCGGTGCGTCCGCATCAACCACAAGCAACTGCCGGGCCTGGTAGCCGAGGTCCCGATTCATGAGCGTCGCCATGGTGCGCAACAACAATCCTGCCGCAACCGCCAGCAGGAACGTCGCTGCGATCTCGGCAACGACCAAGCTGTCACGCAGCCGAACCGTGCCCTTCAGTTCCATGCCGCGCGAAGAGTCCTGTTTCATTGCTTCAGCGGCGCGCACTCTTGCCGCACGCATTGCCGGTAACAAACACGACCCCAGCACGGTAAGCACTGAGATGCACAGCGTGAACGCGAGCACCCATCCATTCAGGTGAATCTCCGTGGCTCGTGGCAAGCCTTTGGGGGCAATGGCGACGAGGATACGCAACGTCGGTATGGCGAGCGTCACGCCCGCCACGCAGCCCAGAAGCGCCAACAGCAACCCTTCCATCAGCACCGGTTGCATCACTTGCCACGGATTTGAACCCAGCGCTTTGCGAATTGCAATCTCCCGCTTCCGCTCCATCGACCGCGCTAGTTGCAGAATCGTTACATTTGCGCACGAGATCAGGAGAATCAGGCTCACCGTGCCCCACAGAAGCAGCAGGGTTGGGCGAACGCTGCCCGTCAATGCCTCGGCAAGAGGCACTGCCACAATCAGCTTCTTGCGATTCTCGGCTGGGTACGCAGTCTCAAGGCGGCTCGATAGTCCATTGAGCTCTGCCTGCGCGACTTTGAAATCTGTGCCGGGGCGCAATAGCGCCACAGCCCGATAATTAAAAGCGGTCCGCGTCATCGATTCCGGCAGTAGAGGAAATGCCTCCCAAATCTGCGTCCTGTCAGGGTAGGTAAAGCCACCCGGCAACACTCCCACGATCTCGATCGCCTCGTTCTCGATGTGCAGTAACTGCCCAACCGCTGCCTGAGCGCTGCCAAAGTTGTCGCGTGCAAAATCCTCACTTACCAGCGCAGCGCGATGCGACTCCGCATCCGTAAAGAGCCGCCCTGCGATGGGGTACAAATGGAACACGCGCGCAAAATCTTCATCGACCCATGTGACGGTCGTATAAGTCGAGTGATCATGCAACTGCACTCCCTCGTCCCCACCCGCATACAGGCTCACTGCCTCCAGGCTTTTCGCCTGGCTCCGGACGTCCACGGCATCCGGGCCGGTTACACGTGGTGTTGTGTGTCCGGTATCGGTCCAGTGTGTATCCAGCAGCGCCAGCCGGCTCTCGTTCGCAAAGGGCAGCGGCGCCAGCAAAACCGATTCGATTACCGTGAAAATCGCCGCGTTCGCCCCGATTCCAAGCGCAAGGATGACCACCACGAGGGCGCTGTAACCGGGTGCTCGTTGCAATTGTCGAACGGCATATTTTACGTTCCACAGGAACCCTTCGAGCGTCGGCCACTGCCACACTTCGCGGCTACGCTCTTCAATCAGCGCCACATTGCCGAACTCGCGGCGCGCCCGCTGCGCCGCCTGCTCGCGGGTCAGACCGTCCCTCACTAACTCGTCGATCCTCTCTTGAAGGTGCTCGTCGATGGAGACAGAAAGATCGGTGAAACGGCGCCTGCGAAAGAACAATTGCTTCAGCTTATTCATGATCACCTTCATTCGCTGCGTAGTGTTTGCGCGGGACTTATTGAGGCGGCTCGCCGTGCCGGAATCCAGGCCGCACCCGCGGCAGCAACCGAAAGAATGCCCAGCGCCTCGATCAGCGATACGGCATCCAGAGGATGCACACCGAAGAGCGCCGCGGCTTCAAGCCGTGTGGCGGCGAGCGCCAGAACCACACCGACTGCCAATCCGGCCGCCGCGATTCGCGCGGTATCCCGCAGGACGAGCCTTGCAGTGGCTTCACGTGATGCGCCGAGCGCCATGCGAATCCCGATTTCGCGACGGCGCTGGCCCACGCGGAAGGCGACAAATCCATAAAGGCCCACCACCGTGAGCGCCAGGCCAATCAAGCCCAGCGCGCTCACAAGTTCCGCCGTCATCTGATAGTTCCCGGCGGAGGCGCGAATGCACTCCGGCAGCGAGGTGATGAACATCGGATCGAGAAGCGGGTTGACATGGATCAGAACATTCCGGGCTTCCCGGGCAACAGTCATTGCGTCGCGGCTGGTTTCGACCACATAGGTAACTTCGCCAAAATGGATCAGATGGAAGGGAATGTACATGTACGGCTGAGGGATCTCGCCAATGTCAATGATCGGTGCATCTTCGGCCACGCCCACGATGCGCAGCTCAACCGGAGCGCGGTTTGTGAGACCGACGATGCGCACCGTCTCTCCCAGGGGACTGCGGCCGGGCCAGTATTTCTCCGCCATGGTCTGATTCACGATCGTTACCGGCGGACCATTTCCGTCGTCCTCGGCGGTAAATCCGCGGCCGCCCACGATCCGGGTCCCCACCACGCTGAGAAAACCGGGGCTCACCGCGTTGTACTTGATCTCCACCGGATCGTGCATCTCAGGATGACCGGGCAGCAGGACTTTGTTCGCGATGCCGCCCTCTGAGGGCATGAGAGGCGCGCGTGTGGCGTAGGCGGCGCGGCGCGCACCCGGAATGGTAAGCAGGTCATTGAGGAGCTGTCCTCTCAGCGGCTGGTCGGGATCCTGCGTGAATGCAACCAGGACCTGATTGCGTGTGAGGCCGATGGGCCTGGTGCGCGTGTTTAAAAAGCTGCGCACCAGGACCCCGGTGGAGACCAGCAGCGCAAAGGCAATCCCAATCTGGAGCCAGATCGCGGCGCGCCGCAGCAGAGGCGCTCCAGCCTCGGTGCGCGTCGAGGCATTGGCTTGGAGGGCCGGCAGCAATTCTACTCGCGCCACCTGCGAGAGGGGGACCAGCGCGAGGAGCAGCGCAACCGCAAGCGCCAGAACGGAGGCCACGATAAAGACGCGCCAGTCCAACTGAAAGTGGGGCGCGGGCCCCATCTGCACCAGCATGGCCGGTTCGCCGGCCAGAAGCCGAGGGAGAACCGCGGCGATTCCCGCGGCAAGACTGAGGCCACACAGACATCCCAGCGCGGACAGGAACAGGTTCTCGATGAGGAACCGCCGCGCGACGGCCCACCGCGACGCCCCCAGCGAGAGGCGCAGGGCAACTTCGGGACCTCGCGTGATGGCGCGTGCAAACAGCAGATGGGCGACGTTCATTGTGCTCAGCAGCACTACGCCGGCGACGATGGCGAACAGCACCATGCCCGTGGTGCCCGCCTGGCTCATGCGATAACTGAGATCCGAGACGGCACAGGCGGTGCGGCCGCGCTCATGGGCGGGGTCGGCGATCGCTAGAGCGCTGGTTATCGCCGCGACCTGTTTGTTCGCCTGCTTGACCGTAGCGCCAGGCGCAAGCCGGCCTAATAGAAGGAACCATCGGAACTCCGGCTCAGCCAGACTCTCTCCACGATTGATGGCCGCCCACGTCTCTGTGGGAATCCAGAGATCGCGGTCGCTGTTGGGATCGACATCGCGAAAATCCGGCGGCAGCACGCCCCAGACGTCCGCCTGAACGATTCTCTGTCCGCTGCGTAATTGGATCTGGCGCCCCACGATGTGCGGGTCGCCGTTAAAGGTCCGCTGCCAGCACCGGTAGCCGAGCACCAGGCCTGGATGCGCGCGAAGGTCTGCCGCATTTTCCGAGGCGAAAACGCGTCCCAGGAGCGGACGCACACCGAGCACAGTGAAGAAATTATCGGAGACCACGTAGTTGAGCAGCAGTGTCGAAGTGCCGTCTGGATTCGGCATAAGGCTGCCGCGGCCGCCCATCGCGATTACCCCGCCGGGCGCTCCCCGGAAGGCCGAAGCCCGGTCAGCGATCGTCCGATACTCCGGATAAGAAAACAACCCTCGCTGCTCCTGCGATGTGGCGCCGAAGATGCGGACGATCCGGTCGGGCTGCGGAACCTGGATGGGATGCAGCCACAGGCCATCGATGAGGCAGAAAATCGCGGAGCTTGCGCCCAGTCCCAGCGCCAGCATGAGCACCGCGGTCG
>Ga0335072_10009398_pt1 | contig 14098 bp, 13 predicted proteins | sample Lox_Sample_21_FD_206725 | JGI IMG/M metagenome (GOLD analysis project Ga0335072, IMG submission 206725) | Soil microbial communities from Loxahatchee National Wildlife Refuge, Florida, United States - Lox_Sample_2.1 | ecosystem: Environmental > Terrestrial > Soil > Wetlands | place: USA...
CGTGGTGCTCGGCGCGGCCTGGTCGGTGTACGAGCAGCGGATTAGCGGCTGGATCGGCGCCGAGCTCGACTGGCTCCGTGCGGCGGACGCGGCAGGCATCCCGGTACTCGGCATCTGCTTCGGCGCCCAGGCGCTGACCGCGGCGCTCGGCGGCGAGGTCGAGGCGGCGCCGTGCGGCGAGGTCGGCTGGACCACGGTGGAGACGCTCGATCCTGACCTGATCGAGCCGGGCCCGTGGCTGGAGTTCCACCATGACCGGTGCCTGCCACCACCGGGTGCGCGGTTGCTTGCCCGCAACGAGGTGTGCGCGCAAGCGTTCACCATCGGGCCGCACCTGGCCGTTCAGTTCCATCCGGAAGTCGACGCCGCTCAGGTAACCCGGTGGCTGGCCGACGGCGGCAAGGCCGAGGCCGAGCAGGCGGGCCAGGACCCGGACAAGCTGATCGCGCAGACCGGGGCCGAGGAGGACCAGGCGGCGCTTCGTGCTGACCGGCTGGTCGCCGTGGCGCTGCAGCTGGCCAGGGCGGCCGCCCGGGCGTAACCCGGTCGGCCCTGCCGCCGCTGGCTCTGGCGCCAATTCCGGCGGCCGATGTGGTGACAACCGAGCGGGATTCGGTACAGGGTGTACCTGAGGAACTCCGGGGCTGTGGGCCACCCCACACCGACGATGAGAGCAGGTGCGATGCCAGACATCCTGACGGCCTACGCCGAGACCCAGCCGGACAAGCTTGCCGTGGTCGACGACAAGGGCGGGTCCGACATAGTCCGGTGGACCTACGCGGAGCTGGAGACGGCAGCGAACAGGCTCGGGAATGTGCTGCTCTCGCTCGGCGCGAAGCCCGGGCAGAAGGTCATCTGGTGCGGTCCGAACTCGGTTCCCGTGGTTGCGGTGATCAACGCCGCCAGGAAGATCGGCGCCGTGGCGGTTCCGCTGAATTACCGGCTGACCGCCGAAGAGGCCAGCTACGTGGTCGGCCACTCTGACGCGGAGATTGCCTACGTCGACGCCGAGTATGCGCACCTGTTCGCCGGACTGGCCGGCCAGCTCGACAAGCTGCGGCACGTGATCGTATTCGGCGGCCCGGCTCCGGCAGGCATGCTCAACAGCGAGGATCTCACTGCCGGAGTGACGGCCGACCCGCCCGACGTCGGTGACGCCGTCGGCACCGGCGGGACGATGATCTACACCTCAGGCACGACTGGCAAGCCGAAAGGCGCGGTGCGGTACGCGACCGATCAGGAAACCGGACTGGCCCTGGTGACCCTGCTCGGCTACCGGCCGGACGACATCTACATCACCTCGGGGCCGCTGTACCACAGCGGCCCGGGCGCGTTCATGGGGATCGGCTTGCTGTTCGGCCAGACGATCGTGGTTCAGCGCAAGTTCGACGCCGAGGACTGGCTCCGGCTTGTCGACAAGTACAAGATCACCTCCACTTTCTCGGCGCCGGCGCTCGTCCGCATGTTGTGCGCGCTGCCTGCCGAGGTGAAAGCGAAGTACGATCGCTCGTCCATGCGGGTGATGATTGCCAACGCGGCACCGTGGAGTTATGCGCTCAAGCAGCAGTATGTCGCCGACTTCCCGCCGGAGTCGCTGTGGGAGATCTACGGCTCGACCGAGCTTGGCGTCGACTGTGTCCTGAAGCCCGAGGATCAGATGCGCAAGCCCGGCTCCTGCGGACAGCCGGCTCCGGGGATCGAGATCGTGCTGTTCGACGAGGACGGGAACGTCGTCACCGGCACCGGGCCGGAGCATCCGGGTGAGTTGTACGTCCGGTCCAAAGGCGTATTCGACGAGTACTACAAGCAGCAGGACAGCTATGACGCGGCCAGCCGCGGCGACTTCCACACCGTCGGCGACATTGCTTACTGGGACGACGAGGGCTACCTGTACATCTGCGACCGCAAGACGGACATGATCATTTCCGGTGGCATGAACATCTACCCGGCGGAGATCGAGGCCGCTCTCGAGCAGCATCCCGCGATCTATGATGTCGCGGTATTCGGCATCCCGTCCGAGGACTGGGGCGAGGTCGTGCACGCCACGGTCGTGGTCGCGCCGGGTGCCGCGCTGACCGCGGCTGAGATCACCGCGTTCGGCAAGGAGCATCTGGCCAGCTATAAGGTGCCGCGCTCGGTGGACTTCATCGACGAGTTGCCGCGGACCGGCTCGGGCAAGATCCTCAAGCGGCAGCTCCGCGCGCCGTACTGGTCAGGCCGGACCGCCCAGGTCGGCTGACCTGAGCGGGGTACGGCCCGTCATCAGGCGCCGGGAAGCCGGCCCGGACGGCGCGGTCGGAAGCTTGCCGGGGCGGCGCGGTCCGGGAGCTGGCCGGGGGGCGCCGTCAGGTTTCGCTAGCCGCGCTGTCTGGCTTGGTGGCAGAGCCGGGCGGCCTGGCCGGGCGGCCGTCAGGCCCGCCGGGACTATCGGTCACCGTGGTCAGCAGTTGCTGGGTGGCGTGCACGATCATGCCGTCCTGGACGACGAAGAACATCTGGTACACCTGGACTTTGCCGTCGGCCTGGTACGCGCGGACCCGCACGATCGCCTGGTTGCCGTCCACGCTCATAACGCGGACGACTTCCTGCTCGGTGCTGGCGTACTCGTCAATCATGTCGCGATACGACGGACTCCAGCTCTCGCCGCCGAGCCGCCACGCCCGCCGCCAGTCGCGCTGGTTGATCGCTGCGAAGTAAGAGTCCACGACTGCTCGCGGACCCGTGCGCGGTAGCTGGGCCTGCGCACTTTCCTCGCCGTGCTGACCGCCGTTGCCGGTCCTGATCTGGTTCTCCGGCGCGACTGCGCTGGCACGCGTCACGACGTGATCATGATCGGAGGCCACAACGTAGGCGACGGCGCCAGCGGTCCCGGCGGCCAGGACAGCCGCGACCGCCGCCCCGATCAGCGCGCTCGATGCGTGGGCGCGGGCCGATCGCGGCCCCGTGACCGGGGTAGCCGTGCCGGGACTGGTAACTGAGCCCGCACCGGTAACTGCCACCGCGTGGGTGACCGTGACCGGCAAAGCCTTGTGCGAGTGGGGGCTTGCCGGGCGATCGTCGGCCCGGTGACCATCGGCTGAGTCGGGGGCGGCCGGTTCGGCGGCAGGTGAGCTCACGTGGGCGCGATGCCGGCCGGCTGGGCGGCCGTCAGCAGGGTTGCGGTCAACGGGGTACGGGGCGACCGGGTTCACGGCGCCTGGATTCAGGGCGGCTTGGTTCAGGTCAGCCGCTGCACTGTCAACCGCGTAGCCGTCGACCGCAGCACCGTCGACCGGAGCACCGTCAACCGGAGCACCGCTAGCCAGACGGCCGCGCTCCGGCGAGGGGGAGCTGGCCAGGACTATCCCGTTCCCGCTGGGGTAGGCATGATCACCGGCCTCCCAGCCAGCCCGCTGCTCTAGCTGAGTCGCTGCCATCTCGCATTCGGGCCGGCGTTCGGCGGGCGGCCAGGACAGCCAGTCCTCGCTCGGCTCGGCGTAGCCAAGCTCAGCGAGCAACTCCTCCGCGGTTGGCCGGCCCCCCGGGTCCTTGGCAAGGCAGCGCTCGACTAGGCGGCGAAGCGGCGCGGGCACGTGTCCGATCGCGGCGGTTCCGTAGACGACCCGGTACAACAACGCCGATGCCGAGCCTTCGCCGAACGGGGATAGCCCGGTCGCCGCGTACGCCAGGACGCCGCCGAGGCTGAAGATGTCGGTCGGCGGGCCGACAATGCCGCCTTCGGCCTGCTCCGGTGACATGAATCCGGGCGAGCCGACGACCACTCCGCCGACATTGGTGAGCCAGGCCGAGTCCGTTGCGCGGGAAATGCCGAAGTCGATGATCCGCGGCCCGTCGCTGGCCAGCAGTACGTTTGACGGCTTGAGGTCGCGGTGCACCACGCCGGCGGCGTGCACGGCGCCGAGGCCCTCGGCGAGCCCCGCCGCCAGCGTCAGCACTGATGCGACCGGCATCGGGCCGCGGGCTTCCACGGCGTCGGATAGCGAGGGACCGGCCACGTAGGCCGTTACCAGCCACGGCTGCGGCCCGTCCGGGTCGGCGTCGACGACGGGGGCGGTAAACAGTCCGCTGACCCGGCGGGCGGCGCTCACTTCCTGGGCGAACCGGCGGCGGAAGCCGGGGTCGTCGGCCAGTTCAGGCCGGATCAACTTGACCGCGACGAGTCGCCCGCCGGGCGACTGGCCGAGGAAGACGCGGCCCATGCCGCCAGTGCCCAGCCGCTTCACCAGGCGATACCTGCCGACCCACTGAGGGTCACCGGGCTGTAGCGCGTCCACGACAAACCCCCGATTGATCGATATCAGGACGACTACGCGCGAACGCAATATATCGCGATTGAGCGGGGCAGTGCGAGTGTTAACCTCCTTCCGTCGTGAAGTGCGGCACACCGCAAATGGGCCAGGGCACCACCACAGACCGCTTATTCTTCGCATCGTGATCACCGAAGACTCCCTCCCGCCGCTAGCCGAGCAGGTGCCGTTCCCCGAGACTTCGGTGGTGGCGATCGCTCCGCCTGGCAGCGAGCCGGGGACCTGGGCCGGCGCGCCCAGCGCGGTGGCGGATGACGACGGGATCGTGATGGCGTACCGCCTCCGCAACCCCGTCGACCAGGGCCGGGGCTACGCGGTGGCCATCGCCCGGTCGGCAGACGGCGTGCGCTTCGAGACCATCGGCGTGATCACTAAGGAGCAGATGGACACCGAGTCGCTGGAGCGGCCGGCGCTGGTGCGGACCGATGACGGGCGCTGGCGGCTGTACCTGAGCTGCGCGACCTGGGGGACCAAGCACTGGCGGGTCGAGATGCTCGAGGCCGCGACGCCGGCGGAATTCGCGGCGGACGAGCGCAAGGTGGTTCTTCCTGGCGGCCCCTACTGGGCGGTGAAGGACCCGGTTATCGCTATTCAGGCCGGAACGTGGCACTTGTGGGCATCTGTGCACCCGCTCGATGATCCGGCCAGCACTGACCGGATGACTACGGACTACGCGACGAGTCAGGACGGCATCTCCTGGACCTGGCACGGTCATGCGCTGAGCCCGCGCCCCGGCGAATGGGACGCGCGCGGTGTCCGGGTCTCGGCAGTGCGGTTCACTCCAGATGGCGTGACCGCCTACTACGACGGCAGGGCTAGCGCGGAGGAGAACTACGAGGAGCGGACCGGACTGGCGGCCGGCACTCTGCCGGGCAGCCTGGCCGCGCTAGGTTCGGCTCCGGTCGCGGAAGCTCCCGGCGGCGGTGGCCTGCGCTACCTGAGCATCGTGGATCTGGCTGGTGGCCGTCAGCGGTTGTATTACGAGCTGACCAGGCTGGACGGGCTCCACGAGCTGCGGACCGAGCTGCGCGACCTGGACGGTGCCGCGGCGTCAGCTGCCTAACGACAGCAGCTGGCCGGGTGCTGTCGCTCTAACGACGGCACTAGCGCAGAAGATGTCGTAGATGTCGGATGAGCGTAATTCTTGGCGCCGAGCTGAGCCGCTAGAAGTCGCGCGGGCGGCCGTTGCGCGCCTGCCGCTGCCCGGCTGGCCGGGCGCCGACCAGGCCGCCGGAGTCGTCTCGCGGCTGGACCCAATGGCTGAAGTCCTCGCCGGTGAGGTCGCTGAGCAGCCGGATATCTGACTCGAAGTACGGGATCAGCGACTGCCGCTGCTGCCAGGTCAGCGGGCGGCGCGGTGCGGCGCCGCCCTGCAGGCTGCTCTCCAGCCGGTCGATCACCCCCATGCCGGCATGGCCGGGCAGCCGGGCGGCAATGATCGAGCTGGCCCGCAGGATTCTGGACAAGGCCTGGTGCCGCCGGGTTTGCTCAGGATGAGCGGTGACGTTCTCCAGGGGCACCTCGGTCACGATTCCCTGCGCGACGCCGAGGAATGCGCAGATCCGGTTGAGCGTCCCGGCCGGATTGCCGACCAGATCCCGGTACCTGAACACCAGCACCCGCTCGGCCGGGAAGACCGAGTAGAGGTGCTGCAACTGCTCCCCGTACAGGCCGAGTCGCTTGTAGTGCCAGAAGTCCGCCCAGCCCGCCTCGATCCGCCGCTCCTCGGCAGCGCATGCCTGGACGAAGTCGCCGATCGGGTCAAGGCCGGCCGACCACAGGTGGGTCCAGTTCGAGTGGGCCCGCTCTACCGGGTCACGCAGCACGATGATCAGCCTGGCGCCCGGGATGAGGGCCTTGATCCGGCGCTGTGCGTCGCGGCTGTAGAGGTAGAACGGAGTGGACTCGCCGCGCAGGGCGCTCGCCGGCGCCTGGTCGAATAGCGCCTCGTAGTCAGACCGGCGCCAGACATGCTCCCGGTAGGTCTTGGCGTCACCGGGTCCGCCCTGCGATGGCGGCGGGCCGTCGGTCAGGAAGAACTTGGGCTCCTTTACCGGCGACAGGTACAGCCCCGGATGCTGGGCGAGCGCTGAGTGCAGGGCCGTCGTGCCCGATTTCGGCGCGCCCGCCACGAAGAAATCTGGCAGCGCCACTATGTCCTCCAGCAATAACTACTTCGCCCATCCTATTAGTAGGATCGCGCGCGTCTTAGCCGAAACCTCTGTGTCTCGGTAGGCGCCTGCGCGCCTTGGAACTGGGCGTTGTCACCAGCCGTTACCCAGCCATCACAGCGTTAACGCGGCCCGCCTGTCTGAGCCGCCGCGGATTCTTCATGGATCTGAGTGGATTTCGGGGCGGTTATGCCCGATGTGTTGTCACCAAACCCATGAAACGTGCCCTGAAGCCCGGCCACCCCCGGTCCGGCAAGCGCCGCCCACAAGCTGAGGTGCACTGTCGGACCGCCTCGGTAGCGTGTTGTCCAGTGCATGGATCCAGGTGGCCAGCTAGTCCAGCGGAGGTCCGACTATGAATGCCGCGAACCAGACACTGACCGGAGAGCGTGCCGACGTCTTGGAGACGCTTGCCAAGCACCGGAACTTCCTGCGCTTCACTGCCCGCGAGCTGACGGACGAGCAAGCGGCCAGCCGGGCAACCGTCAGCGAGTTGTGCATTGGCGGCCTCATCAAGCATGTCGCTGCAGTCGAGCGCCAATGGGCCAGGTTCATTGCCGAGGGGCCGTCAGCAATGGGGGGATGGGACGACGAAGCCTCGATGCAGGCGTGGCTCGATGGATTCCGGATGCTGCCGGGCGAGACGCTGTCGGGCCTGCTGGAGGACTATGCAACGGCAGCGAGGCAGACGGACGAGCTAATCGCTTCGCTGCCTGACCTTGACGCAGCTCAGCCGCTGCCCGAGGCACCCTGGTACGAGCCGGGTGCAAGCTGGTCGGCGCGGCGCGTGCTGCTACACGTGATCGCAGAAACCTCGCAGCACGCGGGGCATGCCGACATCATCCGGGAAGCGATAGACGGCGCTAAGACCATGGGCTAGCCGGCGGCCGCGGATGCAGGACGGATCGATCCCCGCTGCCGCGCTCAGCCGATGGTGATGGTGCCCGTGAAGAATCCCGTCTGCGGAACCGACTGCGACGGCTGGAAGCCAGTCGTGCTCGGCGGAGTGAACACTGCCACGATCGAGTGTGAGCCCGCGGCCAGGCCGGCCGGAATGGTGCAGGCGGCAACTCCGGATGTGTCCGGCGTTGCCGGCGTCGAGTTCAGCGCGGGTGGCGGGAGGCAACAAGCTGGCCGCGGGTAGATGATCAGGTTGTGGCAGATCAGGAAGGCCGCGAGCCGCCGCCGGGGCTGCGCCCGATGCTGGCCATCGCCGGCATCCTGCCGTCAGATGACGCTGGCTGGGCATATGAGATGAAGTGGGACGGCCTGCGTGCACTCACGTTCATCTCAGGCAGCAAGGTCAGGATTAGCTCGCGCACGACTCGTGACATCACCCACGTCTACCCCGAGCTAGCCGGCCTGGCCGCTGCAACCGGGGCGGGCCAAGCGGTCCTGGATGGCGAGATCGTGGCGTTCGGTGGTGGCGACTGGCCCGATTTCGAGGCGCTGCAGCAGCGGATGAACATCGCCTCGGCCGCGCAGGCGAGACAGCTCGCGACCGACGTCCCCGTCAGCTACCTGGCCTTCGACTTGCTGTGGCTCAATGGCCGTTCCCTGCTTGAGCAGCCGTATTCGCGCCGCCGGCCGCTGCTGGAAGGCCTGGGCCTGAGCGCTGCCAACTGGCAGGTACCGCCGTCCTTCACCGGCGAGTCCGGCACCGACGTGCAAGCAGTCTCCCGCGAGCACGGCCTCGAAGGCGTGATGGCCAAGCGCATCCAGTCGCGATACGAGCCGGGCCGCCGGTCTGCCGCCTGGCGCAAGATCAAGAACGTCCACCGGCAGGAGGTGGTGATCGGCGGCTGGAAGCCAGGCGAGGGTGGCCGGGCGGGCTGGATCGGCTCGCTGATCGTTGGCGTGTACGACGACGATGAGCTCGTCTACGCCGGGCATGTCGGAACTGGGTTCACGCAGCAAACGCTGCGGATGCTCGATGAGAGGCTCGAGCCGCTTAGGCGCGCTGACTCGCCGTTCGGGCCGAGCCTTCCCCCGGAGGACGCGCGATTCGCGCGCTGGGTAGAGCCAGTGCTCGTGGCCGAGATCGCGTTCGCGGGCTGGACCAAGTCCGGCCGCCTGCGGGCCCCTGCATACAAAGGCCTGCGCAACGACAAGGATCCAAGCGAGGTGACCCGTGAGCCCTGACGCGCAGAAGGTTCAGGTCGAAATCGAGGGACGGACGCTCACGCTTTCCAACCTCGACAAAGTGCTCTACCCCGAGGCAGGCTTCACCAAGGCCCAGGTGATCGACTACTACCACCGGATTTCGCCGGTACTGCTGCCGCACATCGCGTCTCGGCCGGTGACGATCAAGCGGTATCCCGAGGGAGTCAACGGCGAGTTCTTCTTTCAGAAAAATGCCCCCGCGCATCGGCCCGACTGGGTGCCGACCGCCCGCATCGCATCCCCTGGCTCGACCAAGTCGCGCGAGACCATCGAGTACATCCTCGGCGGCGACCTTCCTTCGCTGATCTGGGCTGCCAACCTGGCTGCGCTCGAACTGCACACACCGATGTGGCGGTATCCGGCGATCGGAGAACCGGACCACCTGGTCTTCGACCTGGATCCAGGACCGCCGGCCACCGTCGTGGAGTGCTGCCAGGTCGCGCTCATGCTCCGTCCGCTGCTCACAGAACTTCAGTTCCGGCCGGCCGCGAAGACATCCGGCGGCAAGGGTTTGCAGCTCTATGCGGCCGTGTCGGGCATGACTTCACAGCAGGCGAGCGACCTGGCGAAGGACCTGGCCGAGCAGCTGGCAGCTAAGAACCCCGAACTGGTGGTCTCACGCATGACGAAATCGCTGCGGTCGGGCAAGGTGCTGATCGACTGGAGTCAGAACAACGCCGCGAAGACTACGGTGGCGCCCTACTCACTGCGTGCCAGATCGCAGCCGACGGCGTCGACGCCAGTGAGCTGGGATGAGGTTGCCGCGTGCAACCGCGTGGAGGATCTCTTTTTCACCGCCGACGACGTCATCGAGCGAGTTGCCGCGTCGGGTGACTTGTTCGCCGGGACTCTTGCCGGGTGACCACCGCCAAGTTACCCGCGCATAGCCCAGGTGTTACCGGTGCTCACGTGGCTGATGCGACTCTAGCGTGCGCCAGGTGTTACCCGCTGACTCGCTATAGCGTGCGTCAATCACTGCCTCGCTCCAGGGAGCCGCTATGCGATTCAGGGTCCTCGGGCCATTACTGGCGGAGGCCGACGATGGCACGCCACTGGCGCTGCCGCGGCCGTCGCAGCGCGCCACCCTGGCGGTGCTGCTGCTGCATGCGGCACAGCCGCCCACCAGAACCATGCTTATCGATGCTCTCTGGGGAGAGAACCCGCCGGCCGACGCTGAGACGGCGTTACGGGTCCGGATGCGCGACGTGCGCAGGGCATTGGGCAACGGCCACGACCGGCTCCTCACGCACAACTCGGGATATCAGATCATTGTGACGTCGGCCGAGTTCGACGCGACGGTCTTCAGGAGCCTCGCCGCGGGGGGTCGCTCGGCGCTGGACAACGGCGACGTGGCGCACGGTGCCCGTCTGCTCGAGCAGGCGTGCGGCCTGTGGCGCGAGCCAGTACTTGCTGACTTGCCGGACACGCCGATCATGCGGACCGTCGCGAGCGGGCTGCTCGAACACCGCCGGGACGCGCGCGAATGGCTGATCGACGCGCGGCTCGCCCTTGGCCAGCACCAAGAGATTCTCGCCCAGGTACGCGAGCTTATTGCTGTCGATCCGCTGCCCGAGCATCCGCACGTGCAGCTCATGCTCGCGCTCTATCGGTGCGGTCAGAAGTCCGCCGCGCTCGCCGCCTATACCAGGTTGCGGGACCAGACCGCTCGCGAGTTCGGCCAGGACCCTGGCCCGGAGGCGCAGGCGTTGCTCGGGCAGATTCTCGCTGATAGCCCGGACCTTATGTTCCGGTCCGCCCTGCTGGCCGCGACCGCCAGCGCGCGATCTACTGCTCGCTGAGGCTGCGGTCAGCGCGCTAACGCTGCGCTAACCGGCCGCTTACGCGGCGGTCCTATGGTGCAGAAAGCCAGCCGGAGCGCAGGGTCGCGCTACTGGCGATACCGGGACAGCAGAACCAGCGGAGACCGCGATGACAGCACCTCGCGCGTGGCAGACCGTGTTCGGGAGACGGCACGTTCCGGCCGTCGTTGTCGCTATGGCGGTCGCCTGCACGGTGCCTGTCCTCTCTGCCTGCTCGGCGGAGCCGCCTCAGGTAGGGCTGCCCTCCAAGCCCGTGGCCGCGGCACCGGCCGCGCCAGACCCTCAGGTCTCTGCGACGCCGCGCCAGCAGGTACTCGCCGCGCTGACCGGGTACACCGCCGCCCTGGGCCAGGCAGAGCAGTCCCGAAGCGTTACCGTCGCGCGCCGTCTGCTGCGGCCGTATCTAGCCGTAGGCCGCATCGACGGCCTGGTAGCGGCGGTCAGCGCGATCTGGGCCAGGGGCGACCGCTTCTACGGGGACGATGTACTGCACATCATCGGCGTGCACATCGGCGGGCACCGCGCGTATGTGCATGACTGCGACGACACCACTGGCATGGGCCTTGAGAGCGCGGCGACCGGACAGACCTTGCCGGGATCGGCCGGAGTTCGGGACGCCAATCTCGTGACGCGTCTTGATCAGGTGGCGGGACACTGGGTGGTCGAGTCCCAGGTGCCGGAGAGCGTGCCATGCGCGCCCTAGCCGTCGCTGTCGCCGCGCTGGTCATGGCCGGCAGCCTCGCGTTTGCGACGCCCTCGCTTGCGGCGGGCGGCAGTGGCGGCGGCTGCGATCCCTATGTCGACGGGACGGTCATCCTCGCGCCGTGCTGGTTTGGCACCGGCACCAATGACAGCGGCGGGGGGGACGGCAGCACGCTGGATGACACGTGTACGTTCACGGCACTGGATCAGGCCCAGGTCAAGAGCCTCGGCGTGTCCTGGCCGCCGCCGCGAAGCAAGCACTGGGCACTAATGGACTGCGGTGCCGGGACTGCTCCGCAGGCCTTGCTAGTGCCGAACGGTACCGGCGCCCCGCCGGTCACGCCGCAGCAACTGGTGCACGCGCTCGGGGGGATCGATGTGCCATATCTCCGGCCCGCCACTGCGCCGCCGCGCGGGAGGGACGGACTTGTCGGGCTTCCAGAGTGGTTCTGGGTACCGGCGAGTGAGTGGCACCTGCACAGCGTGACAGTGGCCGCCGGCCCCGTCTGGGCCACGGTCACCGCAGTGCCGCTCAGCCTGAGCTTCCAAGCCGGCGCCGGGTTGAGCCCAGTTACTTGCCGAGGGCCAGGAGCCGCCTACAACAAGCACAAGCCGGCTGCCCAGCAGCAAACGAACTGCTCTTATACCTACCTGCACCCATCCGCTGGCCTGCCGGGCAACGCCTACCGCGCATCGGTGACGGTGACCTGGCGGGTCACCTGGACCGGGTCGGGCGGCGCAGGCGGCGTGCTTGACCCGGGGCTCGCCGTCCCGGTTGGCTTTTCGGTCGGTGTCGCGCAAGCGGAGGCTCTGGTGACAAGCCAGTGAGCAGCAAGCCGCCCGTCGTTGGCACCGTGTTCTTTCCTGAACCCGACACCGCAGCGAACGGGGCCGCCCCGGCGGGCACTGCCGGACCAGTGCAAGGCCGCCTGCGCGGACTGCCGCGCCGCCGCCGGCCGGCCATGTTCGCCCTGGCGGCGGCTATGGTCGGCGCGGGAGTGCTGGTCAGCGCTGCCGTGTACCAGCAAGCCGACCATCAGGTTTCGGTCGTGACAGTGGCCCAGCCAGTCCCAGCGGGGGCCTCGATCAGTCCTGGAGACCTGGGAACTGCACAGGTTACCGTTGGCAGCGGGATCCGGGTTATCCCCGCATCGCAGCTGGGTCAGGTCGCTGGCGAGATCGCGGCGGTCACGCTGCGGCCAGCCACTCTGCTGGCGCCCTCAGAGCTGACCTCCGCGCAGCCGCCGGCACCGGGGCAGGAGCTGGTTCCGGCATCACTCAAGCCGTCAGAGCTCCCGGCGAGCGGCCTGTTCCCAGGTGACCACGTGCTGATCATCGCTACGCCTGGCGATGGGGGTCAGGCCGGCGCGGCGGACGGGCCGCCGTCGCTGACTGCTCCTGTGCCCGGGCTGGTCGAGGCGGTCAACGACGTGCCAGGCGTAACCGGACTGGATGTAGTGGACCTGCTCGTCAATGACCGCAACGGGCAAGCGGTCGCGGACCAGGTATCGACCGGCCAGTTCGCGCTGATCGTGACGAAGCGGGGTTCTTGAGTGGGCGGGCTTTGCGCTCTTGTGTCAGCGGGCGGCTCGCCCGGCGTCACGACTGCGACAGTCGCGCTCGCGCTGAGCTGGCCGGTGCCAGTCATCGTGGCCGAATGCGATCCGAGCGGTGGCGACATCCTGGCCGGCCTGCTGTCCGGGCATGTCCCTGCGGGGCACGGTCTGATGGAGTACGCGATCGAGGCTGGCCGCAGCGGCGGGGCTGCTACGGCTAGCCTGCGCGCTCAACTGATCTCGCTCGACGATGACCGGACCCGGCTGGTGCTGCCGGGCCTGACCGATCCTCGTCAGGCGGCCGGGCTGGCATCGGCGTGGCCAGCCGTCGCCGCTGCGCTGGCGGCACAGCCGGCGGATGTCATCGCGGACTGCGGACGACTTGACGCCGGCCCGGGTCAGCCGCTTGCCGTCCTGTCAGCCGCCAGGACCGTCGCCATCGTGCTGCGACCTACGCTGCGGCAGGTCTGGTCCGCCCGGCCGCGGGTGGAAATGCTCAGGGAACTGCTCGGCGACACGGCACGGCTGAGGCTGCTGCTTACCGGCCCGGGCACGCGATCGGCGCGCGAGGTAGCGCACGCGCTTTCCGTGCCCGTGGCAGCCGTTCTGCCGGCTGATTCGCGGACGGCGAGCCTGCTCTCGGACGGCCTCGGCGGGCAACGCCAGCTCGGCAGCGGCCCGCTGATGCGCGCTGCGAGGGCTGCGGGACGGGCGTTGCGCGATCACGCCACGATGAGCGAGCAGCCAGCCGACGGCGGTGTCGTCCGATGACGCTGCGGTGGCCGCCAGCGGCACCCGAGCAATTCACTGGCGAGGTTAGCTGGCCAGTCACCTGCCACAGCCCGGAGCACGAGGATCAGGTACCCCGACCCGGCGGCGAGCTGCCCCGAGTCCAGCCGTGCGGAGGCCGGCTGCCGGGGGTCCAGCCGTCCGGAGCCTGGTGGCCGGATGCCGACGTCGCTGGGACCGGGCCGTCGCAGGCCGGGCTGTCCCAGGCCGGGTTGTCCCAGGACGGGCTGGCTGATCCGAGGCTCATCAACGGTGTTGCCGCGATCACCGCGATGATCGCCGGGCAGCTTGACGACGGCGCCAGTGCTGCTGAGGTGATGCCGGTCATCAGAGACACGGCGCGGCGCTGGCTGGAACAACAGGTCCGCGCCGGTCTGCTGCCCGCCTCCGCCGGCGGCGCGCTCGACGATCTTGCGCGAGCCGTCCACGATCAGCGTTACGAACTCGGGCCCGTGACGGCGTACCTTCGCGATCCGCAGGTCGAGAACATCGACATCAACGGCTTCAATAATGTCTGGATCACGTACGCCAGCGGCGAGCGAGTCGCGGGTCCGCCAGTCGCGGCAAGCGATGACGCGCTGATCTCGATG
>Ga0335072_10009403_pt1 | contig 14095 bp, 24 predicted proteins | sample Lox_Sample_21_FD_206725 | JGI IMG/M metagenome (GOLD analysis project Ga0335072, IMG submission 206725) | Soil microbial communities from Loxahatchee National Wildlife Refuge, Florida, United States - Lox_Sample_2.1 | ecosystem: Environmental > Terrestrial > Soil > Wetlands | place: USA...
GGCTCGACCCGTGCGCCCCAGTTCACCGGCGGTGGCGTCGTCCACGGTCCGCAGCCGCGGTCCTACGAGCAGAAGACGCCCAAGAAGATGAAGGCGGCCGCGCTGCGCGGCGCGCTGTCTGACCGGGCGGCCAACGAGCGGATCTTCGTGGTCACCGCGTTCATCGAGAACGACGTGCCGAACACCAAGGCCGCGGTCGCGGTGCTCGACGCCATCACCGAGGGCGCGGCCCGCAACATCCTGGTCGTCACCACGGCCGAGGACGAGCTGACCTGGAAGTCACTGCGCAACGTGCCCTACGTGCACCTGCTCTCGCAGGACCAGCTCAACACCTACGACGTGCTCGACAGCGACTACCTGGTCTTCACCCAGGCCGGTTTCAGCGCGTTCGTTGAAAGGGGTGCCGAGTGAGCCGCATCTACAACCCACGGGACATCCTGCTGCGCCCGGTGGTGTCGGAGAAGAGCTACGGCCTGCTCGACGAGGGCAAGTACACCTTCCTCGTGGCGCCGGACGCCAACAAGGTGCAGATCCGGCAGGCGGTCGAGGAAGTGTTCCGGGTCAAGGTCACCGGCGTGAACACGATCAACCGGCAGGGCAAGCGACGGCGTACCCGGCGTGGCTGGGGCAAGCGCCCGGACACCAAGCGCGCGATCGTGACCCTCGCTGAGGGTGACCGGATCGACATCTTCGGCGGACCGGTCGGATAAGGGAGACGTAGGTGGCTATCCGTAAGTACAAGCCGACCACACCGGGTCGGCGCGGCGCCAGCGGCTCCGACTTCTCCGAGATCACCCGGAGCGAGCCGGAGAAGTCGCTGATCGTGCCGCTGCACTCCAAGGGCGGCCGGAACGTGCACGGGCGGGTCACCGCCCGGCACCAGGGCGGCGGGCACAAGCGTGCCTACCGGCTGATCGACTTCCGGCGGCACGACAAGGACGGCGTCCCGGCCAAGGTCGCGCACATCGAGTACGACCCCAACCGGACCTCCCGCATCGCGCTGCTGCACTACGTGGACGGCGAGAAGCGCTACATCCTCGCCCCGCAGGGCCTGCACCAGGGCGACCGGGTCGAGAACGGGCCGGGCGCTGACATCAAGCCCGGCAACTCGCTCCCGCTGCGCAACATCCCGACCGGTACGGTCATCCACGCGATCGAGCTCCGCCCGGGCGGCGGCGCCAAGATCGCGCGGTCGGCAGGTGCGGGGGTCCAGCTGCTGGCCAAGGAGGGCGCCTACGCGGCGCTCCGCATGCCATCGGGTGAGATCCGGCGGGTCCTGGTTGACTGCCGGGCCACCGTCGGCGAGGTCGGCAACGCCGAGCAGGGCAACATCAAGCTCGGCAAGGCCGGCCGTAATCGCTGGAAGGGCAAGCGCCCGACCGTCCGTGGTGTCGCGATGAACCCGATCGACCACCCGCACGGTGGTGGTGAGGGCAAGACCTCGGGTGGCCGCCACCCGGTCAGCCCGTGGGGCAAGCCGGAAGGCCGGACCCGCAAGCCGAACAAGCCCAGTGACCGGCTCATCAGCCGTCGTCGCGGTCGCGGCAAGAACAAGCGGTAGGAGCAACCGACGATGCCTCGTAGCCTTAAGAAGGGCCCGTTCGTCGACGACCACCTGCTCAAGAAGGTGGACGTGCAGAACGACAAGGGCACCAAGACCGTCATCAAGACCTGGTCACGCCGCTCGATGATCGTGCCGGCCATGCTGGGCCACACCATCGCGGTGCACGACGGCCGCAAGCACATCCCCGTGTTCATCACCGAGTCGATGGTGGGCCACAAGCTCGGTGAGTTCGCGCCCACGCGGACCTTCCGCAGCCACGTCAAGGATGACCGGCGGAGCCGGCGCTAACTGGAGGAACTTCGATGGAAGCGAGGGCAAAGGCGCGGTACGTCCGCGTCACCCCACGCAAGGCCCGCCGTGTGGTGGACCTGATCCGCGGCCTGCCCGCCGACGAGGCGCAGGCGGTGCTGGAGTTCGCTCCTCAGGCCGCCAGCGAGCCGGTCGGCAAGGTTCTCGCCAGCGCGATCGCCAACGCAGACAACATGGGTGGCCGCAACAGCCGGGGCCTGCTCTGGGTGCGCAGGGCCTGGGTTGACGAGGGACCGACGCTCAAGCGCTTCCGGCCCCGCGCCCAGGGTCGCGGTTACCGGATCAACAAGAGGACGAGCCACATCACGGTCATCGTCTCCGACGACAGCGAGGGAGGGAACCGCTAGTGGGACAGAAGGTAAACCCGCACGGGTTCCGCCTGGGCATCACCACCGACTTCAAGAGCCGGTGGTACGCGGAGAAGAAGTACAAGGACTACGTCGCCGAGGACGTGGCCATCCGCCGGATGCTGCAGCGCGGCATGGAGCGGGCCGGAATCGCCAAGGTTGAGATCGAGCGGACCACTGACCGCGTGCGGGTGGACATCCACACCGCGCGGCCCGGTATCGTCATCGGCCGCCGTGGCGCCGAGGCCGACCGCATCCGCACCGACCTGGAGAAGCTCACCGCCAAGCAGATCCAGCTGAACATCCTCGAGGTCAAGAACCCCGAGGTGGACGCTCAGCTGGTGGCGCAGGGCGTGGCCGAGCAGCTGACCAGCCGGGTTTCGTTCCGGCGGGCCATGCGCAAGGCCATGCAGAGCGCGCTCAAGGGCGGCGCCAAGGGCATTCGGGTGCAGTGCTCGGGCCGCCTGGGCGGCGCGGAGATGTCCCGCAGCGAGTTCTACCGCGAGGGACGGGTGCCGCTGCACACGCTGCGGGCCGACATCGACTATGGCTTCTACGAGGCCCGCACCACCTTCGGCCGGATCGGCGTGAAGGTGTGGATCTACCGCGGTGACGCGGCCCCGACGCGGGCCGGCCGGGAGGCGGCGCAGGCCGCCCTGCGGGCCGCTCAGCAGCAGCGTCGCGGTGACCGTCCGCAGCAGGACAAGCGCCGTGGCCGGGGCAACCGCCCCGAGGGCGGTCGTCCGGGCGATCGCGGTGACCGTGGCGATCGCGGTGACCGTGGCGGCGACCGCGGCGAGCGTCCCGCCACCAGCGCCCCCGCGGCTGAGCCGCAGGCCACCGCAGGGGAGGAGTGACCAATGCTGGTTCCTCGTAAGGTCGTCCACCGCAAGCAGCACCGTCCGCACCGGACCGGTGCGGCGAGTGGCGGGACCCGGGTGACGTTCGGCGAGTACGGCATTCAGGCGGTCGAGCACGCGTACGTGACGAACCGCCAGATTGAGGCCGCACGTATCGCCATGACCCGGCACATCCGCCGTGGCGGCAAGGTCTGGATCAACATCTTCCCGGACCGGCCCCTGACCAAGAAGCCGGCCGAGACCCGGATGGGCTCTGGTAAGGGCTCACCCGAGTGGTGGATCGCGAACGTCAAGCCAGGGCGCGTGATGTTCGAGCTGTCCTACCCGAACGAGCAGACTGCTCGCGAGGCGCTGCGCCGCGCGATCCACAAGCTGCCTATGAAGTGCAGGATTGTCAAGCGAGAGGTGGGTGAAGCCTGATGGCTACGGGCTTGACCGCCGAGCAGTTGCGCGCCTCCAGTGTGGAGGAGCTCAGCAGCAAGCTGGCTGAGGCCAAGGAGGAGCTGTTCAACCTCCGCTTCCAGGGCGCCACCGGCCAGCTGGAGAGCCACGGGCGGCTGCGCGCCGTCCGCAAGGACATCGCCCGCATCTACACCGTGATGCGGGAACGCGAGCTCGGCATCATCACCGACGTCGAGGACGAGCCAGCTGACGTCGAGGAGGGGGCTGCGAAGTGAGCGAGAACGCAGAGGTCACCCAGGCAGCGCCCGAGGACGGCGCGGAGCACCGGCCCTACCGCAAGGTCCGCGAGGGCCTCGTGGTGAGCGACAAGATGGACAAGACCGTCGTCGTCGCCGTCGAGGACCGCGTGAAGCACCCCAAGTACGGCAAGGTCCTTCGCCGTACCAAGAAGTACAAGGCGCACGACGAGAAGAACGCCTGTGGCGTCGGCGACCGCGTACTGCTCATGGAGACCCGGCCGCTGTCCGCCACCAAGCGGTGGCGCGTGGCCGAGATCCTGGAGAAGGCTAAGTAATTCGTAGGAGCAACCGCCGGACCAATCCCCCGGCGTGACGAAGCAGGAGTTGACGTGATCCAGCAGGAATCGCGGCTCAAGGTCGCCGACAACACGGGAGCTAAGGAGATCTTGTGCATCCGCGTGCTCGGCGGCAGTGGCCGGCGATACGCGGGCATCGGTGACGTCATCGTGGCGACCGTGAAGGACGCGCTGCCCGGCGCTGGCGTCAAGAAGGGCGATGTCGTCAAGGCGGTCGTGGTGCGGACCCGGAAGGAGAAGCGCCGGGCGGACGGCTCCTATATCCGCTTCGATGAGAACGCCGCCGTCTTGATCAAGGACGGCGGGGACCCGCGTGGCACCCGCATCTTCGGCCCGGTCGGACGTGAGCTGCGTGAGAAGCGTTTCATGCGGATTATCTCGCTGGCGCCGGAGGTGCTGTGATGAAGATCAAGAAGGGCGACCACGTCGTGGTCACGGCCGGCAAGGACAAGGGCGCCACGGGGACGGTCATCGCGGCCTACCCGACCCGCCAGAAGGTCCTGGTCGAGGGCGTGAACATGATCAAGATCAACAAGAAGGTGACCAACCAGGGCGTGCGCGGTGCCAAGGAAGGCGGCATCACCACCCAGGAGGCACCGATTCACGTGAGCAACGTCCAGCTCGTTGACCCGGAGACCCACAAGCCGACGCGCGTGGGCTACACGGTCAACGAGGATGGCAAGAAGGTCCGCGTCTCGCGCGCGAGCGGGAAGGAAATCTGATGGCGACCGAGGCACCCGCCGTGCCGCGGCTCAAGGAGCGCTACCGGACTGAGGTCAAGGACGCGCTTGCCCAGGAGTTCGGCTACCCGAACGTCATGCAGATCCCGGGGCTGGCCAAGATCGTCGTCAACATGGGCGTCGGTGAGGCGGCCAGGGACGGCAAGCTGATCGACGGGGCCATCCGCGACTTGACCGCCATCACCGGCCAGAAGCCGGCGGTGGCCAAGGCGAAGAAGTCCATCGCCCAGTTCAAGCTGCGTGAGGGCATGCCGATCGGCGCGCACGTCACGCTGCGCGGCGACCGGATGTGGGAGTTCGCCGACCGGCTGCTGTCGATCGCGCTCCCGCGCATCCGCGACTTCCGCGGCCTGTCGGACCGGCAGTTCGACGGCCACGGGAACTACTCGTTCGGCCTGACCGAGCAGGTCATGTTCCACGAGATCAACCCCGACCGGGTCGACAGGCAGCGCGGCATGGACATCATCGTCGTCACGACGGCGAAGACCGATGCCGAGGGCCGCCTGCTGCTCCGTAAGCTCGGCTTCCCGTTCAAGGAGGGGTGACAGGTGGCCAAGAAGTCACTGATCGCCAAGGCCAACCGCAAGCCCAAGTTCGAGGTCCGGGCCTACACGCGGTGCACCCGCTGTGGCCGCCCGCGCGCCGTCTACAGGAAGTTCGGCCTGTGCCGTATCTGCTTCCGTGCGATGGCCCACCGCGGCGAACTGCCCGGCATCACCAAGTCCAGCTGGTAATAACTAACGAACGCCGCAGGTCCAAGCGGGGGCAACCTCCAAAAAGGAAACCACGGCGAGGAAGGCCAAGCCGGCCATGTCAATGACCGATCCGATCGCGGACATGCTGACCCGTCTGCGTAACGCCAACTCGGCGTACCACGACACCGTGGGCATGCCCTACTCCAAGATCAAGTCGCACATCGCGGAGATCCTCCAGCAGGAGGGCTACATCGCCGGGTGGCGCGTTGAGGACGCCGAGGTTGGCAAGAACCTGGTGGTCCTGCTCAAGTACGGGAATGCCCGTGAGCGCTCCATCGCTGGGATCAAGCGGGTGTCAAAGCCCGGCCTGCGCGTGTACGCGAAGAAGGACAACCTGCCCCGGGTGCTCGGTGGCCTCGGCGTCGCGATCATCTCGACGTCAGGCGGCCTGATGACCGACCGGCAGGCCAAGAAGAGCGGCGTGGGCGGGGAAGTCCTCGCCTACGTCTGGTAGCGGGAAGGGAGAGTAGCCAGATGTCACGTATTGGACGCCTGCCCATTCCCGTTCCCAGCGGAGTGGACATCGCGATCGACGGCCAGGCCGTCAGCGTCAAGGGGCCGAAGGGGCAGCTTAGCCTCGTGGTCGCCGAGCCGATCCAGGTCGTACGGGAGGACGCGGTCGTTCGTGTCACCCGGCCGAACGACGAGGGCCACGTCCGTGCGCTGCACGGGCTATCCAGGACGCTGATCGCCAACATGGTCACCGGCGTTACCACGGGGTACAGCAAGACGCTGGAGATCGTCGGCGTCGGCTACCGCGTGCAGGCCAAGGGCAAGAACCTTGAGTTCTCGCTGGGCTTCAGCCACCCGGTGGTCGTCGAGCCCGCGGAGGGCATCACCTTCCGCGTTGAGGCGCCGACCCGCTTCGTGGTCGAGGGCATCGACAAGCAGCTCGTGGGTGAGACCGCGGCCCGGATCCGCAAGATCCGCAAGCCCGACCCCTACAAGGCCAAGGGCGTGCGGTACCAGGGTGAGGTCATCCGCCGCAAGGTCGGGAAGGCTGGTAAGTAGTCATGGCACGCACTCACGCCAAGCGCTCGTCGCTCGAGTACGCCACCGGCCGGGTAGGGCCGCGTACCGCCGAGAGCACTCGCGCCCGCGTCCGCCGGCACCTGCGCGTTCGCAAGAAGGTCACCGGTTCCACCGAGCGTCCGCGCCTGGTGGTGAACCGGTCGGCGAAGCACATCTTCGCGCAGGTCGTGGACGACACCGTCGGTCGCACGCTGGCCTCGGCGTCCACGCTGGACCCGACCATCCGCACCGCCGACGGCGACAAGACTGCCAAGGCCAAGCTCGTCGGGGCGCTCCTCGCCGAGCGGGCCAAGAGCGCGGGCGTCTCCGCCGTGGTCTTCGACCGTGGCGGCTACAAGTACCACGGTCGCGTGGCCGCAATCGCGGACAGCGCGCGTGAAGCAGGGCTGACGCTGTAATGCCCGGCCAGAACGCAACAAGGAGGAACAGCTAATGCCAGGAGCTCCGCGTCGCGGTGGCCAGGGCGGCCAGGGCGGTGGCGAGCGGCGTGACCGTCGCGAGGACCGCCGCAACCGCGGCGACAACGCGACCGAGAAGCAGGCGGTCTACCTAGAGCGCGTGGTGACCATCAACCGGGTCGCCAAGGTCGTCAAGGGTGGCCGCAGGTTCAGCTTCACCGCGCTCGTCGTGGTGGGCGACGGCAACGGCCTGGTCGGTGTCGGCTACGGAAAGGCCAAGGAGGTGCCCGCGGCGATCGCTAAGGGCGTCGAGGAGGCCAAGAAGCACTTCTTCCGCGTGCCGCGCATCGCCACCACCATCCCGCACAAGGTGCAGGGTGAGGCGGCGGCCGGCGTCGTGCTGCTCAAGCCGGCTAGCTCAGGTACCGGGGTCATCGCCGGTGGCCCGGTGCGGGCCGTGCTCGAGTGCGCCGGCATCGCCGACGTGCTGTCCAAGTCGCTCGGCTCGTCCAATCCGATCAACATGGTGCACGCCACGGTGGCGGCCCTGAAGGAGCTGAACCGTCCCGAGGAGATCGCGGCCAAGCGCGGTCTGCCGATCGAGGACGTCGCGCCGAAGGCCATGCTCGCTGCCCGTGCCGCTGCCGCCTCTGGCGCGAGCGCGTAGGCAAGGGGGTAAAGCCAGATGGCACAGCTCAAGGTGACCCAGGTCAAGTCGAAGATCGGCGGGAACAACGACCAGCGGAACTCGCTGCGCTCGCTGGGCCTGCACCGCATCGGCCAGAGCGTCGTGAAGCCGGATCGCCCGGAGTTCCGCGGCATGATCCACCGCGTCCGGCACTTGGTCGTGGTAGAGGAAGTGGACTGATCCCATGCTGAAGCTTCATGACCTGAAGCCGGCGCCGGGTGCCCACAAGGCCAAGACGCGAGTCGGCCGTGGCGAGGCGTCGAAGGGCAAGACCGCCGGGCGTGGCACCAAGGGCACCAAGGCCCGCTACCAGGTGCCGCTCGGATTCGAGGGCGGGCAGATGCCACTGCACCGCCGGGTGCCGAAGCTGAAGGGCTTCTCTAACGCGCTCTTCAGCACCACGTACCAGGTGGTGAATGTGGGAAAGCTCGCTGAGCTTTACCCGACCGGTGGCGACGTTACTCCGGATACCCTGGCAGAAGGCGGCGCGGTGCGCCGTGGCGAGCTAGTCAAGGTCCTCGGCTCTGGCGACCTGAGCGTCGCGCTGCGCGTGAGCGCGCACGCGGTCTCTGCGTCGGCGAAGGCGAAGATCGAGGCCGCCGGTGGTTCGGTGACCCTTCTCGGCTAGCTGGTGAATGCGCCCCTCGCGCTGCATAAGGGCGAGAGGGGCGCGTGCTAGCCGTTACGGGGGCCTGCGGGTAGGATACGGAAGCCGCTCAAACGCAGGTATCTAGATGAAGAGGGATCACGTATGCTGACCGCGTTCATCCGGGCATTCCGGACGCCCGACCTGCGCAAGAAGCTGCTCTTTACACTGGGCATTCTCATACTGTTCAGATTCGGCTCGACGCTGCCCACTCCGGGCGTCAACGAGGCCAACGTCTCGTACTGCTCGGGCCTGGCGGCGAAGAGCGGCGCCGCCAGCGTCTACCAGATCGTCGACCTGCTGTCCGGTAACGCGCTGAAGTACCTGTCGGTGTTCGCCCTGGGGATCATGCCCTATATCACGGCGAGCATCATCCTTCAGTTGCTGACCGTCGTGATCCCGCGCCTCGAGGCCCTCAAGCAGGAGGGCCAGGCCGGACAGACCAAGATCACCCAGTACACCAGGTACCTGACCATCGGCCTTGGCATCCTGCAGTCCACTGGGTACATCGAGCTGGCCCGCAGTGGCCAGCTCTTCGTCGGCACCACCTGCTCGTCGACTGATCACCCGCTGATCCCCAACGACTCGGTCTTCAGGATCGCGACCATGGTCATCATCATGGTGGCCGGGACCGCGGTCATCATGTGGCTGGGTGAGCTGATCACCGACCGCGGCGTCGGCAACGGGATGTCCATCCTTATCTTCACCCAGGTCATCGCGGTCATCCCCGGCGAACTGCTGACCATCTACCAAACCAAGCACGCCTTCACCGCGCTGCTGGCTCTGGTCGTGATCGTCATCATCGTGGCGTTCGTGGTCTTCATGGAACAGGCCCAGCGCCGAATTCCCGTGCAATACGCCAAGCGGATGGTTGGCCGCCGGATGTACGGCGGTACGTCGACCTACATCCCGATGAAGGTCAACCAGGCGGGCGTCATCCCAGTTATCTTCGCCTCCAGCCTCCTGTACATCCCGCAGCTCGCGGTGTCGCTGTTCGGTAACCAGAGCAAGCCGTCGGCCTGGGAGACCTGGATTCAGGCTCACCTGGAGAGCACCGCCACGCTCCAGACCAGCTGGCTCTACATCACCCTGTTCTTCCTGCTGACGGTCGCGTTCACCTACTTCTACGTCTCGATCACGTTCAATCCGGACGAGGTCGCCGACAACATGAAGAAATACGGCGGGTTCATCCCGGGCATCCGGCCAGGCCGGCCGACCGCGGAGTACCTCGGCTACGTGCTCAGCAGGCTGACCGCTCCGGGATCCCTTTACCTGGGCCTGGTCGCCATGTTCCCGCTGGTCGCCTTGGCCCTCATCGGCGTCGGCCAGCAGTTCCCCTTCAGCGGTGTGAGCCTGCTCATCATGGTCGGTGTCGGCCTCGACACGGTCAAGCAGATCGAAAGCCAGCTCCAGCAGCGTAATTACGAAGGTTTCCTGCGGTAGTGCGCGTCGTACTTGTTGGGCCCCCCGGCGCGGGCAAGGGTACGCAGGCCCATTTCATCGCTTCTCACCTCGCGATCCCGCGCATCTCGACGGGCGACATCTTTCGCTACAACGTCACACAGCAGACGGAGCTTGGCAGCAAGGCCAAGGAGTACATGGACCGCGGGGACCTGGTTCCCGACGAGGTAACCGTGGCCATGGTCAGGGACCGGCTGGCCGAGGACGACGCGCAGGAGGGCTTCCTGCTCGACGGCTTCCCGCGTAACGTCCCGCAGGCTGAGACGCTGAAGAAGATCCTGGCCGAGATGGATGCCAAGCTCACGGTCGTGCTTGAGCTGGTGGTGGACGAGGACGAGGTTGTCCGCCGCCTGTCGGGCCGCCGGACCTGCCGGGTCTGCCAGCGGGTCTGGCACCTCCTGTACGAGCCGCCGTCCCGCGAGGGCATCTGCGACGACTGCGGTGGCGAGCTCTTCCAGCGGGATGACGACAAGGAAGACGTCATCAGGCACCGGCTTGAGGTCTACAGCACCCAGACCGCCAAGCTGATCGCGTTCTACGCGGAAGAGGGCATCCTGGTCGGCATAGACGCGACCGGACCGGTCGAAGAAGTCACCAGCCGCGCGCTGTCCGCGCTCTCGTCCTACTCCCGCTGAGCCGTCGGCCCTAGCCCGTTCCGACTGGCGGGCCGACGCGGGTAGCGTTAGCAGCGGAGGTATGAATCGCATGCGGATGCGGCGCAAGGTGGGCATTCAGGTCAAGACCCCGGACCAGCTCAACCGTATGCGCGAGGCGGGTCTCGTGGTCGCTCGCACCCTCAAGGTGCTCGCCGACGCCGTCACGCCCGGGATCACCACCGCCGACCTCGACGCGCTTGCCGAACGGGAGATCCGCGGCGCGGGCGCCGTCCCGTCCTTCCTCGGCTACCACGGCTACCCCGCTCGCATCTGCACGTCCGTGAACGAGCAGATCGTTCACGGCATCCCCGACCCGGCACAGCGCCTTCGTGACGGCGACATTATCTCCATCGACTGCGGAGCGATCCTGGAGGGCTGGCACGGCGACGCGGCCCTCACCGTGCCGGTCGGCACGATCAGCCCGGCCGACCAGGCCTTGCTCGACGCCTGCCGCGCGTCTTTGTGGGCGGGCATCGCCCAGGCCAGGGATGGCCACCGGCTAAGCGACATCTCCAGCGCCATCGAGCGGTCCATCTCCCGCGCCGGCCGCTACGGCATCATCCGCGAGTACACCGGCCATGGGATCGGCACGCAGATGCACATGGAGCCGGCCATACCCAACTTCGGCCCGCCGGGCCGGGGCCCGCGCCTGGTGGCCGGCATGGCCCTGGCCATCGAGCCTATGATCACCGCTGGCGGCGAGCAGACCATCGAGCTGGCCGACGGCTGGACGGTCGTGAGTGCCGACGCCTCCCGGGCCGCCCATTTCGAGCACACGGTGGCCATCACCCCCGACGGCCCCTGGGTCCTGACTGCTGAGGACGGCGGAGTCTCGTTCCTTGGGGCAGAACGGGCCGTCCCACCTGCCGCACCGTCCGGAGACTCTGATGCCAGGTGACCCGAACCTGCGCGCCTCCGATGCCGACCGGGAGCGCACCGTCAACCTGCTGCGCGAGCATCACGCCGAGGGCCGCCTCGATATCGAGGAGTTCCACGAGCGGTTGAACGCGGCCTACGCGGCCAAGACGATTGGCGATCTGGACACGCTGCTGGCCGACCTGCCCGCCATCGACCTGTACCGGCTGCCGTCCGCCGGGCTGAAGCCCGCCCCGGTCGGCTCGTGGGCGCCCGCCCGTCGTCCGGGCGGCTCGGTCGCCCGGACGGCGGGTCACTGGGCCGTCTGGGGGGTCGCCACCTCGGTCCTGACCCTGGCCTGGCTGATTGTCGGCGTGGCCGCCGGCGGCGGCGCTGCCTGGATCCCGTGGTTCCTGCTGGTCGTCATCCCCTGGGCCGTCGCCCTCCGCCGCCGCTCCTAGGCCCCCGGCGCCTAGGGCGCTCCGCGGGTCGGGGTCATCCTCGGGGCCGCGGTCGCCTGCGGGGTGGTCGTCGGACGGGGAGTAGCGGGCGGCGCGGCCACCATCACCGGGCGGCTTACCCCGGCCGCGTGGGTCGTGGTCGCCGGGAGCAGGAACCGGTAGGCGCCCGGGGGAGACACCGTGAACGTCGCCGACAGGTCACCGCCGAGCGGCTGGGTCGCGACCGTGACCCAGGCGCCGCCCTGAAGTTCCTGGAGGGTCACCGGGTCGCCCGTCATCGCCGGGCCGGCCGTCACCACCAGGCCGCGGCGGGTCGGGTGGCGGACCACCAGGCGGGGCGTGACCGTGACGGCGACCTGGTTGCTCATCAGGCTGGCCAGGTCGCCGGTGCCCGCGAGCAGGAACCTTGTGTTGACCGGGACGTGCGGCACGGCGAACGTGACGTCGCCGGCCCGGCTGGTCAGCCCGGTCGCGATCACGTCCCAGGCGCCGGGACTAGCCGACAGTTGCTCGAGGAGCTTGACGTCGGCCCCCGCGTCTGGGCTGCCCTTGACGGCGACCTGACCAGTGAGCACAACCTTGCCATCGGCTTCCACGCGGAGCCGGTCCGCTCGCAGTTGCGCCGTGACATCGGCGTTCGGGCCGGCAGTGGGGCACGGGCAGGACGCCCGGGGCGAGGCGAGGGGGGAAGGCAGGACGGTAGGGCGGCCGGACGGCACGTTCGGGGTGACCGAGCCAGGGACCGGAAGAAGGCCGGTCGCCGCCGGGGGTGCGCTGGGGACGCCGATCGGGGACAGGACGCGGTGCGCGATGTTCTGCAGGGAGGCCGGCAGGATCTGGGCGTAGGCGGCGGCGGTCATCCCGGCGCAGGCCATGACGACGGCGGCGGCCGCGGCTCCCAGCGTGGTCAGCCGGCGTCGGCGGCCGCGCCCCCGACGGGGTTGTGCCGGCCGGGGGATCGGGGCTGTGTCGAGGTCAGGTGACCGGAAGCCACTCGCGCCATCGCGGGCCGCGCGGAACATCGCGACGGCCGACTGGCGGCCGGTCAACTCGGTCGCGTCGCCTTCGGCGGTCAGCGCCCTGATGACTTCCTCGACACCGGGCACCTCGGGAACAGGGTCGTGCGGACCGCTCACCGGCTCACCTCCGCGAGGGCGCGGACCTGGGGGTCCTTGGCCAGGGCCTTCAGGCCACGGTGCAGGGCGGCCCGCACCGAGCCCGGCGACTTGCCGAGCATCGCCGCGACGGCCTCGGTATCAAGGCCGACGATAATCCGCAGGGCGACGACCTCGGCCTGGTCCTTGCTGAGCTTCCTGACCAGGGCGACCGCCTGCCTGGTCGAAAGGCCGTAGAGCACCTCATCCTCGGCCGACTGGCCGGCGTCCTCGCGCTCGTGCTGGCGCGCGGTGATCAGCGGGCCGAGTAGCCGGTCGCGGAAGCGGACGCGCGACCGGGCGTCATCGATGGCCCGGTGCCTGGCGATGGTGAACAGCCACGCGCGGAACTCATCGCTCTTGCCGCCGTGAAATCGCTGGAGGTCGCGCACCGCCTGCAGCCAGGTTTCGCTGGCGATGTCGTCGGCGTCGTCGCAGCCGAGGACGCGCAGGTAACGCAGAAGGCGGGGGTTCAGGTCGGTCCAGAGCATGAGGAAGCCATTCTCGTCGCCGGCCCGTGCGCGGGCCAGCGCTTCGTCCAGGTCATCCCCACTCTCCATCGCCCGCACATCGTGCCATATCCGTGATCTGAAAGGACGTCCATTCCTTCCGTTTCCTCCCCAACGCTTCCCGGTGAGGTCTCGCGCTGACAGCGCTTGAGCGATGACCCGTGTTACGGAGGCCGGGCCGAACTGGGATGTGACTCGCGTCACCGTGGTAGGGTGTTAAGACGGGAACGTGCCAGGCAACGCTTGGAATAGAGCGTGGTCATGGGGCGTTGAACCCCTTGGTTTTGCGGGTGTATCGTGCCGCTGCACACTTGCCTCCTGCTTCGCGCTCGGCGAAAAAGGCTCAGTTCGCGTTGCGTGGGTTGGTCGAGTAGACTCGGCTGCGGCCCATCGGCTGCCTTCTCGGACTTGCTCGTGCTACCCGTGGCTTCTGCCACTGGCGGCAAGGGAACGCCGGGGAGGACGTAACGGGCTGCGCCGCCACGGGCAGCCGCGAGCTGGTGCGATACCAACCAATGCGAACCAACCAACTACTCGCCATGTCGGCACGTGCCGATTAAGCAGGATTGAAGCGCGGAGGATATGCCCAAAAAAGACGGCGCCATCGAGATCGAAGGAACGGTGGTCGAGACGTTGCCGAACGCCTTCTTCAGGGTGGAGCTG
>Ga0335072_10009404_pt1 | contig 14095 bp, 14 predicted proteins | sample Lox_Sample_21_FD_206725 | JGI IMG/M metagenome (GOLD analysis project Ga0335072, IMG submission 206725) | Soil microbial communities from Loxahatchee National Wildlife Refuge, Florida, United States - Lox_Sample_2.1 | ecosystem: Environmental > Terrestrial > Soil > Wetlands | place: USA...
CCGGGTCCGACGGCGCCGCGGCGGGACCGCCGGCGCTGCCCTACTTCTGGTCCGACCAGTACGATCTGCGGCTCCAGCTGATCGGCCGGCCGGAACTGGCCACCGAAGTGCTGCTGATCCACCCGCCAGACCGGCCGGAACAGCTGCTAGGCAGCTACTTCCGGCACGGCCGGCTGGTCGCGGCGGTCACCTTCGGGTCGCCGCGCGACCTGGCCCGGTGCCGGCCGCTCATCGCCGCCGGCGCAGGCCCCGACGCGGTGCGCCGGGCCCTGGCACGGGACTAGGCGCACACTGGCGAGTCCGCGTCCCAGCGGTTGAACACGAGGGGCTCGGTGTTTTCGGCCAGCGTATCCCGGAGGACCAGCCAGTTCTTCCGCCAGCGCGCCGCGTCGCGCAGCTCGGCCTCGGGGTGCGAGCGCGACCGGGCGACGAACCCCGCGGGCGCGAAGACCGGCCGGCCCGTCGGCTGCCCGGTCGGCTGATACCGCAGGTCCAGGCTGATCCGCACCTGGTCAGCGGTGAGGTTGTCCAGCGAGCTGTGCACGGTGCTCTGCGTCATCAGCAGCACGCTGCCGGGCTTCATCGGCAGCGGGCGGGGCTCACCCGGCGGCAACTGGCTATCCGGGATACGCAGGCCGCCCGGATGGCCCAGGCAGTGGTCGAACAGCTTGCCGGGAGCATGGCTGCGCGGGATGACCTGAAGGGCACCGTTCTCGATGGTCGACTCGCTGAGCGGGACCCACACGGTCAGGACCGTGCTGTGGTCAGCCTCGGGCAGCAGCACGCCATGGTCCTGGTGCCAGGGCGTCAGCCCCACCTGGCCGTTGCTGGCGTTGTCCCCGAGCGCGCTCTTGGGCAGCTTGGTCCGGGTGTGCTGGACCGGGCAGGAAAAGATCTCCGGGCCGATGACACTCTCGGCCACGTCGAGCAAGTTCTCGTTGGTGAGCAGCGCCAGCATCGCCGCCCCACGGTTGATCGGGGTGTCCTTCGTGATGCCCTTGAACGGCAGTGACAGGTCGAAGTGCTGGTTGAACAGCCGGCCGCTTTCCCCGTACACCGCGGTAAGCCGCTTGGTAAACGGCAAGTCCTCATACAGCGAGGTAATGGCCCCGTCGGAGTAAAGCCGACGGGCAACGCCATCGAGGATGGCCGAGTACTCGTCGAAGACAGGATTGATGTCGCGTGTCAGGTCGAGTACGTCATCGACCACCAGGTATCCCTCGGCTGCGAATTCTTCCAGCTGAGCCGAAGTGAGCATCGCCATCTGTGTCTTCCTCCCCTATGGCAGCGTTTCTCTTTGCGGCCGGATTCGAGCGGCGCGGCGTTCGCGCGGCGAAGTCGTCCGCGGCGGTCAGCACTTAAGGCACACCGGCGTCAGGCCGACAGACTGATCCCATGCAGCACCCCGAGCCGCTCGAAGTGCCGATAGACCTGGTCGACGTACCGGGCGAAGGCCGGCGACTCACCGAGCACAATGGGCCTGGGCCGGGGAAGTTCTACCTTGATGTCGTCGACTACCTCGCCCGGTCCCGGGCTCATCACGATGATCCGGTCCGACAGGCCGACTGCCTCTTCGACGCTGTGCGTGATGAACACCACCGTCGGCCGGGTCCGCAGCCACAGGTCCTCCAGGTCGGTGCGCACCTGGAGGCGTGTCAGCGCGTCCAGCGCCCCGAACGGCTCGTCCATCATCAGCAGCGAGGGCTGGTGCACAAGCGTCCTGATCAGGGATACCCGCTGTCGCATGCCGCCGGAAAGCTGCCGCGGATACTTGTCAGCGAACGAGGTCAGCCGCAGTTGGGCGAACAATTCTTCCGCCCGCGCCCTTATCTGCTTCTTCGGCAGTCCGCGGATCTCCGCCTGCAGCATGACGTTGTCCATCGCGGTGCGGAAGTCGAGCAGCAGGTGATCTTGGAAAGCGATGCCGACGTCTGTGACCGGTTTGGTTACCAGGTGCCCGTCGATGAGAATATCGCCGCTGGTGCGGGCGAGCAGGCCGGCGATCATGAGCATCAGGGTGCTCTTCCCGCAGCCGGAGGGGCCGACCACGGATATGAATTCCCCGGGCTTGACGGTCAGGCTGACCGTCTTGAGCGCTGGGACCGGCTTTGTCCCGTCTTTGTCGAACGTCTTGGCGACATCTCTGAGCTCGATGGGGACACCTACGCTGGAGTTATCAGACTTGGCAGCCACGGCGGCGCGCTCACCCCTTACTGTGGAGAAACTGGCCCGTCAGGAAGCCGGGCAGGCCGGCAACTGTGCGGCCGGCGGCAGGTACTGGTTTGTGTAGTACTCGCTCGGATTCACTCCGGCCTTTAGCAGGCCAACTTGCCCGGACTGCTGCTGGGTCTTCGTCCACTCGGCAGGCTCTGCCATTCCGATGTACTTCGCGCCGTCGGCACAGAAGAGGTTGGCCGAGATCGCGCCCTCCAGCTCCAGCGTCGCCTGCTTGGTGGACTCCTGCATCTGCGGGAACACCTGGTGCAGGTCTGCCACGGCCTGGGTCGGGTTCTGGATGGCGAAGGCCCAGCCCTTGGCCGAGGCTTCGATGAACTTCGTGACGATGGCGCCGTGCGAAGACAGGTAGCTCTCGTTGGCGATGATGGACGTGCTCACCGTCGGCGCGCCGTTGTCAGCGAACGGCAGGTTCGTGATCTGCGCGCCTTGCAACTCAGCCTGGACGCTGTACGAGTCGACGCCGCTCAGCATGGCGTCCACCTGACCGCGCAGCAGCGTGGGGACGAGCGAGGTGGGCGACACGTCGACAATCTTCACGTCCGAGGGCGACAGGCCGGCGGCACTGAGGACCAGCGGGAAGAGCAGCGTGCCGGCCAGGCCGGACGGCGCGGCGATGGTCTTCCCCTTGAGCTGCGCAATGGACGTGATGCCTGAGGACTTCTTGACCGCCACGGCGTCTGGGTTGGCCTGATAGATCGTCGAGACGATCTTGACCGGCGATCCCTTCGCGATGACCTGGCTCGCCGCGACCGCGTCCGCGTAACCCAGGGGCGCATGTCCCTCCCCGACAAGTTCCGCGGCCAGTGAGGAGCCATTGCCCTGCACGAGCGTGACGTCCAGGCCAGCGGCCTTGTAGTAACCCTGGGCGACCGCGGCGGCGAACCCGGCGTTGGGGCCGCCGGCCTCGTAGTTGAGCTGGAAGGAGATCGGGACCAGGCTCCGGCTGCCGGTCGTCGCCGCGGATGAGGTCGAGCCGCTACTCGAGCAGGCCGCCGCTGTCGCGGCCAGGGCGGCCGCCGAGATACCGATGACCGCGTTTCTGAGCGTCGAAGTTCTGCGGGCTGTTTTTGGCATGGGAGGATCCTTCAAAGGTAATTTCGCGTCGATCTTCTGGCTGATTCAGCCGGGAGGGTATATGACGTGTTCCACGATCAGTTTGCTGGTCGCTAAGCGGGATCCGCTAAGTGGACTTGACCCGCTGCCAGGGAGTGAGCAGCCATTCAGCAAGCTCAACTAGATAGTTGATGATTATTCCGACAATCGTCAGGACTACCAGAACCGCAAAGATCAGCGTGGTATCAAGCTCAGTAGTCCCTTGCAGCAGGAGATATCCGAGGCCGCTGTTCGAGGCGACGAATTCCGCGACCAGCGCGGCGGTGACCGCGATGGTCGCCGAGGTCTTTAGTCCCGCGAATATTACCGGAAGCGCGGCGGGAAACCGCAGGTGGCGGAAGGTCTGCCAGCGAGACGCGCCCATCGACCGGGTGAGGTAAAGCAGGCGGTCGTCGAGGATACGGAAGGCGCTGATGCTGGCGAGCAGCAGCGGGAAGAAGGACATGAGAAGGGTCAGGAGTATCTTCGCGTCGTTGCCGAATCCCAGCCACACGACGAAAAGCGGCGCCACCGCGATTTTCGGTACGAGCTGGAGCAGCATGACCGGCGGGTAGACGAGCTGCTTGGCCAGTGGGGACAGTGCGATCAACAGGCCAAGCGGAATAGCCACGACGATCGATAGCGCGAATCCGACGATGATCTCGAAAACCGTTAGGCGGGCATTGGTCCAGAGCGTCGGGAAGTCGCTGATTATCCGCCCGAAGACCGAGCCTGGCGACGGCACCAGATAAGACGGGATGTGGAACAGAGGTACGACCGCGGCCCAGATTCCGAGGACGGCGACAAACGTCAGGGGCGGCAGTGAGTTCCAGGCAATCTGCCTGATGCGCCGCCTGCGGCGCGCAGCGGCCAAGGCAGCCGGGTCCATCCGGTAGATGTCCGAGCCGGGCAACCGGTCGGCGCCAGTCGTGCCAACGGCGCCCGGGGACACTACCGTGCGTGAACCCTGCGAGGCAGCTTGGTCCACCGATGCCGCCTTCTCCACGAGCCCTCCACAAACTAGTAACGAACCGGCTAACAGATGCTCACCGGAACGTCGTGCGACGTGACGTGAACCACATCATCGCACCGTAGAGGCGCGGTGGACAACCAGCTGTTATATGATTGTAATATTGTATTATTGTCATACGAACCGACATACCTGCGGCACCCCATCCGAGGTGACACGGGCAGCCGCCTGGGAGCAGGGCCGCCACTGACGCGGGGGTACCACCTCATGACGCCCTTCGGCTGCACGCCCGGACAACGCCTCACTACCCCCGGGTCCCGGAATGTCGAGGCGGGGTGCGGTCCCGAGAGCGGGATGAGGTAACCGTAGATCCGGTGGGCGACGCGGGTTAGTCCGGCTGAGGGACGAGGGAGGCGGACTTGATGCCGGCGATCGCGGCGAGTTCGTCGTTGTCAGATGTGTCTCCGGACACGCCGACGCAGCCGACGACCGCTCCCGTCGCGTCCTTGACAAGTACGCCGCCAGGCACCGGCACCAGCCTGCCGCCGATCGCGGCCGCCGCGGACGTGATGAAGTACGGCTGCTGCTCCGCCCGGGCCATCAACGACCGCGAGCCCATGCCGAGCGCGAGCGCCCCGTACGCCTTGCCGAAGGCGATCTCGAACCGGTTGTTGGACGAGCCGTCCTCCCGCTCCACGGTGACGACGTGGCCGCCGAGGTCAAGCACAACCACGGTCAGCGGCTTCAGGCCATGCTCCTTCGCCGCCGCCCGCACGCCCACGGTGATGGACTTAGCGGTCTCCAGGCCGATGCTCACGCGTCACTCCTCTGGACGCGATGCCCCGCGTCCCCAGGTTCTTGTGTTACCCCGATTTACCTTAGTTCCCCGCGCGGTTACATGGACGACAGGACGCTCGGTGCGAGCGGGTGCCACGACACGGTGATCAGTTCGTGCGGATCGGGCACGGGGCCGGTCACCGAGCAAGCCAGCTCCCGGCGGCCGGCGGCCGGGGGCCGCCGCCGCAGCGGCGCGATGACAATCTCGCCGGACGGCGGCGTCTGCATCTGCCCTCCACAGGAACCACACCGTCCGCAGACATGGCCGTGCTGGAGTCGGCAGCAGCAGTTCCGCAGCAGAGCGGACGTGCCAGCAAACGGAGGGCAGAGTTTTGGACCTGATCACACGCGATGACGCCCGTTACGACGAAACCAGGGCCGTGTTCAACGCCATGATCGACCGGTACCCGGCAGTGATCGCCCGGTGCGCCACGCCCCGCGATGTGGCCGACGCGCTGGAACTTGCCGGGCGGGAAGGCCTTGCGGTCGCGGTGCGCGCCGGCGGGCACTCGGTGGCCGGGATGTCGGTCAACGACGGCGGAATGGTCATCGACGTCCGCCCGATGAAGCAGATCGCCGTCGACCCGATAGCCCGGACGGTGAAGGCAGGCGCGGGCGTGACCTGGGCCGAGTTCGACGCGGCGACCCAGGAGCACGGCCTGGCCACCACCGGTGGCCGGGTGTCAAGCACGGGCATCACCGGGTTCACCCTCGGCGGCGGGTCAGGCTGGGCCGAGCGGAAATTCGGGCTCGCCTGCGACAACCTGATCTCGGTGGATCTCGTCACCGCCGACGGCCGGCAGGTCACCGCGAGCCAGGCGCAGCATCCCGGCTTGTTCTGGGCACTGCACGGCGGCGGCGGCAACTTCGGCGTTGTCACCGCGCTGGAATACCAGCTCCGCCCGCTCGGACCGACGGTCCTCGCCGGGCTCCTGCTGTGGCCAAGCGATGCCGGACACGAGGTCGCCCGCGTCTACCGCGACCTGGCCGCGGACTCTCCCTGGGAACTCGGCTCGGGGCTGGTCTTCCTCACCGGGCCGCCCGAGGACTTCGTCCCCGGCTACCTGCAGGGCGCGACCGTCGCCGGGATGGCGCTGCTGTGGGCCGGGGACCCCGGCGATGGACCCGACGCCGTCAAGCCGTTCCTCGACCTGCAGCCGGCCGTGAACCTCGTCGCCCCGATGCCTTACACCAGGTTCCAGCAGATGATCGACGACCCGCCGGGCATGCGCCACTACTGGTCCGCCGACTACCACAACAAGTTCGACGACGAGGCGCTGGACACCTTCGTGCGCTTCGGCAATGAGCGCAGGTCGCCCCACGCACAGCAGATCCTGCTGCCCTGGGGAGGAGCGGTCGCCGTCCGCGCTGACTGCGACACGCCCATGGCCAACCGCTCCGTGCGATGGATCACCCACCCGTTCGCCGTCTGGGAAGACCCCGCCGACGACGAGGCCAACATCGCCTGGGCCCGGTCGTTCCGCCGCGAGATCGCCGAGCACGCCACCGGGGGTATCTACCTGAACTTCATCGGCGACGAGGGCCAGGACCGGGTCCGGGCCGCCTACGGACCCGCGAACTACGAACGCCTGACCCGCATCAAGGCCGAGTACGACCCCGGCAACGTCTTCCGGGGCAACCAGAACATTCAGCCGGCCCTGTGATCTCTGCCGCTTCACCAGTCCGCCGCGGGCAGCGTCCCGGCCAGTCCGCCAAGCGACGGATGTCCGCGGCGGTCAGATTGCCACAGCCAGGCGGTAGCCCCGCTTGACGACCGTCTGGACCACATCGGGAGCGCCCAGGCTGGAGCGGAGGCGGGCGACCGCCGCTTCGACGGCGTGCTCGTCGGCACCGCCTCCTGGAAGCTGTCCCAGCAGGTCAGCACGGGGCACCACCCAGCCCGGGCGGCGGGCAAGTGCGCGCAGCACGGCCATCGGACCGGGCGGAACCGGGCGCAGGCAGCCGTCCACCACGACCGCCGAGCCACGCAGCTCCAGCCGGTGGCGGACCGCGGTGAGCACCGCGGTCCGCTGGCCGAGGACCTCCGTGACGTGCCTGACTAGCGCGCCTACCCGGTAACGATCGGGCCAGCTCGCGTGGACGCCCCGGGCGAGCAATGGTCCGGCCGTGACCGGGCCGACGCACGCGGCGGCCACCCTGCCGGAGAGCGCGTCGAGAAGCTCGGCGTCCCTGCCGCACTCGGCGGCGCGTCGCAGCAGGCCGGTCGCGGCGAGTGCGCTGGTGAAGGTGACTGCGTCCACGGCCTGTGCGGCGATCGAGTCGAGCAGCCGGTCGAGCGGTGTGAGGTCGGCCGGCGCCGTCCACCGGTAGACGGACACGGGAACGACGACGGCGCCCGCGTTACGCAACGCGTCGGTGAAGTCCGGCAGCGGCTCGCCGTGCAACTGGACTGCGATACGCCGCCCGTGCAGGCCGCCGTCCGCGAGCAGGTGCTGAAGTACCTCGGCGGAGGACTCCGACGGCGGTGACCACTGCTCGCTTAGCCCGGCGGCACGGATCGCGCCGGTCGCTTTGGGACCGCGGGCGAGCAGCACCGCGGGGCCGAGCGCGTCACGTAGCCGGTCGGCCTCGCCCCACCCTTCTGCGGCCTCCATCCAGCCGCGAAAGCCGATGCCGGTGGTGGCGACCACGATGTCGGGGGGATCGGCAATCAGGTCGATGGTCGCCTTGTGCAGGTCGCCGTCGTTGGCGAGCGGGGTGATCCGCAGGGCCGGCGCGTACAGCACCGCCGCGCCGCGCCGTTCAAGCAGTCCGCCGAGTTCATCGGCGCGCCGCGCGGCCGTCACCGCGACGGTGAACCCGGCCAGCGGATCGGCGGTCGTGAGCGTGGCCATGCGGTCCATCATGTACGGATTGTTGTTTCGGGTTCGCTAACGGGAGTTGACAGCACTATCACGTCGCCAGCTTCCTCCACGTTGTAGACCGGCAGTGACACCGCAGGGTCGTCCAGGCACCGGCCGGTGCGGAGGCAGAACACCTGCCTGCCGAGCGGGCTGGCGACCGTCGGCGCCCCGGCCCTGTCGCCGACAATACCGTGGCAGATTACCGGGGCGCTGTAGTAGGGGTCGATGTTCCCGACCGCAGCCGCGGTGCCGTCATACAGCAGGAAAACCGCCGCTGCGGTGCCGTCGGGGAGCAGTACCGCGGCCCCCTGCTCCGGCTCAAGACAACCGCGTGGAATCGATGCGAGGGCACCGGCCGCCTGCGTTCCCGGTACCCGCTCGGAAGTCACCGGACCTCCAGGGGAAGCAGTGGGCGGGCCGGAGCGGGGATCCGCTGACCGCGCTCGGCGGTGAACTCGATCGCGGGGTCGGTGACGTCAGGGGCGTTGACGAACGACGCGAACTTGGCGAGCCGGGCCGGGTCGTCGAGGACGGCACGCCACTCGTCCCGGTAGTTCGCGATATGCGCGGCCATGGCCTGCTCAAGCACGGCGCAGATGCCGAGGCTGTCGTGGATGATCACGTCGCGCAGGTGGTCGAGGCCGCCATCCATCGCCTCAATCCACGGAGCGGTGCGCTGCAGCCGGTCGGCGGTGCGGATGTAGAACATGAGGAAGCGGTCGATGATCGTGATGAGCTCCTCGCGTGACACGTCGGAAACCAGGAGGTCCGCGTGCCGGGGACGGAAGCCTCCGTTGCCGCCGACGTACAGGTTCCAGCCGTGCTCGGTCGCGATGACGCCAAAATCTTTGGACCGTGCCTCAGCGCACTCCCTGGCGCAGCCTGAGACGCCGCCCTTGAGCTTGTGCGGCGAGCGCAGGCCCCGGTAGCGGAGCTCGAGCTCGATCGCCAGGCCGACGGAGTCCTGCACCCCGTACCGGCACCAGGTGTCGCCGACGCATGACTTCACCGTGCGCAGCGCCTTGCCGTAGGCGTGGCCGGACTCGAAGCCGGCATCGGTAAGGCGCTGCCAGATGGCCGGCAGCTGCTCGACGCGGGCGCCGAACAGGTCGATCCGCTGGCCGCCGGTGATCTTGGTGTAGAGGCCGAAGTCCTCGGCGACCTCGGCGATCACCTTCAGCCTGGCCGGGGTGATCTCGCCGCCTGGGATGCGGGGGACGACGGAGTAGGTGCCGTTGCGCTGCATGTTGGCCAGGTGCCTGTCGTTGGTGTCCTGCAGGGCGCCGCGCTCGCCGTCCAGGATGTGATCGCCGGAGTGCAGGCTGGCCAGGATGGAAGCGACCGCGGGCTTGCATATGTCGCAGCCGCGGCCCCTGCCGTACCGCTCGATCAGCTCGGTGAAAGTCCGGATGCCGGCGACGGCGGTGATCTCGAACAGCTCGGCGCGGGACACCTCGAAGTGCTCGCACAGCGCCTTGGACTGGGCCACGCCGGCGGACGCGAGCAGTTGCCTGAGGGTCGGCACGCACGAGCCGCAGCCGGCGCCGGCCCGGGTACAGGCCTTCAGCCCCGGCACGTCGCGGGCGTTCCCGGCGGCGATCGCGGACCGGAGCGCGCCCTTGGTGACCGCGTTGCAGGAGCAGATCTGGGCGGAGTCGGGCAGGGCGTCCACGCCGCTTGCGTCCCGGGCGGCGGCGTCGGGGGCGAGCAGCGCCGCCGGGTCGGCAGGCAGCGGCGCGCCGACCAGCGAGCGGAGCAGCGCGTACCTGGACGCGTCGCCGACCAGGACGCCGCCGAGCAAACTGCGCGCGTCGTCGGAGACGACGAGCTTGCCATAGGCCCGCCGAACCGGGTCGTTGAGCACTACCGACAGCGCGCCTGGCGTCCGGCCGTGCGCGTCGCCGAAGCTCGCCACGTCCACGCCAAGCAGCTTGAGCTTGGTCGACAAGTCAGCGCCGGGGAAGGTGGCGGTTCCGCCGAGGAGCCGGTCGGCGGCGGTCTCGGCCATCGCGTAGCCCGGCGCGACCAGGCCGTAGACCTCTCCCCCAAGCGCGGCCGCCTCGCCGACGGCCCAGATGCCCGGATGACTGACCGACTGGCACCCGCCGTCGACGGCTACGCCGCCGCTCGGGCCGAGCGCGAGGCCCGCTTCCCTGGCGAGCTGGTCGCGGGGCCGCACTCCCGCCGCGAAAACCACGATTTCGGCGTCGATGACCTCACCGGACGCGAGCTCGACGCCGACGACCCGCCCGGTCTCCTGATCGGTCAGCACCCGGGTCGTCGCCGCGCCGCAGTGCGCGGTAACCCCCAGTTCGGCGACGAGGCCACCGAGCAGCGCGCCGCCGCCCTCGTCGACCTGGACCGCCATCAGCCGCGGCGCGAGCTCGACCACGTGCGGCTCCATTCCGAGCAGCCGCAGCGTGTTAGCCGCCTCCAGACCCAGGAGCCCGCCGCCGATCACCACCCCAGGGCGCTTTTCTCCGGGCGCCGACCGGGCGGCGGCACCGATCGCTTCGAGGTCGCCAAGGGTTCGGTAGACGAAGCAGCCCGGCGCGTTGTGGCCAGGGACCGGCGGGACGAACGGGTACGAGCCGGTCGCGAGGACTAGCTCGTCGTACTCCAGGCGCTCGCCTTCCGACGTGACGACCACCCGGCGGCGCGGGTCGATCGACACGGCGGACAGGCCGAGCCGCACGTCGACGAGGGCCGCGTCGAGTGGCGGCAGCCGCAGCGCCGCCTCGTCTGCCCCGTCGAAGAACGACGACAGCGCCACCCGGTCATAGGCCGGACGGGCCTCCTCGGACAGCACGGTCACCCGGAACAGGTGACCGCCGTCGCGCGCGGTCAGCGCCTCGGCGAACCGGTGCCCGACCATGCCGTGCCCGACGACAACCGCGTGTGCTCGCTGGCTCATCGCAGCGCAGCCTCCTTCCGCTCATGGCCGACGGCGGAATCCGCCGCGGCCTGCATGCCCTGCTCGCTCGCGGGCCCGTCCGCCGCGACCGCGCGCCCCGCGCCTGCCGGGCCTGGCTCCGCCTGGCTGAGTTCCGTTCGGCTCGGATCGGTGTCCCGCGGCCAGCACGCGGTGGCCGCTAGGTCGTCGCGGCAGGTCCCGCAGCCTGTGGCGGCTCGCGTCGGCGCGGAAAGCGCGGCCCGGCTGCGGGCACCGCCGTGCCGGGCGTCGCGCAGCTGCCCCTTCGTCACCATGTTGCAGCGGCAGACCACGGTGTAGTCAGGGCAGCGCGGCGGGTCCAGCCGCCCGTCGCCGCCGGGCGGCGGCAGCGCCCGCCCGGGCAGCAGCGCGAGCCGGTCAGCGTGACCAGCGAGGTGAGCAGGAACTTGCCGGTCGCTGCGGCGATGAAGGAGCGCTGGCGGGCCTTCAGGCGATTCGGGTCGGTTCCGGTGAAGAACGGGGCCAGTTTGGGGTCGGCCAGGACCCGCGCGTAGAAGTCGTCGACCGCCGCGCGCACAGCGGCCGGTCCGCCGATGCTGTCGTAGATGCTCATGACAGCGACGGTAGGAACCGCTTGTTACTCCGCCCGCGATCGCAGGTAACACGGGCGCAATGAACTTCTCAATGTGCTCGCGGCGCCCTTGTGAGGTCCGGCGGGCGGCCGCCAGCTCTCGTGCACCAGCTCCCGCGCACTTGACTACTGCGACGCGCTAGCCCGTCTCCTGCGGATGCACCTGGCCAAGCTCACGGAAGACTACGTGCTACCCATGTCCCTGACGCTGATCAGGGACGGCGAACAAAGGGAGGCAGCATAAGTCCGGCGGGAGCCCGTCCCCAGCAATGCCAATCGGTCTAGACCAATTTCAGACCGCCCCGCCCGCGGGCCATCGACGTCACCCGGAGGCAGCGCATCCGCCCGAAGAGGCCACGCATTGCCCCGTAGACAGTGAGGTTGGTGTCCGCCAGGCGCAGCAGCGGCACGTCCAGCCCGAGGCCCTCAGCCCTGCGCGCCTGGTCTTCGATGATCTGGTCGCTATCCAGCGGCAGGCCGACGGTGAGGTCGCGGTACATCGACGATGGCGTGGGTTAAAGCACCAGGTCAGGCCATGCGCAGGGTTTTGGCGCGGCACCCGGCCGAAATCGAGCCTGGCTCGGTGTCCGGAGTCGGGCCCGACCCTATGAAAAGTGGATTAACGGCCAAATAACAGCCACTGCGTAAATTCGCACGGAGCATCTCCCGAGGCCCCGGTCAGTACACGGCAGCGGCCGCCGCCCACCTCCCCGGCCAGGGTCGCCCTCAACTCAGACGTCCAGGAGAATCTATGACCCGCAAGCCGCCCGCAGTGGTGCCGATCGCCGCTGCGCCCGGAGCGGAACCGCTCGCCGGCCGGACCGGCCATGGAGGTCCGCAGTGGTACAGCCACCTGCCCCGTGAGCACCGGCCGGCTTTCTGGGCGTCGTCCGTGGGTTGGGCGCTGGACGCTTTCGACTTCAATACCCTGCCGCTGGCCCTGGCTGCCATCGGGGCGGAGCTCGGGCTGAGCCCCGCCAAGTCGGGCCTGATCATGACGGTGACGCTGGTGGCCTCGGCGGTGGGTGGCTCGCTGGCCGGCCTCCTGGCGGACCGGATCGGCCGTACGCGGGTCCTGATGATCACCATCGGGACGTTCGCCGTCTTCACGGCACTGTCCGGACTGTCCCAGAACTACACTGAGATCCTGCTGTTCAAGGGGATCCAGGGTCTCGGATTCGGCGGCGAGTGGTCGGTCGGCGCGGTCCTGGTCGCCGAGGTCGCGCCCGCCCGCTTCCGTGGCCGGCTCCTGGGATACGTCTCGACTTCCTGGGCGGTCGGCTGGGCACTGGCCGTCGTCGCCTACACACTCATCTTCAGCTACGCCGGCGACGAGGCGTGGCGCTACCTGTTCTTCGCCGGCATCCTGCCGGCCGTGGCGCTGTTGTTCATGCGGCGCAACGTGAAGGACTCCGAGGCCTCGGCGAAGAGCCGCGAGGAAGCCGACGTGCAGAAGCTGGCCGGCTCGGGTTTTAGCGCGCTGTTCCGCCCCGACCTGCGCCGCACCACACTGCTGACCCTGCTGGTCGGCATCGGCACCCAAGGCGGGTACTACGCCGTGTTCACCTGGCTGCCGTCCTACCTGCACACGACGCGCGGACTGACCGTCGTCGGAACCAGCGGCTACCTGGCGGTCGTGATCGCGGGCAGCTTCGTCGGCTACGCCTGCGCCGGGCACCTGCACGACTGGATCGGCCGCCGTCCGACGTTCATCATCTTCGCGGTCACCGGCGTGGTGTGCGTGCTGGCCTACACCCAGATCCCCCCGCAGGCCAACGCTTTGCTGCTGGTGCTCGGCATACCGTTGGGCATGGCGGCGGCCGGTTCGCTCGCCGGCAACGGCGTCTTCTTCAGCGAGTTGTTCCCCAGCCGGGTGCGCGGCGCGGGCGTCGGCCTCGCCCACAACTTCGGCCGCGGCGTGGCCGCCTTCTTCCCGTTTATCGTCGGCGCGCTGTCCACCGTCCTCGGCCTCAGGGCGGCCATCGGCGTCGGCGCCATCGGATACCTCCTAGTGGTCATCGGCGCCCTGGCGCTCCCCGAGACCCGAGGCCGCGAGATCGCGTAACGACCAAGCGCGGGCGAGGTCGGATCGACGAATCCCCGTCATGCCGGCCGATCCACGGACGGCGAAGGGATGACCGGCAGTGTCCACCTCCGCACACCGACCGGGGAACCTCCGGTATTGATGCGAACGATGTCTTGCCCAGGCAGACCAGCCAGGAGCGCGCGAACTGATCGTCGAGGCGGCCACCGCGCAGGACTTCGCCCGGATAGCCAACCTCGTGCGACAGTACGCGGACTTCCCGCTGGTAACGGCGGACGCCTCAGTGATCGCGGCCGCCGAGCGCCTGGGCGCCACCCACGGGTTCACAGCAGTGGTGAGGCCATGCCGATCACGTCGCCGATCAGTCGGGTGCGGAAGGGCCGGGCCTTGACGGTTTCGGCTTCGACGGCGGTCGACTGGGAAAGGTAGCCGAGCTGTCGTTGACGGATGGTCGCGGTGGGACCGGGGTCGAGGACGAGCAGGTTGTTCTCGAAGTTGAGTTCCAGGCTGCGCCGGTCCATGTTCG
>Ga0335072_10009405_pt1 | contig 14094 bp, 11 predicted proteins | sample Lox_Sample_21_FD_206725 | JGI IMG/M metagenome (GOLD analysis project Ga0335072, IMG submission 206725) | Soil microbial communities from Loxahatchee National Wildlife Refuge, Florida, United States - Lox_Sample_2.1 | ecosystem: Environmental > Terrestrial > Soil > Wetlands | place: USA...
CCAGGTCGGGAACACGATTCGCGAACTGCGGCTGAGGCGGGGCTATTCTCAGACGGCTCTGGCGTCAAAGATCGGGTCGCATCGCACTCACGTGTCCCGGATCGAACACGGTCAGGTCACACCAACACTGGCGCTTCTCGCGCGGACCGCGCTGGCGTTGGGCGTGGAGAAGGTTCTCCTTTGCATCCGTACCTGAAAGGGGCTGGACACGGAACTCCGCAAAAACAACCGGGTATCCAGAGTGTGCCGGTGCACGCACACTCTGCACACATTATGTAGATGTCCGCCGCAAATCGGTCTGAAAATAGGCAAAAGAGTAGCATTCCATCTGTTCCTGATTTCATCAGCATGAACGAAGAGACCGCTCGGGACCTGCGAGAACGTACTCTGAAGGTGCTCGAAGAGCGCGCCAACCGTGTCGCCGAAACTCTCAGGGCGACGGAAGGAACGGCCGTCGAATTGATCGCCAGAAAGATAGCTGATGCTCTGGAAGGCGACGCCGTGATGGGATTCACTATCACCCGCTCCGACAAGACGCTGATCAAGAAGGGAGTACGCGAGTCCCCCAGTTCAGTCCGTCTGTCCGGCGGCGAGGGCAGCCCCCCCAATGCTCGTCCTGCCGCTCACGGGTAGCCGAGCCGCTACCAGGACGAATAATGTCCAGTTAACGTGGGGCGAATGATGAGCACAAAGATTAGCCTGAAACATCACTCTGAGGAGGGCGGCGCCGGATTTCATGTCTATAGGGAGTGTTTCGATTTTGACGAAGAGTTCGTTTATCTCGAGGTTCACGGTGTTCCCTTCGAGACCACCAGTTCGATAGAACTTTCCGGATCCGGGCCAGGCTCGGCGACTATCCGACTGCCCAACGATTGGGCTCGCAAACTCGGTCTCACCTCGGGCCGTCATACGGAAGCGGAATCGTGAGGCGCCCGGGTGACCGACCATGAACTCGCGGTGAGACAGTTTGCCGGCTATGAATGAGAGAATGCCAAGGATTCGCGAATGCGAGCGAGAAATACGCACGAAGCGTCAGTATTTTTGATTCGGATGGGAGGGCTGGAGACATGACATCTGTACCGAGGGGCGCCAAAGTACCGTGCATCGAGAAGGACCGGCCTGCAAACCGCCGGAATAGTGTCAGGGCAGGGAGTATCCATAGCGCGAACGTGGTCCTGGTCGAAGGCAACGCGGACGAGTTCGTTCCGAACGTCGAGGCAGCGACCGGCATGCACGGGTTCGCGATCATGGTCCCGGCGAGCGAAGGAGAAAACTGGTTGCTCGATATGCTGTGGCGAGTCACCATAGCCTACGCGGGGTTTCCCAGCCTGCTCAGAAGCCGGTCCAAGGTGCAGAAGATGGTCGAGGCGGTGATGAATTACAAGAGCCGGCCTGTCAAGGGCGCGAAGCCAAAGCCGAGAAAGTAACGGATTCCGAGCCCTGAGGTTAGCGTTCGGGAACCACGGAATCTGAGTCAGACAGTCGGAAGTCGGTAACCTGTCTGATAACACCGTGTGAGGCCATGGATCACGACCAGTATTTGAAAGACTTCTTCGCTGAACTGGAAAAGCTGAGGCCGGTCCCGGTCCGGGGGCGCCCGCATGCGCTCGCGTACGACAGGGAAGCAGTCCATGTTCTTCTGGGCCTGGGCGATGCTCGGGCGAGCTTGCGTTTCGATCAACTGTATGCGAACCCGATCAGGATGGCGGCAGCCGTGATTGAAAAGTGGCAGGCTACGCCGGAATTCGAATTGCTCGTGGTTGAGTGAGAAAGCCGCCACATGTATGGCCAACGAACAGCAACCTGAATTGCCAAACGCGATCCGCGTTCTCACTGACGAGCCGATCCCTGAAATGGAGATTTGCAGCGCGGTCCTGTCAGTCTTGAAGCGGAGTCCAGTCCATTTCCATTTGCGGGAAGCGGGCCCCAAACGGGAGACTTCGCGGCGACCGCGGCAGCCGTCTCCCATCTCGACCTCATTGTGTCCGTCGATACCTCGGTAGCTCATCTGGCGGGCGCTCTCGGGAAGCCCGTCTGGATCCTGCTTCCAGTCAGGTCGGACTGGCGGTGGCTCATGGATCGGAATGATAGTCCCTGGTACCCTTCCGCAAGGCTCTTCCGGCAGAAGGTCGAAGGAGAGTGGGGAGCAGTGATCGCCAGCATAGCGACTGAGCTCTCGCGGCTGGTGGAGAGCCGTTGACTTCCTTCCGCGAAATGGCACGGGCCGGCCTTCGGACGTCTGAAGAGCTCACGCTCCGGGCTGGCTTCCGCCCGACCGGCCTCCGCGCACTCGAGGAAGAATCCCAACGGTCCGTTCATCTTTCTTTTCCACCATCGAGCCTGGCAGGTGCTGGGGAAAAAGATAGTCGACCAGAGTCCAGGGAACACCGCTCCTGCGCTGTATCGCTTCGCGCGCGGTTAGCTTTACATCGAGCGACGCGGGGATATCCCAACGAGCATCCGCCGCCGTTTCGTGGACGAGAATTGACGTTTGCGGTCCATTTGTCTCCGTCACGCGGAAGATGAGATTGGCGCCGCAATCCTCCCAGGGCGACCAATCCGACCACGGCCACACCGGAAGGGGAAACCTGCGGGGGAGGATTTCGAGCAGCCGTTCACGAATCTGTTCGATCGAAGCAGGGTCGATTGTTTTGGCGGACAGGGACAGAGATGTTCTCAGCGTTGACGAGAGAGGGCGAGAGGTCGAGGCAAGAAACGGCTGGAATATTTCAAGGCTGGGCGCCGAGTCGGCCGCGGCTGCCAGCAGACCGAGTCCGGGATACTGTTGGACAAAGCTGGTGATTCTCTCCACGAGGGCAGCGTCTACCTGCCATTCGCGGGTTGCCCACCACCACCATGGCCACCACCCGCAGCAACGCGCGAACTCGATAAGAAAGGATCCGTCTCTGTCGGTGACGGCTTTTCCCACTTGCTCCTGCGCTGTCCACCACCACCATGCGTCGACATCGAAGGCCTGGACATTTGCCCCAGCGACGGGACGCCCCTGGGCGTTGACCACGCGGCCGGTGACCCGGAAGTTCTGGCGCCAGTGCTGCCACCACCACCAGTCCCATGTGGAAACCTGCATGGCCGGGAGCTCGACCTGGCGGGTCGTGCGCCAGGAGGCAGAGGGCACAGTGGAGAAAACGGTATGCAGATGCTGGAGGTCGGTGGGGGTAGCTGTTTCGGGTCCTAATGCAACGCGCAGAGCTTCCGGGTCGTGCTCGAATTCAAAAGACGCGACCCCGTGCCCTGTTCGATTGAACGTTGCCAGTTGCTGCTGAGCGGAACCCAAACGGTTCCAGACCAGCACGTTGACGCGACGGTCGGGGGTAAAGTCGGGCACCCGCGACGCATCGATGGGCACTCGGAGCACAAATTTGGATCCTGCGAGCATGCAGTTCCTCCGCAGCAGTGTTGAGGGTGAAGGCTGTGCCCAAAATCGCGACGGGGCGCTGAGGATGGATGAATCGGGCGTCGCCTTCGTTCTAAGAGGTAGTGAGAGGAATGCAACTTTCGTATCAGGCGCTGCGGCGGAATCTTCTACGGCGAGACATCCGGCTGAATGTTCGGGACCGGCGGGGCGCCTACCTTCCGGTGTAGAGCTGGAAGGGAGCCCAGAAGAACGGCCGGCGAAAAGGACCGGTTCCATGCAGCAGGGAGAGCTTCGCCTGGCGGAGAGCTGAGCCCGGGGGCAGTCCATCTTCGAGATTCTGATAGAGCGCGTCCATCAGCAGCGGAGTCGATGCGTCACTGACTTCCCATAGAGCGCCAATGACGTTGTGGGCGCCGGCATAGAGGAACGCCCAGGAGAGACCGACCAGGCCTTCGCCCGCATACGCGCGCGTCCCACCCCCGTAACATGCGGCAATTGTGACCAGACGGGCATCAATCGGGTGTTGCATGATCTCTCGCGCGTGAAGTCTGAACGAGTTTTTGTCTGGCGAAGGGCGGGACAGGATGATAGCGGAGTCGAGGGGATCTGTGCGGCTGGCAATTCCGTGGGCGACGAAGTCGATATAGGAATATCGCTGCGGAGAGCTGTTCAGGTAAGCGTCAGGATTGGCCTGCTGCCCCTCAAAAATGGTTTCTTCCGCCGGTCTGAAATGTCTGCGGATGTGACGCATTTCGATGGAAGCGTTCGACAATTCGGGATACTCGGGACCTGGCGAGAGAGCATTTCCAATCATAAGGAGCTTGCGGCTGCCGCCCGGTACAGGCTTCGAAGACTCCAGCATAAGGAGCGAGGGTGCAGAGACGACGTTCGCGTCGTCGATCCAGTAGTGAGGCCTTGGGTCGGGGGCGATGAGGGTTTCGAAATTGAGTTCGCTGAGTATTCCGTCGCAGAGAACCACAACGTTGCCTTCCGGAGCCAGCAGATCCCTTGCCGGTGCCACGAGGATGCGATAAAGAGCAATGCCGTCTTCGCTGGCGAAGGCGAGGGGATCTTCCGGTCCCTGCAGCGTTCGGCGATAGCGCTCCACCAGCCGCGTGATCTCCGTTTCCGAGGGAAGCGGAAACACCATGGTCTTCCGAGACGTGATCGCCCACAGCCAGGACTGCTGTTCGCCCAGCCAGTAAAACAGCAGAGTGGCACCCGCTTTTGCAGCAATGGCGCCAGGATGGATCGACTCCGGCCGGAACGAAGGATCGTCTGCGATGAGCCCCAGACCCTGAGCCAGCGTTTTTGCGCGGCTTTGGTCTGCTGCCGCCAGCGCTTCTTCGGCTTTCCCTTGCGTGACCAGCAGGTGGATGTAATCGTCGTAGATGGGCGTGGCATTCTCGAGGTAAGGTAGCTTCGAGTCTTCGTTCCTGACCCGCGCGCGTGCCGACTCAAACGTAGTCAGAGCAGTCGCATACATCGCCCTGGCATCGTCGATGTGGCCCTCCGCCTCGTCCAGCCGAGCCATCTCGTGCTCCGCACCGAGACGCATCGTGATCTGGCTGGCGGGATCGGAGTCGACCTGGCGGAAGAGTTGTTCGGCCATCTGATTTTGGCGCCGGGCCGTGGCGATACGACCGCGAGCAAGCGTCATGTCGAGAGCGTCCAGGTGGTTACCGCTCGCAGCCACCAGGGGACCCAACTGGTTCAGGTACTGATCGGCATCGTCAATGTTGCCCCCGCCGATCATGACGTTCGCCAGGTCTTCCAGAGAATCGATCACTTCCTGTCCGTTGTTAATCTTTTTGGCCAGGGTGAACGCTTCCTGATAAGAATCTCTGGCGCGCAACCACTCATGCATCCCCTGAAATGCGTAGCCGCTCGTCGTGAGCCAGTAAATTGTGTCGTCCGTGTCTCCCAGCGCAACGGCTCGCTGCTCTGCATCCCGAAAAAGATCCAGGGGGCGGTCGCGCTCGCCGAGGCTGTAGTAGGCCCACCCAAGATTGCCGATATTGTTGAGTAGGATGTCCTGCGCATTCAGCGGGGTCGCGATCCGATTCGAGGCGTCCAGCCAGTCGATGGCTTCGTCGTAGTTCTCTCCGTGCAGAGAAGTGTCTGCCAGGTTCATCATGGCTGCGGCTTCGTCGAATGGCTCCTGAAAGCGGCGGGCAAGTGCCAGAGCCTGGTTAGAAAACTCGAGCGCCTTCTCGTATTGGCCCTGTTCGCTGGAGTATGCCCAATGTGCATTCAAAACGTGGCTGCACACCTCGCGGTCCACTGAGGAACATAGCGCGTCCGCCCTGGCCAGATACCGCTCGGCATCCGAGTATCGATGCAGATGAACGTCCGCTGCACTGAGAAGGGAGAGCCTGCGAATCGAAAGATCTGAATCGGCAGATACGGGGATACCGACCGAAAGGATTTGCAGGACTTCCTGGCTCCTGCCCCGCCAGGCCGCCGATTCAGCCTCCAGAACCCTGAATTGCGCAGACCATTCCGGACTGACTGCCTGATATTCTTCCGCCAGTTCCTTCGCCAGGTCCTGACTGGCGGCCAGCTCGCCGTGCTGAAACATCAGCTCTGCCCGCCCAAACTGGGCAGCCGCGGAAAGAGCGCGATCTCCGCAGCACAGACCCAGCAGCGCCACGGAAACCACCGCCCAGATCAGCCCGTCCCTTTTCCGTGACCGTTGGTGATTGTGTTGCCCCCCGACGCTGATCCGTTCCCGATGCAGCCCATCTTCGCTTCGATCATCGTCAGCCGGATCAGCGTTTGCAGGTGCGTTCCCTCGGAGTCCTTGTATTCCGTTTCCACCAGCCGCACGGTCGCCAGATACACCCGTCCGAAATGCGGGATGTCGATGACGTGTCCAAACGTTCGCCCAGGATAGGAGCCCTCCGCGCGTTGGACCAGCGAGCATTCGATCGGCTCCTGTGGGCCTGAATTCGTTGGAAGTCGATTGTAGCGCTCGGCAATCTCCGCGGGAAGATTTGTCTGGCCGCGAAACGTCTTGTACTGCTCGTTCAGAAAGTCGCGAAACCGCGAATGTCGGGAGTGCGGAGCGTCGTCCGCCGGCTTCTCCGCGAAAAGATCCCGGTTCAGATCGATCTCAACCCTGTGCCCTGCAATCTGCAGATTTTCAAAACGCGTCCCCAGAAAGGTCACCGTAGGCACATAGCCGTCCAGCGGGTGCTCGGTTGAAACCTGCGCGACCACGCGGTCCGCGGTAACCACATCGAGGATGTTGAAGTCTTCCAGTACGGCGGTTGCGAGCGTGACTGAGCCATGGCCTGGCTTCCGGTCGGGATTGCCCGCCACCTGGGTATGGGCCGATCGAAACGAAATCACGCCTTCCAGTCGATAGTCGTGCGCGCGCTGTGACAGATAGCCACCCGTCGCAGGCAGGCTCACAAACGCCTGCGGCTTGATTTCCGCGCGCAGCGGAAGATCCAGTTCGCCTTCCAGCGCGAACGCCTGTGCATCATAAATATGGGAAGGGGGTGCATCTCCAGGCATGATCGTGGGCTCACTTTCCGGGGAGAGTCGTTATCGATCGAAGCGAACGTCCAAAATGCGCCGGTCCAGCGGGGTCCGGCTGCCCTGTGCGGTGATGCCGGAGATAGTAAGCGTATAGGCGCCCTGCTGCAAGCCAAATCCTGGGATCAGCAGAGACAGGCTTCGCTGTCCATTTTCCGTCTCACTCGCCGCCAGCGTCTGCGTCCACCGTTGCTTTCCCTGCGGATCCTGCAGCGCGAGATCAAACGAAGTGTACTCCGCCGCCTCCGGCACATCGATCAGGATAACGGCGCCGGCTTTGGGATCGGCGACCACCGGCATTGGCCCACCGTCCCGCGTCCCCACATGCAGCGTCGCCCACGGAGCCAGGCGCGGCTCACTTGCCGCAGAGCGCAGAGAGGGAATCGTTGCGAAATTCTGATAGCCGATAATCAGCAGCAGCGCCGCGAAAACCGGCACAGCAATCGCGGGCCGCAACCATGCGAACCAGTCCCGCTGCCGTGGCGTCGTTTTTGGGGCTGCGGTACTCGAAGCGGCAGGTTCCGCCAGTTGGACCTTCGCTTCATCGACAAACGCAGCCGCCGCACGCACATCCATGGCGCACTCCTGGCATTCAAAAAAGTGCGCCTCAAACGCCTCCCGCGTCTCCGGGCTCAACTCGCCCAGCAGATATCGCTCTGTCGCCATCAACCGGACTGCTTCGCTATGATCCATCGGCCGGCCTCCTGTGCCGCCCTCTGCAGGATAGTGTTCCTTCCTCCCTCACCGTTTCAACCCTTTCTCCCGCCGCTTGCGGCGCCCACTCGCCGTAAATACTCCGCCTTAAAGCTTTGTTTCGCGCGGAACAGCAGGACCCTCAGGTACTCTGCATCCACGCCCATCTCCCGGCAAACGATCTCGCGGTCCCTTTCCTCGATAAACACGGCCTGTAGCAAAGCGCGATCCCGCGCCGGCAACTCGCCCAGAATCTCGCTGACTTTCTTCCTCAGTTCTTTGGCTGCGACGATATCGACCACGTCCGCCCCCGTCGCCGGAGGCTCCGGCTGATCGTCTGCGTCGAGCGACTGCTGGCGAGAAGAAGAACGGTAGTGCTCGAACAGCACGTTATTGCACACTGTGTTGACGAAGGCGCCCAGCCGGTCGGGCTGCCGCAACCCGTTCTCTTTTCGCAGCGTCGTCAGAACCCGCGCGAAGGTTTCCTGGCGCACATCTTCCTGCGCCTGGCGTGACTGCAGGCGCGAGCGCAGCTTCAGATGAAGCAGTTCGGTGAAGTAGCTGACGAAGTGCTCCTGGACGCGAAGATTCCCTGCGCAAAGACCTTCGATGTAAGCGGCATCGAACGTGTGAAATTGCAAGCGGACCCCAGCCTGTACGGAAGGACGCAAGTATAGCACCGGCATCGGATGCGCCGAACGAAGGCCGTGATCCGCAGACGCGGGGCGGAAATGGCGCGGTTCTGCTGCGCCGCGCTGGCGAGAAGAACTACGACGGCTCTCGGGCGTCATGCTGCCTTCCTGAAGGCCGCAGCCTTAGTGACTCCCAGCGGCCGGCCCAGCAATCTCTCGATCAGCCACGCTCCGCCCGAGGCAACCTGAAAGTGCAGAAGCACCCCGAACCATCCGCTCGTCGCCCAGATTGTCCACGGAAGAGAGAGAACCAGGCAGAAGTAGCAAAAGCAATGCATCCACCGCATCGGCGCATCGCAAACCGGTCGAATCGCTCTCGATTTCATGTCCTGTTCCTTTGAGACCGGGAGTTCCGAGTCGCAGGCGACCCGTCTGCATCCATAGTGTGCAGGCGCGCCGCAGCGTTTCAAGGTTTCCGAAAATAGTGCGCGAGCTGATGGGTTCGCAAAGGCAGGCGGGGACTCGCATGGGTTGATGCGCGTCCCCGTGTGTTTGGCGGGAAGTGTCAGTATTCGTCTTCGCAGCCGCACCCGCAGGAGCAGGATTTGGTTTCGCAGCCGCACTTCTTCTCGCAGCGGGTAAAGGCCACCACGTCCAGCACCTTCACCGGTTCGGTTGGATCGTCGCTCCTGATTACCAGCTCGCAGCATTCCGGCTCGCAGCTGGCGCGGTATTCAATCACCACCCCGAGGCAGGATCCCGGGTGCAGCGTTGCCGGGAACGGATTGTGGATCAACCGGAAATTCCGCCGCTTGCGGCTGAACTCCACGCTGGTCACACGCAGTTTGCAATCGCCAACGTTACAAATCGAAAGGGTCTTCTGCGCGATACCGCAATCCACTTCACCAAAGTAAGTGGAACCGCAGACCGCCAGTTTGCCCGCAGGCGCGTTGCCTGACACACGGACCGACTGCGGGCCCCGCGCATCGTTGCTCGCCACGGTGATTACGCCTGCAGCTGCTCCATGATGGGTCGGCTGGAACCGGATCGGCAGAGCAACCGACGTCCCTGCCGCCACCGTGATCGGATACGCCAGCACCTCCGGCGGCAGAAAGTCCGGTGAACTGGAAGTCACCGCGTTCACCTGCAGCGTGCAGTGGCCGCTGTTGTTCAGCACCAACGGCTCATCGCGGAACGAGCCGACGCATGCGTCGCCGAAGTTGCCGGTGTCGGCAATCGACAGCGTCAGACGTGGCGCGACACCGGTGCCCACTACGCGAATGGTCTGCGGACTGAACAGGCTATTGCTGAAGATTGTGATCGTCCCGCCCTGCACCCCAATCGCAGTGGGCTGATAGCGAATCACCACATCGATCGAATTGCCTTGCGCGACCGCCAGCGGGAACGACGTCACGCCTGGGACTTCAAACGCCGGGAGTGATGAGGTAATGTTCCAGATCAGCAGCGTTGCGAAGCCGGGATTGTTGAGAGTGAACGTCTCCTCGACAAAGCTGTCGAGGCAGCAGTGTCCGAAGTTGCCGCGATCCGGAACCACTACCGACAACAGAGATGCCGGAGCCAGCGCCGCCAGCAGGCTCATCCCATCCAGGCTGCCCCATCCGGTGCACGCATCCCATCCGATGTCCGTGGTGTAAAACGGAGCATCCGGAGTCAGTCCCGAGTCGTTGTTGCCGATCGTGATGTCGTTGCAGACCTGTGCACCATACCGGTAGAGCGTCGGATTCAGGAATCCAACGTTGCGCCCCAGAAAGGCATTGATCGTTGCGATCAGTCCTGCGTACAGCGGAGAAACCGCGCTCGTGCCCACTCCTTCCCAGCCTCCGGCACCGGCGACGAAGAAGCCGCTCTGGGCGACCATGCCGGCAACGTCGGGGATCCCCCTGCGCACGCCGCCATCGTTTTTGGAGATGGGCAGAACGCCTGCCGCCGCCTGGAATGGGGGCCGGTTGAACGTATCGCTCACGCCTCCGCCGGTCGCATCATATGGAGCAAGGTCGAACTGGGAAGCAACATTCGCGTCGCTCCACGCCCATTCGTTGAATAGCGGCGGCGGAGTGTTGTTCGCGTCTCCCAGAATCGTGCCACCGCACGACGTAACAAACGGGTCGCAGTTCGGGTAGCTCACATGACACTTCGTCCCGCCCTTAAGATTGTTCGAGCCCCAGTCGCCCAGCGCCATGAATACCGTGATTCCACGATGCGCCGCGCTCCGCAGGTACCCATGGAAGATACTCACCGGACTTCCCGGGTTCGACAGAAGCCCGATACTGCCCGCATCATCGCTCAGGAAAGGTACCCAGCTGGCGGTCAGAACGGAGGGAGGACGATCGCCCGCCAGCGGAAAAATCGCGCGCTGGAAGAAATCTTCCCACCCGGCTTCCGATCCATCGGTGAAATAGACATTGATGTTCACGCCCGGAGCTGCCGCCGCGGCGATGGCGACATCGATGATGCATTCGAACACCGCACCGGTCGGCGGGTTCGTCACCAGCGCAGGATTGTTCGAGCTGTTCAGAGAAATGTCGAACAGCTGAGGCTGCGCTGGAGGTCCCGGCAGATTGTTGATGAAGGCCGTGATGTCCGAATGCAGATAGGCCGCGCCGGCACTTTCGAAAATCCCGATCGTCTGGCCTGCGGCCGAGTTCGTCGGGAAGTTGTAGCGTCGCGCAATCGCAGCCGGATCGAGATACTGCGCGCCGGCGGGGTCTCCCGTTCCATTGCCCGCCGGCACGCCCAGACGGCGATTGTCGAGGCCAATCACCGCCGTGACAATTCCAACCAGTTTTGACGGTAAGGATACCGGGCCTTCAAAGCCGCGATGCACCTGCTCCCCGCCTGGAGTGTGTTCGGCAAAGGGGCGTACCTTTCCTTCGTGAGACCGTCGCTCGATCGTCCGCTCGGTTACGCGATAGCGGTTCAGTGTCACCGCGAAAGCCGCGTTCATTTCGGCAGCTGTGCCTTCCGCAACAATCCGACGTCGCCCCGCATGAGCATCGATATTGCGCAGGCCTTTACTGGCGAGATAGTCGAGCACTGCATCGAACTCGTCCTGTGCGGCGCCGTGTCTCTCGAAGAATTCATCGGGGGAGAGGTAGGTTCTCTTCTCCGGGGGTGTGTCCTGCCAGTGCTGCAGATCGGGGATGTCGGGGCTGCCCGGCTTCGGGCGTAACAGGATCGTGACCCGCACGCGTTCCGACGCGTCAACGGGTCCGAGCAATTTCGAGCCTGCAATCTGAGGACGTTCGCTTCCGGGGAGAGGACGATAACCAGTGGGACCAGGCATGGGGATTCCTTTCTTCTCATGCCGACGCGAGCTTTCATGTCGGTTATCCACTAGTGATCCCGACCACCGCACCGTTACAGGGTTCGGGAGCAATTAACTTCATGGATCACGATCTGGTCTCGCCGCGTGGGAACTTCGGGATTCAACCCGGAACACCGGCTGTAGTTGAGAGCGACCGCGAGACTTTCCCATCGGAGAACTCGGGAGGCAGAAAGAAGCCCTGCCGGACGTGCTAATGTGAAGGTTCATCAAATTCCCCAATTCATCCTCATCAGGAGCCTCTTCATGGGTGTGCATCGTGGCTGGTCTGCCTTTGTGCTTTTTCTGCCGCTGGTTGCCCTTTCGGCAGCCCCGGTTACGGCGCAGGAGTCGTCCGGCGGACAAATTCCCGAGAGCATGTTGCAGGGTTTCCACTGGCGCGATGTCGGACCGATGCGCGGCGGACGTTCGTTCGGCGTAGCGGGCGTTCCCAGCGAGCCGGATACCTTCTATTTCGGATCGGTCGGCGGAGGCGTCTGGAAGACAGAGGATGCGGGACGCACCTGGAAGCCGCTTTCGGACCAGGGTATTCCGATTGGATCCATCGGCGCGGTCGCGGTTGCTCCGTCGGACCCCAATATCGTGTATGTCGGCACTGGCGAGCCGGACATTCGCGCCCAGCATTCCTACGGCATCGGCATGTTCAAATCGACCGATGCCGGGAAGACCTGGACGCAGATCGGGCTTGAAAAGACGAGCCAGATCGGGCGCATCGTTGTCGATCCGACGAATCCGAAACGGGTGTACGTTGCGGCGCTGGGGCATGTGTATGACGCGAATCCGGAGCGGGGCGTGTATCGCTCGACCGACGGCGGCGCCCACTGGAAGAAGGTTTTGTTCAATACGTCCGATCCGAACAACGTCGGAGCCATCGATATCGCCATCGATCCCAAAAATCCGAAGGTGCTGTATGCGTCTCTCTGGGCCACCCGTCGGCCGCCGTGGTCGGTTTACGCGCCGTCGTACATGCCTGGCAGCGGCCTGTATAAGTCGACCGACGGCGGAGATCACTGGACGAAGCTGACCGGCGGTCTTCCGGATGACAACTTCGTAGGCAAGATCGGCATTGCTGTTTCCCCGAGCAATCCGAGCCGCCTGTGGGCGGTCGTTGACGATGTGGGCGCCGGCGTTGCACCGCCGCTGCGCTTTGCGGCGGAGGCATCGAAAACGCCGGCTCCGACGCCGAAGGGCGGTGTCTATATTTCCGACGACGCGGGCGCAACCTGGAGGCTGGTGAATTCCGAGACTCGCCTGTGGGGTCGCGGCTGGTATTTCGAAAACGTGGCGGTCGATCCGGATAACCCGGACAAGGCATATGTAATTAACACCGGCACGTATGTGACGACTGATGCCGGGAAGACGTTCACGCCGATCAAGAGCGCACCCGGAGGCGACGATTACCACCAGCTGTGGGTGAATCCGCGCGACGGAAACCGCATGGTGCTGAGCAGCGATCAGGGAACGGTCGTCAGCGTGGATGGCGGCAAAACCTGGAGCACCTGGTATAACCAGCCGACGGCGGAAATTTATCATGTCGCTGCAGACAATCAGTTTCCTCACTGGCTTTATGGAGCGCAGCAGGACAGCGGCGCGGTACGCGTGAGCACGTGGTCGAACGAAGGCATTTTGAACTTCCGCAACTGGCAGCCGGCGTGTCTGGCCGGCGAGAGCGATACCGTCGTTCCGGACCCCACCGAGCCCAATATTCTCTACGGGGCGGGCGCCGGACGCTGCAACCAGGCCCTGAATATACCGGCGTCGCTCGGCGGAACGCTGCCGCCGGCTGACCCGAACGATCCTGACCGGAAGACCTGGACGCTCCCGGAGGTCTTCTCGCCGGCGGATGGCGCGCTCTACTATTCGAACCAGTTTGTGTTCCGCACGCGCGACCGCGGCAGAACCTGGGAAAAGATCAGCCCGGATCTCACGCGCGTCAATCCACCGGTTCCCGCGAATCTGGATCCGGTCACCGCGAAAGATATCGACGAGGCGATGACGAATCGCTTCGGTGTGGTGTACACCATCAGCCCGTCACCGCTGAGCGCGACCACCGTGTGGGTGGGCACCGATGATGGCCTGATCCAGGTGACACGCGACGACGGCAAAACGTGGAACGACGTGACGCCACCAGCGATGACCCCATGGAGCAAGGTTTCGCAGGTTGAAGCCGGCCACTTCGACGTGGAGACCGCCTATGCGTCAGTCGATCGGCATCGCCTGGCCGACGACCAGCCATATATCTACCGCACGCACAATGGCGGCAAGACCTGGCAGAACGTCGTCAACGGAATTCCTGACGGGGCGTACGTCAACTCCGTGAAAGAGGATCCGGTGACCAAAGGCCTGCTGTATGCAGCGACCGAGCTGCGGGTTTACGTTTCCTTCGACGATGGGGATCACTGGCAGCCTTTACAGAACAACATGCCGGTCACCTCGGTCCGCGACATCATCGCGCACGGCGACGATCTGGATATTGCCACGCATGGCCGCGGGTTCTGGGTGATGGA
>Ga0335072_10009406_pt1 | contig 14094 bp, 11 predicted proteins | sample Lox_Sample_21_FD_206725 | JGI IMG/M metagenome (GOLD analysis project Ga0335072, IMG submission 206725) | Soil microbial communities from Loxahatchee National Wildlife Refuge, Florida, United States - Lox_Sample_2.1 | ecosystem: Environmental > Terrestrial > Soil > Wetlands | place: USA...
CCAGGGGCAGGGTTCCGTCCGGAGCTGTTCCTCACCCACAGTAGCGCCGCCCAATCCACTCGTTCAACGCAGTACAGCAGGCGTATCGCGGCCGGTGGCTTATGCCCCCGGCCGAAGCCTTTTCAGAAGCCGGCCTACCCTCACTTTCCGTATCATCCGGCCGATACACCCATGGAGTGGCAGGCCGTCATCCAAGTTCACAAGCGGAAGCAGTTGGGGACCTGCTGTCGGTTTCCGCAGCCTTGGCGGTTTCGGGCCGAGCAGACCAATTGGGAACCACACCGGCTCGGAAACCGTAAATCCCGGCAGGAAAAGGTGTTGAAGCCAGGGAAGAAAGAGCGGACAATGGCGGTCCGAGATCCCTGCAACTTTTTTAGGCCTTCACGCTCTAATAGAAGAAAAGCTGATACGAGGACGCTCAATGTCAAACCAGCCTTCCAACACATTGCCGGAACCCGCCGCGAAGATTGGCACGGCAGGGCGCAAAATTCCCGTTTTGCCTGTCCGGGAGACAGTACTCTTTCCCCACGCGGTGCTTCCACTCACGGTTGGCCGGGAGAGCTCGATCCAGTTGATCGAATCCCTCGGCGAAGAGCGGACCATCGTCGTGGTGGCCCAGGTCGATCCGCGGCAGGACGCGCCGAAGCCGACGGATATGCATGAGATCGGCACCATCGCCACGGTGCACAAAGTCGTGCGCATGCCGAACCAGAGCCGTTTCGTCTTCACGGAGGGTGTAGGCCGTGTGCGTCTGGTGCGCTACACGCAGACTGAGCCCTACATGACGGCAGAGATCGAGCCTCTCGAAGACATCGAGCCGGCCTCGACCTCGGGCTTTGAGGCCCTGATGCGCAACGTTGTTGCGCAGTTCCAGCAGATCGTTACTGAGTCGCCGACTCTCTCCGACGAACTGCGGACTATCGCCGCCAATATCGAGGAGCCGGGCAGGCTCGTCGACTTCATCGCCTCTTCGCTGCCTTTCCTCACTACCGACGACCGGCAGCAGCTGCTAGAGACAGCGGTCGTTGTCGACCGGTTAGAGGTTTTGAACAAGCTGCTTGCCAAAGAGATTGAAGTGCAGCAGTTGCGGGCCAAGATCCAGACCGAGGTGCAGGACCAGGTGCAGCAGTCGCAGCGTGACTACTACCTGCGCGAGCAGCTCAAGGCCATTCAGAAGGAATTGGGCGAGCAGGATGAGGGGCAGCGCGAGATCGACGAGCTGCGCCAGAAGATCGAAGCCGCCGGTATGCCGGACGATGTGAAGAAAGAGGCGATGAAGGAACTGAACCGCCTTGGACGCATGTCTCCCATGGCCGCAGACTACTCGCTTACCCGCAACTACATCGAGTGGCTCGCCGTGCTGCCCTGGGCCAAGAGCTCGGGCTCGAAGATCGACATCAATAAGGCCAAGGAGATCCTGGACGAAGACCATTATGAGCTGCGGAAGGTCAAGGAGCGCATTCTCGACTATCTGAGCGTGCTCGAGCTCAAGCCGACGATGAAGGGGCCTATCCTTTGCTTCGTCGGGCCTCCGGGCGTGGGCAAAACCAGCCTGGGCCGGTCGATCGCGCGGGCGCTGGGCCGTAAGTTCCAGCGCATCTCGCTGGGCGGCATGCACGACGAGGCGGAGATCCGCGGCCATCGGCGCACGTACATTGGCGCGCTGCCGGGCCAGATCATCCAGAGCATCCGCCGGGCGGAAACCAACGACCCGGTGATCATGCTGGATGAGATCGACAAGCTGGGCCGCGACTTTCGCGGCGATCCGGCGTCGGCGCTGCTGGAAACGCTCGATCCGGAGCAGAACAATACGTTCCGGGACAACTACCTGGACGTGCCGTTCGACTTGTCGAAGGTGCTCTTTATCTGCACCGCGAACATGCTCGATCCGGTGCCGCCGCCGTTGCTCGACAGAATGGAGATCATTCCGCTGCAGGGCTACAGCGAAGAGGAGAAGCTGCACATTGCCAAGCGCTATCTGGTTCCGCGGCAGGTCAAGGAAAACGGCATCACGCCCGAGCAGATCGAGTTCCCTGATGATGCGATCCGGCACCTGGTACGCCATTACACGCGCGAGGCCGGCGTCCGCAAGCTCGAGCAGGTGATCGGCACGGTCTGCCGCAAAGAGGCGCGTCGCCTGGTCGAGGGGCACACCGAAAAACTCGTCGTAACCCTCGATACGCTGCGTGAGTTCCTGGGCGGAATCCAGGTGCGCGTCGAGACCGAGGTAGCCGAGCGCGTGAAGCGGCCGGGTGTGGCTGTAGGGCTGGCCTGGACGCCGGCTGGCGGCGACATCCTCTTCATCGAGGCCAACAAGATGAAGGGCAAAGGCGGCTTTACGATGACCGGCCAGATCGGCGAGGTGATGCAGGAATCCATGCAGGCCGCGCTGACCTGGGTGCGCTCGAACTGCGCGCGGCTGGGTCTGCCGGAGGACTTCAACAAGGATATCGACCTGCACATTCACGTGCCTGCAGGCGCGATCCCGAAGGACGGTCCTTCCGCTGGCGTGACCATGGCCACGGTACTGGCTTCGCTGCTGACCGAAACCCCGGTGCGTCCGCTGACTGCGATGACGGGCGAGATCACGCTGAGCGGTAACGTGCTGCCCGTGGGCGGCATCAAGGAGAAGTTCCTGGCTGCACGGCGGGCAGGCGTGACCACGATCATTCTGCCGGCGGAGAATCGCCAGAACGTCGAGGAAGACCTGACACCCGAAATGATGGAAGGCGTAAACGTGCACTACGCCACCCACGTGGAAGATGTGCTGGCGGTAGCGCTGCCCTCGTTGCAGGCAAAGACGGCGCAGGCTTCCTCGCCGGAGCTTGTGGTCAATAGCGAAGCCGCCTGAAGCACCACTCGACGATCTTTCAAATGGCCGGCGAATCTGCCGGCCATTTTTCTACTCCCCGCAATATCCATGTGAATCTAAATTTCCCTTCTGTTCTCCCGCTTGCAGCGTCTAACCTTTGAGGCAGTATTCTGGCTCAAGCGATGCAAGTACGTGTGTTGGCTTTTGGTGTAGTGAAGGACTGGCTGGGCGCCGCACCGGCTGATGTTGAGCTGCGCGAAGGCGCCTCGGTTGGCGACCTGCTGGAGAGGCTCGGCGCGCGCGCGCCGCAGGTGCTCCAGGGTATCGCCGTAAGCGTGAATGCCGAATATGCGCCGGCGTCTCAGGTGCTGCGCGAAGGGGATGAAGTCGGGCTGTTGCCGCCGGTCTCGGGCGGGACTTCGCGTTCAGCGGATGATTTGAACGAGAGTGTGGATGATCCGACGATCGTCGCGATCACGCGCGAACGGATCGATGCGGAGAGACTGGTCGCAGCAGCCAAGCGCGGCGAAGACGGCGCGGTGGTGGTCTTCGATGGCATCGTGCGCAACAACACGCGTGGCCGCGCAACTCTGTATCTCGATTACGAAGCCTATGAAGAGATGGCGCTGCGGCAGATGCGGGAGCTGTCCGCGCAGGCGCGTGAGCGCTTCGGCGTGCGCCAGGTGACGATCGTCCATCGGCTGGGCCGGCTGGAGATCGGCGAGACCAGCGTGCTGATCGTGGTGGCTTCCGCACATCGTGGGGCCGCTTTTGACGCCTGCCGCTGGGTGATCGACACGCTCAAGCAGACGGTGCCCATATGGAAGAAGGAGACCTTTGCGGATGGCGCCGTTTGGGCTCCCGGCGAGCCGTTTCCGGCCGGTATTGCTGTGAGCGGCGGAGGCGGGCAATGACACGCGCCTCGGCACCGCGCCGGGATGCTCCATCTTTTGCACGCATTTTGCGTAAAGGATGGGGTACCGTGAGAGGCGGAGCGTTAGCGGGGCTTCTCGCACTCGCCACTTCCACGGCCGCAGCGCAAACGCCGGCAGCAACTCTCCACGTCGATGTGAAGCTGGTGAATCTCTTTGTCAACGTGACAGACAGCAACGGCGCCATCGTGGGTGGACTCAAGCGCGACGACTTCGCCATCTATGAGGACGGACGGCCGCAGCAGATCGCGCTCTTCGAGCGTCAGTCCGAGATGCCGCTCGACCTGACGCTGGCCATCGACACCTCTGGCAGCGTACGCAAGGATCTGGATGAAGAGACCGCGGCGGCACGCCGCTTCGTCCATGCCATCCTGCGTCCCCAGGACCAGATGAGCGTGCTGCAGTTCGCCACCACGGTGCGCGAACTCACCTCGTTCACGAACAAGGAATCGCAGGTGGATCACGCGCTGGGCGAGCTGCGCGGGGACTGGGCGACCGCCCTCTATGACGCGATCTATCTTGGCTCGGACCGGCTGGGAACTAGACAGGGGCGCAAGGTGCTGGTCGTGGTCTCCGACGGCGACGATACGGCCAGGAACACCACCTACGCGCAGGCGCTCGAAGAGGCGCTGCGCAATGAGGTCATGATCTACTCGATCATCGACGTCCCCATCGAAGCCAGCGCGGGCCGCGACATCGGCGGCGAGCACGCGCTGATCACGCTGGCGGAGCAGACCGGCGGCAAGCATTTCTACGTGGATGCAGGCGGCCTGGACAAGGCCTTTGCCCAGGTGAGCGACGACCTGCGCACGCAGTATCTGATCGGCTTCTATCCTCAGCATGAAGAGCCGGGCTTGGTGTTTCATCGCCTCAACGTGACCATTCCCCGCGCTGCGCCGGACGCCTTCAACATCCGCCACAAGACCGGGTATTACTCCGACCCACTGGTTAAGGGGAACTAAGCGGGAACAATCGTGGCCGGCCACAGGAGATTTGTGATCGTGAAGCCGCAATCCACAGATATACGGGGGCGGGGCTGAGAGTCTGCGTACCGCGGCCGCTGGAAGCGCATCCAAGAGAGTGCATCTACAATGGCATTCATGACTCCTCCATCGCCGAACCGCCGACGCTCCAAGACCCCTCCCCCTGGGGAGACCGGCCAGGAATCACTTTATCTGCGCTCTTTGAGCGATCGCCAGGTGATTGTGACCATCAAGCTGCGCGACGGCGAAACCGTGCGCGGCTGGATTGAATACTTTGACGACGCCATGCTGCGTCTTACCCGTGAGGGCCAGCCGAACCTGTTCATTTACAAGAACCAGATCCGCACCATCAGCGAAGCGGGGCGACGGCGCACTCCGCGATATGAGCCCCGCGACGGAAAGCCGGTCCGCGAGGCGGTGTCGTGAGCGGCGCTGCGGAGTCCGCCAGCGCGCAGTATCTCGATTTCGTTTCCGGTGCGGCGGAAATCGCGCGCGAAGCGGGCGCGCGCCTGCGTGAGTTCTTCGCGCAGGGCGTGGAAACCGAGTACAAGGGCGACGTTGACCTGGTGACGGTGGCCGACCGGACGGTGGAAAAGCTGATCCGAACACGGCTGGGCGAAGTGTTTCCCACACACGGAATCTATGGCGAAGAGGGAACGCGGGAGCGCCTTGAGGGCGAATACCGCTGGTATGTCGATCCGCTCGACGGCACGACGAACTTCGCCCACGGTTTTCCCCAGTTTTCGGTCTCCATGGGGCTAGAGCGCCGTCCGACCGGGACAAGGCCGGAGGAAGACGGAACCCTTGTCGCGGGAGTCATCTACGATCCGACGCGCGACGAGCTCTTTTCTGCCGTTCGCGGGCATGGGGCGTACTTGAACGGTAAGGCGATCCGCGTGTCCCACGCGCCTCACCTGGCAGAAGCGCTGCTGGCCACTGGCTTCCCCAGCCGCAAGCGTCACGCCAGCCCGAATGTTCACTTTTACCAGGAATTCACCCTGCGCTCGCATGGGGTGCGCCGCGCTGGCTCCGCAGCGCTGGACCTGGCCTATGTGGCGGCCGGCCGCCTCGATGCGTTTTGGGAATTTAACCTGAATCCATGGGATACGGCGGCCGGCATTCTGCTTGTGACGGAGGCGGGCGGCCGGGTAACCGGCTTTGCCGATGAGCCGTATCGGCTCGACAGCCGCGAGATTCTGGCGTCGAACGGGCTGATTCACGAGGAACTGATTCAGCTTTTCGCGGAGATGTTTGCCGGGCGCAACCTGGCGCCTATTCCCACGCCGCAGGAGTTTGCCCAGGCGCGCGCCGCCAAAGGAAGATGACGCTGCCGATTCCCGCATGGCAAAACTGAGCCGCAGCCGGTTGACTCCGCCCAAGGGGTCGTGTGCTACTATCAGCGTCGAGAACTCAGAGATCCCGGAGAAATTTCGAGATGGCATACGTTATTGCAGAACCCTGTATCGGCACGAAGGACACCGCCTGTGTGGACGCTTGTCCCGTCGATTGTATTCACCCCAAGAAGGACGAAGACGGCCACGCCGAAGCCGATCAGTTGTTCATTGACCCGGTCGAGTGCATCGACTGCGGCGCATGCGTGCCGGCCTGCCCCGTCTCCGCCATCTTCGCGCTGGACGACCTGCCGGAGAAGTGGGCGCACTTCGCCGAGAAGAACGCGCAGCACTTCGGACGGTAAGCCGCTCGCCGCAACCAAGGCGTAGCATAACGCGCATCCCGCCTGAGCGGAATGCGCGTTTGTGTTTGTGCGTAGATAGATTGCGACCGTAAGTGTCATGATCAAGACACATGGCCGTTCTCACCTCAGAAGCCGTTGTTCTGCGCACTTGGCCAGTACACGAGGCCGACCTGATTGTGAGCTTCTTTACCCGCGACTACGGCCGGGTGAAGGGAATTGCCAAATCCGCGCTCAAGAGCCGTAAACGGTTTGGCGGCGCTCTGGAGCCCATGACGGTGGCGCGGGCGTGGTTCGCCGAGAAGCCCAGGCAGGAACTGGTCCGCCTTGACCAGCTGGAGATCATCCGGTCTCCGCTTTTGGCGCCGGTCGATCCGGCCCGCATGGCCGTGCTGAGCTTTTACGCCGAGGTGCTCGATGAATCCCTGCCCGAGCACGACCCGCAGGACGCCGTATTCCGGCTGCTGGTCTCGGTCCTGGAGCACACAGCGGCTGTCCAGTCAGACACCGCGCAGCCGTGGATGGCGCTCACCTACTTTTCGCTCTGGATGACCCGCCTGATGGGTCTCCTGCCGGACATCGCACACTGCATGGTCTGCGGCGAACCGCTGCACGGTGGGGAGATTACGTTCAGCAGCTACGCCGACGGGTTGTTCTGCGGGCTGCACCGCAATGGGAGCGCCAGCGCGCTCTCGGCCGACTCCTGGCAGTTGGCCCAGCGCATGCTGCGTATGCCGGTCGCCGCGTTTGCCGGGGAGCCCTGGCCTCGCCGCCGCGCCCAGGACCTGCGGCGGTTTACGGTGCAGATCCTCGAGAGGCATCTGGAACGAAAGCTCCGCAGCGCCGAAGCGCTCGGCCGGCTCGGCGGGTAAATATCGAAATGCGCATTGAATAGCCGGCAGTACGATAGCGACCTTGCCCAACACAATCTCGCGCGTGCCCGGCTGCTAAAATTAGCTTTCAGTCCCGATGAGAGAGATCTGCCTGTGTCCGCAGCCCAATCCGCACCATCGCTGAAGCCTTCCGCTCTCACGTTTCAGGATTTGCTCTTCCGTCTCCAGGCCTTCTGGGCTGAGCGCGGCTGCGTTCTGCAGCAACCCTACGACGTGGAGGTGGGCGCGGGCACCATGGCGCCGGAGACGTTTCTGCGCGTCCTCGGTCCTAAGCCCTACAAAGTTGGCTATGCGCAGCCTTCACGGCGGCCCGCCGACGGCCGCTACGGCGAAAATCCCAACCGCCTCTTCAAGCACACGCAATTTCAACTCATCCTGAAACCGCCGCCGGTCAATGTGCAGGAACTCTATCTCGAATCGCTTGAGGCGATGGGGATTGATCTCAAGAAGCACGACCTCAAATTCGAAGAGGACAACTGGGAGTGGCCCGCCGGAGGCGCGTGGGGCGTGGGCTGGCAGGTGATGCTCGACGGTCTAGAGATCACGCAGTTCACCTACTTCCAGCAGTGCGGCGGCCTCGATCTCGACCCGATGTGCGCGGAGCTTACCTACGGCATGGAGCGCATCGCGGCGTTCCTGCAGGATGTCGACTCGATCTACGACATTGTCTGGGCCCGCGATCCGGAGACCGGGGCGCCAGTCACCTACGGCGACGTGCGGCTTGCCGAGGAGTTGCAATTTTCCGTGTACAACTTCGAGTACGCGGATGTGCCGCGTCTGTGGGAACACTTCTCGAGCTACGAGTCTGAGGCACAGTCGCTGATCGAGCAAGCCGGTAAGCTGCTGGCCGACGAAAATGCGAGCCCGAAAGAAAAGACAAGATTTCCGCTGCTGGCGACGTATGAGCTGGCGCTCAAGTGCTCTAACGTGTTCAACCTACTCGACGCACGCGGCGCGATCAGCGTAACCGAGCGCGTCGGCATCATCGGCCGCATCCGCAATCTCACCGTCGGCGTGGCCAAGGCGTACGCGCAACAGCAGCAAGTCGGCGAGTTGGCAAGTTAGCGGGTTATCGGATCCGAGCTGAAGGTAGAGCGGTGCGAACCGGTAAAAACGGATCTCTGACCACTGCTTACTGATCACTGTTCACTGGAAAGAATCATGTCTGACTTTTTACTCGAAATAGGTCTCGAAGAAATCCCCGCCCGCATGATCGCTACGGCGGAAGCCGAACTGGGCAAACGCGTGAACGATCTGCTCACGCGCGAGCGGCTGCTTGGCGAAGGGGCAAAGGTGACGACGTACTCCACGCCGCGGCGCCTGGCTGTGATGGCCGAGGGCGTGCTGGCCGCGCAGGCCGATAGCGAAGAAAAGCTCACCGGCCCCTCATGGAAGGTGGCTTTCAAAGACGGAGCGCCTACCGCAGCCGCCGAGGCTTTTGCGAAGAAGGCCGGCATCTCTGTCTCCGCGCTGAAAAAGTTGACCACCGCAAAGGGTGAGTATGTTAGTGCAACCGTGAAGCGCCAGGGTCGAACCGCGACTGACATCCTTGCGGCCGATCTGCCGAAAGAGGTGCTCGCGATTTACTGGGCCAAGAACATGTACTGGCGTGCGGGCAAGCCTGAGCGCTTCGTCCGCCCGGTGCGCTGGCTCCTCGCGCTGCTGGACTCGGCCGTAGTCCCGCTGGAGATCGCAGGCATTGCGGCGGGCAATGCGAGCCGCGGCCATCGCATACTGCACGGAGATGCTCCCGTTGCGGTGGCGTCGGCGGCGGGCTACAAAGAGGCCCTGCGTGCGGCGAGCGTGATGGTGGACGTGGCCGAGCGCCGCCACAGCATTCGCAAGGCGCTCGATGCGGCCACGCGCACCATTCCCGGCGCGCGCTGGCGCGAAGATGAGCCGCTGGTGGAGACCGTCACGCATCTCACCGAGCGGCCCACCGTAATCCTCGGCAACTTTGATCCGGAGTACCTGGAACTCCCCGAGGAAGTTCTCGTCACGGTGATGCGCGACCACCAGAAGTACTTCGCCGTCGAAGGCGCAGACGGCAAACTCGCGCCGCATTTCCTCACCGTGCTCAACACGCAGGCCGATGCCGAAGGAGAGGCAATCATCCGGCATGGCAACCAGAAGGTGCTCGTCGCGCGGTTCAAGGATGCACGTTTCTTCTGGGACTTCGATCAGAAGACGCCGCTCATCGACCGCGTCGAGAGCCTGAAACATGTCACGTTTCAGAAGAATTTGGGCACTTATTTCTGGAAGACGGAGCAGAATGAGGTCGTTGTGCGAGCTCTTGCTCTAGCTCTCTACGGATCGAATGTCGCCTTTGATCAAGATGCGCTGCTGAAGGCTACAAAGCTCGCGAAAGCTGACCTTACCGCAGAATTAGTAAAGGAATTCACTGAATTGCAGGGCATCATCGGCGGCCTATACGCGCGGGCTCAAGGTTTGGGTGAGCGTGTGGCGCTGGCGATCTACGAGCAGTACACGCCGACTTCGACAGAAGACGAGATTCCTGTTTCCGTTGAAGGTCAACTGCTCGGCCTTGCCGATCGCATTCATACGATTGCTGCGATGTTCTGGGATGGGCAGGCTCCAACGGGTTCCAAAGACCCATTTGCACTTCGCCGTGCGGCGAACGCGATTGTGAAGATTCTGGCTGAGTCGCAGTTGCCGCTGCGTCTATCTCAACTGTTGGCGGTTGTCCCCTATCCGCTTGAGCACGCCGGAAAGCCAATTCAGCAGCGAGATGAACACGAGAGTGTTTCCACATTCTTGCGTGAGCGGCTGCACTTCTACCTCAAGGATGTTCGCGGCTTTGCTTACGACGTCGTAAATGCCGTGCTTGCCGCTGGAGCCGATGATGTGCGCGACGCCATCGCGCGTGCGGAAGCGCTCACTGCCGTGCGCGGCTCGGAGGACTTCATCGCTATCTCCACGGCCTTCAAGCGCATCAAGAACATCCTGCGCCAAGCTGCAGAAAAGGGCTTCGCAATAGGCTCGTCCGCCGATATCCCGCTCTCCGACGAAGCACACCGCCTTCGCGGCGCTGCTGCAGCACTCATACCCGAAGTCGCCAGGCTCCGCGAGCAGCGCGCCTATTCTGACGCTCTTGCGCAGATCGCCACGCTGCGTCCCGTTGTCGACACGTTCTTCGATAAGGTCATGGTCCTCGATCCCGATGAGAAGGTCCGCGGCGCCCATCTCGGCCTGATCGACGATGTGCTGCGCAACTTCTCCGGCATCGCGGATTTCAGTGAGATCGTGACGGGATGAAGGGCTGCAGATAGCGATATCCCACCTTACCCGCAGAGTCAGCCCACGGACGAAGACATGTCCGTGGGGCCCGACGACGCGGCGAAGGTGAGGCACCTATTTCCTGCCCGTTCGCTCAGGATGACAATTCGAGTTTTTTGCTCTTCGACTGCGTGAGTGCCTACTCAGTTGCTCTCCAAGAACGCCCGCACCGCAGGATCGAGCGTGGCGGCCTCGCAGCTGATCGCCAGGTGGCCGCAATCGCTTTCGAGCACCTCGATCTTGGCCCCAATCAGTGCGGCGAAGTCGAGTGCGGGCTTGGGATTCACCATCTGATCCTGCGCGGCATTGGCGATGAACACCTTGGCTCTGACGCGCTTCGCCGCGTCTTTTAGCGAGCCGCCGTGAGCAATGTCGTGATGGATGATGGCGTCGAGTTGCGCCAGCCAGTCGTTGGCGTCGAAAGGCCGGATCCCCTCCGTCGTATCCTTCGTGTACTCGGCCTCGAACTGCCCGTCGGGGTGCATGCGCGCATAGTTGGCGGGCGTGGAAAGATTGAGCTGCCAGATCAGCTCGGCTAGCGGCGCTGCAATGGGTTCCGTATAACGCCCCTGCTGCCAGGCGGAGTCGGCTTTTACTGCCTTCTCATCGGTGTGATAGAGAAGCTGATCGCGGCCATTGGGACGCGGCGAGCCGACCAGAGGAATCGCCACGTCCATGAAGTTGGGATAGTCAACCATCCACTCGAAGGTCTGAATGCCCCCCATGGAGATCCCCATCACGGCGTGCAGATGCTTAAGGCCGAGCGTCTCGGTGGCCAGCCGGTACTCGGTGTTCACCATGTCCTGAATGGTGAAGGCCGGGAAATCCGGTCCATGCTGTGTCGCCGAGTTCGAAGGCGACGACGAGACGCCATCGCCCAGCGCGTCCACGGCGATCACGAAGAATTTCGTCGGGTCTACCAGGCCATCGGGCTTAATCGCATCTACCAGACCCGCCGTGGTGCCCGAAAACCAGGTTGGAAACAGCACGGCATTGGACCGCTCGGCGTTCAGCGCGCCCCAGGTGCGGTAGCCCAGGCGGCAGTGATCAATCTGCTGGCCGCTTACGAGCTTGCAGGCGCCCAGCTCCGCAAACTGCTGCGCGCCATCAGCCGCTCGGGCCTGCGTTGCAGCTCCGAGGAGTGTCGCCAGCGCAAGTACCGCGCAGAAACTCAATCGCATCTCCGACTTCTGCATGCAGATGAGTTTACCGCGTGATCTGGCTTTTGCCCCCGCTCCTGCAGAGCAGACCAGGGCCGGCGCGTCTAAAATTAAGATCAATGTCAGACGCGCTCTATCTCAGTCTCTGGTACCCGAACCTACGCCTCGCGGCGCTCGCCGAAAAGCTGACGGCCGTGCTGGGCGCCTTTGCCGCGCATGGCGGCGAAACGCGCGTCTACGCTACCACGGTCTGGCCGGTGACCTGGAGCGAAGCGCCGGTCTTTCAGCGCGTTTACGGACAAGGCGAGCGCGGAGCAGAGCCGCGGCAGGCGGTGGACGAGGCACTGGAGCTGCTCCACGACGACTATGCTTACGAATTCCAGATTGGCTGGCATCTCTGGGAACTCGAATCCGGCGGCGGACTGGATGACCGCTGGGTGCGCGAACCACGCCTGGTGCGCGTTACCGGCTTCGGACCGCTCTTCGAAGAGGGCGCGTACGAGCAGGAGGGGCACATCCGCATCGACTTCGGCCCCGACGCGCCGTTCCTCGAAGAAGACGCCGATCTGGACGAGGTGGGCGCGCGTCATATCGAAGAGAATGTGCGCCAGCTTGTCGAACTGACGGGCGCGGTGGAGAAGATCTCCGGCGCCACCGCCCGCCTGCTGTGGAGCGAATTGGGCGAGAGCCTTGCCCAGCGGCTCGCGGCTCGGCTTGGCATGGGGAACTAGGGCGTGCAATTCACGATCGAGCGCATCCGGACGCTGGTAGTGGTGTGCGGCGGGCTGCTCATCGTGGCGCTCGGCATCTTTCTCACAATCGGCCGGTTCAAGAGCCCTTTCAACCACAGGGATATTCCCAAGCGGCTGGGCATCGATATAGAGCAGGAGGCCAACGGCGTCACCTATACGCAGGCCCACGGCGGCCACACGGTGTTCAAGATCCACGCGTCGAGGGTGGTGCAGCTCAAGAACGACCACGCGCTGTTGCACGATGTCCAGATCGAGCTCTACAGTGCGGACGGCAGCAGCGTGGACCGCATTGCCGGCGACGAGTTTGAGTACGACCAGAAGGAGGGCAAGGCGACCGCTTCCGGCCCGGTGGAGATCACCCTGGTGCGGCCCACCGCGTCGAAAGCCAAAGCAAAGCCAGAATCTGGTGCCAAGGCTGCGCCTGCAGCGAATCCCGCGGACAACGATATTCACGTAAAAACCAGCGGCGTTGCCTTCGACCAGAAGAGCGGCATGGTCACGACGGCGCAGCGCGTCGACTTTTCGATGCGGCAGGGCAGCGGCAGTTCGATGGGCGCCACGTACGACTCGAAGCAGGGATTTCTGGTGCTTAATCATGACGTGGAGCTCACAGCGCATCCCGCTGCGTCGAGTGAACGCAGCACAGGGCCGGTGGCGATTCATGCCGGCCATGCCGAGTTCTATCGAGACACGAATCTGTGCCTGCTACGCGCCGCCTCGGCGGAGTTTCGCGGCGACCACGTCGAGGCCACCAACGCGCAGATTCTCTTCCGCGAAGATGGATCGGCGGTGCGCCTGGAGGCTACGGGCGGCCTCACTCTGGCCACGCCCACTGGAGGCCGCATCGCCGCGCCCATCGGCTCCATGGACTTCGACCAGCAGAATCAGCCGCAGCGCGGGCACCTGGAAGGCGGCGTCGCCATCGATTCCGTGAGTGACGCGCGCACCGTGCACGGAACTTCGCCCACGATGGAACTAGAGTTTACCGCGGGGGGTGAGCTGCGTCACGCGCACCTGGAGCGCGGGGTGGAGATTCACAGCGAAGAGAGCCGGGAGACGGTGGCGAATGGACAGTCCGTTCCGGTGCGCGTAAGCCGGATCTGGCGCTCGCCAGTTGCGGATGTGGAATTTCGCAGCGCGGGTCAGGGAAGGGTTGAGCCGGCCACACTGCGCGGCACAGGCGGCGTCGTTATCACCGGCGTTACCCAGCGCGGCAACGCGAATCCGCTGCCATCAAAGCTCGCTGCCGATGAGGTGACAGGCGATTTCGGGCCGGATTCGGCATTGACCGCGATGACCGGCAAGGGCCACGCCAGCATGGAAGAGACCTCCGCAAGCGGAGTCCACGAGATGGCCAGCGGTGACCGGCTGCAGGCACAGTTTGCGCTGCCGCAGCACTCGACGCTGGCAGGCGGTAAGAGCGCAGCGGCGGCAGGAACCGGTGCGGCCCAGGTCGAATCCGCTGTGCTGGACGGCCACGTGGTTCTCGTGCAGCAGCAGTCCGCCAAGGCCGGCGGACTGCAACCTGCCGCGATGCGGGCGACTGCGGACCAGGCCGCGTACGAAGGAGCG
>Ga0335072_10009408_pt1 | contig 14091 bp, 12 predicted proteins | sample Lox_Sample_21_FD_206725 | JGI IMG/M metagenome (GOLD analysis project Ga0335072, IMG submission 206725) | Soil microbial communities from Loxahatchee National Wildlife Refuge, Florida, United States - Lox_Sample_2.1 | ecosystem: Environmental > Terrestrial > Soil > Wetlands | place: USA...
AAAGAGATTTGATGTCTAGCGATGTAGATTTTGTGGATGGGCAGTGCGGTCGAAAGAAAGGACCGGATTGGCAACGCAGGCAGGAGCTGACGGGCTCACGTTCAGCCCCCGGGCGGGTCGGAGGAGCTGTTCCGTATCGGCGACGCGACGCGGCCGGACGGGGGAGTGCTGCTGTCGATGCGTTCAGGTGACTGGCTGCGCGGCCCGATGGTCTCGGCTTGCGACGGCGTGGGCGTGCTCATCGACGACCGTCACCTGCCAGCAAAACTAGGGGCCGGCTAGACGTCTCCTTCCAGGGCGATGGCCTGCTCGGGGCAGTTATCGACGGCTAGCTCGGCGGAGTCAACGCTATCGGGCGGCACGCTCCCGTCCCTAGCAGCCGACGCGTAGCCCTCGTCGTCGATGTCAAACAGATCGGGGGCGAGGGCCGCGCAGCGGTTGTGGCCCACGCAGAGCGCGGGGTCGACATGGATCTTCACGAGACGTCTCCCTCTGCGGCCATTGCCTCTTTAGCCGCTCGGCGCATAAAGTGTACATCATGAGCGATTCAGTGTACATCCATGTCGAGTGTCTATGAGGTCGGCGATTAGCGCCGCCGTGCCGGCGGCGCCGGGGACACCAGTCTGTCCGCAGTCTCGCTTAGTGCGGGCGTTGCGCCGCGGCCGTGCTGGCCAGCAGCGGCTCGGGATCGATCCCCCAGTCGAGCAGGACATCACGGGTGTGTTCCCCGGCGAGGCTAGGCCTGGACGCGATCCGGCCCGGGGTGCGGGAGAACCGCGGAGCCGGGGCGGGCTGGGTCAATCCGTCGACCTCGATGAATGTCTCGCGGGCGGTCAGGTGCTCGTCGGTGAGCGCGTCGGTCAGGGACAGCACCGGCTCGACGCAGGCGTCGGTGCCGGCGAAGATATCGAGCCACTGTGCCTGAGTCCGGGTGGCGATCACTGCGGCAAACCGTTCGCGCAGGGGCGGCCACTGCGACTTGTCGCCCCGTTTCGGCAGGGCGTCCGGGTCGAGGCCGAGGCCGCGGAGGAAGCTGGCGTAGAACGGCCGCTCGATGGGCCCTACCGCCAGGTGCCTGCCGTCGCTGGTTGCGTACACGGCGTAGAACGGGCTGGCGCCGTCGATCAGGTTGGCCTCCCGCCGGTCCTGCCAGGTACCGGCCGCCAGCATGCCGAAGACCATGGTTCCCAGGTGGGCGGCGCCGTCGACGATCGCGGAGTCGATGACCTGCCCACGCCCGGATACCCCGGCCTCACGCACCGCCGCGAGTATTCCGATGACCAGGTAGAGCGCCCCGCCCGCGAAGTCGCCGACCAGTGCCAGCGGTATGCTCGGCGCCTCCTGGCTGCCGATGGCGTGCAGCAGGCCGGTGCGGGCCAGGTAGCCGACGTCATGGCCGGCCCGGGCCGCGCGTGGCCCGGCCTGTCCCCAGCCGGTCACCCGGGCGTAAACCAGGTGAGGGTTCCGCTCGCGAGTCGCCGCGGGGCCAATGCCGATCCGCTCCGCGACTCCAGGGCGGAACGACTCGATCAGGACGTCCGCATGACGAGCCATTTCCAGCACGGCGGCCACCCCATCAGGGTGCTTGAGGTCGAGAGCGGCCGATCGCTTCCCGCGCTGCAGCACCTGCGACCCGTCTGTCAGGTCGTGCCCGACCGCGTCGGGGCGGTCGACGCGCACCACCTCTGCGCCGAGATCGGCAAGCAGCATCCCGGCGAAGGGGGCCGGGCCCACGCCGCCGATCTCCAGGACCCGGATGCCGGACAGCGGACCGGCGCTGAGGCCGTCCGTCGGCGGCTGGTCGTCCGCGTTCATCTCAGGGGACATCATCGCTGCCCTGCACCTCTATCCGTTTGATGCGCTTCATGCTACAAATAAGTGTAGTCAGTGACAGTAATCGTAGCATTATAGATCGGTGAGCAAGAGATGACGGACGACATCACGGTGTTCGAGTCGGAAGTGCGGGGATTCTTCGAATCGTCGGCCGTAGACCGGATCAGCGGCCGTCCGAGCCGACGGGCCGCGAGCCAGGACATTTCGTTGTGGGACGAGCCCGATCCCGAGACCGAGCGGGCAGCTCTCGCGGAAGCGCGGGCCTTCCGGGCCAGGTTGTTCGACGCCGGGCTGGCGTGGATCGACGGTCCCGTCGAGCTTGGCGGCCGGGGGCTGTCTGCGGCCCATCGTCAGGCCTACCTCGCGGTGGAGCGGGAGTTCGACACTCCGCCCGCGCACTTCTTCAAGCTGGACCGGGTGATCTCGCCCGTGTTGCGGCGCTACGCCGCGCCGGAACTCGTCACGCGGGTAGTGCCCGCTCTTTTCCGCGGCGACCTGGTGGCCTGCGAGCTTTTCAGTGAGCCGGGCGCTGGATCCGACCTGGCAGGCCTGTCCACGCGGGCCGCCCGCGACGGCGAGGACTGGGTCGTGAACGGCCAGAAGGTGTGGACGTCGGACGCCCATATCGCGGACGTCGGGCTGCTGCTGTCCCGGACCGATCCGGCCGCACCGCGCCGGGCGGGCATCTCGGCGTTTCTCATTGACATGCACAGCCCGGGCGTGGAGGTCCGGCCGCTGCGTCAGATGACCGGAGGGTCGTCGTTCAACGAAGTCTTCCTCGACGACGTGCGCGTCCGGGACGGCCATCGTGTCGGTGGCCTCGGCGAAGGATGGCGGGTGGCGATGGAAACGCTGCGGATCGAGCGGGCGGCCATCGGCTTCGGACTCGGCCGGGGCGGACTCGGCATCGCTGACGGCTCACGGCTGATCGAACTGCTGCGCACCGTCGGCCTTACCTCCGACGTGGCGCTGCGTCAGCAGCTGGCCGAGGTCTACACAGGCTTCCAGACGGCCAGGTACATGACGCGGATCGCGCAGCGCAACCCGGAGGGACCGCTGCAGGCGCGCGCCGTGCCGATGCTCGCCAAGCTGGCGCTTAGCCAGAACGTCAGGGCGGCATCGCGGCTCGCCATCGCGGCCCTCGGCGATCGCCTGACCGCCGACACCGGTGCGCCGGGAACGTTCGCGTGGAACGATTTCGTCCTTGGGGAGCCAGGCATTCACATCGTTGCGGGCACGGACGAAATCGTGCGGAACAACATCGCCCGGCAGGTCCTCGGCCTCGGCACCGGAAACGCTGAGAGCAGCCGGTGAACGACGTGACGTTCACCGGCGAACACGCGGCCTTGTCGGAGACGGTGCGCGAATTCTGCGCGAAGAAGAGCCCCGAGGACGTCGTCCGCGGTCTCATGGAGCGCGGCGAAGGGTCCGAGCGCGCTATGTGGGAGCAGATGGCCAGGCAGATCGGCATGCAGGCGCTGATTATTCCGGAGACCTACGGCGGCCTCGGTGCGGGGCTGCTCGAGTTGGTGCTCGTCCTTGAAGAGCTCGGTGCCGCGCTCGCCTGTCCTTCCTTCCTGCCGACCGCCATCGCTGCGCAGACCCTGCTGGTGGCCGGGGACGAAGCCGCACAGGCGGCCTGGCTGCCCGGCATCGCGGACGGCACGACATTTGCCACCGTGGCGCTGGTCCCGGATCCGGACGCGCCGCAGACGGTTGACGCACGTCAGACCGCCGACGGGTGGGTGCTGGACGGCGTGGTCGAGGCGGTGGCCGACGGACTCGGCGCGAACCTGATCATTGTCGCCGCCAACGCCCCCGGCGGCCCCGCGTTCTTCGCGCTCGAAGGGCGGCTCCCCGGCCTCGGGCGCGCCGCGGTGCGCAGCAACGATCTGACGCGGCCGATGGCCAGGCTGGAGTTGGCGGCGGCGCCCGCGGCCACGCTCGGCGGCGAAGTCGCAGCCCAGGTGCTGCCGCTCGTTGTCGACCTGGCGGGATTGCTGGTCAGCGCGGAACAGATCGGCGGCGCCCGAAGGTGCGCCGACATGGCCGCCGACTACGCGCGAACGAGGTACCAGTTCGGCCGGGCAATCGGGGACTTTCAAGCGATCGCGCATAAATGCGTCGACATGCTGCTGGCGGTCGAGTCGGCGAGGGCAGCCGTCTATCACGCGGCGTCGCTGGCCTCGGCGGGCGCGTCGGCCGAGTTCGCCCTAGCGGCGCCGCTCGCCAAGTCCGCCTGCACTGAGGCCAGCCTCGCTGTTGCTGCCGACAATATCCAGGTCCACGGCGGCATCGGTTTCACCTGGGAGCACCCAGCGCACCTCTACCTCAGGAGGGCGCTGGCTGACGGCACGTACATGGGGGATGCCCGGCTGCACCGAGAACTGCTGGTCCGCCGGCTCGGCCTTGACTGAAGGGAAGAAAGATCGTGGAGCTGAAGGTCACGAAGCTGGAGAAGCGTGACGATGGCGTCGCGACGATCTGGCTGGATCGTCCCGGGCGCGGAAACTCCTGGACCAACCGGATGAACTTCGAGTACCGGTGGCTCATGAGCAGCCTGGACGCCGATCCAGAGGTGCGGGTTGTCGTGGTCACCGGCAGCGGCGGGCAGTTCTGCGTCGGTGCGGACACCCAGGCACTCGACTTCTACACCGGCACCGAGGACGACTACACCGCCACGGTCAACCGGGCTGAGAACCCGACGCCGGGCTACGGCGTTCGCCCCGAGTACGACCACGACCTCGTGTGGCAGTGGGGGCTTCGGCTGCCGGTCATCGCCGCCATCAACGGCGCCTGCGCCGGAATCGCGGTCGCGCTCGCGGGCTTCTGCGACCTGCGCTACGCGGCCGCCGGCGCCAAGTTCACCACCGCGACCCCGCGCCTTGGGCTGCCCGCCGAATACGGTCTCGCGTGGCTTCTGCCGCGCCTCGTCGGGGTCACGCACGCGGCCGACATCTTGCTGACGGGCCGGGTGGTCCTGGCCGAGGACCTTGGTCACATGGGTTTCCTCAATCAGGTGCTCCCCGCCGAACAGGTACTGGCCCGCGCGTACGAGACGGCCGCGCTGTTCGCGTCCGGTGTATCGCCGGCAGCCGTGGTCGCCGCGAAGCGGCAGCTGTACGCCGAGTTGCTTCGCTCCGACGTGGGCGCGGCCGTCGAGGACTCGAAGGAGCTGATCGGGGTCTACATGCAGCGGCCCGACTTCAAGGAGGGCGTGCGGGCGATGGCGGAGCGGCGTAAGCCAGCGTTTGGCCCACCTGGCGAGCACGAGCTGCCCGTCCGCGTCGGCCAGGCAGTCGGCGCCGCGGCCGACATGAGCAACGATGGGCGCGGCGAAGGGGCGGGGAGCTGAGATGGCCTGGAGTCGCGATACCGAAAACACCGTGGTCAACGGCCGACCGTGCCGTGTCTACAGCGAACGCTGCCGGTCGGTCGGCGAGTTCCTGCTGGACGCGCGCCGCTGGTCTGACCGGGTGCACGTAGTCCAGGGCGACCTGCGGCTGAGCTTCGCCCAGCACGAACGGGCCGTCGCCCGGGTAGCGGCCTGGATGGCTGAGCAGGGCATCGGGCACGGCTCCACAGTGGCGCTGCTGGCCCGCAACCGGGTCGAGCTGACCGCGGCGTACTGGGCCGCGCACACCCACGGGGCGGTGGTCGGCTTGTGCAACGCCTGGTGGAGTCCCGCCGAGGTCGCCACAGTGCTCGACGAGCTGAAGCCGGACCTGGTGATCGTCGACGAGGAGACGCTGCCGCGGGTGCCGGACCTGTACACCGCCGTGCGGGCGGATGAGCTCTCCGCGCTACTGGCCGATACCGGCGAGGCGCCGCCGCTGCCGGCGCCCGTTATCGATGAGGGCGACCCGGCACTGATCATCTTCACCTCGGGGAGCACCGGGGCCGCTAAGGGCATCGTCTTGTCGCAACGGTCGGTCGTGGTCGATATCCATAACCTGCTGTTCGCCACCAACCGGCTGCCCAGCGAGATCGATCCGGCCCGCCGGGCGGGGGTCAGCCTGGTCACGGTGCCGCTGTTCCACCTCGCGGGGGTCCAGGTGGTCTGCGCGAGTCTGCTCACCGGCGCCACCCTGGCGTACCAGGCCGGCCGGTTCAACCCGGCTGAGGTGCTGCGTTTGATCGAGCAGGAGAAGGTCACCACCTGGGGTGCGGTCCCGGCTATGGTCACCCGGGTGATGGAGCACCCCGACTTCGCGTCACGGGACGTGTCGAGCATGACCTCCGTCTCGGTCGGCGGTTCGTCGGCCAACCCCGAGTTCCGGCGGCGCGTGGCGGAGTCCTTCCCCAACCTGCGGCATGGCGGTGCGGGGTCGCTCTACGGTCTTACCGAGGCGGGAGGGCTGGTCGCCACCGGAAGCGCCGCTGACCTCGCGGCCCGGCCAGGGTCGGTCGGCCGCCTGCTCCCGGTGCTGGACGTGCGCATCGCCGACCCGGACGAGGACGGCAACGGCGAGATCGTCGTTAACTCGCCCGGACTGATGAGCGGCATGCTCGGGGGCGAACGGGCGCCCTTCACCGACGACGGCTGGCTGCGCACCGGGGATGTGGGCCACGTCGACGGCGAAGGTTACCTTTACCTCACGGGTCGCAAGAAGGAAATCATCATCCGTGGCGGGGAAAACATTTCCTGCGTCCACGTGGAGCAGGCAGTCCTCACGCACCCCGACGTCGCGGAGGTGACGGTGCTGCCGATGCCGCACTCCGATCTCGTAGAACAGGTAGCCGCGGTAGTCACCCTCAAGTCGGGCGCGACCGTCACCATCGACGAGCTGAGGGCGCACGCCGGGAAGACGCTGGGCCGGTTCCAGGTGCCCACGCTGTGGTGGCTGCGCACGACCCTTCCGCCGACGACCGCATCGGGGAAGGTGATGCGTGCAGCTCTCGCCGGCCAGTGGATTGAGACAGGCGCGGCCAGCATCGACGAACGGACGGCGGGCTGACCCGCTGGCCCGGACATGCGAACAGCCCTGCGGGATCCGCAGGGCTGTTCGCGTTTTTCTGGTGAGGAGTCAGCTCACGCCCCACAGCTTCTCGAACTGGGCCTGGTAGTTGGTCGGGGCCTGGAGTGAGTTGTTCGGGGTACCAACGTTCGCCTTGACGATCAGCTGCAGTGGCCAGCCACCGTCTCCCACCGGGATCGGCATGCCCTCCAGGTGGCGCAGCGTCGCGTCCATGACCTGCCAGCCGAGTTCCTGGTAGGCCTGGCCGACCCACGCCGACTCGGTGCCGGTCAGCAGATTTTGCTCATCGGAGATGTCGGGGTCGCCTCCGGCGATCTTGACCGAACCCCGGCCGATGTTGTTGAGCGAGCTCGCGAGTCCGCTGATGAACGCGCCGTCAGCAGAGAGCACGTAATCGACTGAGGGATCGCGCTGCACGGCCGAGACAACCGAGGGAACGATCTCGTTGTTGCCTACCTCGGTGAGCGAGTCGTCGAGGGTGGTGACCTTGCACCCTGGACAGAGCTTGGTGATTTCCGCGGTGGCGGCGTCGGTGAATTCCTTGAGCACGCTGAAGGCTGATACGTCCAGGAAGACGGCGTCGCCCTGGCCGTTCGAGTTGGCGACGAACCAGTCACCGAGCAGCTTGCCGGCGTTGGCCCAGTCGGTCGGGTCGGCAACCTCGGCCGGAACGGTGGCGGACAGCGTGACCGGCCCGGCGTTGAAGGGCAGGATGATCACCCCCGCCTTCTGATACGCCGGGATGACGCTGGCCCATTGGCTCTGGTCTTGGCCCGCCACCGCCACTGCGACCGGCTTGTACTGCAGCGCCTGGTTCATCCCTGCGACCAGGGACGGAACGTCGGTGGTCTGGAAGTTGACCACCTTGTACGTCCAGCCCAGGACCTTCGCGGCCTGCTGGAACCCCTGGCCCTCGAGCGCGCACTGCGGCAGCTCGCATTGCATGTAGACGATCGTCTTCCCGCTCGGCGCGGGCGACTTCAACGGTGTCGACACGCTGATCGTGGCCGGCGTCGTCAGATGGGCGGAGACGTCGGCCTCCGCCGTCTGCACGCCGGGTGACGAACTCGACGCCGAGCTGCCGCTAGCGGTCGAGCCTGTCGACGATGAGGAGTTTGTGGACGGACCGCTCGCTGACGAGCTTGACGAGCACGCGGCTACCGACGCCGCGAGCGCGACTACAGCACCCGCGAGTAGCAGTCTGCGGTTTCTTCGAAGCGGAGTGGTCGCGGTAGCGCTCATGTGCCCTCCATAGGTTCGCCATTGACGTGGCCGAGGCGCTAGTAATATGCGACGCGATACTAACGAATCGACACAAAGATGTCTAGTGTCGAGCTTTCGACTCAAGCGCGTTGATGCGACATGAAAGAGTAGAAGTACCTGCCAAAGGTCCGGCTGCACCAGCACAAGTCCTGTACTAGCAGGGATAGTTCCCCAGCAGCCGATCAGGCTGGAGCAGCCGTCTAGCCGAAGATTCGACACTCGATGACTCGGCTGATGTCGGTTCGTAGAGCATTAAGTACGCTGTCCGCGGCCGGGCGTGCGGGAAGCGGCGCCAGGCGAGCCGATAACGTCAGCCCTCGCTAGAGTCCGGACGCTCGATCTCGTCCCAGCGGTCCAGGGCACCCTTACGCCACTCGTTCCGCAGCGACCGGAGCCGCGAGGTGAGCGCCCGGCCGTTCCAGTCCGGCAGCAGCCCGTCGGGCAGCTGCGGCATCGAGTACGGCAGCCGGTACCAGTCGTTCAGCAGCCGGACGTAGGTGAGCAGGACGTCGTCGCCGCCAACCGGCAGCGCGCTGCTGTAGCGCTGCAGCAGCGCGCTGCCGAGCGCTGAGGCGCGTTCCAGATCCCACGACCGACGCGCCAGTTCCTCGTCGCCGAGCCCAACGTCGACTGACGAGCCGACAAAGGACCAGGTCTGCTCGCGCAGGCCGAGTTCGGCCACGATGGAGGCCGCCTCGTCGCGGCGCTCGGGCCGCGCGCTCACCCACATGCCCGGCTGCGGCGAACCGAAGCCGGCCCAGGCCAGCCGCGCCTGCAGGTGACGCCGCGTCGACCGCTCTTCACTCGGCACGGTGATCACCAGGACGAGCCACTGGCCGCCCCAGGTGCCGGCCGCGCGGTCGAGCGACAGCACGCGCCGGGCCCCGGCCCGGATCATGTCGTTGCCGCCCTGGGTGAGCTGCCAGATGACCTCACGTCCGTTCTTCCGGCTCTCGATCCAGCCGCGGGCCGCAGCGCGGCGGATAGCCTGCCGCGCTGTCCGCTCGTCGACGCCGAGGGCGCCCAGGACGTAGATCAGGGTCGCAGTTCGCGCGCTGCGCGGCTCCGGCCACATGAACTCGCCAAGCAGCACGCGCAGCAGAAAGCCCGCGCTGCCGCTGTTCGCCTGATTATGCGTACGCGCAAGTCCCGGTCGTGCCACGGAATCCCCTCTTTCGAGCCGTCGAGCCGTGAGACTACTCGACCAGACCGCAGCAGTGTCACTCGTGCCGGGACTCCGGCTCGCGTTCGGCTGAGAAGTGCGCGTCTCGATCGGCGAACGCATGCCGTGAGCCCTTCTCTCGACGCTCGCGAAGGAAGTTGAACTCATCGGGCTCAAGGCGCAGGTTCGTGCCCAGGGTGTGACCAACGTACCCGCGGGCGAACTGCTGCGACCCGCCGAGGCTGTCGAGCGCGAGATGCCACATGGCCTTGCCCGTCACCAGGGCGTCCCGTGCGTGCCGGGCCACACGCGCGGCCCAGTCCTCGACGGTGGCATCGAGGTCGGCGGCCGGCACCGACCGGTTGACGAGGCCGAGGCGCGCCGCCTCCCGGCCGTCAAACTCGTCACCGAGCAGCAGTAGCTCGCGGGCGCGCTTGGGGCCGTACTGCAGGATCTGCGTGTTGAGGTGCCAGGTATTGCCGGCCAGTCCCAGACGCTGCTCGGCATGGCTGAACCGGGTGTCATCGGCGGCGATGGCCAGGTCGACCAGTTCGACCAGGTAGAGTCCGGCTCCGGTGCAGACCCCGTGAACCTGAGCAATCACCGGCTTGCGTGAGTAGTGAAACGCCATGTAACCCTCGCCGAGGCGGCGATCGATGGCGAGCCGCCGGCGCTGGCTCGGCCGTCGCGCCTTCTGGCCGGGCGTCCTGCCAAGCCCGTAGGACCGTGCCGCGTCGTCGTAGTCGTGGCCCGCGCAGAAGCTCGGCCCGTTCCCCTTCAGGATCACCACCTTGACGTCGTCATCGTCCTCGGCCGCATGCAGCAGGCTGACAAGTTCGCCCAGATCTTCGAAGCGAAGCGCGTTGTGCTTGTCCGGCCGGTTGAGCACCAGATAGGCAACTGGACCGTTCACCTCTAGCAGCACGGCGTCGTGCATCGGCGCCCCTTCTCTTAAGTGGAGCAGGTCGCAGCCGTAGCGATGGTGCTGCGACGAGTTACAGCGTTCGACACTCTATTGACGAAACTGTAATGAGTTGTAGCGTATATGACGCAGTTACACCAGCACTCGCGGCGTCGGCCGCGACCGGGAGAAAGCGACGGGTGGATCGTCTGTCATGACAGCCAGCGTTAACCTCACCGACCCGGGCGAGCCGTCCGGCTGGTTTAGCGATGTCCGGGTGCTTGAGTGCACCATCGGGGTTTCGACGCCCCTCACTGGACGGGTGCTGAGCGACCTCGGCGCCGACGTGGTGCGTCTCGAGTCGCGCGCCAAGCTCGACGTGAACCGGACCCGCCTCACCCGCCGGACCGACTGGCGGGACGTCCCGGCGCAGGAGAGCTTCGGCCTGCTCCATGAGGCGAACGCGGGTAAGCGCAGCGCCACCATCGACCTGAAGACCGAGGGCGGGCGTGAGCTCTTCGGCTCGCTCGTCGACCGGGCAGATGTTCTCATCCAGAATTTCGTGCCTGGCTGGCTGGAACGGCTTGGGCTGTCGGTCACCGTCTTGCGCGAGCGCAATCCGCGGTTGATCGTGCTGTCGGCATCCTGCTCCGGCCAGGACGGCCCGGGCAGCAGGCAGCGCGCCTACGCGCCGGTGATGACGGCGCTAGCCGGCGTCGAGGGGCTGATCGGGTACGAGGACGGTGTCGTGCTCGGCACGATGTCCTCGGCCCTCGCCGACCTCAATGCCGCCTACGTCGGTGCCTACGCCGTGCTGTCGGCGCTGTTGCGGCAGCGCCGGACCGGCCAAGGCGTTCACCTTGACCTCTCCCAGACCGAGTCGGCCACGCAGCTCGTCGGCGAGGCACTGGTCGAGTGGCAGCTCACTGGCGTCGTCCCCGGCCCGAAGGGCAACGCCGGCATGACCCCCGCGCCGTGGCACCTGATCCCGTGCGAACAGAGCGCCACCGGATGGGTCGGAGTCGCCAGGGCCGCGGACGCTGACGGCACCGGCGACATCGGCCAGGACGCACTCGCCGTCCTCGACTCGCTGGCCGCCGACGGCGGCCCGACGGCGGTAGCGGACTACTGCCACGATCACGGCTACGACTACTGCTCGGTCGCGCCTTCGCCGCCCGGGCTCTTCTCCGGCACCGGCGGGACGGCCGACCCGGGCCTCGCTCAGCTGGTCAAACACCCCTTCCTCGGCGGCCTTGCGGTCACTTCGCTGCCGTGGCGTTTCGACGGGCTCCAACCGTCGCTCTCCGGGGCGTCACCGTTGCTGGGCGAGGACACGGCCGATGTGCTCGCCGACTTCCTCGGGCTGGACGCCGCGGCGATTGAGCCGTACGACGCTCAGGGGGCGCTCCAGTGACCAACGGATCGGCCGAGCCCGAAGCGGGGAGTAGCGCTCAGCAGAGGAGCAGCAGTGAGCGGGACACCTACCTGCCGCTGGCGGGCGTTGCCGTCCTCGAAGCCGGCCGGACGCGGGCGGCTGCGTCCGCCGGGCGCCTGCTGCGTCTCGGCGGCGCGACGGTCAGCAAGCTCAGGCTCCCCGACGACTACCCGGAAGCGGCACGGATCTACTTCGACGCGGACAAGACAGTGGTGCCCGCCGAGCACGCGGCCGGCCTCGTGGCCAACGCCGACGTGCTGGTCACGGACCTGCCGCCGGATGAGCTGGCCAGCGTCGCGGCCCCCGCCGGCGAGCTCCGCGAGCGGTACCCGCGCCTGGTCGTCGCGCTGTGCCGGCCAGTGCCGGATCCCGGCGCCGCCGTCGGCGAGCTGTCGATGCAGGCTGGCAGCGGGTTCATGCACATGACCGGACGTCCGGACCGGGAGCCGCTCGGCGTCCCCTATCACCTCGGCGCTGTATCGCTCGGCGTGCACGCCGCGGGCGCTGTCACCGCGGCACTGCTGCGCCGGGAGGCCACCGGCACCGGGTGCACGGTCGACCTGGTGGGCCAGACGATCCTCGCGAGCTATCTCCGGATCTACGGCGCGGTCTCGGAGTACTACGGCATCCCGCTGATCCGGGACGGCAGCCGGGCACCCGGCTCGGGCGGCCGCTACCCGTTCGGGATCTTCCCGTGCGCCGACGGTTACGTGGCCATCATCGGACGTACCGCACGAGACTGGGAGAACATCGTGGCGATGATGGGCAACCCGCAATGGGCCGCCCAGCCGCGGTACCAGGATCTGCACGGCATCGCCATGGACTACCCCGGCGAGGTCGACAAGCTCGTCGAGCCCTGGCTGCGGCAGCGCACTCGCGCGGAGCTCATCGAGCTCGCCCGCCAGCACACCATTCCGATGGCACCGGTTCGCCGCATCGACGAACTCCTGGCTGACCCGCAGTTGCGCCACCGGAGGTTCCTGGCCACGGTGACAGTCGACGGGCACGACTACACGATCCCCGGCCTGCCGTGGCGGGCGACGGACGGCATGCCGGCCGCAACGAGAGGAGAGGGTTCATGACGGCATCGCACCCGGCCTACATCGAGAACGCGTACACCCGGCTCATGCGGATCGACCATCCCGTCGTCCAAGAGGGGATGGGGCCGTTCGAGACGGCCCGGCTGGCCGCCGCCGTCTCGAACGCCGGAGGCCTCGGCACCGTCAGCGTGCCTGGCACCGCCGGCGACCTCCGCGTGGCGGCCGCCCAGTTCCGCGCAAGCATCGAGAAGTGCGCGACGCTCACCGACCGCCCGTTTGCGGTCAATGTTCCGGTCGGCCATTCGCGCTCGGGCGGCATCGCCGCCTTCGCCCGGATTTACATCGAGACCATGCTCGAGGCTCGCCGCGCCGACTCTGTGCTGACCGGCCAGCTGCGGGTCATCACGACCTCGGCCGGGTTCCCGACCGGGCTGACCGCGATGATGCACGACGCGGGAATGCTCCATCAGCACAAGGTGGGCGCTACCCGGCACGCGGTGAGGGCGGCCGAGGCGGGGGTCGACGCGATCATCGCGGCCGGCCTGGAGATGGGCGGGCACGCGCCTCGCAGCGGGATGCATTCCCTGGTACTGCTGCCTAACGTGGCCGATGCGGTCGACGTCCCTGTGGTCCTGTCCGGCGGTGTCCGCGACGGCCGCGGCCTGGCCGCGGCGATATGCCTGGGGGCCGACGCCGTCGCGCTGGGCACCCGGTTCGCGGCCAGCACCGACAATCCAGACTGGCACCCGCGGTACGCCGAGCGGGTGCTGGCCGCCGGGGAAGGTGACGACCTCCTGCTTGACGGCGTGTTCGGGCCGTGCCGGGTACTGCGGAACGCGGCCGCGGCGCAGATCACGCAGGCGAGCGCGGAGAACCGGGCGACCAGTCCGGCCCGGAAGATTGAGCTGATGATGCGAGCCCAGGTCGAGGGCGACACCGAGCACGGCCTAGTACTCATGGGTCAGGTCGCCAGCGGGTTGCGCGAGCTGATCTCGGTGGCCGAGTTCGTGCCCGCCATCGCCCGCGAGGCAGCGGAGCTCCTCCACCTCCTGTCCGTGCCGGCGTCAAGCCGGTAATCCTCGACCCCGCAACGATCACGATTCGTTCGGCAGAACGGAAATCAGTGGAACCAAACGAAATGGACCGGGAACCGAGATGACGATCGGCCAGTCAGACCAAGATCCGCCCGGCTACGTGCTGCCGCTCTCCGGCGTCCGCGTCGTAGACCTGTCGCAGATCGGTGCGGGCCCGTACGGCACCTCGATGCTGGGTGACATGGGGGCCGACGTGATCAAGGTCGAGCCGCCAGGTGGCGAGAGCTTCCGTTACATCGACAACATCTTCGACGTCGGGGACAGCGCCTACTTCTACGGCGTCAACCGCAGCAAGCGGTCACTGACCCTTGACCTGCACCATCCGGAAGCGCCCCAAGTGATGCGCCGTCTCGCCGAGCAGGCCGATGTCGTCGTGGTCGCCTT